>WNGA01055096.1_pt1 | contig 12528 bp, 10 predicted proteins | sample 5400061 | NCBI WGS metagenome assembly WNGA01 (sample SAMN13153366, study PRJNA577476) | soil metagenome | isolation source: 100 cm soil or saprolite under grassland replicate 2 | place: USA:California | collected 2016-06-15
CCACGCTCGAATAAAACATCCGGAGCCATATCTGGAGGGATTTGCAAATAACTCTGCAACGTCTGCATAATGGAAGTTGGCTCCTCACGCCAGCGCGGTTGACCGATGTCAATTTCACCAACACAACGCATGCCGTATTGGGTCATAAAATTTGCTATAGCCTTTTGAGCCGTCTCGGGCAGGGTTCCGTTTAGATAACGCGAAGCAAGTGTCAGGGCATCTGAAGCGAGGAATGTCTCCAGAGAGTCCCTATCTGCACGAATGTCACTCGCCGTCCTCCATAACGCCAAATCCATTTCGGTTGTGACATTGTTAGGTAACCCCCGCGTCACTTCCAATGCAGTCATTGAGAAGCCGTGATCAGTCTGTCCTTTGTTGTCATTGCTGGTAATACGGGTTAGTATGGCAAGCGACGCGATCGCGGGACCTAGCACAGGTGCAAAGCGTGGAAACACTTCATATAAAGCAGCGGCGGCGCGCTCTTCCATGAATTGGAGACGCTGTGCCAGGCGTGTAAATTTGTCATCGCCTGTTATGTTGGGACGAATGAGTTGACTTTCGATAAAAGCATTGAAACCAGAGCGGGTTTTTTCGGGATCATGAATAGAGCTGGCCGCGCGCGGCAGGATTGGCAGGAGAAAGCCGAGTATGGCGCGTACGGTGCTGAACTTCAAATGTGCTTCTCCCGCGCGGAGACGCAGCTCATCTGCCAACTTGCCCAAAATCTGACCCACGCTTGGTTCACCAAAACCAAGCACAGTTCTATAGACCCGTCGTCCAAGCGGGTTGCGCATCACATCACTGATCTTGATCCAAAGGCGCTCACCTGCCGGCACGACCCCCTCAGTTTCATCATAGCGTATCTGTGCGCCAAACATTTTGCCTGCGATACTAAAGAACATACGCAATGTATCCTGCCCAAGCGGTGTCATCGCGCCGAGCATGCCTTGGAATGCACCCAGCGAAAACCAAATAATCAGCGGATCAAATGATTCTTTCGGCAATGGATACAGCGATGTGATGGCACGCGACTGCAAAATATATAGTTTGTCCTCCGACAGCGCCCATTCGATATCCTGTGGAAAGTTATATTCTTTTTGGATTTTTTGACCAATCGTCCCTAAATGCAGAATGTTCTCATCTGAAAGCACTTGTCGCGCTTTGGCATTTTCTTCAATCACTTCTACGCCGCCACCTGCCCTGCTCCGTGTGGAGATTTTCTTGGCTCCAAGCGTTTTGCTGATGATTTTATTGCCGAGAGTATCAACCACATAATGGTCTGGTTCCACCTGGCCTGAGACAAGCGCTTCCCCCAACCCGAATGTAGCATCAATGACTGATTCACTCCTTAAGCCGGATAATGGATTCGCCGTAAAGAGCACACCCGAACTTTCACTTTGAACCATCTCCTGCACCACGACTGCCAATGCTGCATCATGATGATCAATGCCATTGCGGATGCGGTATCCTATGGCGCGCGCTGTCCACAGGCTTGACCAGCAATTGATGACCGCTTCAAGTAACTGATCAATACCGATTACATTCAGGTAAGTGTCTTGTTGTCCGGCAAAGGATAGATCAGGTAGGTCTTCTGCTGTGGCCGAAGAACGCACGGCAACAGGTTTGTTGTCAAATTTGGCGTATGCTGTACGAATAGTAGATTCTATATCGTCTGGCATCTTCCCTACCACAAATGCCGCACGGATTTGTGCCGACGCTTTCTCAAGCGCGCTGGCATCTTCCGCTGACAGATTTTCTACCACTGATTGGATAGTTGCCAGCCAGCGATTGGCATTGACAAACTCCCGGTAGGCCTCTGTCGAAATGATAAATCCGGGTGGCACACGGAATCCTGCGCGTGCCAGGCGCACTAGATTCGTGCCTTTTCCGCCTGCACTTTCGAGTGTTGCTTCAGGTGATGAGAAAGAAAGAATATGCATAAGAATATTATTGCATAAAAAGCAAATAAATGTGTAAAGCAAATTCTCCCACCTTCGTACGCCGCCCTTCCACCCATTTGATAAAGATCACGTATTTCATCTATCTAGTGCCGCAACTTCCTTAAGATATATAGTACTCTACTGAATATCAAGGGACAAATTTCATTGTAACCCTGTACGTTCCACTAAAATAAGACGAAACGTACAGGGTAACCCTAACATTTAATATGGTTGCCCGCCTGAGTTCGGGCGAGGTTGCGGTACTAGACATCTGGAGAATAAATGAAATGGTCATGTTGCTGGCAAGATCCTAAACGATTCATAACATAAATTGCTGCCCATTGTTTTTTAGCCATTTCTTGTGCTCTTTATAATTTGGTAGGATCTTTTCCACTTTCTTCCAAAATCGCTTTGAGTGATTATGGATCATTGTATGCACGAGTTCATGAATCACTACGTAATCGATCGTTTCCAATGGAGTCATAATCAGACGCCATGAGAAGTTCAGTGATCCATTGGCGCTACAAGATCCCCAACGACTGCGGGCTGAAGTAATCCTGATCTTCTCGTATCGAAAGTCATGCTGGCTGGCATACAAATTTACACGCTCATTCAGGATCTGTCTAGCCTCCCCTCGATACCAACGTTCAAATATCAAATCAGCATAGTTTTGAGCCGACTCAGCTAGTTTGAAGTTATCTATCAAAAGTAATGGTTTCTTTTGGCCCTTGACTATTTCGAGTGGATAGACATGCCCCAAATACATAAACATCTCGCCAGGAATATATTGTTTGGGCGCCAGAGGAATAATTTCTCGAACTTCTGCCTGTTTTTTTTCAATCCATTGTGCATTCTTCTCCACAAATTCTCTGATCGATTTCTCAGAGGACCTCAACGGGGCGCGAACAATTAGAGAACCGTTGGGCTTTACAATTAAGGCCAGCGTTTTACGTTTGCTGCGAATAGTCTGATCAATTTCAATTGACATTTATTTTCTCATTAAAGGGTATCAGCTAGCTAAATCGTATTATAGTCTGCTGGACGGATAGTTTTACCAAAAAAGGGTAAAATCATTATAATCAAACATCTGTTTAATCTAAAAAGAATTAAGTTGCAGTATCGTGAAAAGCTTGGCAGAACCCCAGTTGCGCTTCCTCGCAAGGAGAGAAGGTTGTACATTACTGCGAAGCTAACGAGAGGTAACATTTAGGATTCATATGCTAGTCAGCAATCCAACTCACTCCTGGCTTAAACAGTTATGTGTAGCTTATATTTCTGGACCCTCTACCAGCTTAGCAAACGACGTCGCATCAGAGCTGATAAATTATTTTCATCATGAGGGTCATGTTGCACAAAAGAATCCATCCTCCGAAACTAATGTAATCTTGACTACCGCCAAACTAGGGGAGCCTCTGGGCTGGCGAGAAGCGGTCATGTTTACGGCAAGACGCCGATATAACTTGAAACATGTTCNTGTTCCAACTGTCTTTACCATTGTCCATGCGCTGCCAGAGCAATTCAACGAAATGATGGTGAAGATCGATCAAATATTGAAGAGCCACCAGGAGAATGGAACCAGGTTCGCCGGCGTACCCGCAACCGCCTACAAGACTTTATATCAACAAGGCAAACGGGGTGGCGTCATCATGTATTTGTTGAGAATCCTTCAGATCCAAACCAAGAGCGTTCGTGTGTTACTCGTCATTGGAAAAGATGGACCCGAGTCCGCTTTTTTGTTTGATATGGTGGGCGCGCATCCACAGATCAAATTCGAAGACTCACATGCCTTTTATAAGGATATTGCCACCCGCATCATGACAGCCGCAAGTACAGAAGAGATCACCAAGCATCGGGCAGTAGAGCCAAAGATCAAGCACGAAGAATGGAACAACTTATCCACTATAAAAGAAATGACCCGAGCAAGCCAGGAGCTTGGTAAGAGAGATTTTTTCACCGAGATGATTCATGTCTCTGATGTCGCAGAGATCCCTGGATTTAGCGATGCGATTTCAAGACAATATAGTGAAGGATGTTTTGCAACCTGGGATACACAGATCAATGGTTTATTGACGACGATCACTGGAAGCGCCAGACCAGTAAGGAAAGAAAATATTACAGAAAATGATCTTGCTGTGATCGTTGGTATTAAACCAGAGCATGACGGCGCCTTGATCAAAAAAGTCGAAGGGCATCCGAACCACCCGCCATCTTCCGAAGCTGTTGAAATGATCGGTATGGATCTACAATTGCCCAAGATTTCTCTGCTAAGTGGGGCACAAGTTCCTGCCATACGATCCAAATTGCATGGACATCGCGGCGTTCGGTCTTTTGACCGTAACCGCGTCGAATATGTTTCTTTGCCAGATAGTTATCTTTACTATCCAGTATCCTGTTCAACGGATGCCCAATATAAAGCTGTTCAAGAGGCTTTTTCAAGCTCCTCTGCCTTGCAAAATCCAGATGATCCCCGTCAGATTGTATTCACCGTTCTACCGGGACATGGCGTTGTTATCGTCGAAAAGTGGGTTGAAGAGAAACAGGCATTCCAAGTCATTTGGGAAGCAATGGATAACAAGGATATCGAAATAACGAACTATATTCCCCAAGGTCCATTCCTGTTCGAGGACAGCGGGCAACGCTCCAATATTGTAAGCAACGCTTACTCCATAGGTCTTGATACTCCTGCTACAAATGGACAGTAATTTTGTTGCCTTGGCTTCTAGAAAAGACTTTGTAAGTACGCTAATCTCATCGCGAATCTTGTAATTTCTTAGCTCTCAATGTTGACTGAGATTGTATCGATCGGCTCTAAGTAATATCGAAATTCCTCGGTCGATTCAATCCAAAGCGGGCGAATAATTGAACCCATGATGATCACTTCACCGGAGCGCAATCGCTCGCCTACTACAGAAAGCATATCGGCGGTATGACACACGATGTCAATGATGTCACCTGTCAGGGCTTGGAGGTCTGTCGTCGAGGCTATTTCATTTCCGTTGCGGTAGACATGCGCTACTAAGCCGCCCAATTTGCAACCTGCACGCGAGATATCCATACTACCAAGAATAACATAGCGATTATATATATTCCCCGCAAGGATCATTTCCACATCGTCGGGTGGAAAATCTACGTCGGCGAGTTCAATTGCAGGTCCGATGGAGGCGATCGCACCGCGTGTTGTCTTACGATCTTCTTTCCCAAGGAGATCATTGCCCATATAGACTGCAATCTCAGGTTCCAGCGCTGGTTTTGTCCAAGCAGCGGTAGAGAGCTTTGTGCCCGAAGGTAGAAGCACCTTATCAGTTAAAAAACCGATCAGGGGCGCGTCTAAGTGCAGTCGCTTCAGCGCGGCTGGTGTACCGAAACCTACTTTCCAGCCAATCAGTTGCTCGCCAGCATTCAGACGATTCCGTCGAAGCCTCAACTGAGTTTCCATTCCGCGTAAAATACGCTGATCGTTGCGCGCGTTGCTCATTGTCTTTTAATGGGAATGACCGCTATCGGTCGAGACTTCATAACCGGCCAATTCAAGTGAACCCGCGCCACTCCAACCCCAGACCAGAATCACTTCATCGTCTGATGTGTTGTTGAAGCCATGCCAGTGACCACGTGTGGTGAACACAACATCTCCCTCACCAGATGACTCATTAACTTCATCAATGTATATTTCACCATGACCTTTAAGAACCACGGAAGCACCGTCCAACCGAGAACCAAATGATCTGAATTGGCTGATTTTTTGTCGATCAAAAACTGGACCTGCATGTTAACCCAGCCTTCTCTTGGCGACAGCCCTTCGACAAAGGGTACGTCACGAAGATTGGTGCGAAACGGTCTCATTTAGACATTCCTCCTAATATGCGATAAACCTCATGAGCAGTAACAAAGTCACGGTGGTCTATGCCGAGGCCTCGACAAGCATTCATCATCTCATTAGCCGCGGCGGCGAGAGGGACGGGAGAGCCCAGTTTGCGTCCCTGTTCAAGCACAAGTAGCATATCCTTCTGTTGTAAGTTGACATCTGCTAATGGAACTTCAGGCATTTTGCCTTTCAGGATAAACGGGCCGCGATAGCCAAGCACCGGCGAGGCCGCTACGCTATTGAGCATAGCTTCGACCGCAACTTCGCGTCTCACACCTCCTTTTTCAGCCAACGCGATACCTTCTCCAAAAGCGATTACTTCCACCATTAGTACAAGGTTGATGGCGAGTTTCATTTGCACAGCCATTCCATGATCGCCGATATAAGTGGCTTTTGCACCAATATCCAGTAATAAAGATTTAATACGTTCGAAAGCTTTTCTATCCCCGCCTACCATAATAGATGCTTTACCTGCGGCAAGTGTGATGGTACTGCCAGAGATGGGTGCATCGAGCATGGTCAATCCTGCTTCCTTAAATTCCTTCGCAATAGCGCGGCTCGCGTCTGGCGTGATGGTGCTCATATCCAAATAGATACTTTCTTTCGAAAGACCTGCGATGATTCCTTCAGGACCAAACGCGACAGCTTGCACAGCCGTCGCATCTGTGACGATCGAGAACATGACCTCAGACTGGCTTGCCGCTTCGCGTGGATTATTTGCCCATTTCATTCCCTCTTTGACTAGCGCATCAGCCTTTCCTTTGGTGCGATTCCAACCTGTCACGGTATGTCCTGCTGCAATCAACCGTGAAACTATCCCCGCGCCCATCGCACCAAGTCCTACGAAACCAACATTCATTGCGCACCTCCTCTCTTATATCTTTATATGAAAGGGTTATTTGATCATATTTCTAAATTGGATATTGACAATCTTTTTTATCATGATACAATGATATGGACATCATACCACCATACCACTCGGGATGGTAGCCTAATGTACTTACCTATTCAATCTGAACGCCTTTACGAACAAATTGTAAATCAAATCGAAAAGCGTATTGTGGCCGGGGAATTAAAGGCTGGCGATCAGTTACCCCCAGAAAATGAACTGGCAAAGCAGTTTGCTGTAAGCCGCACTGCTGTGAGAGAAGCTATCAAAACCCTGCGCGAAAAGCGTTTGGTTGAAATCCGTCCCGGTAGGGGAACCTTCATCACAATCGGAACTCCCGAGGCTGTTCGCCATTCACTTGGACATTTAATGAAATTTGGTTCACTGAATGGTTCTTCCAGCTTAGTAGAAGTGCGGGAGATTTTGGAGCCGGAGATCGCCGCGTTGGCGGCAACCCGAATCACAGAAGAATACATCGCTGCCATGCGTGAGGCTATAGAGATCATGGATACAGCTTTGGATAATGTGGATGTTTTTGTCGAAGCAGATTTGGATTTTCATCTTGCGTTGGCGGAGGCAACACAAAACCCCTTCATCCCCATCTTGATGGACTCAATCATCGACTTGCTCCGTGAACAACGAAAGCGGATCGGACTTACTCCCGGCGGGCTGCGACGTGGACAATCTCATCATAAGAAAATTCTGGATGCCATTATCCAACATGATCCACAAGCTGCACGCAAAGCAATGCAAGATCATCTTCAGCAAGTACGCGAAGATTCAAATGCCTCCACTGCGACCGCGGTGTGAGGCTTATTTTTTGGAGGATCTCGGATGGCTAAACTGGGTTTTGTTGGCCTCGGCGTAATGGGTAGTCGCGTGGTTAAACGACTGTTGGACGCTGGCCACCAGGTGACTGGTTATAACCGTACGAAGTCAAAAGCACAGTGGCTGTTAGATGCAGGGATGAAGTGGGCTGAAACCCCTCGCGCGGTAGCCGAGGCATCCGATACCAGTTTCAGTATGGTGACCAACACCTCTGCATTGCAAAGCGTTATGGAAGGGACGGATGGCATCTTAGCTGGATTAACTGCTGGAAAAACTCATGTTGATATGAGTACAGTGAGTCCAGCTTATAGTCAACAGCTAGCAGAGCAGGTTACGGATAAAGGGGCAGCAATGCTAGATGCGCCAGTTTCAGGGAGTGTTATTACATTGGAAGAGGGGAAATTATCTCTTATGGTTGGTGGTGATCCGGCAGTATTTGAAAAAGTCAAACCGATCCTTTTAGATATCGGGCCAAAAGTAACGCATGTCGGTAAGAATGGGCTAGCAGTCACAATGAAGATCGCGACAAATCTTAGTTTGGCTGTGCAAATGCTTGCACTTAGCGAAGGCGTGTTGATTGCTGAAAAGAGCGGTATCAAGCGTGAGACTGCTGTTGAAGTTTTGACGAATAGCGTGATTGCCTCACCCATGGTGAAATATCGCGGGCCATTTGTACTAGATATGCCAAATGAAGCTTGGTTCAATGTCAATATGATGCAAAAAGATATGAATCTTGCCTTGGAGCTTGGTCGTCAGTTAGATATCCCTTTACCTACTACTGCGGTGACAAATGAGTTCCTGACAGCAGCGCGGGGAATGGGATTGGAGGAACGAGACTTCGCGATTCTATTTGAGGTGCTTGCGCAGATGTCTGGAGTGAAGAAATGACGAAGAAAGCAGAGAAATACTCCTCGTCCGAGATTGAAGCGACTGATGTTGAACATTGGCTGCATGTTTATCAGCAAATGGTCAAAATCCGAGAATTCGAAGAGAAGGTCAATGAGTTGTATATGAAGGCGCTCATGCCTGGTCTTGCACATCTGTATTCAGGACAGGAGGCAGTCGCTGTTGGAGTCTGTGAGGCTTTAAATCAGAAGGATTACATCACGAGCACGCATCGTGGACATGGTCATTGTCTTGCCAAGGGAGCGTCAGTGGATCTTATGTTCGCTGAGTTGCTGGGAAAGGAAGCGGGTTATTGTCATGGTAAAGGCGGATCAATGCATATCGCTGATCAAGAGTCAGGTAATCTTGGTGCAAATGCGATTGTTGGCGGCAGCGCAGGGATAGCAACCGGTGCGGCGTATACATCTAAAGTGCTTGGGACTAATCAGGTAACCATTTGTTTTTTTGGTGAGGGTGCTCTTGGGCAGGGATTGCTATACGAGGTTATGAATATGGCGTCTCTGTGGAAGTTGCCAGTCATTTATGTTTGTGAAAACAATATGTACAACGAATATACACATTTTAATGAAACCTTAGCAGGTGAAGTGGCTGCGCGTGCCAAAGCATTTGGGATTTATACCGAAGTCGTTGACGGACAGGATGTGCAAGTAGTTTATGAGACAACCAAACGGTTGGTGGAGCGTGCCCGACGCGGTGAAGGGCCGGCTTTTTTGGAGTGCCGAACATACCGTTTTTATGGACATCATGTTGCAGACAAATTGATCGGGCAGAATCTGACCGACCAAGCCGTTCTCGACCGCATCCATTCCGATGTGAAATCCGAAGTAGAAAACGGTGTGCAGTTTGCGCTCAATGCACCCTTCCCAGATAAAAGCAAGGTTGACCAGGATGTTTACGCATAAAAAATTCTCTAGGATTATGACGGACAAAGATCAAAGGTGTCAGGATGAGTATGACATCTGAGCGTGAACTTACCTTTGCTGAAGCAATCCGAGAAGCGCTCGCAGAAGAAATGCGTCGTGATCCGCATGTATTTATTGTCGGTGAAGATGTTGCAGAAGCCGGTACTCCTTTTAAAGTGTTATCAGGTTTGGTAGAAGAATTTGGGAAAAATCGTGTGGTTGATACACCAATCTCGGAACCTGGCTTTTCAGGGATGGGTGTGGGAGCAGCAATGACGGGGCTGCGCCCCGTGGTTGATATTATGTTTGGCGACTTTCTCACACTGGTAATGGATCAAGTCGTGAACCAGGCTGCAAAGGTGCACTACATGTCTGGCGGGAAGATGAAGGTGCCTATTGTTTTTCGCACAACCCTCGGAGCGACTCGTCGCTCCGCAGCACAACATTCACAGAGTTTACATGCCTGGGTCAGTCATATCCCCGGTTTGAAGGTAGCTATTCCGTCAACTCCTTATGATGCCAAAGGTCTGCTAAAGACAGCAATCCGCGATGAGAATCCAGTTGTCTTTTTCGAAGACAAGATGATGTACAAACTCACGGGACCTGTCCCAGTAGAGGATTACACCATCCCATTCGGAGTTGCAGATGTGAAACTGGTGGGCGAAGATATTACTCTAGTGGCGACTAGCTCAATGATCCATGTAGCGATCAGTGCGGCGGAAAAACTAAAGGAGATCGGTGTAAGTGCTGAGGTAATTGATCCGCGCACCACGGTGCCACTTGATAAACAAACAATGATTGAATCAGCAAAGAAAACTTCGCGAGCAATTGTGATCGATGAAGGTTATGAGCGCTATGGTGTCACCGCTGAAATTGCATCGGTGATTGCCGATGGCGCTTTTTATTATCTTGATGCACCTGTAAAACGGATGGGTGCAATGGATGTGCCGATTCCATTTTCGCCGGTGCTAGAGGATTTGACTGTACCGACAGAGGAAACTGTTTTTGAGATGGCAAAGTCTCTTTGTAGGAGGAACTGATGGCTATCAAAACATACGGAACAATGGCCGTTGATTGGGAGCAGCGCATTGATTTCGACCGTTTGCGACGCGAACGTTTGGAGCGTGCCAAGGCATTACTTAAACAATCTGAGATGGGCGCGTTGCTTTGTTTCGATATGAACAATGTGCGCTACATCACTGCGACTCATATCGGAACATGGGCGCAAGATAAAGCGAATCGTTTCACGCTTTTACCACAAGATGACGAACCAATCTTGTGGGACTTTGGGTCTGCCGCGCGACATCATCAACTCTATGCTCCTTGGCTGGGCGAGCGTTCACGTGCTGGCATTTCTTTGTTGCGAGGCGCCATGTCACCCGAGATGGGACGCGCCGAAGATGTGGCTAACAAAATTTGGACAGAACTCAAAGAGCGCGGGTTGGAAAAAGAACCAGTCGGTGTGGATATTGCCGAAGTGCCAGTCCTATTTGAGTTGCAGAAAAAGGGCTTAACGATTGTTGATGGACAACAATTAATGTCTAATGCGCGGCTCATCAAAACACAGGATGAGATCGCTTTGCTTACGCACGCGGCAGCGCAAGTTGATGCAGCGTACGATGAGTTATATCGGGCGATGAAGCCAGGCATGCGCGAGAACGAAGCAGTTGGGCTTGTTTCTAAAGTTCTCTATGATTTGGGCTCGGAGTACGTTGAAGCAGTCAACGCGATTTCAGGGGAACGCTGCAATCCACATCCGCATGTGTTTTCTGATCGCATGTTGCGCCCTGGAGATCCAGTCTATTACGACATTCTACAATCTTACATGGGTTATCGCACTTGTTACTATCGTTGCTTCACGATCGGTTATGCCTCTCATGCAATGATGGATGCATACAAACGCTGCCGTGATTATCTAGATGCCGCGATTGAGCTTGTCCGTCCTGGGCGCACAACAGGTGAGATCGCCTCCGTCTGGCCAAAAGCTGAAGAATTTGGTTTTACAAATGAAGAGTCTTGTTTCGCTTTGCAGTATGGTCATGGTGTCGGATTGGCCATTTGGGAGAAGCCTGTAATCAGCAGACTCGTTTCTCTCGATCATCCATTTGAAATCAATCCCGGTATGGTGTTTGCGCTTGAAACCTACTGGCCATCTACAGATGGCTGGAGCGCAGCACGTATCGAAGAGGAAATCGTGGTTACTGAGACTGGACATGAGATCATCACACGCTTCCCTGCAAATGAGCTAATGGTCGCAGGTCATCATTACTACACTGGCACAGGTCCGCTGCCGACTACGCGCACGCACGAACCGGAACCGAATGACCAAGTAGTGGAAATGGTAGCGGCAGTACGAGGTTAAATGGCAAAAAGCGTGATCATGCCTGCGCTCGGAATGTCGCAGGAAACGGGTGTACTTGTGAGTTGGCTCAAACATGAGGGCGAGCCTGTCGCCAAGGGTGAGCCAATCATGGAAATCGAGACTGATAAAGTCACGGTCGAGATTGAAGCGCCCGCATCAGGATTTCTCGGCGGCATCCTCGCGAAAAATGGTGATGTTGTACCCGTTGGGCAGACAATTGCCTGGATTCTTGCGGCTGGTGAACAGCCACCTGAGTCAGACTCTCTTAACTCGCAGCCTGGTCTCGCTTCAACGATTTCAACTTCAACTCAAAACGAAATCAAACAACCCTCCTCACGAAATGTTTCCATTGAGATTTCCCCACTGGCGCGCAAGATTGCCGAAGAACACGGGATTGATCTCGCGTCGATTAATTCCAATGGGAAACGGATAGAGAAAGCAGATGTACTAGCTTATATTAACGCGACGAGTCAAACGAGGCCTGAGCCTGCTTCTATTTCGACGGCGCTCAAGACAAGCGTTTCACCGTCTGCACCCTCTCAGACGCGTCTCACGCCTGCCTCACCAAAAGCGCGCAGACTTGCAACTGAGCGCGGAATTGATATCACAACGATCACAGGCTTAGGACCCGATGGCGCTGTCTTGGCTGCCGATGTACCTCTTGAAGCAGTGACTGTCAGTACCCCGGGCAGTTTGGAAACCCCAAGCACAGTCTGGCGCGTGATGGCTGAACGCATGACAGCCAGTTGGACAACTGTCCCCCACTTTTATCTTGTTCGTGAGGTGGATGCCAGTAATCTGATTGAATGGCGAATGCGGGTTTCAAGCACTGTTGAGAA
>WNGA01015653.1_pt1 | contig 12526 bp, 13 predicted proteins | sample 5400061 | NCBI WGS metagenome assembly WNGA01 (sample SAMN13153366, study PRJNA577476) | soil metagenome | isolation source: 100 cm soil or saprolite under grassland replicate 2 | place: USA:California | collected 2016-06-15
AGATTACGCTTGGGGAAGTAGCCGAACTGCAGGGTGAGCCTGCTGACACGGTCGCTCGTATACGGCAAGTGATACTTGGACAGGCGCCAGCGGCCGGCGTGGAGCGGCAGCTCTCGCAGAGTTCTATCGTCACCCAGCTCAAACATCATGGTTTTGCTATACAGTCGGTGCAACTCCAGGGGGCACCCCAGGTACGCGTGCTGCGTGCTGCCCAGCGTCTCGATCCACCATCCATGGAGGCGGTCGTCCGGCAGGCTCTCAGCCGGCGCCTCCCACAAACGCCGCCGCGGACCAGCATTGGCGACATTCGTGGGCTGAGCACCGTCTTCGTGCCACCAGGGCCAGTACAGTATGATGTCACGGTGCCGAGGCGCAACGCTTTGCTCGGCCCGACGCCCTTTACGCTGGCCATTCAGGTTGCTGGTAAGATAGAAAAACAGCTCCACGGCACGGCCTACATCGCCATGGCACAGGAGGTGGTGAGCCTGGTCCGTCCTGTCGCGCAGGACGAAATCATTACCGCTGACGCGGTCACCCATACCCAAGTCCAGGTGACGCGCCCCATGCGTCAGGCAGTGACCCAACCGGCGGATGTCATTGGCAAACGTGCCCGGCGTCCATTAGCTGGTAACGCCCCGCTCTCCACGCAGGATGTCGCAGCCTCACCAGTGGTGCATAAAGGTGATCTTGTACGTATCGTCCTTGAAGCATCCTCGATCAAAGTGAGTACCGCCGGAGAAGTATTGGAGGCGGGCAAAGTCGGAGACACTATTCGTGTCAAGAATACGTCGTCAAACCGGGAAGTCCGGGCCCAGGTGATTGACAAGCAAACTGTGAGGATCCCGCTGTGAAGCATACCATCTACTCATACATCCACGCCGGGCTGTTCACGCTCGCCTGCAGCATGCTAGGGTTCGCCGTTGGCTGTGCCGTCATCGACCCACAGGTTACGCCTGTCAACCGCGATGTCTACCGTACGCTCCCGCCTCCACCGCAGGAGATGCCGCCACGCTACGAAGGCTCGCTGTTTTCAGGTGAAAACGGACGTAACATGTTCTTCGTAGACCGCAAGGCGCGCGGCATGAACGACGTGGTGACAGTGCGTATCGCCGACGTCACCAAAGCCACAGGGCAGGCAGATACCAATACGAGCCGGACCTCTTCAGTCGCAGGCAGCCTGGACGGCCTCCTCGGTTTCGAACGCACCCTGAAGAATAACGGGATTGCGCCCGGCTCTGCTCTGGCGGCACAACTCAAAGCCGGCTTTGACGGTAAAGGGACGACAACACGCAACAATTCTCTGAGTGCGACCGTCACAGCAGTGGTCCGGGAGGTGTTTCCCAATGGCAACCTCTTTGTTGAGGGCAGTAAAGAAGTCATCATCAACAATGAACGCCAGTACATCACCGTGACCGGGGTAGTTCGTCCTGAAGATATTGCTCCAGATAACAGCATTTCGTCTGATCTGCTCGCGGATGCACGTCTGGTGTATTCTGGTCGCGGCGTTCTGTCGGACAAACAGCGCCCTGGCTTGATTGGTCGCGTGGTTGACTTCGTCTGGCCTTTCTAACAGGAGCAGTCATGGTTCAGTCTCTACATCGCTCTATCGCTTTGTCGCTCTGTCTCGCCGTTTGCCTGTCTCTGTATGGGTTTATGGAGAGGACGGCAGATGCCGCGCGGCTCAAAGACCTCACCAGCATCGCGGGGGTGCGTGATAACCAGCTCATTGGTTACGGTCTGGTCGTTGGGTTAAATGGCTCGGGGGACGGCAACAATACTGGCTTTAGCAGCCAGACGCTCAGTACGATGCTGCGGAGTATGGGCTTGACCATCGATGCGGCCAAAATCCGGGCGCGCAACGCAGCAGTCGTCATGGTCACGGCCACCCTGCCACCGTTTGCCCGGGCTGGCGGCCAGGTCGATGTCGTGGTCTCGTCCATGGGCGATGCGAAGAGTCTGCAGGGGGGCACGCTACTCCTCACCCCCCTCCGTGCTCCCAATGGCCAGATCTATGCCGTGGCGCAGGGGCCAGTGTCCATAGGAGGCTTTGCCGCTGGCGGCAAGTCCGGCAGTCGGGTCCAGCAAAATCATCCTACGGTGGGCCACATTGCCAATGGCGGCCTCATTGAGGGAGAGGTAGGGGTACAGTTCAATGGTCGAGAGCATCTTCGCATGATCCTGAACAATCCCGATTTCACCACCAGTATCCGACTGGTTGATACCATCAACGCCCAGCTAGGCTCGGACGTGGCCCGCGCCATCGACAGCGGGACGGTTGAGGTGCGTGTGCCCGAGGCCTATCGCGCCAATGTCGCGACCTTTGTGGCGTCCCTCGAAAATATCGAGGTGACGCCGGATAATGTCGCCAAAGTCGTGCTGGACGAGCGGACTGGCACGGTGGTGATCGGTGAAAATGTCCGCATCTCAACCGTCGCGATTGCGCATGGCAATCTCAGCATCGAGATCAAAGAAGAACCGCAGGTGTCCCAACCAGCACCCCTGTCACAGGGCAAGACCACCGTGACGCCCAAAAGCGACGTGAAGGTGAAGGAGGAGGGCAAGCAGCTCATTTTGCTCTCGCAGGCGGTGACCATTCGTGACCTGGTCCGGGCCCTGAACAGCATTGGGGTGACACCACGTGATCTGGTAATAATCTTTCAGGCGATCAAGGCTGCTGGTGCTCTACAGGCCAAGTTAGAGATTATGTAGGAACTGAGGACTGACTATGCTGTCGCTTCCCTCAGCGCTGCCACAGCCAGCGCTGCAACCTGACGAAAGTGCTCGCGCCCAGCGTCTACAAGCCCAACTGACTTCTGGTGGGCATCCCCCGCATGGCAAACCCCAGGACGTCAAGAGCGCGGCGGCGGAGCTGTCCTCTCTCTTCGTCTCTCAGATGCTTGCCGTTATGCGCCGCACGGTGCCAAAGTCGGGCTTGCTCAACAAGGGGTTTGCGCATGACACGTACGTCTCGATGTTCGATCAGGAGATCGCGCGTACTATTGCCCGACGGGAAGATTTTGGGTTAACGGCCATGCTACAGCGGCAGCTGAAGGACCCTGGTGCCGACCGCCAGGTCCCCGGCCGGCCATTGGCGGCGCTGCCCCGACCGCCAGTAGTTAGCCATCAGCAGCCTCCCGTCAGCAGTGCAGCGCAGCAAGAGACGGCCATCGACGCGTATCGTCAGCAAGCTACACTAACGGACAGCAGGTTTATGATGCCTGTCGAAGGGCGGCATACCTCGGACTTTGGCATACGAGTGCATCCCATCGAACACGAAGAGCGGCTGCATGGCGGTATGGATATTGCGGCACCAGCCGGCACACCAATACGGGCCGCGGCTGCCGGGCAGGTGGTCTTTAGTGGCGCTCAGTCAGGGTACGGGAATGTCATTGTCGTCCAACACGCGGAGGGCTACTCCACCCTCTATGCCCATAATACGGAAAACCTCGTGCCCGTTGGCACTCCTGTCAGCCAGGGACAACCGATCGCCACGGTGGGGGACACTGGGCGAGCGACTGGACCTCATCTGCATTTCGAGATACGCAAAGATGGCAAGCGGCTCGACCCGGTAACCTTCCTGGCCGACGGGAACGCGCAAAAACTCGCGCCGTTGCTTGTAGCTGAACGCTCTTAAAAAATTAGCCCTCAAGTTTCTCATAGCCCCTACCGATACAAAAGCATACAATGAGGCCGAGCAGTGCATATGCCTTGGGAGGCCATATGGGAGGCCATGAAGGAATGGGATACGCCATGAGAATTACCGGTGAAGAGATTGCCAATGATGTACGACGGCCCGAGAATGTGGGACGCAATACGGAAGCGTCCCAGAGCCAGTCTTCTGAAAGTGTAGACAATAGTAGTGAGGTTGGGCCATCAGACAGAGTGGAGCTGTCTTCTCAAGCCCGCGATATCCAGCGCGCCCGGGAAGTGGCGCAGGGTGCGCCAGAGATTCGGGCGGATAAGATCGAGGCAGCACAACACGCCCTGCAGAGTGGCAGTCTCAACCTGAACGGTCAGGATCTCGCAGACAAACTCCTCCAGGATGTCTTCCCAGGCTGAGAGCAGTAGTGCCTGAGTGTGGTGGCGCTGTGGGACGAGCACGGTCGAACAGGGCAGGGGAGATGGTTGGGTTGTGGCCCCTAACGTATGCAGGAAGAGAACATGAGCACATTAGCGTCGTTGCTTGCCGAGTTCGATCAGCTCCTGCAGCAGGAGGTGGAGGCATATGAGCATCTGTTGGCACTACACCAGGAAGCTCAGCACTGCCTGGCAGCACCAGCACTCGACCCACTGTTGGCGAATCTCCAGGCCAGAGAGCATCTGGCACGTCACATCCTCCAGGTGGAACACCAACGCGCTGCAGTGGCGACCCAACTGGCACCGTTGCTCCAGCTTCCAGCCACCGATGTGACCCTACACCATGTCAGCACGCGGGTCGATGAACCCTATGCCAGCCGCTTTCGACAGTATCGTGCACAACTCCGGACACTGGTCGGCGACTTACAGCAACTCAATGGCATACAGGCACAACTGTTACGTGAGGTACGGGGGTTTGTGGAAGCGGCGCTGGCCTTTTTTACGCGCCTGCTCCCGGCACCGCCGACCTATCGCCAGTCGGGGAAACTGACCGCGTCCAGACAAGGACGCCTGCTCTCTGGGAGGGTCTGAGCGTATGGGCACACTCGGAGCTATTCTCTCGACAGGTAAACAGGCCTTGTTGGCCCAACAAACGGCCCTGCAGGTCACCGGGCAGAATATTGCAAACGTCAATACTCCTGGCTATTCTCGTGAACGTCCGGAGTTCGTCTCGACTCCAACCTCGATCACTGCCGCCTTGCGCTCTGGGGTGACCGTTGATGAGGTCGCGCGTGCCTACGATCGCTTTGTCACGACGCAAATCAACGTGGCCAGTAGCAACTTACAGAGCACTCAGACACAAGCTGACCTGCTTGGGCAGGTTGAGTCTCTCTTCAACGATCTGAGCACGCCTGAGGCAGGTATCTCAGGGGCACTGCATACGCTCTTCAATGACTTCCACAATCTGGCGCAGAATCCGCAGGGGCTGGCAGAGCGGAATATCCTCGTGCAGCAGGGCAAGACCGTGGCTGCTGCCTTCCAGCAGCTGACCAATGGCCTCCAGGCGGTGCGTCAGCAGAGCAATGAGGCACTTGGCGACGCAGTGTCTAGTGTCAACAGTTTGACCAAGCAAATAGCGGCTCTCAATGGGCAGATCCAGCAGCGGGAAGTGGATCCTAAGAACCCGGCCAACACCCTGCGTGATCAGCAGGACGTGCTCCTCAAGCAGCTCTCAGAGAAAATCAATATTACTTCCTTTGTGACGAATTCCGGCCAGTTGACCGTCCTCCTGGGCGGTGGTCGGCCATTGCTTGAAGGCACACAGTCGTCCACCCTGACGACGACAGTCGACCCGGATGATCCCCAGCGCTTGCTCGTCGGCCTTCAGGATCCACAGGGTAACAGCACGGACGTCACCGCGAGTATCCAGAGCGGCAACATACATGGTTTGCTCGAGGCGCGCGACACCATTCTGCCACGCCTCAGTACCAGTCTGGATCGCCTGGCCGCACAACTGACTACTATCAATCAGACCCATAGCGCCGGGTATGGCCTGGATGGCACGACCGGGAAAGATTTTTTTGTGCCGCGGCAAGTCACAGGGCAGGCCTTGGCTGCCAATACAGGCGGTGGCACGCTGCAGAGCGCCAGTGTCTCCGACCCCACTCAGCTTACCCTCGACGATTACCGCCTCACGTTTGCTAATAGTGGTCCACCACCGACTTTTGACATCGTCAATGCTACGACCGGTGCCACAGTGGCCGCTGGCCAAAATTATACTGCCGGCGCAACGGTCCACTTCGCTGGGCTAGCGATTACACTCGCTGATAATGGCACGCCACCGCAGCCTGGTGATACGTTTCTCCTCAGCACGACACGTGATGCTGCGAAGAACCTTGCCGTTGATCCCGCGTTGCTGACGGATCCACGCCAGATTGCTGCAGCACAAACGCCGCCCCCCGGCGATAACGTGAATGCGCTTGCTCTGGCCCAGTTGCAAGATGCACAGGTCATAGACGGCAGCACATTTGCAGCGTCGTACCAGACCTTAGTGGTGAGTGTTGGAGCGGAAAGCCAGCAGGCGTCCCAGCTGGCGGATCAACAACACACGGCTCTTACCGGCCTGGAAAATCGTCGTGAGTCATTGTCCGGTGTATCGCTGGACGAAGAACAGGTCAATCTCATTCGTTTTCAGCAGGCATATAACGCGGCGGCGCAGTTCATCCATATTGCGGACCAACTGGGCCAGACCGTGCTGGATCTGATCCGGTAGGAGTAACATAAGTGCCGGTAAGTAGCTGGCAGCTATCGACCAGAGGCGACGCCTATGCGCATCACTACTAACTTGCTGTTCAATACGACCCTGGCACATATCCAGCAGCAAAATGCTCGTCTCCTCCAGACGTCTGAAGAGGCCTCATCGGGTTTGCGCCTGCAGCGTCCATCAGACGACCCTGCCGGTACACGGCGGGTGCTCGATCTACGCAATACTCTGTCATCACTCGATCAGTTCAAAAGCCAACATGTCGTAGTCAACAGCCTGTTGGATGGTACCGATACCGCCTTGCAAGACACCGAAACGCTCTTGCTTTCAGCCAAAGGGCTGGCCCTGCGTGCTGCGAGTGACACAGTCGGTCCGGAGCAGAGGAGCGAGATCGCACATGAGGTGGGGGGCCTGTTTGCGCAGGCTATCTCCCTCGGCAATAGTGCCGTGAATGGTCGCTACCTGTTTGCCGGGCAAGCCAATGCTCAACCGCCTTTCTCGACATATGCCACACTGGACAGCACGGTGCGCCGTGTGACACCGTCGGGCACGTTGACACCGCTGGGTGCTGACGACCTGACCATCAACGGCCTGAGCCTCCGTGCTACCCAGGCCGCGGATGATCCGCTCTCCACCGTCGATGCCGCGGCCAGTGCGCGGGCTGTCGCTGCGGCCATTAATGCTGCCACCTCCAGCACGGGAGTGCAGGCTACGGCGGCAAATACCACGCGCGCCTTGACGGTGCTGAACTTTGGCGATCTCGCCGGCAATGCGCTCACGGTGAACGGCGTCCCGGTTACCGGGACGATCACTGATGCGGCCTCTCTCGTAGCGGCAGTCAACGCGGCACAGATTCCCGGGGTTTTTGCCTCATCAACCGCCACGAACAATCTCACACTGACTGCCCCTGATGGGCGTAACATTGCCCTCGCCACCGATGGCAGCGCAGCGAGCGGCCTGAACTTTCTGGATTTTAACCCGAGTGGCGGGGTCGCCGTGAGTGGAACGACTACCGGAGTCGTCACTCTCTCCTCCAACACCACCTTCACCCTGGGTGGCCTCCAGCCTGGCAACGCCGGATTCAGTGCCGGCCCGGTCAATCTGACGGCGCGTTTTCGCGGAGACAATCACGACGTCACGCAGGCGATTGGGGTAGGGCAAACGCTGCCAGTCAACGTGCAGGCAGCACAGTTCCTGGTTGCCGATCTCCAACCAGCGATTGATCGCTCCACCCCGCTCGCCAGTTTGCGGCAGGGACAGGGGATACCGCCAGGGAGCATCGCCATTACAGACCGCGCCGGCAATACGGCCACCGTCGATCTGTCACAAGCCGTGACGGTTGGGGATGTGATCGATGCGATTGCGACGGCGCCGGGCATCCAGGTCACGGCGACTTTGAATGACGCGCATAGCGGCCTCAGCCTCGTTGACAACAATGCTGTCCCAGTGCGGAATTTGACGCTAACAGATGTCAACGGTGGGACCACCGCGCGGGATCTGGGCATTGCTGCTAACCGTCCTGGTCCGGTCGCTGGCACGCCACTCACCCCACAGTTGACGTCCGCTACCCCCTTAAACCTGCTCTATGAGGGACGCGGGGTCACGCTGGGGACCATGCACATTACCAATGGGGCACAAGAAGCGGACGTTGACCTTGCCGCAGCGCAGACTATTGGTGATGTCCTGGGAGCTATCAATAGCTCAACAGCCGGGGTACAGGCCACGTTCATTATGAACGGCACAGCGTTGGCAGTGCGCTCGACGGATCCCGCCACCGTGGCGGTGGTCACCGAGATCGGGAGCGGTCAGAGCGCCGCGGCCTTAGGTCTGGGCGGACGCCATACGTTAACAACATTGAACTTGTTACAAGAGGCGCTGCAGAAAAACGATACCTCTGCCTTGCGGGCCCTGGAGACCTCGCTCGACGAGGGGACGCGCCATGTCACGGCGTTGCGTGCAGACGTTGGGGTGCGCACGAACACAGTGATGGCTACTGAGGAGACACAGGCTGACTTTGCTCTCAATGCCACCTCACTGCTATCTGCGACGGAGGACAGTGATATAGCCGAGGTGTTCACGCGTTTATCTCAACTCAATGTCGGTTTACAAGCGGCTTTAGCGACGTCTGCACGTATCCTGCAATCGACCCTGCTCGACTTTTTGCGCTAACGGCTGCCCGAACACCATACCGCATACTCGCCATGGAGGGTGCTATGCTGGTCCTAACACGGAAATTGGGTGAAAGCATTACGATTGATGATCGCATCACCATTACGGTCATCGTCCTGAAAGGTAATCAGGTGAAGCTGGGGATTGACGCACCAGCAGAGACCAAGATCTATCGCCAGGAAATCTACGCCAGGATTATGGAAGCCAATAAACAAGCGGCAACGTCGCGTCAGCAGAACCTCTCTGCCATGCGTACCTTGTGGCCGCACACGCCCCATACGGGGACAGAGAGAGCATAACGCTTATGGACTTGAGTCGTTTCGGTGCTGTGGCGCATGATTGGGACATGCAGCTGCACATGCCTGCCGGCCTGCTCGGCTTTCCCGAAATCACAGAATACCTCATTGTTGATCCTGACCCGGAACTGCCTGTAAAATGGTTACAGGCCCAAGACGAGGCGCGCCTGGCCTTTGTCATCACCGATCCGTTTCTCTTTCTGCCTGACTATCAGGTCGAGCTGACCCCTCTGGATCTCACGGACGTAGGCGCTCACGCCAGCACGGATCTTTTTCTCGTCGTCATTGTCACGCTGCCACGTAAGACCGTGCTCTATCCCACAGTGAATTTACAAGGCCCGGTGCTCATCAATCGGACGAATGGCTGGGCTAAACAGTTGGTGTTGGTCCAGGGTCCCTATCACACTCATCATCCGCTCACATGACCGTCCCCGCGCTAGGGGGTTTGATGCTGGAAAACCTATCTCCTAGCCCAAGCTGTTGCCTGATGTAAGCCACAATCGTGGCAGGGGGATGCCCAGCCTCTACGGTAATCCCTCTGTCTGGCTCTTCCAGGGTTGCCAACTGGCTAGCCAACAACTCTTGGGGCATAAAGTGGCCTTGACGCTGTGCCAACCGCTCGTGAATCGTGGAGCCAGGGCCAGCGATCGTCATCCGTCAAGGGAATGCCCTGTCGCATCTTGTCAATATTCGCCTGTGGGTGGAAATCGTCCCCCTCATAGAAGCGCCAACCCAGCTCCTGGGCCAGCAGTTGACCAATAGCCGTTTTGCCAACCCCTGAGACGCCCATAAGAATGATGACCATGCGCTCTCCCTCGTTACTCCCTTTGCATTGAAGTCCTCAAGAAAATGGCAGAGATGACCGATATGATAAGATAGGGAAAGAAAGGAGGCGAGCCGCATGGATGATAGTATCGTGAATCCTGGGCTCTCAGGCAGTGAGTGGGTTCAGACGTTTCCCTCGATCACGGCCATATCACGAGAGCCACAGGTTGCCCCGCAACAGGCTGGAGCAGCATCTTCAGGCTCACAAAAGCCAGAAGCACCTCCAGCAGAGACACGCCAGGAGAAGCCTAGTAAGGGATTCGTGCAGGAGGTGGCATTCGCCAATGCCATCGCCGAGTTCCTGAATCAAAAAGTGTCATTTAGTTACGATACACGTATCGACCAGATCGTCGTCAAGGTCATACGAGGTAACACCGAGGAGGTGATTCGACAGATCCCTTCTGAAGAGATGATCAAACTCATCACCAAATTCCGGCAAGATTTCCAGAACGATTTCCGTGGACTCATTTTTAATCGCACCGGGTGAGTGACACCCCATGTCCAGAGCGCAGAGAGAAAGGTGTGCTCATGATCTATAAGGTTGTACCCTACGTGCTCCCATATTGGACAGGGTTATGATGTTACCTATATCGAGTTCTCCTGTGGCCTTCGGGGCATTCCACACGCGCCATGCGGTGTCGACGGTCACTCCGCAGACCATGGCGCGCGGACGCACGGTGCCACAAGACAGCGTGGACATCTCTGTAGCTGGACGGCAGCAAGCGACAGCGGCTGTGGGAGAACAGGCAGAGGAGCCAGGAGAGGCCCCGAGCGGGGATGCGAGTGTGCCAACGCCTGGCACACCACAAGAGCCGGATGCAACGGCCCGGCGTGCTATCGCGGCCCTGCGTCAACGCGACCAGGAGGTGCGACAACACGAACAGGCGCATCTCCTGGCCGCCGGCCCTTATGCCAAGGGTGGTCCGAGCTATACCTATGCGACTGGTCCTGATGGCCAGCGCTACGCCGTAGGCGGAGAAGTGCCAATTGATCTGAGCCCTGTACCAGGCAATCCACATGCCACCCTGCAAAAAGCTCTTACCATACGCCGAGCCGCTCTGGCGCCTACAGACCCTTCCGCCACTGATCAAGCCGTTGCCGCCAAGGCAACCACTCTGGCGGCGCAGGCGCAGCAGGAACTCCTCCAAGTCCAGAGCACTGGTCGTTTGACCACACCGCGTGCGGGACAGGCCGAGACGCAAGCGACAGCAGAACAGCCGTCAGCGACGCCCTCGACCTCTGCTGCGCCTCATGTCTGTGGCCCTAACTGTCAGAGCCATAATCCTGGTGGTGCTCCTGTGGCCAGCGTGACTGTGGCTCTCCAGCCTCTCGTTATGGCAACCAGAGCCCTGCAAAGCTATCAGGTGGCTGCACAAACTTTTTCTGGATAGTGCGTACGCTACCCGGCAGATCGAAGGTGCCTGAGCCGAGGAGAGGCCGACTGGCTTGCCCGGTTTGACAGCGCCTGGTTTCCTGGTTACCCTAACACGCCCAGAATTAAGCGCTCCGCCGTGGCAACGTGTGGGGTGAGAAGGAGCCGCCGCTCATAAGGTTCCAAGGGGCGCCGTGCAGCACGTGTCCATTGAGGAGGAGCCTATGCCCTTGCCACATACGAGGGACGATGCCCCAAGAAGACCACAGGGGGTGAGCCCTGGCGACATCCCAAGACATACCGACCCCGACACCCATCCCGCCCCTACCGCTGAGACCCAGGTAAGGCCGAGCAAAAGCCAGCGGAAACGAGACGCCCACGCACTGCAGGCGTTGGGGATACAGCTGGTTGCGCTGTCCCCAGCCCGCCTGGCCCAGCTGGAGTTGCCCGACGTGCTGCGCGAGGCGGTGGTGGCAGCACAGGGCATGCACCAGCACGGGGCCCGCACGCGCCAGATGCAGTACATTGGCAAGCTCATGCGGCAGCTGGATTCCGCCGCGCTCCGTACGGTGCGAGAGGCGTTTGAGTCTGGGCGTGCAGTCACGCCGCGTGCCTAGCTGTAGCTGGCGTGCCTAAAACTCTTCCTCTGGAGGTTGCGGACGCAGCAGAGTACAATACGCCACCTACGCGTATGTCTGTCGGGGAAAGGAGGCGACCATGACCCTCGAGCTGCAGCAGTTATTCACCATGTATCGCCAGATGGCGACCATTCGTGCCTTTGACCACCGGGCGGTGGAAGAATTTCACGCTGGCAACATTCCCGGTGTTGTGCATGCCTACCTGGGCCAGGAAGCCATCGCGGTGGGAGTCTGTACCGCCCTGCGCCGGGACGACAAGATCGTCAGCACGCACCGTGGGCACGGGCATACCATCGCCAAGGGCGCCGACCTGAAATTCATGATGGCCGAGTTATTTGGCCGCAGTAACGGTTACTGCCACGGCAAGGGCGGCTCCATGCATATTGCCGATTTCAGTGTCGGCATGCTCGGAGCCAACGGTATCGTGGGCGCCGGCATGCCGATTGCCACTGGCGCCGCGCTCGCTGCCAGGCTGGCGAAGAGTGATGGGGTGGCGGTAGCCTTCTTTGGGGATGGGGCCTCCAATGAAGGTTCCTTCCACGGCTCACTCAATCTCGCGTCCATTTGGAAACTCCCGGCCATTTTCGTCTGCGAAAACAACCACTGGGCTGTTGCTGTGCCAGCGTCCTATGCGCTGTCGGTGTCCGAAGTCTCAGCGCGCGCGTCTGCCTACAACATCCCTGGGGTGACGGTGGATGGTACTGATGTGCTGGCCGTCTACGAAGCCGCAGCGCAAGCGGTGCAGCGCGCCCGGGCCGGGGAGGGACCGACCCTGCTGGAGTGCATGACACACCGCTGGCGCATTCATTCCGAACAACGGGGCAATCCCACGGATCCGCGCCCGCGCGAAGCGGTGGAAACAGCACAACAGCACGATCCCATCATT
>WNGA01010165.1_pt1 | contig 12525 bp, 15 predicted proteins | sample 5400061 | NCBI WGS metagenome assembly WNGA01 (sample SAMN13153366, study PRJNA577476) | soil metagenome | isolation source: 100 cm soil or saprolite under grassland replicate 2 | place: USA:California | collected 2016-06-15
GCGACCCGAACCTGGGGAGCCCGCTACGACTTGATCTCGGCGCCACCCGCCGCGGCGGACGAGGGCAGCGCGCAGTCCGCCCGGGTGCGGATCACGAATACCTCTCCGCGAGCCTGGGCTGCCGGTGCGGTCAGCCTGACGCTCAGCTCGGTCCCGGCCGTGCCGTGGTACGACGGCTCGAATGCCCCCGGATCCAGGCTGGCCACGATTCCAATGCCCGCGCTCGCGGCCGGGGCGTCGACCGAGGTCGACGTGCCGTTCACGGTGCCCGCGTACGCGACCGCTGCCGCCCGCGGCGGCATGACGATCCTCAAGGTCGATCTCCTGAGCGGCACGACTCGGCTTGCCACGGCCGGGGTGCCGCCTCTGCAGCGCTGGATGACGATCAGGTCCGTCGCTCCGCCACCCACGCCGACGCCGTCAGAGACACCGACTCCAACCGAGGGTCCGACGGCGAGCCCGACGGATGCACCGACCGCGACCGACGCGCCGACCGACGCGCCGACCGCCACGCCGACCGACGCGCCGATCGCCACGCCGACCGAGGCTCCTACCGAGGCTCCTACCGAGGCTCCTACCGAGGCTCCTACCGAGGCCCCGACCGCAGCGCCGACCGACTCCCCGCCACCCACGCCGACCGCGACCCCCACCGACGCACCCACCGACGCGCCGACGGCCGAGCCGGGCTCCGCCTCGCCGGTACCAAACCCCAGCTGATCCCGCTCGCTCACGCCCGCGCGGGCGTCGGCCTCACCGACCGTAGTGATCCGCGGTGAAGCTGGCCTTGGCCCCGTCGGCAACGCCACCATCGCTATACCCGGTCCTGCTCGGACCATTGAGCTGTGTCGATGCGGCGCCGGCGTTACCCGCATGAGTGAATGGAAGCGGTTCGGCCGCATGAGGCGGGTGGCAGGCGCCGATTCGGTGGCTTACCCTCGTTTCAACCCCGGAGCAAGCGCTGCCAGCGATATCGACGGGTGTTCGGCGGCCCCGAGGCCACGAGCCTACGGATGCAGGTCAAGCTGGTTGCGCGAGCCCCCGGCTGAGTGCATAGTCGTCTTGGTACGGGCGATCGCCGAACCGAAGCGCAGGGCCTGGGGCTGATCCCTGCCGCGCTGGTTGACGCTCAGCGTCGTGAGATGCGCGCCCCGTTTGCGTCGCCCGCACCATTTCCGGCCGCGGATCGCACTGCGACCAGGGGCCGATATCGCGCCTTCGGCCTGCTCGGCGCGCTCCCGTTGGCTCAGACGAGGAGCGTCATGCAACTACAATCGGCCACTCACGGCCAGGGGCAGGCGCTGCGAGATACGATCGAGCCGGTTGCCGATCGCGGACGGAGGAGGCCATGGGTAACCAGTTCGTCGTCCAGCTGGACAATCGACCGGGCGGCCTCGCGACGCTGTCCGAGGCGCTCGCCGCGCGGGGCGTCGACCTCCGCGCCATCGGCGGCGGCGGCATCGGCGACATCGGCCACATCATCCTGACCGCCTCCGACGACCCCACGACGCGCGAGGTGCTGGAGGCCGGCCAGTACATCTTCATCGAGGGCGAGTCGATCCTGGCGGAGGTGCCGGACAGGCCGGGCGGCATGGCCACCCTCGCCCGCGCGCTTGCCGACGCCGGGGTCAACATCCTGGGTCACCTCTTCCTCGGCCGCTGGGGGGATCGGGCGATGTTCGCGTTCGTCGTCGACGACCCGGTCACCGCCCGCCCCATCCTCGAACGCAAGGCCTGACAGCCACTCTCTGACGTACTGCGTGTGCGCCCACCACTCTGTCTCCCGAGTTGGTTGACACGGTGCGGAGGCCGCTCGTACCATCACGGGCAACTGAATAGCCTTATCAAGAGTGGCGGAGGGACCGGCCCGTTGAAGCCACGACAACCTACCGGCGGCGACGCCGGCAAGGTGCCAATTCCGGGCAGGTTCTCCTGCACGATAAGGGACTTCCCTTCGGGACCCTTCCGTCAGGAAGGGTCTCCCAGTATCTATCGGCTTTCTGTCGGTCCCCCGCAAACCCAGCGCCCACGCGCGCGATCGGTGAGTCGCGGCCGGGCGGAAGGAGCCGACGATGCCGACCAACACGCTGACCACCCCATCGCGTCCCAGCGGGTTCGGCGCGGCACGCACCGACGATACGGCCGGCCTGGCCGACGACGGCTCCGCGGCCGCGGCCGCCCCCCGCATCCGTGGCCTCCGCTGTAAGAACTGTCAGCGACCGGAATCCCTCGGGCCCAGCTATGTCTGTCCGGCCTGCTTCGGGCCACTCGAGGTCGCCTACGACTACGACGTCATCCGCGGCCTTCTCGACCGCGACACGATCGCGGCCCGCCCGGCCGGCATCTGGCGCTATCTGGAGCTCCTGCCGGTCGACGCGCCACCCGCCCGTGGACTGGCCGTCGGGTCGACACCGCTGGTGCCGGCGGACCGCCTGGGCCGGGAGATCGGGATCGAGCGCCTGTGGATCAAGGACGACACCCGCAACCCGACGCTGTCGTTCAAGGACCGCGTCGTGGCCGTCGCGACGGCCCGCGCGGTCGAGTTCGGCGCGGACACCCTCGCCTGCGCATCCACCGGCAACCTCGCTGGCGCGACGGCCGCCGCGGCCGCGGCGGCCGGCCTGCGGGCGTTCGTCTTCATCCCCGCGGATCTCGAGCAGGCGAAAATCGACCACGCCCTCGCCTACGGCGCCACGGTCGTACCGATCCAGGGAACGTACGACGACGTGAACCGGCTGTCCATGGAGGTGGCCGACGAGCTGGGCTGGGCGTTCGTCAACGTCACCCTCCGGCCGTTCTACGCCGAAGGCAGCAAGAGCCTGGCGTTCGAGATCGCGGAGAGCCTCGGCTGGCGGCTGCCCGATGCGATCGTTGCGCCGGTCGCCTCCGGCTCGCTGTTCACCAAGGTCGCCAAGGGCATGGACGAGCTGGTCGCCGTCGGGCTGGTCGAGCCCAGGCCCGTCAAGTTCGTCGGCGGCCAGGCCGCCGGCTGCTCCCCGGTCGCCAGCGCCTTTGCCGATGGCTCGGACGTCATCCGTCCGGTACGCCAGCCGGACACGATCGTCCGCTCGCTGGCGATCGGCAGCCCGGCCGACGGCCGCTACGCGCTGGAGCTGGCGCGGCGGACGAGCGGCTCGATCGAGGCGATCCCGGACGAGGTCACGGCCGCGGCGATTCGGACGGTCGCCGCGACCGAGGGCGTCTTCTCGGAGACGGCCGGTGGGGTGACGGTCGCCGCCGCGCAGGCGGCCCGGGCGTCCGGCGTCATCGGAGCGGACGATGAGGTGGTCGTCCTGCTGACCGGCAATGGGCTCAAGACGCCCGACGCGCGGACCTTCGGCCTGGCGGAAGACGCTGCCGGCGCCCGTCGAGCGCGAGCCGGGGAGCCTGGCCTTGCGCCGGTCCTTCCGCCAAGCCTCTCCGCGTTCGAAGGGTGGCTGCAGGCATGAGCGCCGTCCGGATCCCGCCCGTGCTGCGAACCGCGACCGGTGGCCAGAAGCAGGTCCAGGTGGCCGGTGATACCGTGGGCGAGGTGCTCAGCGGCCTGGCCTCGGCATATCCGTCGCTCGCGACCCAGGTCCTGACGCCCGATGGGGACATCAACCGGTACGTGAACGTGTACCTCAACGACACCGACGTTCGACACCTGCAGGCGCTATCCACCCCCGTGGGCGAACGCGACACGCTGCTGCTCCTGCCGGCCATGGCGGGGGGCTGTACGTGCGTGTGTCGTTGCAGCCCGGCCACGGATACCTGCGCGTGTCCGGGGCGAGCCCCGACGGGCTGACGCTGGCGACCGACGCGGTCGCGCGCCCCGTCCAAGGCTCGCTGTCTCATCGACGAACCTTCCCTGCGCGACCGCCGTCGCGCCCCTCCGGAGACCCACCCCATGTCCCGTTCGAATCCCATTCCCGTCCGGCTCATCGATCCCCGCGGCCATCGCTTCGGCGCCGGCGTGTCGGTTGTGCTCCTATCGGCAGCGATCGTCCTGGACGTCCCGGCCCTGGTGGCGTTCGTCGCCGTCGCCCTGGGCGTGAGCGCTTTGTTCGGTACTCGCTGGTCGATCCTGGGCCGCCCTTGGCCGATCATCCGGCACCGCCTCAAGGTGGGCCCGCCGGCCAGTCCGGAGCCCGAATTCGGCCCGCGCTTCGCCCAGGCGCTCGGCTCGATCGGTCTCGCTCTTGGGTTCGTCCTGCTCGTGGCCGGCCTGCGCCCGCTGGGCTGGCTGCCGGTTATCGCGGTGGCCGGGCTCCAGGCCCTGCTCGCGATCACCGGCTATTGCCTGGGCTGCAAGCTCTACGTCCTGCATTGGTGGGTGCCGGACGCATTCGACCGAGTCATCGGGCGCCGGACGGCGGAGGCGGATTAGACACGCGCGTGGAGATGTGCCCGCTCCCTGGAGCCGCGGTCCTCACGACCACGGCCGGCGTCCATGTCATCAACCTGCGACTCGAGGACGCCCGGAACGTGCTCGCACGGAACGCCGTGCGGGTGACGCGCAGGGATGCGGAGATCCCGCTTGGTGACCTCAGCCCGGCCGAAGTCGCCCGACATCTCGCCACGCTGTGGATGAATCGCGTGATGAAGACGGAGAACGCCGCCACCTTTGGTCTTGCCCCGGGAAAGTCCGTGGCGATGCGTCCACAGACCATCGTGGCGATCACCGGTGAAGTCATCTCTCCGAGCCGGGCCCTTGGCTTTGGCTCGATCGAGCCCGAGGCCGAGGAAGCATCCTGACGCGGTCCCGCGGGGCGCTCTCAGAAGTCTCTAAGGAACTTGGCGGTAGACTGCCCGAAGCCGGTCAGCGAACGAACTGTGCGCGTCCGCAGGCTCGCGCCACCGGCCCAGAGAGATCCCGGTGCATCCTTCCGCGTCGCCCGATGAAGAGCAACGGCCGCCCCGCCGCCTCGGGGCGCGCATTCGGAGAGCGACGCCATTTGCCGGGGGCATGGCTGCCGCCTTCATCGCCGTCGCGCTGTACGGTGCGCTCGTTCCAGGTCCGCCCGCCCTGACCACTCGCGACGTCCAGGACACCGTCGCGAGCGCGCTGGCGTCGGCGACACCGGCGCCTCCGGTGTCGGAACAGGTATACGAGATCGCTCGACCATCGGTCGTCGTCATCGAAACCGATCGGACCGGCGCGGATGCCAAGCACACCTCGGGTCTCGGTAGCGGCGTGGTGGTCGATGATGCAGGCGACATCCTGACCAGCCTCCACGTCGTCGTGAACGCTCAACGCATCGAGCTGACGTTCGCCGACGGCACGCGGTCGCCCGGAGAGGTCGTCATCCGGCAGCCCCAGAACGACACCGCGGTCGTGCGCGCCACCCGTCCCGTCCCCGGCCTCGTGCCGGCCACGCTCGGGAACCCGGGCGCACTGCGGATCGGCAGCGAGGCGTTCGTGGTCGGCAATCCCTTCGGCTTGGCCGGCTCGATGAGCAGCGGGGTGGTCTCCGGACTCGACCGGTCGTTCAAGCACCCGGAAAGCGGTCAGGAGCTGCGCGGCCTGATCCAGATCGATGCCGCCGTCAACCCCGGCAACTCGGGCGGGCCGTTGCTCAACGCCGACGGCCAGGTCGTGGGCATCGTCACGGCCCTGCTCAACCCCACCGAGGACGATGTCTTCATCGGGATCGGCCTGGCGGTGCCGATCGACGTCGCCGGCGGCGCAGCCGGCCTGCCACCGTACTAGGAGATCCCCAGGCCCAAAACCGGTCGAACCAGGCGCTCGAATCCTCCAACAGCACACTCGGAGTGGAATCGCAGTGGACCATGTGACGAACCAGGAGCCCGCGGCGCTGACCCCAGCGGCCACGCCACCAGCCCCAGCCCCAGCCCCATATTCACCCGGCTCGGCACCGGGCTCGGCCCCCATGGAGCGGGTCCTGTACGAGGTCAAGAAGATCATCGTCGGCCAGGATCACCTCCTGGAGCGGATGGTCGTCGCGCTGCTCGCCCGCGGCCATCTCCTCGTGGAGGGCGTTCCTGGCCTCGCCAAGACGATGGCCATCAAGACGCTCGCCCAGGCGGTCGGCGGCGAGTTCAAGCGGATCCAGTTCACGCCGGACCTGGTTCCCGCCGACCTGATCGGGACGCGCATCTACAACCAGAAGACCGGCGATTTCAGCGTCTCGCTCGGGCCGGTCTTCACGAACCTCCTGCTGGCCGACGAGATCAACCGGGCGCCGGCCAAGGTCCAGAGCGCACTGCTCGAGGTCATGCAGGAACGGCAGGTCACGATCGGGCGCGAGACGTTCGCGGTGCCAAACCCCTTCCTCGTCCTGGCGACGCAGAACCCGATCGAGACGGAGGGGACCTACGCCCTGCCCGAGGCGCAGATCGACCGCTTCATGCTCAAGGTCCTGGTCGGCTATCCCACCACGATCGAGGAATACTTCATCGTCGAGCGGATGACGGGCGCCCTGCAGGCTGTCCAGGAAGTGATCTCGACCGAGGACCTCCTGGGACTGCAGCAGGCGGCCGATCGCGTATACGTCGATCCGGCCCTGTTCGAGTACGCGGTCCATCTGGCCACCGCCACCCGCGACCTGAAGGCCCACGGCCTCGCGGACCTGGCTCGGTACGTCTCGTATGGCGCGAGCCCTCGCGCGTCGATCAACCTCATCCTCACCGCCCGGGCCCTCGCCTTCGTCCGCGGCCGCGACTACGCACTGCCCCAGGACGTTCGCGACATGGTCCTCGACGTGATGCGCCATCGGCTCGTCCTGTCGTTCGAGGCCCTCTCCGACAACGTCACGGGGGACGACCTCCTCAAGTCCGTACTCGATCGCATTCCGATGCCAGTGGTGCCGCTCCGTGAGCATGGCAACGTCCGCGCCAGCGCCTGAGCGCGTCCTCCAGCGCCTCGAGTGGCAGGTCATCCGTAGGCTCGACGGCCTGTTCCAGGGCGACTACCGAACGCTGTTCTACGGCAACGGGGTGGACTTCGCGGACGTTCGCGAGTACCAGCCCGGTGACGACGTGCGCTACATCGACTGGAACGTGACCGCCCGGATGGATGCACCGTACGTCCGCCAGTACGTCGAGGATCGGGAGATCACGGCGTGGTTCCTGCTCGATCTCAGCCCGTCAGTCGACTTCGGCTCGGTCATGACCGAGCGCGCGAAGCGCACCGTCCTGATCGACTTCGTGACCACGCTGGCTCGCCTGCTGACGCGTCACGGCAACCGCGTGGGGGCCATGTTCTACGGCGGTCGCGTCGATCGGACGATACCGGCCCGCGGCGGGCGAAACCACGTCCTGCGCCTGATCGACGATCTCATCAAGCATCCCCGATTGGCCGCGGCGCCCTTCACCGACCTCACCCCGTTGCTCGAGACCGGCCAGCGGGCGATCAAGCGCCGCTCGCTCATCTTCCTCATCTCCGACTTCATCAGCGCCCCGGGCTGGGAGCGGTCGCTGAGCGCGCTCAACCGGCGTCACGAAGTGGTCGCCGTTCGCCTGTTCGACCCACGCGAGGTGGAGCTCCCGGACATCGGACCGCTGCTCATGGACGACGCGGAGACGGGCGAACAGCTCTACGTGGACACCCACGACCGGAAGTTCCGCCGGCGGTTCGAGGAGGCCGCGAGGCTGCGCGGAATGGCTCTCAAGGATGCCTTCGCGCGATCCGGCGTGGAGGCCGTGTCCCTGTCGACCGACGACGACCTGGTCCGGGCGATCGTCCGGATGGCCGCCCTTCGACGCGGCCGCCGGAGGTAGCCCGTGTCGTTCATCTGGCCGGCGATGCTCGGGCTGCTGCTGCTGATCCCGGTGGGCATCGGGCTGTACCTGCTGCTCGACCGGCGACGCCGGCGGCGGGTGGCCGCATTCGGCAGCCTTGCCATGCCGGCGTCCGGCCGCGGATCGCAAGGCCTGCGCCGTCATGTCAGCCCGGCGTTCCTGTTGATCGGCGTGACCGTCATGGTTCTCGCGCTGGCCCGGCCGCAGGCAGTGGTCAGCCTGCCCCGCGTCGAAGGCACCGTCATCCTGGCCTTCGACGTCTCGGGCAGCATGGCCGCCGACGACCTCAAGCCGACCCGGATGGAGGCGGCCAAGGCAGCCGCCCGCGAGTTCGTGGCGCGACAGCCGCCGAGCGTCCTCATCGGCGTCGTGGCGTTCAGCGAAAGTGGCTTCTCCGTCCAGGTGCCAACGAACGACCCCGCGATCGTCCTCAATGCCATCAACCGCCTGGCGCCCACGCGTGGCACGTCGCTGGCACGGGGCATCCTCACGTCGCTGGACACGATCGCCGCCTCCGAGGCGGATCCGGCCGAGGGCTACTACACGGAGCGAGCCTCGGGGCCCGAGCCCACGCCCGTCCCGGCCGGAACGCATACCTCGGCGGTCATCGTCCTGCTGTCCGACGGCGAGAACACCGTCTCGCCCGATCCCATGGCGGCGGCCACTGCCGCCGCGGAACGGGGCGTCCGAATCGACACGGTTGGGCTGGGCACTCAGGGCGGGGCGACCCTCGAGGTCGAGGGCTTCAGGGTCCACACCCAGCTCGACGAATCGATGCTCCTCCAGATCTCCCAGGCAACCGACGGCACCTACCATGCCGCCGCCGACCAGAAGGACCTGGAGGCCGTCTATGACAACGTCGATGCCCGGCTCGTCATGAGGCCGGAGATGCTCGAGATCACGTCGATCTTCGCCGGTCTCGCGCTGGTGGCCCTGCTGATCGGCGGCCTGACATCGCTGCTGTGGCTCGGTCGGCTCCCGTAGGCCCGGCGGGCCTGCCGCAGACGCGGAGGTGGTGGTAGATGGGCCTGCTGTGGCCAGGCTTCCTCGTGCTGCTCGCGCTGGTTCCCATCCTCGTGGGCGGCTACGTCTGGGCCCTTCGGCGCCGGCGTCGTTCGGGGGCGCGCTACTCGAGTCTTGCCCTCGTCCGCGACGCCATGCCCCGGTCGCGGCTCCGGCGCCACCTTCCGTTCGCGCTGTTCGTCCTGGCGGTCGTCGGCCTGACGCTCGCCGTTGCGCGTCCCGTGGCGATCGTGAGCGTCCCGACCGGCAACAAGACGATCATCCTGACGATCGACGTCTCCGGGAGCATGTGCTCGACGGACATCTCACCGACCAGGCTCAAGGCCGCGCAAGACGCGGCGGCCGCGTTCATCCGCAGCCAGTCGTCGTCGACACAGATCGGCATCGTGGCGTTCGCCGGTTTCGCGGCGGTCGTCCAACCGCCCACGACCGATCAGCAGGCGCTGCTCGACACCCTCAACCAGCTGCGAACGGGACGACGGACCGCCGTTGGCAGCGGGATCCTGACCTCGATCGACGCGATCGCGGAGCTCGATCCGAGCGTTGCGCCGAGCCAGACGGAGGATTCGCCGGATCCGCCGCCGGCTCCGGTCCCGGCGGGGGCATACGCACCGGACATCATCGTGGTCCTCACCGACGGCGCCAGCAACGCCGGACCGTCTCCGGTGGATGCCGCCCAGCAGGCCGCCGACCGGGGCGTCCGCGTGTACACGATCGGCTTCGGTACCGAGGACGCCGGCCCGCTCGAGCCAACGTGCCGCCTGCAGTTCATGGGTCGGGAGCCGGCCGGCGGTCAGCAGTTCTCGGGCCCGGCGTTCGGCGGAGGCGGCGGGGGGAGCGGCTTCCGGCGGGGCATCGACGAAGAGACGCTGAAGGACGTCGCCGAGCGAACGGATGGCAAGTACTACCCGGCAGAGAGCGCGGGCGAGCTGGAAGCGGTCTTCCAGTCCCTGCCCACCAACCTCATCGCCAGGCACGAGGTCATGGAGATCAGCGTGGCCTTTGCGGCTCTGGGTGCATTGCTGGCCGCGCTGGCGATCCTCCTCGGCCAGGTCTGGCGTCCGCTGCCCTGACGGCCCGGGGATCAGGCTCTCCGCGAGACGACCGCCGCCCGCAGCCGCAGCAGGTGCACGGCCAGCAACAGCAACCAGCCCCATCCCGCGACGATCCACACGCGCTGGATCAGGCCGGCAACACGGGAGAGGCTCGTCTTCCCGTTAAAGCCGATGACCATGAGCACAAAACCGGCGATGAGGACACCTCCGGTGATCGCCGAGTAGATCGCCCAGTGGTGTTCGCCCAAGGCGGCGAATCGACGCGCGAACACGAGGCAGGCCACGGGCAGGACGGTAAACACGACGAGCGAGACGAGGTCGTGGAGGCTCCCGTGGAGGCTTGGCTCGACCTTCGCCCCCGGTGGATACCCACCGCCAGGGTCGGTCGAAAACAGGCCGGCACCGATCACGCCCAGCGCGAAGATCGCGAGCAGCACCGGGCCGAGCATCCACGGCGTCCCACGCTCGTCGAACGCGCGGAAGACGCCGACGCCGAAGCCGAGCAGCAGCAGGCCGTCGACGAGGAAGTTCGCGACCTGCCTCCAGCCGCCGTCGCCGAGAGACAACAGGCTCACCGGCAGGCGCATCGGGTCGTAGCCCGGACTGGTCGCGCCCTCGACAAGAAATGCCACCACGAACAACGGCCCGGCGACGACTCCGCACCACATCAATAGGCTGGTCAGAGTTCCCCGCCCATCGGTGCTGTCGGATCGCTCGGGCAAGCGCGCGGCGTGCATCGATCCTCCGCAGCGTGTGGACCCGGTGTCATCCTAGACCACCCCAGACATGTCACGCGCGCTGATGCGGCTCAGGATCGGCGGTGGCGCCCGACCGAGATGCGGCGCTAACCTCTCGACATATGCTGCGCGTCGCCATCTTCGGTGCCGGTGCGCTCGGTGGCTACTTCGGATCGCGGCTGGCGCGAGCCGAGGCCGCCGACGTCCACCTGATCGCACGGGGTGCGCAGCTGGACGCGATCCGGGCGCGTGGGCTGACCGTCCGAAGCGTCGACGGTGACTTCCATGTCGAGCTCTCGGCGACCGATGAGCCCGCCGAGATCGGTCCGGTGGACGTCGTGTTCTTCGCCGTCAAGTCGTACGACACCGAGAGCGCGGCCGCCCGGCTCACGCCCCTCCTCGGGGCGGATACCGGCGTCGTGTCGTTCCAGAACGGGATCGACAACGAGGAGAAGCTGGCCGCCGTGATCGGAGCGGCGCACGTGATGGGCGGCGCGGCATTCGTGTTCGCTTCCCTCGCCGAGCCAGGTGTGGTGCGCCACGACGGTGGACCCGGCCGGCTGGTCTTCGGCGAGCTCGACGGCAGCCGGAGCGAGCGCGCCGAGTGGCTCCTGGCCGCCTGTGCCCAGGCCGGCATCCCGGCGGAGCTCTCGACTGACATTCGTGCCGAGCTCTGGTCGAAGTACGCGTTCATCCTGGCCCAGGCCGGCATGACCGCCGCGGTGCGCCTGCCCATCGGCGACATCCGCAGCGCCCCGGCGGCCCGGGATATGTTTCGGCGCATCCTCGAGGAGGTGGTTCAGGTCGCGCGGGCCGAAGGAGTCCCCCTTGCCGATACCGTCGTCGCCCGCCACCTGGCCTTCGCCCAGGGCCTCGAAGCCGGCGGCTATTCATCGCTGTACCACGACCTCGTTACCGGGCATCGCATGGAGCTCGAAGCACTCCACGGCGAGCTCCTTGGGCGTGCGGAGCGCCACGAGATCGCTACGCCGACCTGCCGCGACGTATACGCGATTCTTCAGCCCTGGGCGCGCCGTGCCCAGGGACCGCTGTCAGCAAGCAACGACTAGTTGACGTCCACCACGCAGAAGCGGTTGCCCTCGGGATCGGCGAGGATGACGTAGTCGGCGTCCGGCGGCCGTTTGTCCCAGTGGACTTCCGTGGCCCCAAGGGCGATCAAGCGTTCGACTTCCCCTGCCTGGTCCTCGGTATACAGGTCGAGGTGGATGCGAGGCGGCACCTGCACAGTCGAGCGAACACGGTCGAGGGAGATGTTCGGCCCGACGCCGTCCTTCGGACGCAGCAGCACGAAATCGTCGTCGTCGCCGTGCCGAGGCTCATAGTCGAGCGCCGCTCGCCAGAACTCCGTCTGGCGCTGCAGGTCGTCCACCCGGAAAACGATCGAGCCGACGCGAATCATCCCCGCCTCAGCCGTTCGGGCTACGAATCGGAAGTTGGTCAGGGGTCCCGGCGGGTGCGTCGACACGCTCATAGGTGACCTTGTAGTACGTGATGCCAAACATCGGCCAGCCGTACTCCCCGCTGGACAGGATCCGATAGCCCCGCCGGGCCATCTCGACGGCGTCGTCCTCCATGGCACGTACAGCAGACTCCTGCCAGCCGCGCATGCCCCGCGACGCCATGAAGAACGCGAAGGGGAGGCTCAGCACGCCAAGCAGGCTCCCGCGTCCGTACGTCTTCGTGATGACGCGCGGCGGCTCCGACTTCCCGATCAACCGCATCCGGTCATTCTATGTAGAGGCAAAGTGCTGTCGCTTGCCGGTCATCACTCAGGCGCAAGTGCGGCGTCGAGGCGTTCGCGCCAGGCTTCCCTCTCGAGTCCGGCGGACACCAGACAGGTCAGCGTACTGCCGTGGAGCCAGTGAGTCGTGCAGCAGCAAGCAGGCATGCTCCGCCGAGGGCAATCCGCACGATGGCGCTCGGGACTGAGGCAACTCCGACGATGCCCT
>WNGA01010166.1_pt1 | contig 12524 bp, 10 predicted proteins | sample 5400061 | NCBI WGS metagenome assembly WNGA01 (sample SAMN13153366, study PRJNA577476) | soil metagenome | isolation source: 100 cm soil or saprolite under grassland replicate 2 | place: USA:California | collected 2016-06-15
ACGGCGATCGGCATCACCGCGATGGTCTCCGCCGCGGTGGGCATCCTAGGCACGGCGAGTGTGGCGTTCCTCGGCGCGAACAGCGCTCTCAAGGAACGCGAGTAGCACGCCTGTCGCTGAGCGGTCACCGACAGTCCTTGCGCGGGCGAGCACGCTCCAGCCTGCCGCGAGTGATCTGCTCTTTCGGCTCGCCGAGGGCTGTCTTGACCCTGTGGATACCCGCGCTTAGCCTCGGATTCAGAAAGGGATCACCCCGCCGACAGGCGGCGCACATAGTACTGGCCGAACGGTTCACGCCGCTCGTGACACGAACACAAACCCGGTCTGACGGACCGGCGTACAGCTGACGATATCGACGCTCTGCGGAGCACACACGAGAAGGACATAAGCCGGCCCCCGCGGGATCCGCGGCAGTCGGCACGCACCAGCACCCAGGGCCAGCGGGTGCCGGTTCGCCGTACCGCCTCCGCTGTGGCGATCCCTTCGACGGCAAACAACGTCGTGCCCGCACGGGCCGGCTCGAAGAGGGGAGAGGCCGATGTCGGGAGCCATATCTGCGGTCCTGATCGTGGTCGGGCTTCTCATCGCGGGACTGCTCACCTGGATCGGGTTGACGCTGTCGCGGCGCAAGGTGACCGTGACGGCCGACGCGCACGAGGCGCTGCGCCTTCAGGCGGAGGCCGAGGCCGCCGTCGTACGGTCGCGCGCCGAGGCGCACGAGTCGCGCGCCACCGAGCTGCGGGCCAAGGCCGAGGACCTCCGGACCAAGGCGGAGGAGCTGCGTACCCAGGCGGAGGCCGAGGCGCAGTCGATCCGCGACGACCTGCGCGAGCAGCGGCTGGAGATGGAGCGCCGTGAGCACCGGGTCACCGAGCGCGAGACCCGCCTCGACGAGCAGGTCCAGCAGATCGCGTCCCGTCAGGCCGACCTCGTCGAGCAGCTCGCCGAGCTGGACCGCAAGCAGGCGGAGCTCCGCGACCTGGCCGACGAGCGCCGCCGGATCCTGGAAGGTGTGGCGAACCTGACCGCCGAGCAGGCCAAGGCCGAGGTGGTCGCCGGCATCGAGGCGGAGGCGAAGCGGCACGCGCACACGATCGTCCGCGACATCGAGCGGCAGGCGCAGGACGAGGGCGAGGTCCGGGCCCGCAAGATCATCACCGGCGCGGTGCAGCGGCTCGCGTCGGAGCAGACCAGCGAGTCGGTGGTGAGCGTCGTCCACCTGCCGAGCGACGACATGAAGGGCCGGATCATCGGCCGCGAGGGCCGCAACATCCGGTCGTTCGAGCAGACCACCGGCGTGAACCTGATCATCGACGACACCCCCGAGGCGGTGCTGCTGTCCTGCTTCGACCCGGTACGACGTGAGACGGCGCGGCTGACCCTGGACGGGCTGGTCCTGGACGGGCGGATCCACCCGAGCCGGATCGAGGAGATGTACGAGCGCAGCAAGGGCGAGGTCGCCGAGCTGTGCCTGCGGGCGGCCGAGGACGCGATGGCCGAGGTCGGGATCACCGACCTGCACCCGGAGCTGATCAAGACGATGGGCCAGCTGCGCTACCGCACGTCGTACGGGCAGAACGTGCTCAAGCACCTGGTGGAGTCCGCGCACATCGCCGGCATGATGGCCGCCGAGCTCGGGCTGGACGTGCCGTTGTGCAAGCGCGGCGCGTTCCTGCACGACATCGGAAAGGCGCTCACTCATGAGATGGAGGGCAGCCACGCGATCGTCGGCGCCGACCTGGCCCGCAAGTACGGCGAGCCCGACGACGTCGTGCACTGCATCGAGGCACACCACAACGAGGTCGAGGTCCGTACCGTCGAGGCCGTCCTCACCCAAGCCGCCGACGCCGTCAGCGGTGGTCGGCCGGGCGCGCGGCGCGAGTCGCTGGAGGCCTACGTGAAGCGGCTGGAGCGGCTGGAGGAGATCGCCCGCGAGCACGACGGCGTGGAGAAGGTGTTCGCGATGCAGGCCGGCCGCGAGATCCGCGTGATGGTGCTGCCGGACGTGGTCGACGACATCGCCGCGCAGGTGATGGCGCGTGACATCGCCAAGCAGGTCGAGGAGGAGCTCACCTACCCCGGCCAGATCCGGGTGACCGTGGTGCGTGAGTCCCGCGCGACCGAGGTGGCCAAGTAAATTCGCTCCGGTGACGTCGACTGACGAGACCAGCGAACCGGAGATGACCTGGGACGGCCTGGAGGTGGCGGCCGAGGACCCGCGCGGCAGCACGGTCGTCGTCCGGCGTCCGGCCGGTGACACCTTCGAGTACCTGCTGCTGCACCGCGCCCACGAGGGCCCCGACCACGATGGCGACTGGGCCTGGACGGCGCCGGCCGGTGCCCGGCAGCCGGGTGAGGTGGTCTACCCCGCCGCGCTGCGCGAGCTGGCCGAGGAAGCCGGGATCATCGGTGTCGAGCTGCTCCCGGTCGACCTGGGCCGGCGGCAGCCGTGGGACGGCGCGGGGACCTGGGCGGTGTTCGTCGCGGACGTTCCCGCGGGAACGCCGGTCGACCTGGTCGACCCCGAGCACGACCGGTATGAGTGGGTGCCGGCGGACGAGGCGGCCGCCCGGGTGCTGCCGTCCTGGGTCGCCGAGCGCAGCTTCGGGCCGGCGGTACGGCGGCCGGCGCGGCGGATCGGCTTCCGCCCGATGACGTACGACGACCTGCCGCGCCTGGTCGAGTGGCGCTCCCGCGACCACGTGACGCCGTGGTTCCCGGACCGGCTGGCGGACGTGGCGCACGCCCGGCAGCGGTACGGCGCCCGCATCGACGGCGCCGCTCCGGTTCGCATGCACGTGCTGGAAGTGGACGGCCGGCCGTCCGGGTACCTGCAGCACTACAAGGTCCGCGACGTCGAGGAGTACGGCGACGCCGTCGGTGACGACGAGGCAGTCGCGATCGACTACCTGGTCGGCGAGCCCGAGCTGGCCGGTGGCGGCCTCGGCCCGCAGGCGATCTGGCAGTTCATCCGCCACGTCGTGCTGGTCGCGCACCCGGACGTCCCGCGCGTCGTCGCCAGCCCCGACCCCGCCAACACCCGCTCGATCCGCGCCCTCCAGAAGACCGGCTTCACCGTGGGCCGGCTGATCGAGCTACCGGACAGCAAGGTCGAGCGGCTCTGCACCTTCGACGTGAAGCACTGGCTCGGCTGACCGGACGAGATCGGGCGGACAGCCGTCAGCCGGTGCCGGCGTCGCCGCCCGTGCCCGCGTCCGCACCTCCGGCCGCAGCGCCGGCCGGCGCAGCGGCAGCCGTACCCGGGGCGCCGGCGACCAACGGTCACAAGCCCGACGACTCGCTCCGTCATTCCTTGGTCGTCACCGTGCCGATAGGCTCGCGGACGTCGGACTGGACGGAGCATTCATCCGCACGGGAGAAGACAGTGATTGCACACTCGGCAACTCTCGAGATCAACGAGCGGGTTGCCGCGCACAGGCGTGCCGGTCATTCGATCCTGCACCTCGGCTTCGGTGAGGCCGGTCTCCCAGTGCTACCGGACCTGCTGGAGCGGCTACGGACGGCCGCGCCGGACAACGCCTATGCGCCGGTTGCGGGGTCCGCGCCGACCCGGGAGGCCGCGGCCGGGTACTGGAGTCGGCGTGGCATTCCGACCGGCGCGGACCAGATCGTTCTGGCTCCAGGCAGCAAAGCGCTTCTCTTCGCCGCTCTCGCCGTGCTCGACGGGGACGTCGTGCTGCCGCAGCCCTCCTGGGTCACCTATGCCGCGCAAGCAGCGCTGACCGGCAAGCGGGTCGTCGGCGTCCCGGTGCCGGCGGACTGCGGGGGAGTGCCGGACCCGGATCGCCTCGAGGACGCGCTCCGGGCCGCACGGGCGGACGGCGCGGACCCGCGCATCGTCGTGCTGACGCTGCCGGACAACCCGACCGGGACGCTCGCCCCAGAACCGACCGTACGGCGAGTGTGCGAGATCGCGGACCGGCTCGGTCTGGTGATCCTGTCGGACGAGATCTACCGCGACCTGACCCACGACGGGTCGGGCTTCACAAGCCCGGCGCAGCTGCTGCCGGAGCGGACGGTCGTCACCTGCGGCTTGAGCAAGAACCTCGCCCTCGGCGGTTGGCGGATCGGTTTCGCCCGGCTGCCATCCACTCCAGCCGCGCGCGACTGGCACGCGGGGATGCTCGGTGTCGCGTCCGAGGTCTGGTCGAGCATCAGCGCTCCGATGGAGACCGTCGCCGCGTACGCCCTTGGTGAGCCGGACCCGGTCCGCCGCCGGATCGCCGCCAGCCGAAGGCTGCACGGTGCAGTCGCGTCCGCAGTGTACGACGTCTTCGCCGACGCCGGCGCGGAGTCCCGCCGACCATCCGCCGGCTTCTACCTCTACCCGGACCTTGAGCGGCTCCGTCCGGAGCTGGCCAAGGTCGGCGTCGACACCGGAGCCGAGCTCGGCCGGCACCTGCTCGACCGGCACGGGGTAGCGGTACTGCCCGGCGAGGAGTTCGGCGACCCGCCGGAGGCGCTGCGGTTCCGGGTCGCGACCAGCCTGCTGTACGGCGCGGACGTCGAGCAGCGGCTGGCCGCCCTCGACTCGGGCGACCCGGTCTCCCTGCCGTGGATCTCGGCCTCGCTGCAGCATCTGCGCGGTGTGCTCGCGGCGTTGCCGCAGCCAACCTGAGGGCGGGGACCGCCAGACACCGCTAGTGGCTGCCGTCCTCGCCGACCGACACTGCGGCCACCCCGACGGCACCGACCGCGGCACTCTCGTCGAGCTCGAGCGGCCCGCCGGCCGTGTGACCGCGCCGCCGGAGTCGTCGTTCGATCCGGTGCGCCGCGGAGCTCAACAGCGAGTTCAGCACGATGTAGATTGCGGCCACCACGATGAACGCCGGGATGAGGTTCGCCTTGTAGTTGCCGATCTGGTCGACCGTGTTCAGCAGGTCCTCGTAGGTGATGATGTAGCCGAGCGCGGAGTCCTTGAGCACGACCACGAGCTGGCTGACGATGGCCGGCAGCATCGCGGTGATTGCTTGTGGCAACAGTACGAGCCGCATCACTCCGCCCGGCCGCAGGCCGATCGCCATCGCCGCCTCGCGCTGTCCCTTGGGCAGCGAACCGACGCCCGAGCGCACCAGCTCGGCCACCACCGAGCCGTTGTAGAGCGTCAACCCGGTGATCACCCCTGCCAGTGCCAGCCGATCCGACGGAACGACGTCGTAGACGCTGTATGCCTGGTAGGAGAAGACCATCAGCAGCAGTACCGGAACGGCCCGGAAGAACTCGACCACCGCAGCGCACGGCGTCCGGACCAGGGCGTTCGTGGACAGCCGCCCCACGCCGAGCAGCATGCCCAGCGTCATCGCCAGCACGATCGCGATCGCCGCGGCCACCAAGGTGCCGACGAGGCCAGGGATCAGATACTCGGTCCAGATCTCTCCGGTCAGGAACGGCCGCCACTTCGCCCCGGTGAGCTGCCCCTTCTCGTCGAGCTTGGTCAGCACGAACCACAGCGCCAGTGCTGCCAGCGCGATACCCGCGACGGTCGCAAAGGCGTACAGCCGCTTGGCTCGGGGCCCCGGCGCGTCGAAGAGGACCGTGGTCTGAGAGCTCATCGTTGCACCGCCAACCTGCGCGACAGCGCCGTCAACAAGATGCCCACCGGCAGGATGATGATCACGAAGCCGAACGCGAAGATGCCGAACACCAGGAACAACACGTCGGACTCATTCTCGATCATCTCCTTCATCAGCAGCGACGTGTCGGCGACGCCGATCACCGAGGCGACGGTGGAGTTCTTCGTCAGGGCGATCAACACGTTGGCGAGTGGAGCGATCGCGCCGCGAAACGCCTGCGGCAGCACGACGTACCGCAGCGTCTTCAGGAACGGCAGCCCGATCGCGCGCGCGGCCTCGGCCTGTCCGAGCGGGACAGTGTTGACACCGCTGCGCAGTGCCTCGGCGGCGAACGACGCGTGGTAGACCGCGAGTGAGAGGACCGCCAGCCGGAAGTTGTTGTCGGTGACGAACGTCGGGGATGACTTGTTGGCGACCGCGAACCCCAGCTGGGTGAAGAGGCCGAGCTGGCTGAACACCATCACCACGGTCAGCGGGGTGTTCCGGACGACGTTGACATAGCCGGCGCCGATCACATGCAGCACCCGCACCGGCGACACCCGCATCACCGCGACCACAGTGCCGATGATCAATGAACCGACCGCCGCCAGTGCCGTCAGCTTGATGGTCGTCCCGAACGCGCCGAAGATGTCGTACTGGTCGAACAGCTGGGATATTCGGTCCATGCTCGCTCCTGCGTCCGATGGCGGATCGCGTGTGACGCGGGGATCGGCCAGTCGCCGCTCCCCACGCCACGTCGCTCAGGTCAGCAGTTGTCGAAAGCCTTCGGCGGGTTCTTCGTGGTGTCCACCTTGAACCCGGCGGGGCCGAGGTTGTCGTCGACCGCCTTCTGCCACGCGCCGTCGTCGTACATCTTCTTCAGCGCATCGTTGACCTTCGTGCAGAGGTCGGTATCGCCCTTCTTCATACCGACGCCGTACAGCTCGTCGGTGAACGGCTTGCCGACGACCTTGAGCTTTCCCTTGTACGCGGCCTGCGCGGCGTAGCCTGCGAGGATGGTGTTGTCGGTCGACAGTGTGTCGATGGCGCCGGCCACCAGGGCCTCGACGCACTTGGAGTACTTGTCGTACTCCTGGAGCTGGGCGCCCGCGGAGTACTTCTCCTTGATCTTCTGGGCCGAGGTCGAGCCGGTGACGGAGCAGACCTTCTTACCGTTGAGCGACTCCGGGCCGGTGATTGAGGTGTCGTCGGCGCGCACCAGCAGGTCCTGTCCGGCGATGAAGTACGGGCCGCCGAAGGACACCTTCTGCTTGCGTGCGGCGCTGATCGAGTACGTCGCGAAGATCAGCTTGACCTGGCCGGTCTCGATCAGGTTCTCCCGCTGCGGCGTCGGTGCCTGCTTCCACTCGATGTTCTTCTCGTCGTACCCGAGCTCCTTGGCGACGTACTTCGCGACGTCGACGTCGAAGCCCTTGTACTCGCTGCCTTCCTTGAGACCGAGGCCAGGCTGGTCGAACTTGATGCCGATGACGATCTTGTCGCCGCTACCGCCGGCGCCGCCGCCTCCGTCGTCGCCACACGCGGTGAGGCCGGTGGCGGCCACTAGCGCGAGTGCGAGGGCGGCCATCTTCCGCTGTCGCATGGTGCTCCTCCAGTTCGATGCTGCTCAGAAGCGGGTGAAAGGTCAGTGGGTGAGGATCTTGGACAGGAAGTCCTTGGCCCGCTGGGTCTGCGGGTCGGTGAAGAACGTGTGCGGCTCTGCCCTCTCGACGATCTGTCCGTCGGCCATGAACACGACCCGGTTCGCTGCGTTCCGGGCGAAGCCCATCTCGTGTGTGACGACGACCATCGTCATGTTCTGCCTGGCCAGGTCGACCATCACGTCGAGAACTTCCTTGATCATCTCCGGGTCGAGGGCCGACGTCGGCTCGTCGAAGAGCATCACCTTCGGGTTCATCGCCAGAGCCCGGGCGATGGCGACGCGCTGCTGCTGGCCGCCCGACAGTTGGGCCGGGTACTTGTCCGCCTGGTCGGCGACGCCGACTCGTTCGAGCAGCGCACGGGCGTTCTTCTCCGCCTCTGCCTTCGGCAGACCGCGCACCTTGAGCGGACCGAGGGTGACGTTCTGCAGGATCGTCTTGTGCGCGAACAGGTTGAACGACTGGAACACCATGCCGACGTCCGCGCGGAGTCTGGCCAGACCCTTGCCCTCGGTCGGGAGTGGCTTGCCGTCGAGCATGATCGTGCCGGAATCGATCGGCTCCAGTCGGTTGATCGCCCGGCACAGGGTCGACTTGCCGGAGCCGGACGGCCCGATCACGACGACGACCTCGCCCTGACCGATGCTGAGGTTGATGTCCTTCAGCACGTGCAGGTCGCCGAAGTGCTTGTTGACATCTTTCAGTACGACGAGACCGTCGGCTGCGGCAGACGAATCGCTCATGCAGGGAAACCTAGCGCTACAGCGGGTTCCCCGCACTGACTTCGACACGTCTGAGCCGCATCCGTTACCGCTCGATCGGTCAGAGGCGGCACCGGCGACCGGCCGAGGTTGCAGTGAGTGACGATCACGATTCGCGACAATCACTTCCGGCACGCCGCGTAGGGGCGTATCTTCTCGACGGTTCTACGCCCAACGGGAGTGGCGGTTTTCCGCCCGCCGCACCGCTCATACCTGCCGGGAGTTGACATGCGTGTTCCGCTGAAGAAACGCAGCCACAAGATCGTGGCCGGCGTTCTCGGGACCAGCCTCGTCGCGGCGGCCATCGGAGGCTACGCCGGCCGCTACGAGCTGAAGGAAGAGTGGCTCAAGCGCACTCGGTCGCGGTCGGCACCGCGGGCGGCAAGCCGGTCGTGTTCGTCGGCAACGACGGCGGTGTCTACGGCGCCCGGTGAACGGCCAGACGAACGCGAACCACAACGCGACCGACTGGGTGTCGATGTCCAAGGACGGCACGATGGACGGGCTGCAGTACTACTCGGTTGCCGTCGGCAAGGACACCGAGCACGGTGGCGTGGTGGTCTCCGGCGGTCTGCAGGACAACGGTGTGTCGAACCTGTTCGCGGTCCGGCCGGACGGCAGCAACGGTGACACCGAGATGGGCTCCAACTTCGGCGGTGACGGCGGCGACGCCGCGACCGACCCGGAGAACGGCTGCAACCAGCTGCAGGAGTACACCAACCTGGCCGTCCGGATCACCAACAACTGCGCGCAGCACCCGGGCGCGACGTCCGCGGACGAGGCGAACTCGTGGGACATCGACCCGCATGACCCGCTGGCTCGCTTCATCGCCCCGTTCGCCGTCGACAGCAAGGACGCCGGCCACTTCATCGCCGGCGGCCAGTACGTCTACACCGCGACCAAGGGCTGGGGCATGCGCAGCGCCTCGGACTGGACCAAGGCGTTCGACCTCGGCGCCGGGCACTCTGCCACCGCGGTCGCGATGCACGACGGTGTCGGGTACGTGAGCTGGTGCGGTCCATGCAACAACGCCGGCTTCGCCCGCGGTCTGGCCACGAACGCCGGCGGCACCTGGCACCAGGTCTCGCTGCCGTCGACGTTCCCGAACCGGTTCCTGCAGGGGGTCGCGATCGACCCCGCGAACAACCAGCACGGGTATGTCGCCGTGAACGGCTTCTCGCGGCGCTGGACCGAGGGCCCGGGTGCAGGTGTCGGCCACGTGTACGAGACGACGGACGGCGGCGCCACCTGGTCGGACATCACGACCAACATGCCGGACGTCCCGGCCAGCTCGGTCAAGCAGCTCGCCAACGGCGCGCTGGTGGTCGGCACCGACCTGGCGACCTTCTACCGGGCGCCGGGCGCGACCGACTGGAAGGTGCTCGGCACCGGCCTGCCGACCACGGTCGTGACCGACGTCGAGGCCGGACCGGACGGCAACCTCTACGTCGCCAGCCACGGTCGCGGCATCTGGAGCATCCCGACGCCGTAAGGCTCCTGGAGGGAGGAAATACGAGGTGCCCGAGATCTCGGGCACCTCGTATTCCTTGTACGGCGTCCGGTGCCGGGGCATGATCGACGCATGGCCCGGTATCTGGTGGTGGCGCGGACGGTGACCCGTCATGCGGCGCTGCCGCCCGCCGATCTGCCGAAGTCGCGGCGCAACGTCCACGAGGTCACCCGGCTGGCGGTCGGCCAGCGCCACGAGCTCGTCGTACTGACGGTGCGCGGGCGCAACGAGTGGCGCGCGGTCGCCGACGGGCTGAACTACCTGGCGTGCCGGGGGACCGCGGCCGAGCTGCAGACCGTCGAACGGCTCCGCGCGGCTCGCCCGCGGCGGCGGCCCAAGCTCGCGCTGTCCGCGCCGCGGTTCGGCCGCGGTGACTCGGGCGACGGCGGGGGGACCGCCGGGGTGAGGGAGCCGCGCCGTCCGAAGCCGGCGCCACCGCACCTGTCCGCGGTGCGCGACCTGCCGACGGCCACGGACATCCCCGCCTGACCGCGACCGGCCGCGCCCGCCGGCGTCGTACGACGTGATTCGGAGCCGGGGCGGTTGATGCGTACCCTTGATGGTTGTCATGCGTACCTATGAGGTTCGCACCTACGGGTGCCAGATGAACGTCCACGACTCCGAGCGGCTGTCCGGCCTGCTCGAGGATGCGGGCTACGTCCGCGCGGCCGAGGGCGACCAGGCCGATGTGGTCGTCTTCAACACCTGTGCGGTGCGGGAGAACGCCGACAACAAGTTGTACGGCAACCTCGGTCACCTGGCGCCGGTGAAGGCTCGCAAGCCCGATCTGCAGATCGCGGTCGGTGGCTGCCTGGCGCAGAAGGACAAGGCGTCGATCGTCAAGAAGGCGCCGTGGGTCGACGTCGTCTTCGGGACGCACAACATCGGCTCGCTGCCGGTGCTGCTGGAGCGCGCCCGCGTGCGGCGCGAGTCGCAGGTCGAGATCCTCGAGTCGCTCGAGGTGTTCCCGTCCACGCTGCCGGCGCGGCGCGAGTCGCCGTACTCGGCGTGGGTGTCCGTCTCCGTCGGCTGCAACAACACCTGCACGTTCTGCATCGTGCCGGCGCTGCGCGGGCGGGAGAAGGACCGCCGCCCCGGTGACGTGCTCGCCGAGGTGCAGGCCCTCGTCGCCGAGGGCGTCCTCGAGGTCACGCTGCTCGGCCAGAACGTCAACTCGTACGGTGTGGAGTTCGGCGACCGGTACGCGTTCGGCAAGCTGCTGCGCGCGTGCGGGGCGATCGACGGGCTGGAGCGGGTCCGGTTCACCTCCCCGCACCCGCGGGACTTCACCGCCGACGTGATCGAGGCGATGGCCGAGACGCCGAACGTGATGCACTCGCTGCACATGCCGCTGCAGTCCGGATCGGACCCGGTGCTGAAGGCGATGCGCCGGTCGTACCGCCAGGACCGCTATCTGAAGATCATCTCCGACGTCCGTGCGGCGATGCCGGACGCGGCGATCACGACCGACATCATCGTCGGGTTCCCGGGCGAGACCGAGGCGGACTTCGCGCGGACGCTGGACGTGGTGCGCGAGGCGCGGTTCGCCGGCGCATTCACGTTCCAGTACTCGAAGCGGCCTGGCACCCCGGCGGAGTCGATGGACGACCAGGTGCCGCACGAGGTGGTGCAGGAGCGGTACGAGCGGCTGGTCGAGCTGCAGGACCAGATCGCGTGGGACGAGAACAAGCGACTGGTCGGCTCGACCGTCGAGGTGCTCGTCGCGGAGGGCGAGGGCCGCAAGGACGCCGCCACCCACCGGCTGTCCGGGCGGGCTCGCGACAACCGCCTGGTGCACTTCGCGCTGCCCGACAGCGCCGAGCGCCCGCGCCCGGGTGACCTGGTCACCGTCGAGGTCACGTACGCCGCCCCGCACCACTTGGTCGCCGACACCTTCGGCTCGCTGCGCCGCACCCGTGCCGGCGACGCCTGGTCCGCCACCCAGGAAAGCCCGGCCACGCCACAGCCCGGCGTCATGCTCGGCATGCCCACCATCGGCGCCCGCCCCACCGACGCCACCACCACCTGCCAGGTCTGCTGACACGCTCTTTCTTTGCCATCCGTCGGTCACATCTTCCGGATCTGTGGATAACGTCTGCGTGTGCCGCCATCAGATGACCTCATCGCGATCCGCCTCCGGCCCGGCGCGCAGCCGTTCGCGTCCGGGCGGGACGCGGATGTCTACGACCTCGGCGACGGCCGGGTCCTGCGGCGCTATCGCGGCGGCGGGGACGTCACGCGGGAAGCCGAGCTCATGCGCTACGTGGCGTCCTACGGGTTTCCGGTCCCGGTGGTGCACGCGGCGGCCGGACCCGATCTGGTCCTGGAGCGGCTGGACGGACCGACGCTGGTGACGGCCGTTGCCGAGGGCAACATCAGCCTGGCCGAGGCCGGACGGATCCTGGTCGAGCTGCACGAACGCCTGCACGGTATCCCCGCGCCGAGCGGCACACCCGGGCTGACCGTCGTACACGGCGATCTGCACCCCGAGAACGTGGTCGTCACCGCGACCGGCCCGGTGCTGATCGACTGGCGCAGCGCGACGGAGGGGCCCGCGGAGCTCGATCTCGCGCTGACCGCGGTGATCACCGCGGAGGTCGCGCTGATGCCCGGCCAGCCGCAGCTCGCGGCACTGGCCCGGGACGGGCTCGCGCGGTTCCTGGCCGTGGTGCCGGACCCGAGCACGATGCTGGACCGCGCGATTGGTCTCCGCGCGCAGGATCGCAACCTGAGCGCGGCCGAGATCGAGCGCCTGCCGGCGGTCGCGCGCCTGGTCCTCGAAGCCCTGCCGCACGCCTGAGTCAGGGGAGTGGTGTCTCCGGAACCAGCACGACCGGGCACTGGATGCCGGGAACGGTGGCGAGCCGGCGGTCGCCGGTGATCAGCGGGGCGCCGACCCGTTCGGCGAGCGCCAGGTACGACGCGTCGTACGCGCTGGCGTTGTCCCGCAGCTCCCACATCCGGTCCGCGAGTAGCGCGCACGCCCACAGCTCGACGGGCAGCAGCCCGAACGCCTCCC
>WNGA01014128.1_pt1 | contig 12523 bp, 12 predicted proteins | sample 5400061 | NCBI WGS metagenome assembly WNGA01 (sample SAMN13153366, study PRJNA577476) | soil metagenome | isolation source: 100 cm soil or saprolite under grassland replicate 2 | place: USA:California | collected 2016-06-15
GTCGACGCGCGCAACGGTGTGCTCGAGCAGACCCGCCGGCACCTCGCGGTGGCGGCCCTGCTGCGAGTGCCGCACGTGCTGCTGACGGTGAACAAGATCGACCTGGTCGACTACGACGAGGTCGTCTTCAAGAGCATCGTCAAGGACGTCTCCGAGCTCGCCGAGCAGCTCGGCATCGCCGACGTGCAGGCGATCCCGGTGTCGGCGCTGGTCGGCGACAACGTGGTCGACCGCTCCGAGCGCACGGACTGGTACGACGGGCCGACGCTGCTGGAGTTCCTCGAGAACGCCTCCGGCCGCGAGGACATCTCGAACGAGCCGTTCCGGTTCCCGGTGCAGTACGTGATCCGGCCTCAGACGGACGACGAGTACCGCGACTACCGTGGCTATGCCGGCACGGTTGCCTCGGGCAACGTCTCGGTCGGCGACAGGGTGATCGTGCTGCCGGCGGGACGCCGTACCGAGATCGCGGGCATCGACCGCGCGGCGGTCACCCCGGCCGCGGCGGCCACGGTCGAGCAGCACAACGCGACCGCCGGGCAGGCGGTGACGATCCGGCTCGCCGACGACATCGACGTGGCGCGCGGCTCGGTGATCGTCGCTGCGGACGCCTCCCCCGGCACCCGGCGCGAGCTGTGCGCCACCGTCTGCTGGCTGGGCGACCGGCCCCTGACGGTCGGCGCGCGCCTGCTGATCAAGCACACCACCACCACGGCGCAGGCGATCGTCACCAAAATCAGCGGCGCCCTCGACCTCGACACGCTCGCGGTCACCGAGGCCGCCGAGCTCGAGCTCAACGACATCGGCCGGGTGCAGCTGAAGGTAGCCGCACCGCTGGCCGCCGACCCGTACTCCCGCAACACCATCACCGGATCGTTCCTGCTGATCGACGCCCACGACGGGTGGACGCTGGCCGCCGGAATGATCGACGACGAGGAAGGAGAGCCCCTGTGACTGCCCCGGCTCTTGTGATTCTCGCCCACGGCAGCCGCGACCCGCGCTCGGCCGCCACCGTCCACGCCCTCGCCGGATGCCTGCGTGAGCTGCGCGAGGACCTGCGGATCGAGACCTCCTTCCTCGACCACAGCCCGCCGACGCCGTACCAGGTGTTCGACAAGCTCGTCGCCGACGGCGTCGAGGAGGCCGTCGTCGTACCGCTGCTGCTGTCCGGCGCGTTCCACGCCCGCGTCGACGTGCCAGCCGTGATCGACGAGGCGCGGGAGCGGTACCCGTCGCTGCGGGTGATCGCCTCCGACGTCCTCGGGTACGACGAGTCGCTGCTCGACGTGCTCGACCGGCGGATGCGCGAAGCCCTGTCCGGCAGCCGGGTCCGCGAGCTCGACGCGCTCGTCCTGGCCGTGGCCGGGTCCAGCGACTCGCACGCCAACGCGGCCGTGTCGCGGCTCGCCCGGGTGTGGGGCCAGCGGCACCGGCTGCCGGTGACGGCGGCCTTCACCACCGCGGCGTCGCCGGCGCCGGCCGAGGCGGTGCTGCACTGGCGGCTCGAGGGCCGCCGGCACGTCGCGGTCGGGTCGTTCTTCCTGGCGCCCGGGCTGCTGGCCGACCGTGCCGAGCAGACCTCCCGGCGCGCGGGCGCGGTCGCGGTCTCCCGGCCGCTCGGCCTGTCCGCGGAGCTGGCCCGACTGGTCCTGCTCCGCTACAGCGTGGCCGGCCTCGACCTGCTCATCTTCACCGACCCGGTCCCGTCCCGCCCCCGCCTCATCCACTCGGCCTAGTTCTCGGTGCCGCGGCCTGTGTGGCGGGATCTGGCCTGAGGTTGACCGGATGTTCGTTGGGAGGGCGTCGCGGGGCTGCCTAGCGTGAAAGCGTGAGGGAACGGGATCTTTCGGTGCCGGCGTTGCTGGTCACGGTGGTGGCCTGGGCGTCGGCGTTCGTCGGGATCCGGGCGGTAGGTGAGACCTTCTCGCCGGGTGCGTTGTCGTTCGGGCGACTGCTCGTGGGGGCACTGGCACTGACCGTGCTGGCGCGGCCGTGGCAGCACGCGCTGCCGCGCGGGCGGTCGCTGGCGCTGGTGGTCTGCTACGGCGTGATCTGGTTCGGTGCCTACAACGTGGCGCTCAACGCGGGCGAGCGGCAACTGGACGCGGGGACGTCGGCGCTGGTGGTGAACATCGGCCCGATCCTGATCGCGCTGCTGGCCGGCGTCCTGCTGAAGGAAGGGCTGCCGCGGCCGCTGCTGATCGGCATGGGTGTGGCCTTCGCGGGCGTCGTCCTGATCGCGGTCAGCGCTCGCGGCACCTCCGCCGGGACCGCCAGCGCGTCGGGCGTCGTGCTGTGCGTGCTCGCCGCGGGCGCCTACGCGGTCGGCGCCCTGACGCAGAAGCTCGCGCTGCGGCAGGTCTCGCCGGTGATGTCGGTGTGGCTGGCGTGCGTGATCGGCGTCGTGGTGTGCACGCCGTGGGCGCCGCAGCTCGTCGCGCAGTCGCGCCACGCGACGGCTGGTGAGCTCGGCTGGCTGGTGTACCTCGGCGTGGTGCCGACCGCGATCGGCTTCAGCACCTGGTCCTACGCGCTGAAGCGGCTCAGCGCCGGCCAGGTCGCCTCCACGACGTACCTGGTGCCGGCGATCGCGACGGTGATCTCGTGGCTGCTGCTCTGCACCGTGTCTAGCAACGCGATAGATATCGTGATATCACGATATCTATGGCGGGAGACTCCGGCACCAAGAACATGCTGCTGCGACTCGACCCCGAGCTGGCTGAGCGGCTGCGGGCTGTCGCCGAGGTCGAAGGCCGGTCGGTCTCGGACGTGGCCAGGGAGGCGATCACGGCCCTCGTCGAGCAGCGGCGTTCGGACAAGACGTTCACCAGCCTGCTGCGGCAGAGCGTGGAACGCCACGAACGGACGCTGAGCCTGCTCCGGGAGGACGACGACCGGTGATCCTGCTCGGGCCGGAGGATGTCCTTGCGGTGGCCGCAGACGTGCTCGGGTGCGGCGCTGCCGTGGTCGTCGAGCGCGCCGACCTTGTCGCCCTCGACGAGGCGATCGGCGAGCAGCGGACCAGCGCCGCGACGGGCGGCTCGCTGGGAGCAGCCGGCGGGCTGCTGGCCGGACTGGTCCAGCACCGCCCGTTCCGCGGACCCAACCGCACCATCGCGCTGGCCGCGACACTCCAGCTGCTAGCCCTCAACGGACTCGACCTCGATCTCGAACCGCCCGGCGAGATCGACGTACTGCTCGACAAGGTTGCTGAGGGCAACCTTCCGCCGGGCGGCCTCGCCGCGGCACTGCAGTCCCGGCTGCGGCCGCTGCACGACGCCGACCCCGTCTTCGTCTCCACGTTCGACTCGCCGCAGGAGGACGACATGTTCGAGAGGTTCACCGACCGCGCCCGGCAGGTCATGGTCCTGGCTCAGGAGGAAGCCAGGATGCTCGACCACAGCCATATCGGCACCGAACACCTGTTGCTCGGGCTGCTCCATGAGGGCGAGGGCGTCGCGGCCCGCGCCCTCGCGAATCTCGGCGTCTCGCTGGAGGCCGTCCGAGCCCAGGTCGATGAGATGATCGGCCGCGGCCAGCGGGCACCTGGTGGGCACATCCCGTTCAGACCCAGAGCCAAGAAGGCACTGGAGCTGGCTTTGCGCGAGTCGCTGCGGCTGGGTGACAACTACATCGGTACCGAACACATCCTGCTCGGCCTGATCCGCGAGGGCGACGGCGTCGCCGCCCAGGTACTCGTCGAGCTCGGCGCGAGCCCGGAGCGTGTCCGACAACAGGTCCTCGAGGCGCGGAGCGCATTCGAGCGGGACATCGCCGGACCGCTGGGCCTGGTCGATGACGTCCGCGAACCGCTGCACCGCGGCACGTTCGCGGGGCGCCGCGTACAGCTGCTGAACGAGCTCAACGCACTGTTCGACGAGAACGACCGGCTGCGCCACGAGATCGACCGCCTGCGCCGGGCGCTCCGCGACCGCGGCATCGACCCGGACGCCGCGTGACCGGGCTGGGTCTCAGCTGTCCGCGACGCGTTTCTTCTCCACCTCGACGTCGAAGTCGGCCGCCGGCCACTGCGGGTCGAGCCCCTTGAGCGTCTCCAGCAGCAGCGTGGTCACCGCCCAGTTCCGGTACCACTTTCGGTCGCTCGGCACGATGTACCACGGCGACGTCGCGGTGTTGCAGCGCTCGATCGCGGCCTCGTAGGCCTCCGTGTACGACGGCCACAGCGTGCGCTCGTCGACGTCACCCGCGTTGTACTTCCAGTGCTTCGTCGGGTCGTCGAGCCGGGCCGCGAGGCGCGTGCGCTGCTCGTCGGACGAGATGTGCAGGAAGCACTTGACCAGCGTGACCCCGTTCGCGGCGAGCTCTTCCTCGAACTCGTTGATCTGCGCGTAGCGGCGGCTCCACACCTGCTCGGTGACCAGGTTGCGTACGCGCGCGATCAGCACGTCCTCGTAGTGCGAGCGGTCGAAGATGCCGATCCGCCCCGCGTCCGGGACCGCCTGGCGGATCCGCCACAGGAACCCGCGCCGCTTCTCCGCCGGGGTCGGCGCCTTGAACGACGTGATCCGCAGTCCCTCGGGGTCCATCAGGCCGGCGCCGTGCCGGATGACCCCGCCCTTGCCGGACGTGTCCATGCCCTGCAGCACCAGCAGCACGCTGCGCTCGCCGCCCTTGCGGCCCTCGGCGTACAGGCGCTCCTGCCAGTCCGAGACCTCCGGCCCGAGCGCCTCCAGCGCCTCCCTGCCCTCGGTCTTGCCGCCGGAGAAGCCGGGAGTCGTGCTCGTGTCGTAGCCGCTCAGGTCGACCGGCCCCTCCGGCACCCGCAGCTTGTCCAGCAACGACCCCGCCGGAGCCTCGGCCTGCGCCGGCTCCGCCGCAGCCTTCGCGGCTTTCGCCGGCTTGGCGGCCTTGGCCAGCTTGGCGGCGGGCTTACGCTTCGGCTTGCCCGGGGCGGCCGGCGCGGACCTCTTGCTGGTCTTCTTCGTAGCCATGCCGGACATCTTGCCTTAACCCGGCGTTCGCCAAAGCGATCAACCGCGACAACGCGCGGAGGTACTTCTTGCGGTAGCCACCCTTGAGCATTGCGGCCCCGAACATCCGGTCCAGCGGCACGCCGCTGTGCAGCAGCGGGATGTCCCGGTCGTACATCCGGTCCGCCAGCACCACCATCCGCAGCGCGCCGTTCTCGTCGTCCAGCTCGCGCACGTCCACGATCCCGACCTGAGTCACGTCGTCCAGCAACGCGCCGTACCGGCTCGGGTGCAGCTGCGCCAGGTGCCGGTACAGGTCGACGAAGTGGTCGCGGCTCGCCCCGGCGGCCGTCGTACGACGCTCGACCTCGGCGTCGGTCAGCGGCCGCGGCGCGACCGGCAGCCCGCGGTGGCGGTAGTCCTGCCCGTCGATGCGTCGTACGTCGAAGTGCGCGGCCAGGCCCTGGATCTCGCGCAGGAAGTCCGAGGCCTGGAACCGGCCCTCGCCGAGCTTGTCCGGCAGCGTGTTCGAGGTGGCCGCGAGCTGCACGCCGGCGGCGACCAGCTGGCCGAGCAGCCGCGCGACGAGCACGGTGTCGCCCGGGTCGTCCAGCTCGAACTCGTCGACGCAGATCAGCCGGTACGACGACAGCTCCTCGACCGCCCGGCGCATCCCGAGGGCGCCGACGAGGTTGGTCAGCTCGACGAACGTGCAGTACAGCTTCGGGCCCGACGACTCGTGCCACAGCGACGCGAGCAGGTGCGTCTTGCCGACCCCGAACCCGCCGTCCAGGTAGATCCCGGCCGGCCCCGCCGGGGTCTCGCGGCGCCACCAGGACTTCTTGCGCCGCGGCTGCGCGAGTCCGGCCGCACGCTCCCGCAGGACGGCGAGCGCCTCGGCCTGGCTCGGCTCGGCCGGGTCGGGCTCGTACGTCGAGAACCGCACCGGCGCGAACCGCGGCGGCGGCACGCACTCCGCCAGCAGCCGCTCCGAGCTGACGTCCGGACGGCGCTCAGTGAGGCGGATCGGCATGCCGCACAGCCTATGGGGTGTCTGATGGATGCTGATCGTCCCGAGTGCCGCGCACCAGATCGAGCATCCATCAGACACCCCATAGGTGCATTCACGAATCGCCCAGGTGGGGCCGGATTTCATGGCAATCTCTGGACACGGCACGAAGGAGGCCCGGCCGCGGCTGGGTGCCGCCGGCCGGGTCCCTCGGACTACGTCAGAAGACGGTCACGCCGTAGACGTTGGCCGCCTCGGGGACGGGCTGGTAGAAGGTGGTGCCGCCGGTCCTGCAGTTACCACTGCCGCCGGAGGTGATGCCCAGCGCCTTGGTGCCGTCGTACATCGGGCCGCCGGAGTCGCCGGGCTCGGCGCACACGGTGGTCTGGATCATGCCGCGCACCGTGCCACCGCCTTGGTAGTGGACCGTGACGTTCAGCGCGGTGACCACACCGCTGTGGGTGCCGGTGGTCGACCCGGTGCGCTTGACGTTCTCACCGACGAACGCGTTCGCCGCCGTATAGCCGCCGGGGTGGCTCAGCGAGGTGTTGTCGTAGCGGACCAGCGCGTAGTCGTTGCCCGGGAAGCTGTAACCGATGGTCGGGCCGATCAGCGTGGTGTGGCTGGCGTTGGTGTACCAGGTCTTGGCGACCTTGCCGCAGTGACCGGCGGTCAGGAAGTAGTACGTGCTGGCCTTGACGACGTTGAAGCCGAGCGAGCAGCGGTACTGGCCGCCGTAGATGGCGTCGCCGGCGGACAGCAGCGGGCGGAAGATACCGGATGCGCGGGCGATCCGGATCGCGCCGGCGTTGGCACCGGCGCTCTGCTTGATCGTCGCGAGCTCGGCGCCCGACACCGAGCTGTCGGCGGTCACGATGATGCGGTTGGACGCCGCGTCGACGTACCAGGCGATGCCGTCGACACCGGACTGCTGGACGGCCGCGCTCGCGGCGGAGAGCTGCGTGACGGAGTAACCCGCCGTGGACGCCGACGAGCTCGGCAGGGCGAGCGCCGAGACGGCGATCAGGCCGACGGCCGCGGCGAGCAGCTGGACGGGACGGACGACCTTGCGGGACGGAGTGCGATTGATCCTCACTGGCATCCTCCTGAGGAGCGATGGACCGGGGGTGAGGCCCGGCTGCCGGTGCCAGGAGACACGGTGCCAGGTGTCGCATCGTGCTCCTGACGTCGCAGTGAGTATCGACCGGGCGCGATCCACCCGCAAGCCCGCATGCGCGGCGGGACGTGACGCGTAAGTGTCGTGACAGTGACGTGTCAGAGACGCAGCAGCGTTGCCGTTCCGCTGACGCCGATGCCCGCGGTGCCGGGCGGGATGTCGACGAGCAGCAGGCTGGGGCGGCCCATGTCCTCGCCCTGGTGGATCGTGACCCTGGCCGGCGGCGTGACCAGCCCCAGGTCGCGCAGGTAGGCGCCGAACGCCGCCGCGGCCGCGCCGGTGGCCGGGTCCTCGTAGACCCCGCCCGGCGGGAACGGGTCGCGCGCGTGGAAGACGTCCGGCGACTCCCGCCACACCAGCTGCACCGTCGTCCACTTCTGCTCGGCCATCAGAGCACCCAGCGCCGGCTCGTCGTACCTCAGATCGGCCAGTCGCCCGCGGGACGCAGCCGCCAGCACCAGATGGTCGTTGCCGGCGAAGCCGATCCGCGGCGGCAGTGCAGGATCGAGGTCGGTGGCGTCCCAGCGCAGCGCGGCGAGCGCGGCGGACACGATCCCGTTCCCCGGCTCGCGCACCGACGGCGGCACGGACGTCAGCGTCGCGAGGATCCGGCCGCCGACCGGCACGGTTCCGACCAGCACCTCCCCCGCGCCCGTCGCCAGCCGCAGCTCGCCGGGGCCGTGCCGCTCGGCATACGCGACCGCGGTCGCGATCGTCGCGTGCCCGCAGAACGCGACCTCGGCCAGCGGGCTGAAGAACCTGATCCGCAGCGCCGGGCCGTCCGCGGCCGTCACGAAGGCGGACTCCGAGTAGCCCAGGTCCGCCGCGACCGCCAGCATCTCGGCATCGCTCAGTCCGCCGGCGTCCAGGACCACCCCCGCCGGGTTCCCACCGGCACCGTCCACGTCGAACGCCGAGTAGCGCAGCACACCAGTCATCGCACCAGACTGCCCGACCCCACCGACAGGCCGCGATCCGCCATACTGCGGTGCACGATAACCGGATCAGGGGGCGTCGAGGTGGCGGAGTCGAGGAGCGTGCGGCGCGGCCCACTGCGCTTCACATACACCAGGACGGAGGCGGACCAGGCGCTCCCGTACCCGCTGCTGGACAAGGCGCGGGCCAACTGGGCGGGCGCGCAGGCGCGGCTCGACGCGGTCGCGGCGGACGGGACCGAGCGCACGGCGCTGGCCCCCGCGTTGCGGCGCAAGGCGGTGCTGGACGCGGCGCTCGAGACGACCGAGTTCACCGGCTGGATCTGGGTTCCGCTGCTACCGCTGCTGCTCGGGCTTCCCGCCGCCCTGGTGCACCTCACCGGTGGGCGGATGGGCGGCACGCACCTGACCGTCGTCTACCTGCTGTACCTCCCCTGCCTGCCGCTGGCGGTGCTGATGCTGGTGTTCGTCTGGATGGTGCTGCCCGTGCTGCTGGCGGCGCCGTTCGACCGCTCCGAGGAGATCCCGGAGTGGGCCGGGTACCCGGTCGTGCTGATCCAGGTCGGCGGGGCCACGGCCGGCCTGGCGCTGTGGTTCGACCACCTGCGGCACTCCGACGCCACCTTCCTGCTCAGCCTGTTCGCCGCCGTCGCGTTCCTGGTCCTCGCCGCACTGGTGATCGCCGCGGCGATACCGCGGGCCAACGCCCGGCAGCGAAAGCAGCGCGGCGTGCAGGGACTGGACCATCTGGCCGCGCTCGCGCTGTTCGACACCTGGGAGGCGCTCGAGCGGCACCGGCGCGGCTGGCGGACACCGCGCGTCCGCCGCGAGCTGCAGGCGCAGGTGCTCACGATCGCCGCGAAGGCACCGGCGAAGCTGGACCAGTCTGTCCGTGCCCACGCCGGCACCGCCGAGGCCCGGCAATGGACGCGCACACTGGCCTGGCACCTCAGCGAGGAGATCCGCGACCACGGCCACCGGCTGCTGCGGATCGACAGTCAGGACCAGTACGACGCGCTGGTCGCCACCGTGCGCCGGCAGGCGGTCGAGACCGCGCGGGGCAACTGGGTACGACGAGCCGGCGAGCCCAAGCCGCACGTCACACTCGTACGGCGGCTGAACCGGCTCGTCGTACCGCTGATCCTGACCGGCGCGGCGATCGGCGTCGGCTACCTGCCGGGCGTGGAGATCGCGCCCGACAACCTGTTCACGGTCCGCCTCAGCCTGATCATCCCGGCCGTGCTCAGCGTGCTGCCGCTCGGGCGCGACGGCCAGGACGCGGTCTCCGCCGCCATGAACAACGCGCTGGGCCGGATGCGGTCCTGACCCTCAGGCCAGCGAGACCGCGATCTGCTCGAGCAGGTCGAGGGCGTCCTGCAGGCCGTCCTCCATGCCGGACTGGAGGTGCATGTCACGGTCGGCCTGGGTCTTGTGGTGCACCAGGATCGACAGCGTGGTGCGGCCACCGGTCTCGGTGAAGGTGACCGTGTCCAGGGCGGCGTGCTCCTCCGCGTCGGGCATGCCCTCGTACACCTCGGTGGACACGAGCCGCTCGTCCGGCACGATCTCGCGGTACTCGCCGTGGAACGCCACCTCGAACCCGCCGTTCGCGGTCATCACGTACCGCCACTTGCCACCGACCCGCAGGTCGATCTCGACACTCGTCGCGTCACCGCGGTCGGCGGTCCACCAGCGCTTCACCAGCTCCGGCGTCGTGTACGCCTTGTAGACCAGGTGCCTGGGCGCGTTGAACTCGCGCGTGATCAGGATCTGGTCGTCGGCCGGCAGCGTCACCACCGCCGTACCCGTGCTCGTTCCCGCAACCATCTCAGTCCGCCTCCTTGAGTTCCTCGAGTACGGCGTCCATCCGGTCGAACCGCTCGGTCCAGGTGCGCTCGAAGTCCTTGACCCAGTCGTGGATCGGCTTCAGCGCCGCACCGTTCAGCCGGTACAGCCGCTGCCGTCCCGCGTCGCGCACCTCCACCGCGCCGACCTCCCGGAGCACGCGCAGGTGCTTGGACACCTGCGGCTGCGCCAGTCCGAGCAGGTCGACGAGCTCGGTCACCGAGCGCTCGCCGCCGGCCAGGATGTCCAGGATCTGCCGGCGCTTCGGCTCGGCCACCGCGTTGAACGCGTCGGTCGTGGTCGCCGCTCTTGCCATGCGACCATCATATTCCTATATGGGCATGTGTCAATGCCGGTACGACGAGAAGCTCACCGCCGCGACTGCCGGCCCATCACCACGTTCGTCTCGGCGACCTTGTCGTGCAGCGCCTGGCGATTCTTGTCCCACAGCGGCCACAGCTGGTTGAGCAGTCCCGTCAGGCCGAACAGGCTCCCGACGTACGGGACCACACCGCCGAGGCTCAGGCCGTAGTAGACCCCGCAGCGCTTGAGCACCGCGATCGCCGGTGGCGGCCCGGGCACCTCACGCAGCCGCACGCTGATACCGGCGACCCGCTTGCCCGGCGTGGCCCCGTTCCGGGTCAGGAACAGCAGCTCGTACACGAGGCCGACGGCCAGGCCGATGGCCACCGCCGGGAGCATCCACCGGTACGCCTCGGCCGGCAGCGTCGCGGTGAACCGCGGGTTGCCCGCCTCGGCCTCGTGGATCAGGTCGCGCTCCCATGCCAGCACGACCTTGAAGTAGTTCGAGAGGAAGTACCAGGTCAGCGGCAGGCTGATGACGTTGAGGATCAGGCCGTCGATGACGCGGGCGAGCACGCGGCGCCACCAGCCGGACAGCACCGTGCCGTCCGGGGTGACCGGTGCCTGGGTTCCGCCGTACCCGAACCCGGCCGGGTAGCCGTAGCCGCCGGCGTACGGCGCCGGTCCTGAGTGCGCCGGCTGTCCGTGCGCCAGCTGCCCCGGCGCGGGCGCGCCCTGGCCGGGCGGCCCGTAGGCCGCCTGGGGCGCGGGCTGCTTGGGCGCGCTGTGCTCGGTCCAACTCACTCCGTCCCAATAGCGCAGCCGGGAGGGGTCCTGCGGGTCGTCGTACCAGCCTGCGGGATGCGTCACCGGGACAGCATGGCGTACGACGGGGCTATTCGGCCGGGACGAGTCCGGGGTGCCGGCGATGGGTCGCCTGGGCCATCACCAGCGCGTGGTGGACGAGCACCCGGGCGATCGCGCCGGTCTCCTCGGAGAACCGCGCCGGCTCGTCGCCGTACAGGGTGAGCGTGCCGGTGACCGAGCCGGGCATGGACAGCCGCGCGGTCAGCACGCTACGCAGCCCGAGCGCGGCGGCGGCCTGGCTCCAGCGCGGCCAGCGGTCGTCGGCGAGGGTGTCGTCGACCCGCTCCACATCCTCTTCCGTGGTCGCCTCCAGCGCGGGACCCTCGTGCAGCTCGATCTCCAGCTGGTCGGCCTTCTCCACCGCGGTGTCGGTGGCGTCGATGGTCTCGAGCACACCGTCGTGCACGAGCAGGAAGCCGGCGTGGTCGCACGGCATCGTGGTGCGGGCCAGGTCGACGAGCAGGTGCGCCGCTCGTTCGAACTCGGTCTCGGAATGCAGGATGGCCGCCTTCTCGGCGAACTCGCGCGCTAGTTGGCCATGCACGACCGGCTCCTCCCGTCGGGATGTGCCTCACCGTGGGCTCGGACAACTTTACTTCCTCACGAGCCCTTGACGAACTGATCCGATCTGACAACGCTGTCAGGCACGGAAAGCCGCCTCCGAGGAGGAACGACCTTGCCGACATCCGACAGTCTCGTCCGCTCCGTGTCCACTTCCGTCCCGGCCGCACTCGTTGCGGCCGTTCTCATGACCGCCTCCCCCACGCCGCCACCGCTGCCACCGCCGGGACCGCCACGCAGCCGGCGTTCCCCGCCGACCCGACGGCGTACGTCGACACCTCGATCGGCAACAACGGCTCGGGGACCACGTTCCCGGGCGCCGCGCGGCCGTTCGGCATGGTGCAGAACAGCCCGGACACGCGGGTGAACTCGTACGCCTCCTACGACTACGCCGATACGAAGATCCTCGGCTTCACCCAGACCCACCTGTCCGGGGTCGGCTGCCAGACCAACGGCAACATCCGGCTGATGCCGGTGCCGGGCGCGTTCCCGGGGACCCAGCCGGCCGCGCAGGCCGCGGGCTTCAGCCACGCGGACGAGCGGCGCGAGCCCGGCTACTACATGGTCGGGCTCGCGACCGGCGTGACGGCCGAGCTGACCGCGACCGAGCGGACCGGCTGGCACCGCTACAGCTACCCGGCCGGCGCCGCGCTGCGCACCATCGTTGTCAACGTCGGCTCGAGCAATGGCTACACGTACGACGGCCAGGTGGACGTGGTCGGCGACCGGACCGTGGAGGGCTGGATCACCGGCGGCAACTTCTGCTGGGAGACCGGCAAGGAGCGCTACAAGGTCTACTTCAGCGCGACGTTCGACCAGCCGTTCGCTGCCTTCGGCACCTGGTCGGACCGGGCGCCGCTGGTTCCCGGCCGGCGGCACGCGGACATCACCGGGT
>WNGA01010172.1_pt1 | contig 12520 bp, 10 predicted proteins | sample 5400061 | NCBI WGS metagenome assembly WNGA01 (sample SAMN13153366, study PRJNA577476) | soil metagenome | isolation source: 100 cm soil or saprolite under grassland replicate 2 | place: USA:California | collected 2016-06-15
ACACCGAAGAGCTCGCCGGCTTTACGCACGGCCGTCACGAGGGCGTCGACATCGTCGACGTCATTATAGATGTAGAACGACGCACGCGCCGTCGCGGCGACGCCGAGCCGGCGCATGAGCGGCTGCGTGCAGTGATGGCCGGCGCGAATACAGACGCCGTCTTTGTCCAGGATCGTCGCCAGGTCGTGCGGATGAATGTCGCCGTAGGTGAAAGGCACGACGCCGGCACGATGCTCGCGCGGTCCATAGACCGTGACACCCTCGATCTGGGACAGCCGCTCGATCGTCAGGCGGGCGAGCTCCTGCTCGTGCGCGGAGACGTTGTCCAATCCCAGCTGCTCGAGATAGGCGATGGCCGCGCCCAGCCCTACGGCCGCCTCCACGTTCGGCGTCCCGCCTTCGAACTTGTGCGGGATCTTGTTCCAAGTGGACCGGTCGTCCCACACACGCTCGATCATCTCGCCGCCACCGTGATAGGGTGGCATCGCCTCGAGCAGCGCCGGCTTCGCGATCAGCGCCCCGCTCCCCATGGGAGCGAGCATCTTGTGGCCGGACAGCGCGTAGAAATCGGAATCGATCGCCTGCACGTCCACGCGGAGGTGAGGGCTGGACTGCGCCCCGTCCACCACGGTGACCGCACCGACAGCGTGCGCGAGCCTATTCAGCTGAGCGGCGGGATTCACGGTCCCCAGCGAATTCGAGACGTACGGGAAGGCGACGATCTTGGGCTTCGCCTCGAGCGCCCGCCCGAAGTCGGACAGGTCGATCCGTCCGTCCTCCGTGATCTCGACCATCCGAAGCGTGGCGCCTTTCTCCTGACACAGGATCTGCCACGGCACGATGTTCGAGTGATGGTCCATCGCCGTGACCACGACCGTATCCCCGCGCCCCACATTGGCACGACCCCACGACGCGGCGACCAGATTGATGGACTCCGTGGTGCCGCGCGTGAAGACGACGCCCTCCCGGGTCCATGCGTTCACGAACCGGGCGACCGCGGTGCGCGCGGCCTCGTACGCGTCCGTGGCCTCGACCGCGAGCGCATACGCGCCGCGGTGCACGTTGGCGTTGTGGAAACTGTAGTAGTGGACGATCGCGTCGATGACCTTGCGCGGCTTTTGACTGGTCGCCGCGTTGTCGAGATAAACGAGCCGGCTCCCGTTCTCCTTCTTCGTGAGAATTGGGAAGTCGGGGCGGATCCGCGCGGTATCGAGCATCAGAAGTCCTTGGCCGACTCGGTCGTCACGGGCTCGGCGCGGTTCTGCAACGCCGCGTGCAACGCGTGCCACGCCAGGTTCGCGCACTTGATGCGGCTCGGAAACGCACGCACCCCCGAAAACGCCGCCAGCTTGCCCGGCGCATTCGCGCCGCCGGCGAGCATGTCGCGAAACGCCTCGAACATCGTTTCGGCGTCCTTCACCGGCTTCCCCTTCACGGCGTCGGTCATCAGGGATGCCGAGGCCTTCGAGATCGCGCACCCCGAGCCCTGCGGCATTTGAAATCCGATATCGCGGATGGTACCGCCGTCGACCTGCACGAACAGTTGGATACGGTCGCCGCACAGCGGATTGTTGCCCTCCGCCCGGCGATTCGCCGACTCCAGCCGCTTGAAGTTCCGCGGATTGCGGTTGTGATCGAGGATGACGTGCTGATAGAGCTCGCCCAGGTCGCTCATGGCTCCGCCAGGCGACCCCGCACGATTGCGTCGAGCTCCGCGCGCAGCGGAGCGACGCCCATGCGGCCCAGGATCTCGGCGGCGAACCCATAGGTCAGCAGTCGCCGGGCCTCGCGCTCGCCAACGCCACGGCTGCGCAGATAGAAGAGTGCGCGCGGATCGAGCGGTCCAACCGTCGAGCCGTGTGTGCACTTCACGTCGTCGGCATAGATCTCGAGCTGCGGCTGGCTGTCGGCGTGCGCGTCAGTCGAGAGCAGCAAGTTGTTGTTGGTCTGCTTCGAATCGGTCTTCTGCGCGCCCGGCCGCACGATGATGCGTCCGGTGAACACGCCGCGCGACTTCCCGTCGAGCACGCCGTTGAAGTACTCGTGGCTCTCACAGTGGTCCGCCGCATGGTCGATCGTGGTGTGATGATCGGCATGCTGCTCGTCGGCGAGCAGGTACAGCCCGTTCAGGATCAGCGTTCCACCCGGACCCGCCATGACGGCGCCGATGTCGTGGCGCGCGAGCGCGCCGCCGAATGCGACCGTGTGCAGATTGACCGTGCTGTCCCGGCCTTGGTGCGTTTGCGTGGTGCCTACGTGATAGGCGCGGGCACTTTCGCGCTGGACGCGATGATAGTCTACCCTGGCTGAGTCCCCGACCACGATTTCAGTGACGGTGTTCGTCCAATACGCACCCTCGCTCAACGACGCGTAGGTCTCGACGATGCTCGCGCGTGCTTCACGCTCGAGGACGACGAGATTGCGAGGATGGGTCACCAGAGGCTTCCCGCCCGTCGAGAGGAACAACAGCTGGATCGGCTCCGCGATCGTCGCTTTGGCCGGCACGTGAACAAATGCTCCGTCGCTCACGAACGCGGTATTCAGCGCGGAGAAGGGCCGGTCCTGGGTCGCGGCGTACCGGCCGAGATGCTCGCGGACGAGATCCTGCCGATGGGTAACGACGTGGGCAAGGCTTTGAACGTCGTCGAAGAAAGGCGTCGACAGAGAGCGTTGAAAAAAACCGTCAACAAAAACCAGACGGTACCCGGCCTCAAAAAGCAAAAACGGCCGGATGTCCTCGAGCGTCGGGATACGAGCTGGAGGTTTCGCCAGCTCGAAGGCGCCTTCGGCGATCGGCGCGACGCTCGTGAAGCGCCACGCCTCCTGCTTCATGTTGGGGAAGCCCAGGTCGCCGAAGCGGGCGATCCCGCCTTCCCGCAGATCCTTGAGCCAGGTAGGGACGCGGGACGCGCCGTTGGTCGCCCATGCGTGATAGGAACCGACGAGCCGTTCTACCGAGCCCACCATCACGACACCATTACGCCATCACGCAGCCAGTCGTAGCCGCGAGACTCGAGTTCCTGGGCCAATTCGGGACCGCCGGATTTCACGATCCGGCCGTCGGCGAGGACGTGGACGACATCGGGCGTGATGTAGTTCAGGAGCCGCTGGTAGTGCGTCACGATCAAGAACGAGCGATCGGGGCTACGCAGCTTATTCACGGTTTCCGCGACGGTTTTCAGCGCATCGATGTCGAGCCCTGAGTCCGTCTCATCGAGGATCGCCAGGCGCGGCTCGAGCACTGCGAGCTGCAGGATCTCATTGCGCTTCTTTTCGCCGCCGGAGAACCCTTCGTTGACGGGACGATTCATCATCGAGTCGTCCCAACCGATTGCCTTGAGCTTCTGTTCCAGAAACTGCAGGAAGTCGATCGGGTCGAGCTCCGGTTCCCCCCGCTCCCGGCGAAGCGCGTTCAGCGCCGACCGCAGGAAGTAGGAGTTCGTGATACCGCGAATCTCCACCGGATACTGGAACGCGAGGAATACGCCGGCACGCGCACGCTCCTCCGGTTTCATGGCGAGCAAATCCTTGCTCTCGTACGTCGCGGTCCCGGCGAGCACCGTGTACGCCGGATGCCCCGCGAGCACCTGGGCGAGCGTGCTCTTGCCCGAGCCGTTCGGCCCCATGATCGCGTGGACTTCGCCCTTGCGAATCGTGAGATCCACACCTTTGAGGATCTCCGTGCCGGCCACGGCGACGCGAAGCCCTTTGACCTCGAGCATTACCCAACACTCCCTTCCAGGCTGATCCCAAGCAACCGAGTAGCCTCGACGGCGAACTCCATCGGCAGCTCCTTGAATACTTCCTTGCAGAAGCCGTTGACGATCATCGAGACCGCATCCTCGGCGGACAGGCCGCGCTGACGCAGATAAAAGATCTGATCCTCACCGATCTTCGACGTGGACGCCTCGTGCTCCATGATCGCCGTGCTGTTGCGCACGTCGATGTACGGGAAGGTGTGCGCGCCGCACTTGTCACCGATGAGCATCGAGTCGCACTGCGAATAGTTACGCGCGCCCTCGGCGCCCTTCATGATCTTCACCAACCCTCGATACGTGTTCTGCCCGCGGCCCGCCGAGATGCCCTTCGACACGATCGTCGAGCGCGTGTTCTTGCCGAGATGAATCATCTTGGTGCCGGTGTCGGCCTGTTGCTTGTGACTGGTGACCGCCACCGAGTAGAACTCGCCGATCGAGTTGTCACCCTGGAGGATGCAGCCGGGATACTTCCACGTGATCGCCGATCCGGTCTCGACCTGCGTCCACGAGATCTTGGAGTTCGCACCGGCGCACTTGCCGCGCTTCGTGACGAAGTTGTAGATCCCGCCCTTACCCTCTTCGTCGCCCGGGTACCAGTTCTGGATCGTCGAATACTTGATCGTGGCGCGCTCGAGCGCGACGAGCTCGACGACCGCGGCGTGGAGCTGATTCTCGTCCCGCATCGGCGCCGAGCAGCCCTCGAGGTAGCTCACATAGCTGCCCTCGTCCGCGATGATGAGCGTCCGCTCGAACTGGCCGGTCGATGACGCGTTGATGCGGAAGTAGGTCGACAGCTCGAGCGGACAGCGCACACCCTTCGGCACATAGACGAAGGAGCCGTCGGTAAAGACGGCAGTATTCAGCGCCGCGAAGTAATTGTCGTTGTGCGGCACGACCGTGCCGAGGTACTTCCGGACGAGTTCGGGGTGCTCGCGGATCGCCTGCGAGATCGGCATGAAGATCACGCCGTACTTCGCGAGCTCCGCCTGAAACGTCGTCGCGACCGAGACGCTATCGAAGACCGCATCGACCGCGACGCCGGTAAGGCGCTTCTGCTCCTCGATCGGAATTCCCAGTTTCTCGAAGGTCGCGACCAGCTTGGGATCGACCTGATCGAGCGAATCGAGCTTGGGGAGCTTCTTGGGGGCCGCGTAGTAGCTGATCGCCTGATAGTCGATCGGCCCGTACTTCACGTTGGGCCAGTGCGGCTCGCTCATCTTGAGCCAGTTGCGATAGGCCTTCAGCCGCCACTCCAGCATCCATTCCGGCTCGCCCTTCTTGGCCGAAATCAGGCGGATCACGTCCTCGTTCAAGCCGGCCGGCACGACCTCGGATTCGATGTCGGTGACGAAGCCGTACTTGTACGGTTGCTGGACGTGGGCTTCAATACTGGTCATGGCGCCTCGAAGTTATTCGCTGACATATAGTTCCGGTATCCTAATAACTTTGTCGGGATTGTGCAACTGCATGAGGCGTCGAGCATAATCGTCAAGCAATGGCGTCTAGCGAAAGCGCATTAAGGCGTCTTTGCTCGACGTTTTGCCTCGACGCCGCTGCTAGACGCCTGTTGCTAATAGATATCGCGATTCCATTCCCTCACGAGTCTTTCGTAATCGTCCGGCGTATTGATCTGGTCGATCACCGCCGGATCGTCAACGGGGATGGCCACCACTTCCTTCTCATGCTCGTGCAGGACGGCCCGCGCGCCCTCGCGCGTCGCGTCCGGGCTCTCCAGCAGCTCGCCGAACAACGCGGATCCCCAAATCACGGGGTGGCCCCGCCGTTCCGCAAACGTCGGGACGACTGCGGGCGCGCCGGTTCGACGGTGCGTCTCGAGGATACGCTCGACCGTAGTTACGCGGACATGTGGCAGATCGACGGGCCAAACGAGCACCGCGCCGGGTTGAAGCGGCTGCAACGCGCGCAGCGCCGCTCGGAGCGAGGCGATTGGGCCGGTTTCAGGCTCGGGATTCTCTACGATCATGCAGTCGTGACCTGCAATAACGGGTTGGATGCGGGGGGCGTCGGGCCCGAGGACGACGACTCGCGTTTTGACCTCGAGAGCTTCCAATGCCTCCAGGATGCGGACGACGAATGGGAGGCCCAAGAAATCCAGCAGGGCTTTTGGAGAGCCCATCCGGGCCGACCGGCCAGCCGCCAACACGACGCCCGCTAAGCTCATAGGGGTTATGACTCTACGCGCTCAGGGGGCCAGTTGGCTAGAGGTAGTTGCATGCGGGGCGGAAAGGGGCAATTTTGGCGCGCTCACATGACAGCTCGACGCATTCGCCAACTTGGCGACCCGATCCTGCGGGTTCGCTGCACTCCGGTGGAAGATCCCAAATCGCCGGCGGTGCGGCTCTTGTCCGATGATCTGCGCGACACGCTGCGCACCGCACGCAAAAAATACAACATGGGCCGTGCGCTTGCCGCGCCACAGATCGGTGCACCGGTGCGCGTCGTTCTGGTGGAGATCGGAAAATTCCGCGCCACGATGATCAATCCGGAAATCACGGATGTCGGCGCCGACGACTTCCAGGTGTGGGACGACTGCTTCTCGTTCCCCAACCTGCTGGTTCGGGTGACGCGCGCATACAAGGCGACGCTGCGCTACACCGACCTGAAGGGCAAGATCGTGACGATGGACCTCGAGGGGCCGATGGCCGAGCTGCTCCAACACGAGCTCGATCACCTGGATGGCATCCTCGCCCTCGACCAGCCCAGCGGGCTCGACCCGTTCGCGTACAAGGCCGAATGGGAGAAAACCCACAAGCCCACCGAGCGTTACGGACCGCCACGTCCGCGGGAGGTGTGAAAGACTAGACGCCGAGACGTCTAGACGCCTAGTATTCCATTTCATCGACAGGGGTGCCCCGGCATGGTGCCGTGGGCTGAGATCACACCCTCATAACCTGATCCGGTTCGTACCGGCGAAGGGAGCTCCGCATGACCTGCCGCACCCAGATGTTTTTCGCCCGTCAAGGCACCGTCACCCCCGAGATGCAGCGCGTCGCCGAGCGGGAGGGACTCCCGCAAGAGACGATTCGCGACGAAGTAGCAATCGGGCGCCTCATCATCCCCGCCAACGTCAATCATCTGAGCAAGCGCCTCGATCCCATGGCGATCGGCAAGGTCGCCAGCGTCAAGATCAACGCCAACATCGGCAACTCGGCGGTCGAGTCCGACATCGAGGGCGAGCTCGAGAAGCTGCACCACGCCGTCCACTACGGCGCCGACACCGTGATGGATCTGTCGACCGGCGGCAACATCGATGCGATTCGCGAGGCGATCATCGCGGCCTCGCCGGTGCCGATCGGTACGGTGCCGATCTACCAGGCCATCCAGATCGCGGGCGACGTCACGAAGCTGACGGCCGACGACATCCTCGACAACATCGAGCACCAGGCGCGGCAAGGCGTGGACTACGTCACCGTGCACGCCGGCATTCTCCGCGAGCACGTCGGCCTCGCGCTCGGTCGCGTCACGGGGATCGTCAGCCGCGGCGGGTCGTTGATGGCGTACTGGATGACGCAGCACGGCAAGCAAAATCCGCTGTACGAGCATTACGACCGGTTGCTCGACATCGCGCGCGAGTACGACGTCACGCTGTCGCTGGGCGACGGGCTCCGTCCCGGCTCGATTGCGGATGCGACCGACAAGGCGCAGCTCGCCGAGCTCACCGTGTTGGGCGAATTGACGGAGCGCGCCTGGAAGCAAGACGTCCAGGTGATGATCGAAGGGCCGGGGCACATCCCCATGCATCAGATCGAAGTGAACGTGCGGCTCGAAAAGGAGCTCTGTCACGAAGCGCCGTTCTACACGCTGGGCCCGCTCGTCACAGATGTCGCGCCGGGCTACGACCACATCACGTCCGCCATCGGCGCGGCGATGATCGGGTGGTTCGGCGCGGACATGCTCTGCTACGTGACACGCAAAGAGCACCTCGGCCTGCCGAATGCGGAGGAAGTCCGCGAGGGCGTGATCGCGTACAAGATCGCGGCGCACGCCGCCAACATCGCGCGCCGGCGGCCTGGTGCCACCGAGCGGGATGACGCGCTCTCACGTGCGCGCTATGCGTTCGACTGGAACGAGCAGTTCCGTCTGGCCCTCGACCCGGCGCGCGCGCGCGAGCTGCACGACGAGGCGTTGCCCGCCGAGTACTTCAAGAGCGCGGAGTTCTGCGCAATGTGCGGGCCGAAGTTCTGCTCGATGCACATCACGCGGGAGATCGAGCGGTCACTGGGGCTGCGAGAGCCAGAGAGCAAACAGAAACGAGAGACGGTGGGGGCAGACTAGAGTATTCCGAGCGTTCGTTGTTCTTCATTCTAGACCCGGCTGATCGATCGTGGCACGTTCATGATCTACGACGAGGATCTAGAATCATTCGGCACGATCGAGCAAGAGCGGTGCGACTCTTGTGGTTCTTTTTCCCGGTATTGCCGGTGATCTGCACGTGCCCTGGCAGCTCAGCCTGCGGCGCACGGACAACCCCCCAGCCAAGAGCTCGGATTGCGCCGACGGTGAAACCCGCAACTCCGAATCCATCATGCCCCCGAAGTAGGGTCCCAAGACCACCAGTACATTCCTCGGCAATCACCGCCGACATCTCGTACTCATCAAAATTACCTGACGACGGACGATGACCGCTCGGGACTGAATCGTCGGGGGTCATGAAGTCTGGATGGATACGACGCCACAATTCGGTGTCGTTGGGGATTGACGAATCGTCTGCTGGCGCCGCGGCATTGGTCATTGAGACTCGACACGAGCGACCTTGCTACGGGACGTCCGTCACGTGACTCATGAGAGCGGCTTTGCTAGTGCTGAGCTAAGCGACTGATGGTCGTTTTGATGCGTTGAAGAGTCTCGCCCGTGAACTGCTCGGTCTCCCAAGTTGCGTCCCGGTGCCGGTCATATGCGTAGACGTATGAGACCAAGCCGTCGGCTGAGAATTCAATTTCGACGTCCGAGCCGTCCCGGTGCCACTCGAGTTGAACACCACCGTGAAGTGTTGGCATTACTGTCGGCGCGAACCCCTGATGCCCAAGCACTTTCGTCAAAAGGCGTGCAGCGGAAATAATCGCGACATCTTCAATGCGATGGCTTCCGTAGGAACTCCAATTCGCTGGTAGACGTGACAACCGTTGCATGGACTCTAAGGTTCTGTAGAGCCATGCAGGCTCCTCGCCAGTTAGTTTGATGGTCATTGTCAGCTGGGAGAGCCGCACATCGAAAACTCGTGAAGGTGGCTCCGTGAGTAGAACACGCTGCAAATGAGGTCTTGGCGATGTAGGCGCCGAGACTACGTGCTCACTCAACACGCCCGCCGTTATCCCGTAGTCCAGAGTTGCGGTCATCGAATCCTCTTCCATGCCTGATGCATCTCAGGCGTTGTTATATCGGCAAAAGCGCGGACAATCCATTCGCGTCCGCGGTCGAGAAACGCGAGAGCTCCGGCTAAGCCATTGGTGTCAGGGGCGCCCCGTGCCGTCAGTTGAAGGACATACAGGGGCAAGCTATCCGCCAGCCGGTAATGTGACTGGAGGTTCATGTAGAGGCGTCCGATTGGCTCACCAACTGAATTCCTCATCACATATCGCCCCGTGAGGCTCAACTCCTCTGCGGTCGGTAGAACCCCTCCTTTTGGTTCGCCGTTCCACAGCGACATGAATCGAGCGGCGGTTTCTCGCCGGCCTTGGTCATCAGCCGCTGGGATGTGGTTTACGTAGGTGAGCTCTACTTGGTCCGGGACTGGCTGGAGCAGACCCTCGTCCTTCAGAAATGCCTCAAAGCGACCATACTCCTTGACGAGAAGAGGTCGCAGCAATTCCTCGTAGTGCGGATACACCTCATCATCAAGGTCGAGCTTACGCCAATTGAGAACAAAACGATCATGCTGAACCTGCAATAGGCGCGTCCCTTTTTCGTTCATGAACCAACAGCGCGGCGAGATCATCGGCGCCACGCTAAACGAAATCTGGTTCCCGGTGGGCGCGCCAAAGCTCTCAATGTCATGCGAGAGCGGCGGGTGCTGTTCAGTCCGAGGATAGTCCTTCCGAAAACGTGACCACATCGAACCCAGACGTACGGCATCTAGCCCGGGGATTACACCGAACTGAATCGAGGAGGCAACCTCTACGACCGGAGGACTTTCAAAATCCGGCAGACGTGAAGGTTTCAAGGCTGGTGACGCAACGTCAGCGGTAAGACGGGTCAGGGACCGCTGGCTCCTTTCTTCGCACTCGGTTGCCATTGAGGCTATACGTCCCGATCGAGCACAACCAGCGTACGGCGGGCGCCAGATCCGTCGTTACTCGGTTGGCTCCTTGTGAAAGTAGTCACAAGGTCGACCGGCCGGCAACGTGGCTCAATCATGTGAGCCTACCCTCCCACAGGCAAGGCGGCAGCTCTTTTCGTAACCGGGTACTGGCGGGCACCTAACTGCACCGATCATCGCGCTTTGGAAGGAGAAGCCCTACGGCGCGCGTGGGCCCTCCAGGTCAGCGATCGCCCGATCGAGCGCCTGTTGTCGCTCAGGATCGGTGGCATGCGCGCGTAGGCCGCGCAGCGCGGCGAGATGTGCTGTTCGCAGCGCCTGGTCGGACGGTACCGCCACCTCCGGCCGCACGCCGACGCGTTCCCAGTTGGTCTTGGTGACCGGATTGATCGCGCGGCCCGTCGGCACCCACACGCCGAAATGATCGGTGACGCGCTGCATCCCGCCGGGATGGGCGCCGCCACCCGTCGTGTCGCCGACGATCGTGGCGCGCTTCAGCGCCTGCAGATTGTACGCGAACTCCTCGGCTCCTGAAAACGTGTTGCGGCTCGTGAGCACATAGACCGGCTTGTCGGGACCATAACGCGTCCCGGGCACCTTGGCGCGTGTGTAAAAGGCATCGGTGCGGTTGCCGGGGCGCCAGTACAGCGAGTTCAGGTGCACAGAGTCCGGCCCAAACAGATAGCTCGAGACTTGCGCGACCATGTGCGGTGAACCACCGCCGTTGCGGCGCACATCGATGATCAAGGCGTCCGTGTTGCCGAGGAACGAAAACGCAGTCGCCGCAACGGCCGAGACGTCGGCCGTATCGAAGCCGAAGCTGCGAATCTCCAGATAGCCGATGTTGCCGGCCAGACGTTCCACGCGCTCGAATCCAAAATTCACCGTCCGTCCGAACGCCCGTGCCCGCTCGCGCTCCTCAGGATTCGGGCCGTCCTGGTTGGCCTCCTGGGGAAACGGCTCGGCGCGGTGGCGCACGCGGAGATGCCGGTCATGACTTACGGCCTGGAGATGGGCAGTGAGTGATTCCGCGAAGATTCGGCCGCTCGAGATCCGATCATATTCACCGCGCCGCTGCCGCGCGCGAATCGCTCGCTCCATCGCGAGGGCGGTATCGGGAAAGACGTAGGCTTGCTTCAGGCGATCGATCACGCCGTCGATCACGGCGCGCCGCTCGGCGGCGTCGATGGTGCGGTCCGGCTGGTCACGATCTTGCGCCACGAGTGGCGCGCCAATGCAAAGGGCGGCGAACGCGAGAGTCCAGCGCACGGCGAGTGCTCCTGAGGGGGCCCCTCTAGAGACGCATGAGCCGATGCTTTGGTCGCAGCCTTACCACGCGATCCCGTAGTCCTCCCCGTGATTCGACGATCCGCCCCAGAATGACCCGTGCTTCCAGTCGAAGAAGATGGCGTTTATCGGCCCGGACGTTCTGTCGTCGAACTCGAGCCGGTAACCCATCCGCCGCAGCTCCTGCCGAGTCCATGACGGAGTGTCATCGCGCAGCGTCAACCGGCCTGGCTCCGTCTTATGGGCACCGAAGGAGTTGCGCATCTGATAGCTCGTGATGTTCGCCGCTTCGACCGCCTGCTGCACGTTCATCCCGAACTCCACGACGTTCAGGAAGCATTGCAGCAGGTTCTGATCCTGCGTGTCGCCACCCTGCACTGCAAACGCGAGGAACGGCTTGCCGTCCTTCATGGCGAGACTCGGCGTCAGGGTCACGCGGGGACGCTTGCCGGGTACGATCACGTTGAACGGGTTATCCGTGCTGTCGGTCACGAACTGCTGCCCGCGCTGACTCACGCCGATCCCGGTGTGACCTGCGATGACCGCGGGAATCCAACCGCCCGAAGGCGTCACCGACACGACCCAGCCTGACGTATCCGCTGCCTCGATCGATGTGGTGCCGCGCCGAAATGCCTCGTCGAACGCGGCGAGTGCAGCCGCGTCCCCCGCGTCGTTTTCGGACGTCGTCACCGGTCGCGGCGACCACTGCCGCAGCAGTGGCAAGTAGGGATTGGTCCCGCCCTGAAATGGATAGGGATCCCCGGGCTTGATGTCGGTGTCATTGTGATCCGGATTGATCAGCTTCGCACGCTCGCGCGCATACTCCTTCGACAGCAAGCCGCGCATCGGCTCATCGGGCGGGAAGGCGGGATCGCCGTAATAGAAGTCGCGGTCGGCGAACGCCAGGTTCATCGTCTGATACAGCGTGTGGATATAGCGTGTGCTGTTGTAACCCATCGCCTTGAGATCGAATCCCTCGAGGATGTTCAGCGCCTGTAGCATCGCGGGGCCCTGCGACCATTGTGGGAGCTTATAGACGTCGATCCCGCGATACGACGTCATCAGCGGCTCGTCGATTTTGACCCGCCAGTTCGCAAGATCGGCGAGCGTGATGAGGCCACCTTCCTCTTGCATCCCGCGCACGAACTCCTGCGCGATGTCGCCACGATAGAACCGCTCGTAGGCGGCCATGATCGCG
>WNGA01013892.1_pt1 | contig 12520 bp, 8 predicted proteins | sample 5400061 | NCBI WGS metagenome assembly WNGA01 (sample SAMN13153366, study PRJNA577476) | soil metagenome | isolation source: 100 cm soil or saprolite under grassland replicate 2 | place: USA:California | collected 2016-06-15
GCAATGCTGCCTCGACGTGGAGGAGCGCGTTGTCCGCTTTCGAGCCACGACGATCCTCGCAGTGCTCGGGATCGCGATCGCGGTCGCGCTCTTACTCGAGATCGTGTGGATCGCCCGCCAGATCCTGGTCTGGATCCTGATTGCGATCTTCCTCGCCCTCGCCCTGAACCCTGCGGTCGACTGGTTCCAGCGGCACGGCGTCAAGCGCCGCGGGCTCGCGACCGGCCTCACCTTCATTCTCGTTCTGGCCGGTATCGCCGCCCTGGGGGCGCTCTTCATCCCCACGCTCGCCGCCGAGGTGAACGGCTTCGTCCAGGCCCTCCCCGGCTACGTCGACGACATCACGCACCGGCGAGGCCGTCTCGGCTTCCTTGAGAGCAAGTACCACGTCACCGAGCGCGTCCGGAACGCGGTCGAGTCCGGCGGTGCCTCAGGCGTACTCGGCCTGACCGGGACGGCACTCGCGATCACGAAGGGAATCATCACGGCGATCGTCGCGGCGGTGACGATCACGTTCATGACCTTCTTCATGCTGCTCGAGGGCCCGATCTGGATGGAACGCTTCTACGGTCTCCTGCCGGCGAAGTCACGAGAGCGCTGGCGAGGCATCGGGCAGCAGATCTATCTGACCGTCGGCGGCTACGTGACCGGCAACCTCTTCATCAGCCTCATCGCAGGCGCTGCTTCCACGCTCGTCCTCCTCTTACTGGGCGTTCCCTATGCCGTCGCGCTCGGGCTGCTCGTCGGCATCCTCGATCTGATTCCGCTTGCCGGCGCGACGATCGCGGCGATCATCGTCGTCACCGTCGGCTTCCTGCACTCGATCGTCGCCGGGATCGTCCTGATCGTGTTCTTCATCGTCTACCAACAGATCGAGAATCACATCCTCCAGCCGGTCGTCTACAGCAGGACCGTGCAGCTCTCGCCGCTCGCCGTCCTCATCTCCGTGCTGATCGGAGCTGAGCTGGCGGGCGTCCTCGGCGCGCTCGCGGCGATCCCTGTCGCGGGCGCGATCCAGGTGCTCCTTCGTGCCTGGCTGGAGCAGCGCCGCAAGCATCCAGGGCGAGCGGCGACCGGGACCGTCTAGCTACAAGATCCCCCTTTTGTGCAAAAGATCCCCCTTTTGGGGGATATTTCGCGCGGCCGAGCGCCGATGTCAACGACATGCGCTCGCTGGCCGTCCTCGGCGCATTGTCCGTTCTCGTCCTCGGTTCCGCGCCGCAGGCGCTGGCTCTGTCCCAGACACCTGCCAGTTTCGGCCACGCGCTTCGACCGCACGGCAAGACTTCACGCACCGCTCTCCTCAGCGCGCTCGAAGGTGACATCGTCGCGCGCATGAACGCTCAGCGTGGCGCCCGCGGCCTTCGGCCGTTCCGCGTCTCCCGTGGGCTCGTCGCCTCCGCGAAATACCACTGCCACCAGATGGGCCTGTTCGGATTCTTCGAGCACGAGTCGCGGAACGGTGCCCCGTTCTGGCGCCGGATCGCGCGTTTCTACCCGCCGAGCCACCGCCGCTATTGGTCGGTCGGCGAGAACATCTTCTGGGAGTCGCCCGAGACGAGCGGGCCCAGCGCGGTGCACGAATGGATGATGAGCCCGCCGCACCGCGACAACATCCTCACTCGCGAGTTCCGCGAGGTCGGGGTTGCGGCCGTGCACTACAGCTCGGCGGGGGGCGCCTTCGGCGGCCGCCCGGTCACGATCGTGACCGCCGATTTCGGCGTCAGACGCTAGGGGCTACGCTTGTAGCTCAGAGGAAGAGCGGCGGCCTTCTAAGCCGTTGGTCGGGGGTTCGAATCCCTCCAGGCGCACTCCCGACGAAAGTCCGGCCGCTGACGCGGCCATGACGACTTATCTGAAGCAGGGCCTCTCGTCGAGCGGGCGGGGGCGAGTGATTTCGTGGGCGAGCTGATCGTCGATCTGAGGGAGCGTGGCCTGCGCGTCGGGCTCGCCAGCTCATCGCCGAAAGACGAGCTCGAGCATTACCTCGAGCTTCTCGACGCGCATGACCTGGCCGACGCGTGGACGACGAAGGACGACGTCCAGCAGACCAAACCCGCCCCCGACCTCGTGCTGGCCGCCCTCGAGAAGGCTTGCTCCGAGAACGCCGTCATGGTCGGCGACACGCGCTGGGACGTCGAGGCGGCACACCAGGCCGGGCTCGAGACCCTGGCGGTAATCACCGGCGGCTGGTCGAGGCACGAGCTGCGTGACGCGGGTGCGATCGCGGTCTTCGAATCGGTCGACGAGCTGCGCCGCCGACTCGACGAGACGCCGCTCGCCGGCTAAGGACCGCCGCGAGGGAATAGGAGTCTTGGCACGACTCCGTTACACACCGTGCGCTTTTCGACGATAGGGTCAAACCGGAGGGAGGCCCGTGGGCGGCCCAGGGGGCCGGGCCGCGCCGGGGAGAGGCTATCCTGGGGTTGCGCGGTGGCGGTAGCTCAGTTGGTAGAGCCCCGGGTTGTGGTCCCGGTGTCGCTGAGGCCCCGTAGCTCAGCGGATAGAGCAACGGACTTCGAATCCGTGTGCGGAGGTTCGACTCCTCCCGGGGCCACTCAGACTGTGGGGCGATCTTCGCAACCCGCATGAACACTACGGATAGGCGTGCGAAGAACCCCGAATCTGCAAGTCGGTGCAGACCATTCGCACCGCTGGCGGATGTGGGAACCCGCATGAATACTGGGAACCAGCGTGTGAGGAATCCCGGACTTGCGAGGCGGTGCAGACCCCGGTGCTACCCCCGGGATCTCGCCAGCTGGCGACACGGGGAGATGTGGGCGCCGGTTCGCTCATGGTGCATCTCCCAGCGAGCGGTGGTCATCGTCATGTGACCTGCGCAGCGAAGCCCGCGTCGAGTGGCGCTCCGGCGCGCCACATCCAGGAGCGCCGACTTGCCGATACCTCCTCACCGCGGACGAGGAGAGCGCCACCACATTCGCCTAGGAAGTACCGAGCGGGTCGCAGTGGTCGACTGGGCGGCGGCGATCCAGGTCGGGGCGCCAGCCGCTACCGCACGCGCCGCCAGGAGCCGATGATCAGACGCTCGGGTGTTCAGTTGACCACAGCGCCCCGGAAGACACAGAATCCCGTCGCGTACGCGTTCACTCTCTCCCGAAGGAGGCGGCATGGCCTGGAACATCAAAGGCTCGTACATCGAGACCTGCTCCTGCGACTTCTTCTGTCCCTGCAACTTCTCGCTCGCCAACGGCGCCGACTACGACTACTGCCGCGTCACGCTCGTCTTCAACGTGACCGAGGGCATGTCGACACGGATGTCGGCGGTCTCGCCGTGGCCGCGATCGCAGACACCCCGAAGGTCATGACCGACGGAAACTGGCGCCTGGGCGTGCTCATCGATGAGAGGGCGTCCGACGAGCAGGCCGAGAAGCTCCTCGGCGTCTTCAGCGGCCAGCTCGGCGGACCGATGGAGGGACTCGCGCCGCTAGTGGGCGAGAACCTCGGCGTCGAGCGGGCACGTTTCGAGATTCAGGAGGAGGGCCTCCGGCACAGCGTGACGGTCGGCGACGCGATCGAGTTCGAGATCGAGGATGTGGTGCCGTTCGGCATCGAGACCGGCGGACCGGCGCGGATCGCCGGCATCTTCCATCCGGTCGCCTCGGACTTCACCGTGTCGAAGGCGACGCGATCGCGGATCAACGCCTTCGGCATCGAGTATGAGGGCAGGTCCGGCCTTTCCAGGTCCGAGTTCTCCTGGGCCGCCTGAGCAGATGATCGCCTCAGCGCACGAGCGTCGCGCCGCTGCCGCGGGGCTGGCGCCAGCGTTCGCCGCCGCGCGTGCCCGGCTCGGCCTCGCCGCTCTGCTCTTTGCTCTCGCCGCCCTCGCGTGGTGGCTCACGGTCGACCGGATGCGCGGCCGTCGTCGCGTCATGCGGGAATAGAGCGCCACCGTCGGCGAAACGGATGGGAACATCATCGCGGCCATCATCACGACCGACACGCCGAGGAACCAGCCGAGGGTTCCGAGATCCGTTCCAGGCCCCTCGCGGTACGACGCCAAGGGAGCGTCTTCTCGGCGGCGATCAGCGCAGCCACGAACGCCATCCAGGCGATGCTCATCACGCCAAGCGCGAAGAGCGCGGCCATCCAGCGCCCAGCAGCAGCCGACGCACCAGGCGCCGTGGCGCGTCTCCATCTGCAGCGCTCCCGAGAGACCGCCGCGCCAGGAGCCGATGAAGAACCCAGCGGCGTAGAGGGCGGCGGCGAGGAGGGTTGCGCCGACGGCCCAGCGTCCTGCCGTGTTCCAGGCGAGATCATCGCCGAGAATGTTGCCCCCGAGGTCCGAGATCCCGAAGGCGAGGAGGCCTGCGCCGCTCCCGGTGAGCAAATAGCCGGAGGTGAAGACGAGCGGCGCGAGCGGTACTCGTGACGTACGGAACGGCGGCCATCCTCCTTGTTCTCGGGGTGTTGGTGGTCGCGGCGCCGGACGTGATCCCCGGTCTCACCGTACCCGGCGCCGGCTCCATGAATTAGGAACGGGCTTCGAGTCCCTCTCCGGACTGGTGTGCGTCGCCGCCAGGATCCTGCAGCCAGTCCGCGAAGCCTGCCGCGCAGCCGGCGTGTCGCTTTCGCCGCACGGCCTTCGCCACCGCCCCATTTCGCTCCTCGGCCTGCGCGGCATGCCGCGGGCCAGGATCGGCGGGTTCGTCGGGCAAGGCAGCCTCTCGGTTACCGCAGACGTCTACTCGCACATCCGTTTCGACGAGACGGCTTCGACTGGGCTCACGTCCTCGCCGCTGCGTAAGCGTGCAAAACCGCGCGATTCGTGCCACCCTGCAGACTACGGTGCAGACCTCAGCGGCGAAAAGATGCCGATTTGCAGGGTGGTTGGATCCGGGGCCACTTTTTCGATCTCGCGCAAACCTTGGGGGAGATGACGCGGTATGCGGCCAAGTCTCCAACCCGCCGTCCTTCACAGACCAACGCGACGGAGGATCGAGCCTAGGACGATCGCCGAGTCGAAGTGCGTCTCGGCGATCTGTCTCGCGGCACGGCAATGATCGAGGTAGTCGTGGCCGAGCGCTTCGATCGCTGCACACGCTTCGTCGGCCGTCCCGAAGGTGAGTAGGCCCAAGCCGGTCGGGAGGCACCACTCGAGGTGCGTCGACTGGACCACCGCCGGTTTGCCGGAAGCGAGATAGCAGGCGGTGCGATCGCTGAACCAGCCACTCCGCGACGCGACATACCCGCTCTTGGCGACGCTGAACTCCGCCCGGGAGAACTGAATGAACTCGCGGTAACTGTCGAGGTCGCCGGCGTAGAGGTACGGATCTCGAACGTACCAGTCGTTCTGCAGGAGTAGGCCGAGATCCTCGTGATCCTGCTGGAACATGCACAGCGCGAGCTCGATCGGACGCTGTGCTCGCCTCGGCACCTCGAGGAAGCGGAGGAACTCTTCCCGCTTGCCGCCGTACAGCTCGCCTCCGTATCGCGCGTACTGCGAACCGTGCCAATCGCCGATCGTCGAGAGCCGCACGCACGATGGGTCGATGTGCGGCGGCCACAGGTCGAGGACGACCGGCGGGAAGATCGGCTCCCAGGCGATCCCGAGAGTTGGGATCGTGAACTCCGGGCGGCCTACGTTCTGGCCGACAGTGAAGAAAAAGTGGAACTTCTCGAGACCCAGATCGAGCTGATCGGCCCAGATCTGCGTGAAGCCTGGATCGAGATCGACATACGCGCGGCGCTCGATCTCCAGGAGGGGTGAGCCCGCCGGCAGCGGCCCGGCCATGTTGAGGAGCAGGTCCGCCTTGCTCGCGACCTCGCCGAGGGAGGCCGCGCTCATGCCTAAGCCCGTCTCCTCGCCCTCACCGAGAATGCAGTAGCGGTTCTCGAACCCGAACGCCTGTGCCATCTTGCGGAAGCGCCCGTGCGCATAGTCGATGCTGTGGCAATCCTCGTGCGGCCGAACGCGGCCCTCCCGTACGGGTTGCCGAGGATCGAGCTTGGGCTGGTAGTCGACCCAGACGGTCTCGACGCCGAGACGGTCGAGCCCGACGACGTACTGGAGGAAGGTCCATGTGTTGCCCGCCACCTCGGGCAGGCTGCTCACGCCACGGCTTGCTACGACCGCGAGCACCGTTCGTCCAGACGCAGGAGGGGCGTCACCTGCTCGAACCAACGCTCGACCTCCTGCAGCGCCCCGAACGCCCAGCCGGCATCGTTCTCCCACGCTGCAAGCGCCGGCCAGATGACGCGATTCGCAATGCGCGCGAGCTCCGCAGTCTCGAACATGAGGTTCAGCTCCACCACCGAGGGCAGCTGCCAGCCTGCGCGCCCGACCTCCTCCTTATACAGATGGAGGATCTGTGTTCGGTCCTCTGGGGGAAAGCGGCTTAGAAAGGTCGAGAGGTCGTATGACACGGGCCCGACCGCGGCGTGATCCCAGTCGATGAGCCGCGCCCGCCTCTCGTCCCCGCTCGAGACGACCATCACATTCATTGGCCAGAGATCCCCGTGGAGAAGGGTCTCAGGACCGCCGAACCGCGCGAGCGCCTCGGCGCGAGGCGCCTGCTCCTCGAGCAACGTGGCCAGACGTCCGAGCAGCCGACCGCACAGGGACGTGCGCTCGACGTCGAGAGGCCGTTCGTGAGCACACACAGACTCGAGGGACGCAATCGCGTCGCGGACGCTCGAGACGTAGAAGGCGATGCCCAGGTCGCCGCCCCAGAGTCGCCATTCGGGGATCAGCGCATGCCCCGCGAAGCGGGTGTGGATTCGGGCGATCGCGGCGACAGCGAGCGCGAGGTCGCCGGAATCAGGCCGCGCTGGGTCGAGCCAACAATCGCCGAGGTCTTCGTAGAGGTGCCAGACCGACCAGGCATCGCGCTCCGCCGAAACAGCGAGCAGCGGCGGCCCCGAGTCTGCGAGGCCCAGAGCGGGGAGCCACCGTCGGGCGACAAGCTCGTTCCGGCGTGCGATATCCGAGTCGAGACGCTTCGCGACGAACGACTGCGTCGTTCCGTTGATGGTGCAGCGAAGCCGATAGACACCGGACTTCATCCTCTCCTTGCCCACCTCGAGCGTCCCGGAGGCACCGACGACCTCACGCACGAGCTCCTCAAGGACGTTGAGTGCGGAGCCGGCACCCGCACGCAGTTGCGCGTGGCTCATCGGACGGGCACGCGGCCTTCCGGGGAGCGGCGACCGCGTCACGCCAGCGTGCCAGCGAGCTCTTCGGCGGTGGCGACGACCTTTGCCGCAGTCTCCGCTGGACGTGGCCACTGGCGTAAGTGTCCAAGTGAGTTGATCGTCTTGTGGAGGCGAAAGCAATCGACCTCGTGCCGCAGCTCGTCCCTGTCACGCACCGGCAGCCCGAAGCTCTCCGCCTCGCGCTCGTAGGCGTCGAGGAGCGCATCGAGCCGGGGCGGTCGGAACCCGTCGCAGATGAAGGCGAGATCGAATGTCGAGCGACCGAACGCGGCGAGCTCCCAGTCCGTGGGGCAGATTCGCGGCGGCTCGCACGACCGAACCACAAGCACGTTCTGCGGCCGGTACGAGCCGTGGACGAGCGTGTCCGAATCGCGGGTCAGCACCGCGAGGATCGGTTCGTATCCTTCGAGCACGGCCGCGAGCCGCCGAGCGAGGGCTTCCGAGAGGCCGGACACGGCTCGGAACGCGCGGCCGGCTGCATCGATGAAGAAGTCGGCGTCGTGGCGCACCAGGAACCCGGATGCTCGCAGCTGGTCGCGTCGACCGTGGAAGCGTCCGTGCAGGCCTCCGAGCCATGCGGCAGCCGGGAGCCAGTACTCGAAGCTGCAGTCGCGGAGCAGCTCGCCCTCCACGAACTCGAGCATGAGCCAGAAGCGCGCCGCGGCCTCGTCCCGGTGGGCCGCATAGAGCCGAGCGGTTCCGAGCTCTTGGCCGTCCAGGAGGTCCTCGTAGACGCGCAGTTCCCGCTCGCGCCTCTCCGCGGCCGAGTGCTTCGGCTGGCTCGACTCGCCGAAGTCCTTCATGAAGATGTCGACCGCGTCGCCCGTCGCGAGCTCGGCGGTCACGATCTCGACCGTATACGACGTCGATCCCGGAAAGTCACGTCGACGGATCGCGGCGACGGGCGATCTGCTCCCTCTCACCCGTGCGAGGGCGTGCTCGACACTATGCCGCAGCTCCTCCTCTTCGGTACCCGCCTGGGCGTGGGACGCATTCATCGCTCGGTCTGCGCCACTGCGGCGAACCGCTCGCCCCACTCCCGCAGCGGCCGCTCGTAGCATCGGAGCGTCGCGATCGCTCGCTCGGGCCAGGAGTGACGGAGGTGCGTGGTCACCCAGTCCACGGAGGCGAGGAGCCGGAACCCCTTCCCCATGAGCACCAGCGCCTCCAGCTCCTCCTTGTCGATGCGGCGCGCGTACTCGGAGGTCGTCGAGCGGTACCGGGAGAGGTCCTCGCGCGTCGCGTCGACCGCAAACTGGTAGACGTCAGCCGCAGGGATACCGAAGCCAGAGCATTCCCAGTCGAAGGCGACAATCGCGGGACCGGCGTTGTCGCGCCGGAGCCGCAGGTTCCTGGGCACAAGATCGCCGTGGACGAGCGTCCGGGGGAGGTCGCTGCAGATCGCCTCGACGGCGCTCCAGCGGGACTCGATACGGTCGCAGGCGAACACGATGGCTCGCAGCGTGCGCTTGTCGGTTGCACCCCGCAGGGCGGGATTGTCGAAGTTGTCGAGGATCGTCGTGCGCGCGGTGTGCAGGTGCTCGAGGTAGTGATTCGGGCCGTGCTCCGGCAGAGAATGCGCGAGGTCGAGCCCGGCGGCGGCGCCGTGCAGCGTGCCGAGCCACTGCGCGGCGAGGGGACCGTGCCGCGCGAGCGAGCACGGGTCGTCGCCAGCGTCCTCGATGAACAGCCATGCGTACTTCTCGTCTTCGTCGCCGACGAACCCGAAGTAGCGCAGCGCGGGCGACGGGAGCCGGGGCAGGACGCTCTCGTAGATCGTTCGCTCCACGAGGAGGTCCTCCCGGCCCCGGCGCTTCGCGATGACATTGGTCGCACCGTTGCCGAACGCGAGCCGGTAGATCTCGACCTTCTTTTTCGCCCGAAGGCGATCGACGCGATCGACGCGCGTTCGCGCCGGCGCAATCGTTCGCCACGCGCGGACGACGGGGTCGTGCACGGGATCACAGGGCACTGGGACGTGCTTTTGACGCCGTCGAGCCGGTCCGTCAGCCCGCGAAGTCGTCGCGGCGGCGACGCGTCGCCGCCGATGAGGAGCCCGACCAGCGTGGGGCAACGTCATGCCGACGACGCGGCCGAGCTCGAGCTCGAGCCGCGCATCGCAGATCTCGAGCGTACTGGCCCGGTGCGCGATCATGATCGCGGTGCGGCCGCTCATCAGCCGCTCCATTGCGCCGAGGATCTCATTCTCGGTCCGGGCGTCGACCGAGCTCGTCGGCTCGTCGAGAATCAGGATCGGGGCATCCTTCAGGAACGCTCGAGCGAGCGCGATCCGCTGCCGCTCACCTCCCGAGAGGCGGACTCCGCGCTCCCCGACGGGCGTGTCGTAGCCGTCTGGCAGCGCACTGATGAACTCGTGTGCGCTGGCGGCCTTCGCTGCGGCTACCACATCGACGTAGTCGGCGCCCGGAAGGGCGTAGGCGATGTTCTCGGCGATGCTCGTCGAGAACAGCACCGGCTCCTGGAGCACGATCGCAAACTGGTTGCGGACATCGGCCAGCCGGTACCGGCGAAGATCGACGCCGTCAAGCAGGATCTGCCCCCCGCTCGGATCGTAGAACCGCGTCAGGAGGCTCACGAGGGTCGTCTTCCCGGCTCCGGTCGTCCCGGCAATCCCAAGCCGCGTTCCGCGTGGCGCCTCGAACGAGACATCCTCCAGCACGCGATGACCCTGCTCGTAGGCGAACGAGACGTTCCGGAAGGAGACGGCGCCGGCCGCCCGCCTGAGTGGGAGCGCGTCGGGCGGATCGACGAAGTCGGGTGCCTCATCGAGGAGCGAGTAGACACGATCCGCGCTGGCGAGTGAGGACTGAAGGGACCCCACTTTCTTGCTCGCCGTCTTCAGCGGATCGTAGAGCTGCTGGAGATAGCCCATCACGAGGGTGAGCTCGCCGAGCGTGATCGCGCCTGCGAGCACACGGCGGGTACCCAGAAAGAGAACCGTCGCCATCCCGAGGCCGATCGCGGCGCCGACGACGATGCCGAAGCGTCCTTCCACGAACGAGAGGCTGACCTTGGCGCGAACGCTCGCGGCTGAGCGCTCCGCGAAGCGATCGCGCTGGTCGTCCTCGCGACCAAAAGCCTTCACCACCCGCAGGGCTTCCAGCGACTCCTGGACGACGGAGAGCGCGGAGCTCTCGAGCCTCTTCGCGTCGTGCCACTGGGCGCGAAGACGCTTGCGATAGACCCTCATCGCGAGAAACAGGACCGGGGTGACGGCGAGGGAGACGAGGGCGAGCTGCCAATCGATTCTCGCAGTGACGTAGATCATCCCGGTGACGGTCATGGTCGCGGTGAAGAACGGGATCAGGCCGTTGACGGCGATGCTCGAGACAGCCGTAGCGTCGTACTGGATTCGGTACGCGGAATCGGCCGTCCCTCTCGAGTCGTGATACCCGAGCGAGACGCGCTCCGCGTGCCGGAACAGGCGGCTGCGGAAGCTGAGAAGCAGGTTCTCTCCGGTGTAGGTGCTCAGCAGAAGCCTGCCGAACTCCTGCAGCTGCTTGAGCAGAGAGAGGATTAGGAAGAGCCCCGCGGCGAACAGAAGAACGCCCGTCTGCGAGTGGACGGGCACGAAGCCGGGCGGCGCATTGCCGACGACGGTGTCGACGGCGATCGCGAGCGGGACCGGCGTCAGCAGCGCGAACACGCTCGACAGGAGACTGAGGGCGAAGAGTGCTCCGATGTGCTGCCAGTACGGTCTGGCCTCGAACAGCAACCGCCGGTACAGCCGCAGGCCGCCGGGACGGAACGGACGGCCGAGGTCCTGGCGGCGTTTGGCGGGAATGCGGGAGCCGCGGTACCGGGGAACGGCGCGCACGGGTATGCGTGCGACGCCGAGGAGGAGGAGCGCCGCACCGCACACGACGGCAACCAAGAAAGGAAGACCCACTTCCCCCGAGTCGGCCTTCGCGCGCGGCGCCGCCCGCCTGGGCGGGGCGAGAAAGCTCCGAGCCGCGCCAGTCTGGCGGGCGGCTGTCGTAGCCATTCGGGCAGCCTTACGCGCCGCCCGGCGCGCGACCTTCGCCTGCTGGGCGGCCGCCGCGGCGCGGCGGGCGGCGATCTCGGCCGCGCTCGGCACCGCAACGACGGGCGGCTGAACCGGAGGTGGCGGGATCGGCTGCGGCTGCGTCGGAGGTGCCGCCGGCTGCGGATCCGGGGCGACTTTCGGAATTGGTGATCTGTCAGGCCTCGGTCCGGCCGTGGCCATGCCTGCGACTACCAGCCCGAACAGGGCTGTAAACAGACAGACGAGAGCCTTGGTCTTCACCTGGCTCGGCGCGACCTTCCTACCATCCGGAACGTGCTCGTCCCGAGCATGCGCCCGAATCGCCCCTGTGTCGGAGACCCGAACCCGGGCCAGACGATCCACGTATAGGCGGCGGGCCGCAAGCGGAAGACCCGCTGGTGATATTTCCATTGCCACCGCAGCTTCAGCCGCGGCCGGTGCGGCCAGAGGGTAAGGATCTTGCTCCCTTTCCGGTAGAGCTGGACGTTGTAGAAGTCCGCGTTCCGGACTGCGCGCCACGCGAGGAGCGGCGGCCTCCTCAGCCGCGCCCCACGGGGCGGCGAGAAGAGCGCGGGGCGCTTGGCTTGCCGTCGTGGAGGCGGCGGTGGTGGCGGCGGGGGCGGACGCGGAGGCGGTGGCGGCGGGGTCGGAGGCGACGGAGCCGCGTCGTCATTTGCAATTGTGCCGAGCCCCTCGCGGTCGCCGGTCGTGCCGTTCACCGGCGCCGACAGGTTGACGAAGAACGTCTCGTTCGGCTCCAAGAGCGTGTCACCGTTCACGGGAACCGCCACCTGCTGCGTGGTCTGACCGGCTGCAAAGATGAGCGTCCCGCTTCTCGGCTGGTAGTCGCTAACGGCGGCGGCCGTCCCGTCGGCGGTCGCATAGCCGACGCTGACCGCTCGCCCGCTCGCCGCGTTCAGGTTGACGGTGAAATTGGCGCTGACCGTGCCGGCGTTGCCTTCACTGACTGTCACATCGTTGATCGAGAGAGTGGGCAGCGGGTCGTTGTCGTCGATCGTCCCCACGCCTTCCGGATCGGCAAGCGTCGAGTTAACGGGGTTCGCGAGGTTGACCGTGAACGTCTCGTCGATCTCGTTGAGGGTGTCGCCGTTGACCTGAACGGTGATCGTCCTCGCCGTCTGGCCGGGACTGAAGACGAGGTTGCCGCCGGCCGCGAGGTAGTCAGCCGGTGCCGTAGCTGTGCCATCGGCGGTGGCGTAGCCGACGCTGACGGTCCGCCCGCTCGCCGGCAAGAGGATGACGGTGAAGCTAGCTTCCACCGCACCGCTGGTCCCTTCCGTCACGGTGACGTCGTTCACG
>WNGA01010175.1_pt1 | contig 12518 bp, 14 predicted proteins | sample 5400061 | NCBI WGS metagenome assembly WNGA01 (sample SAMN13153366, study PRJNA577476) | soil metagenome | isolation source: 100 cm soil or saprolite under grassland replicate 2 | place: USA:California | collected 2016-06-15
AGCATTTAGTGTCATCAACTGTTATACGATAAATGCTGCCATAGCATGATTGCATGCCTGGTATTGTTCCTGTATATTTCATAAAATTATTTTACAGGGTGAAGCAATTCTCAAGAAAGCGATAATAAAATTATATAACTGTTATTTAAAATAGCCTGTTCTTTTCCCCAAAATTCCCACAGGGTTACCATAGCTATCGTATCTATTCACAATACTGCAGAGTCAATGTCAAATTGTATTTTTCTGCAGAGCGGTAATGCCGGCAAATTGTAAATAAGAATAAGCAATTAAAAAGTGTTCGGCTGATGTCCAATTCCTGCAATCTCATTTGTTATAAGGGTATAATTCAAATATTCAATAACATTTAAAATCGTTTATCATGGGAAAGCTAACCGTATTTAATTTCGTAACACTTAATGGCTTCTATAAGGGGCTTGACGAAGATATCAGCTGGCATAAGAATGACGATCCGGAAAAAAATGAGTACGCTGCCGAGGGGCTAAATCAGGGAGCACGCTCCTTTTTGGACGGGTAACTTATGAAATGATGGTAAGTTACTGGCCAACACCGAATGCGATCAAAAATAATCCGGACGTAGCTGAAGGAATAAATAAAGCCGACAAAATTGTATTTTCTAGAACGCTGAAGAAAGCCAATTGGAACAATACGAGAATATTAAAGGACAATATTTTTGAAGAAATAAAGAAAATGAAACAGATCCCCGGGAAGGATATGACAATCCTCGGCAGCGGAAGTATTGTAACACAATTTGCGGAACAAGGTTTAATTGATGAATACCATTTCATGGTAGATCCCGTTGCCCTGGGTGATGGCACTCCCATATTTAAAGGAATGAAGCACAAACTGGATCTAAAACTTACCAATGCAAAAACATTCAGGAGTGGGGTTATTATTCTTAGCTATCAGCTTGTATAAAGTGGATGCAGGGTTATAATAAAACGCTCCCAATTTTAAAAGAAAAACAACTTAATATAAAACGTGTTGGACTCATGTCCAATTTCTCCAATCTCATTTGTTATAAGTTGTATAATCATTACATTCAATTAACAAATTAAAACTTAAAAAAATGGAAGAGTATGCATTAATCATGAGACATGAAGACGGTAAAAAAATAGCATCACCAGAGCAAATGGAAATCTGGATGAAACAAACAATGGACTGGATTGGCGGCATTGCTGCACAAAACAAATTTGTGAGTGGCACTGGCTTGCCATTTGAAGATGCCAGGGTTATAAAGACAACAAACTCAAAAAAAGTTGTTACTAATGGACCTTTTGGTGAAATTAAAGAAACCATTGGCGGATTCATTACTGTTAGAGCAGATTCTGTTGAAGAAGCAGTTGAATTTGCAAAAGGCTGCCCTGTTTTGCAAGGTGAAGGCAATACTGTAGAAGTGAGAAAAATTGTCAAGGGAGATGGTGTTCACTAAAAGCTGAATGTTGTCACGAAGACACTAAGTCATGAGATTTAATCTTTAATTTTTCTTCGTGTCTTCGTGTCTTTCGTGGCACAATTAGAACATCTCTTTTTTATTTAACCTGATTCTAAGTGGATTCTGAAAACAAACAAAAACTTGCTTTCCCTAATGTTGGAAATCATTAGTTATCCACGCCCATTTTATCAAAAGATATAGAATCGGTTAAAGTGAATCTGAGAAGTTTTTGAATGGGATATTGTAACCTATAGACATCTTAACTTTACAGAGGCTTTTTTATTAAGTTAAGTGTGGGTTTCGTTTTTCTTTATGATACCAGCTTTTGACAACAATGGCGTCGTTCCTACTAATGAACTTAATGATTTGAATGATTTCTATGATACCAGCTTTTGTATTTCATAGCATCTTCGTTGCGTCGCAATCCTTTCATCTGCATTGCAACTGGCATCATTTAGAATCACTCTTCGCAAGTTCACTTTACATAACGTCTCCCCTTTAGGGGATTAAGGGGCTTTATGAATCAACAGGAATTAATACCGCATTTATTCCGAACAGAATACAGAAAAATAGTTTCTGTGCTTTACAAGCGTTTTGGATTTGATGAAATAGAAATTGCTGAAGATATTGCCAGTGACACTTTCATTACTGCGGCACAAACCTGGGGATTAAATGGTGTTCCGAAAAATCCGACTGCATGGCTTTACAATGTTGCAAAGAACAAAGCAAAAAATTATTTGCAGCATGAATCAATCTTTAAAAGTAAAATTGCACTGGAAATAAAAAAGACTTCTTCTGAGCTTTATGAAAATGAGATTGACTTATCTCCTCAAAATATCAACGACAGCCAGTTGCAGATGATGTTTGCTATTTGTCATTCCTCTATTTCATCTGAGGCGCAGATAGGGTTATCGCTTCGTATTCTTTGCGGCTTCGGCATTGAAGAAATTGCCGACGCTTTTCTTACAAATAAAGAAACCATCAACAAGCGATTATTCAGAGCCAAAGAAAAACTCCGCGAAGAAAAAATAAAAATTGAATTGCCAAACCCGTCAGAAATTGATGAGCGATTAACAACTGTATTAAGAACAATTTATTTGCTGTTCAGCGAAGGTTATTATTCTGAGAGTCAAAATGAAACTATTCGAAAAGACCTTTGCTTTGAAGCAATGCGACTGTGCACTATGCTTGTTGAAAATAAATACACCAATAAGCCAGAAGTAAATGCATTGCTTTCATTGATGTATTTTCATGCTTCAAGATTTGATGCGCGGATAAATGAAAATGGTGAGCTTATTTTATACGATGAACAGGACACAAACCTTTGGAATGCTCACTTGATAAGCAGAGGAGGATATTATCTTCACTGCGCAACAACCGGCAACAAACTTTCAAAATATCACCTGGAAGCTGCCATTGCTTACTGGAATACGCAGAAGACTGATACAAAAGAAAAATGGGAAAATATTTTACAACTCTACAACCGTTTGTTGCAAATTGAATATTCACCCATTGCTGCGCTCAACAGAACGTATGCGCTTTCAAAAGCAAATGGAAAACAGGAGGCAATTACTGAGGCAGAAAAACTAAACTTAACCAACAATCATTTCTATTTTGTTTTACTTGGCGAGCTATACACAGATATTGATAACAAAAAGGCAAAACAAAATTTTCAAAAGGCTCTTTCAATTGCAAAGACACAGACAGACAAGCAAACAATTCAAAAGAGAATTGATAAATCTTGACGGCTCAATTTGCACGTATAAATAAACACCCGGTTCCTTTTCTGATATAAACTTTGCTCGGCTATGAATATATTGTTCTGGCAACCAACTAATTTATTAACTCTTTAGAAGGATTCCAATACATCTATACTAATTTTTGTTCAATAAATTTTAGGGTTTTACATTCTTTCCAATCAAAAAAGGCCACAAATACTTTACCGTGATTTTTCACGCTATTTATCGTGATTTTTAACCTTGACTTATAACTTCTGGCTAACCTAATTTTGGATACTCTTGTGTAAGCGCTGGTTTTAATACTTATCATCTCACTATAGAGTACAAACAACCTTCAATTATATTTTAAAAGTCACTTATCATGAAAAAACAAAACTTCTACATCGTCATTTTATGTATCGCTCTGTTATCAGCATGCAAGAAAGATTTAAATCAATTGCCTGCCAATCAAAACCAGGCTTCTGCATCGCAGAATGATGTTCAAAATGGTAAACAATTTCCAAACTATGTTCACAATGAAATACTCGTGAAATTTAAAAAAGGCATTCAAGAAAGTATAAGGACAAATATTTTGACAAGGATTAACGGTACTGTTTCTGAAAAAGTTTTAACCAAAACAATGCAACGATTTGGAGATAATGAAGGATTTTTAGTTGTTCATACTCCCCTTGCTGCACTTGATGCAATAAGCAAAGTAAAAACTCTTCCGGAAATTGAGTATGCAGAACCAAATTTCATTTACCAACATGATGCAGTATCTGATGATCCGTATTACACAAATGGTTCTTTATGGGGAATGTATGGTGATGCAACAAACCCTTTTGATCAATATGGAAGCCAGGCAGGAGAAGCATGGGCTGCGGGGCATACCGGTTCAACCAATGTAGTAGTGGGCGTTATTGATGAAGGCGCAATGTATGGTCATCCTGATCTTAAAGCCAATATTAAAAATCCTGTTGAATTTAATGGATTCGCAGGTGTAGATGATGATGGAAATGGATTTGTAGATGACATTCATGGCTGGGATTTTGTATCAAATAACAATTCAACTTATGATGGCTCCCAAGACGACCATGGAACGCATGTTTCAGGAACAATCGGTGCAAAAGGCGCCAACGGTATAGGCGTTGCAGGAGTGTGCTGGAAAGTAAGAATTATTTCTGCAAAATTTTTAGGAATAAATGGCGGAACAACTGCCAATGCTGTTAAAGCAGTTGATTATATTACAAATCTTAAAATTATAAATCATTATAATCTTGTTGCTACCAACAATTCATGGGGAGGCGGTGGATATTCACAAGCTTTATACGATGCAATAAGCCGCGCTAATGCGCAGAATATTTTATTCATTGCCGCGGCAGGAAATGGAGGTACTGATGGTATTGGAGATAATAATGACATTGTAAATAATTATCCTTCTAATTATAATCTTCCGAATGTTATAGCCGTAGCTGCTATTACCTCTTCAGGCGGATTAGCTTCGTTCTCAAATTATGGAGCCACAACAGTTGATCTGGGTGCTCCGGGTGTAGGAATTTATTCTACATTACCTGCTATCAACGGAACTGCTACCTATGGTTCTTATAGTGGAACGTCTATGGCTACGCCGCATGTTACGGGCGCTGCTGCTTTGTATGCGTCAACACATCCTGGTGCTACTGCGGCACAAATTAAAGCTGCAATATTAAATAGCACTATACCTACAGTTTCTTTACAGGGTAAAACTGTTACCGGCGGAAGATTGAATGTAAGCGGATTTTAAAATGATTTAGCGAATGAATAAAAGGAGGCGTTAGCACTTGTAGTTAAATCTCCTTCCCGCAGGTGGAAGAGGTAATGCCTCTAACAGATGTGTAAAACAATTTAATAGCATTAAGAAGACATTGCGGAAAAAGTAATACCGCAATGTCTTCTTCGTTTTGGCTTATTAACCCCTTACACAGATTTCAATTGTAATAGTTAATGCAGTTAACTATCTTGTTCATGCCCTCTTACTTTTCTATCATTTATTATAACACCTGTTGTCAAAATTTTTCTGTCATGATTTTCTTTCTGATTATATTTCTTATGGAAGCTAAACCAGATAAATAATTTTTATTATTAACAAAAGAACAATTGTCAATACTGAAATAGCAATTACGATTTTGTGTTTAGAATAAAATGAGAATATCGTCATTGTCAAAAGAGCGATAGAACAAATCAGTGCCCCGATTACAAACGGTTTAATTTGTTTATAACTCAATATTGTTAAAGAGTAATGCTGCAGTCGGAAGATTTCTGAAATTGTCCTAATCAGTGCAAGAAAAATTATTACAGTTAATACCCTCGATATTTTGATTTCATTTTTTTGAAAAAATTTTTTCATCGTTTTAGTTCAGTCTTTTTATCAATCATATTGAAGTCATTGAGTTTGAAATTTAATATTTTTTGTCGCATGATATTTAATTTCATTTTTATTTTTATAATTTAGTTTAGGGCGTTAATAAATTTACAATTGCCTGCCTCTGAATCTTCGTTCATGCCCTCATCACCGCATCGTATGCAGTAACAACATCGGGAAAATAATTTATCTTACCTTTTCTAAAATAAAAATGTATGAAAGCACTTGGCATTATATTAATAATAGCCGGTATTTTAATGCTCATCTTTCGTGGGTTTAGTTTTACCAAAGAAGAAAAAGTGATAGATGTGGGCCCTCTTGAAGTAAACAAAAAAGAAAACAAAACAATTGGCTGGCCTGTATATGCAGGTGGAATAGCGGTTGCAGCCGGGGTAATTATATTGATAGCGGGCAGAAAAAAAACCTGATTCAATAAATCGGTGGATGAAAAATATCCGCTTTATTGGAACCTGCTGCCGACTGGCAAAATTACAAATTCGTAATTCCAAATTCCTTGCAACGTGTAACTTGCAACTTGTAATTTTTCTTTTAATTCAAACAAAATGAAACATATTTTTATACAGTTGTCTTCCTTGTAAGTATCAACATTTGTTTTGCGCAGAATAAAAAATTTGTGCTGGTAATACATGGTGGTGCTGGTACTATTTTAAAAAGCCAGATGACTCCTGAAAAAGAAAAAGCATATCAACAGGGATTGAATGATGCATTGCAAACGGGATATGATATATTATCAAAAGGCGGCACTGCTTTGGATGCCGTTGAAGCATCGATAAAAGTATTAGAAGATAATCCATTGTTCAATGCAGGTAAGGGTGCCGTGTTTACAAATGAAGGCAAAAATGAATTGGATGCTTCTATCATGGATGGCAAAACTTTAAAGGCTGGTGCCGTTGCAGGTGTTACTACTATTAAAAATCCTGTCACCGCTGCAAGGGCTGTAATGGATAAAAGTGAACATGTAATGATGGCGGGTAAAGGCGCAGAAAAATTTGCTGCACAACAAGGCTGCACTATTGTTGACCCGTCTTATTTCTTTACTGAAGACAGGTGGAAAGCATTGCAAAAAGCAAAGGCTGATGATTCACTTAAATCATTGCACAGTGATTCCACAAAACCAAAAGCATCATTAAAACAAGTAAGCAATAGCGATTATAAATATGGAACAGTGGGTTGCGTTGCATTGGATATGCAGGGCAATCTTGCTGCAGGCACAAGCACAGGCGGAATGACAAATAAAAAATTTGGGCGCATTGGTGATTCGCCGGTTATTGGTGCAGGCACTTATGCAAACAATGCAACCTGCGCCATAAGTTGTACAGGTTATGGTGAATATTTTATTCGATTAGTGATGGCAAAAAGTGTTAGTGACAAAATGGAACTCGCACATCAAAATCTTGCAGGTGCAGCCAATGAAATGATCATGCATAAGCTTGGCGAATTGGGTGGTGATGGCGGTTTAATAGCAGTTGATAAAGATGGCAATATTGCGATGCCATTTAATACTTCAGGAATGTATAGAGGATACATGACTTCGGATGGGAAGAAAGAGATTAAGATTTATAAAGAATGAAACGTTGGCAGATTGGCTATTGAGATTTCGAATTACAGTCTGTAACGATTCAAATTTTCTAAATCCTTCTTAAGTGAATGAAGAATTTGAATAAGATTGTCCTGCACTTCAAAAGTGCAGGACAATTTGCATATTATTTCGTCAAGATCATATTTTTACTATCAACCACCTCTGCACTATTTTGTAATGATCATATTTTTACTGTCAACTTTTTTCCCATTAACAAGAAGCGAATAAATATATTGGCCCGATGGCAGCGTGCCTGCATTAATCGTTACTTCATTCACGCCACTGTTGCTGAGTGAGAACGATTTTACTTGTCGTCCATCTGAAGTATAAATTACGAGTTGTGCATTTGCTGAAGTGGAAGGCAAATAGTACTGAACTACGGAATTTTTTGAAAAAGGATTAGGTGCATTTTGTTTAAGATAAGCGCTAGAAATATAAAGTGATGAAGAATTTGATGAAGATGTAATTTGATTTTGTAATGTTTTAATCATTTGCCTCATTTCATTTATCTGTTGTTGTTGGCTGTCTATTTTTTGTTGTTGCTCCTGCATAGTCTGTTGTAATTCCTGGATACCTTTTATTGCAATAACTCCAAAGCCACTGTAGTTCAGTGTGTATACGTCCAGATTTCTTTCTGCAACTACATTGTGTGTTACAAGACTTGGAAAAACTTTTTGAACGTCCTGTGCAATAAATCCGTTGTATGCAGTTTGATCTTTATTGTTTTTAAATTGATAGGTTACAGGTTTTAGCTGATTGATCTTTTCCAAAACAGAAGGCATCGTTTGAATATTTGTTTTTAGCCGTTCATCGGATATTGCAGAATAAGTTCCATCATTACTGTTGAATTGACCCCTGAAAGAACCATTCCAATACAATTGCAGGCTGCCGAATGTAACGAGTTCCCAATCGTCTAAACTTGAATTGTTTTCAATGTCGAATCCAAAACTGGAATGACTAATTTTTGCACGATATGGGTCTGGGGATAGTGTTCCTACTCCGAGGTCTCCATTAGCTGTTAAAACCATCCTCGTTACATTTCCATTTGTTCTGAATTGCAGCCCGTTTTGAGTGCTTGAATTGCTGTAAATTAGTCCACCGCTTACATTGCTTTGGGGTTTGCCAAATAAAATACCGGTTTCTGTATTGTCTGGAGCAAGAATGTTAATGTAACTAGCAGTTGAGTTCTCGACGATCAAAGGAGCATTTACATATCCTGTTACCGTTCCTGCGCTTCCTTTAAAGATATGAAGTTTGTTTTCTGGTGTTTGAGTACCGATACCCACATTTCCACCGGGAGCAATGCGCATTCGCTCAGCATTATTTGTTTTAATTCTTACTGGTTGGGTGTTGGTTGTACCTAAAAAATTGCTGCTGGTAACGTTACTGTTTCCAGTTATCAGCCAACTTGTCTGACCATAAGAAGTAAGAGCTGCAAACGTTAATATAATTGCAGCTGAGCGTAGAGTTAAGTTTGTTTTCATAATGTACAGTTTTGTTATTCAAATTAGTAAATAAAACTCGTACTAACAAGCGTAGGTACGGACAAATTTTATAAAAGACTAAGGCTAATAATCGGAGCTTGTTCTAAGTGCTTTTATTTGTATGAATAATTACAAAGAAAAATTATTAGAAAAGCAAAAGCCTCTCACAACTGATGGTTTTCTGCTTTCAGAAAAGTAAGATTATTTTGCAGGATCATATTTTTACTATCAACTTTTTTCCCGTCAACGAGAAGAGAATACATATATTGTCCGGATGATAGTGCACCTGCATTAATAGTGACTTCATTCATTCCGCCATTGCTTAGTGTAAATGTTATTAGTTGTCTTCCATCAACACTATAAATTACCAATTGAGTAAGACTTTTACATGATTCCCTCAAAAAAATCTCGTCGGTAATCTTCAAATTATTTGCTTGCTATAACTTTATGAGACAGCAAACTTTATTTTTGTCATTTTACTGATATTTATATAAATTCTCCAACAAAAGAATATGAAAGTAAACGGTAAACATTACAGAACAATTTGGTTAAAAGAAGATGATGATAAAATCATAAGCATCATTGATCAGCGCCATTTACCACATCAATTTATTATTGAAGATTTACATTCAGTAAATGAAGTTGTTTGTGCAATAAAAGATATGCATGTAAGAGGCGCCGGTCTTATTGGTGCTACTGCAGGATATGGAATGTACCTGGCAGCAATAGAAGCCGCTAAGAAAAATTCTTTTAATGAATACTTGCATGAATCTGCTTGTATTCTAAAATCATCCAGGCCAACGGCTGTCAATCTTGAGTGGGCTGTGAATAGGCAATTGGCAGTAATTGCAAAAGGAAATTCAATAAATGAAAAAATAAAAATTGCGAAAGAAACAGCTATCACAATTGCAAATGAAGATGCAGCATATTGCAAACAAATAGGTTTATATGGCGTACGCATTATTGAACAGATTACAAAAAAGAAAAAAGGTGAAGCGGTAAATATTCTAACACATTGCAATGCAGGCTGGCTTGCATTTGTAGATCACGGGTCAGCTACCGCTCCTATTTATGAAGCACTTGAAAGAGGCATCAATATTCATGTTTGGGTTGATGAAACAAGACCAAGAAATCAAGGTGCCAGTTTAACAGCGTGGGAATTAATAAATCATGGAGTACCTCACACTGTCATTACTGATAATGCAGGAGGTCATTTGATGCAGCATGGCTTTGTAGATATAGTAATTACCGGTGCAGACAGAGTGACTCGTTCCGGTGATGCTGCAAATAAAATAGGCACCTACCTAAAAGCATTAGCGGCTTGTGACAACGGAATTCCTTTCTATGTAGCTCTCCCCTCTTCCACTTTTGATTGGAATATTCAGGATGGAGTAAAAGAAATAAACATAGAGGAAAGAAGTTCAGATGAAGTAAAATATATCGAAGGTTTATGTGAGAATGAAATAAAAAAAGTTTTGCTTACACCATTGAATAGTCCTGCTGTTAATTATGGGTTTGATGTTACGCCGGCGAGACTTATTACCGGTCTTATAACAGAACGTGGCGTTTGCAATGCCAGCGAAAAGGATATACTGAATATGTTCCCTGAAAATAAATAACCATGCAGGAAGAAGGTGTTATCAAATTCAATTGCACATGGATAAAAGAAGCTCCGTTGGATTTTGAATTGATAAAGGAATTAAATGAATGGCGCAACAGATTGTACAATGAAGGTCTTATAGGTATAAATGAAAATGGTATCGGTTATGGAAATATCAGCATCCGTTATAAACAAAATAGTTTTATTATCAGCGGTTCATCAACCGGTAAATTTAAAGAACTTACCAATGAACATTATACACAGGTAACAGAATATAATCTTGAAAAAAATAGTTTAACAACAATTGGCCCCATCATCGCGTCTTCTGAATCATTAACGCATGCAATGATCTATGAATGTGAAAAACATATTAATGCAGTATTGCACGTTCATCATTTTAAATTATGGAAGAAACTTTTGAATATACTTCCATCAACAGATAAAGATGTGGAGTATGGCACACCTGCAATGGCAGGAGAAATAGTAAGGTTATTTAAAGAATCAAATCTTGCTGAATATAAAATATTTGCAATGGCAGGTCATGAGGAAGGTGTTGTCTCTTTTGGAAAAAATCTTAATGAAGCAGGGAAAATATTATGGGATAAATTGATAAACTAATTCTATGAAAAAGATTGCTTCAATTTTTATTTGCACAATGATCATTTGTTTTTTTAAAACATCAGGCATTGCTCAGTCAAGCATAAATGAATGGGATAGTGCATCAAAAAGAATTCTTGGCGCAGATATTTCTTTTCTTCCACAATTAGAAGCGCAGGGAAAAAAATTTTATGATAAAGGCATTCAGAAAGATGCGATCCAAATATTGAAAGATCATGGTTTTAATTATATCCGCCTGCGCATTTTTAATGACCCGGCTGCAGACAGCGGATATTCACCGGGGCAGGGATTTTGTGATTTGGAACATACCAAACAAATGGCTAAACGCATTAAAGCGGCAGACTTGAAATTCCTTCTCGATTTTCATTATAGTGATACGTGGGCTGATCCCGGTAAACAATATAAACCCGAAGCATGGAAGAATTTAAATTTTACAGAGTTAACACTAGCGCTTCATGATTTTACAAAACAGGTAATTACTGAATTAAAACAACAGGGCACTGTACCGGAAATGGTTCAAATTGGCAACGAGATAAATCATGGAATTTTATGGTCTTCAGGAAGCAATGAACATTTTGACAGCCTCGCTGTGCTGGTGAAAGCAGGCATATCAGCAGTAAAAGAAGTAGGTTCTTCTATCAAAATAATGATTCATATTGCATTGGGCGGGCAGAATGAAGAGTCAAAAACCTTTATTGATAATATGCTTGCACGCAATGTCCAGTTTGATATAATTGGCGAATCGTATTATCCCAAATGGCATGGAACAATTGATGATCTTAAAGATAATCTTACCGATCTTGCTGCAAGATATAAACAAGGTATAATTGTGGCAGAGTACTCAGAGCATAAAAAAGAAGTAAATGATATTGCCTTTAATCTTGCCAATCAAAAAATAAATGGCACTTTCATTTGGGAACCATTAAACACATGGGAGTCTGTTTTTGATAAAAATGGAAACGCTAATTCGTTTATTGAATTGTATTCTGAAATAAGTAAAATGTATAACGTTCATTAGCAGTTACCAGTTTCCAGTCTTCAGTTAGCAGTTGACACTTAAACAGAATTCAACTTTTCAATCATTCAACTACTCAATAAAATAAAGGGATGCAAGAATGCATCCCTTTTCTTCAATTCAACACATATACAAAGAGTTTATTGTTTGCCTGTAATTGCTTTTGCAGAGTCAAGATGTTTTTGCAATGTAGGCAGCGTTTTCATCGCGAAGCTCTTAATATCAGCATCTTTCAAATCGTTTCCGGCCTTTTCAAATTTTTTGATATCTTTTTTATGATCATCCAGCATCATTTTCATGTATGCCTTGTCAAAATCGTTTCCTGTCTTTTTATTCAGGTCATTAATATCGTCCTGTTGGTCCTTACTTATATTGGCAGGAAGCGTAATGTTCTTTTGTTCAGCCAGTCTCTTTAATTCATCATTTGCATTTGAATGATCGTTTACCATCATTACACCAAATTCTTTTATTCGGGGATTTGTTGCTTTTTCCTGAACTATCTTTCCTAATTCAACCTCCATCATATTTGCACTGGCAGCTTCCACAGCAAAATCAGATACATCTTTGTTAACTGGTGTAGTTGTCATAGTATCTGGTCTGTTATTGGTTGTCATGCTGGAAGTATCCTT
>WNGA01010176.1_pt1 | contig 12518 bp, 12 predicted proteins | sample 5400061 | NCBI WGS metagenome assembly WNGA01 (sample SAMN13153366, study PRJNA577476) | soil metagenome | isolation source: 100 cm soil or saprolite under grassland replicate 2 | place: USA:California | collected 2016-06-15
AGAGGTAAGAAGTAGTACGGGGTACGATTGTGTTATTGTAAGCAATGACAAGCACGATACGGGCGACGGTACTTCTTTCTACATAGATTGCAAGCCTTGGGTTAATCCAAGTGTATTTCGAATTAGATCATTCATGAAATATTATGAATCAAAGATATCATCTGTATTTTCGAATTATAAGACTGTGATCATTATTTCAAATCTAGGAGGAAAGACTGGTGCGGCAGTATCACCATTTCTATCTTCCATCGCAAAATCTTGTCTCAATAAGGTAATTTCATTCGTAGTTATGCCATTTCGATTTGAAAAAGAACGATTATTCTACTCCGCGACTTGCCTTAGGAGAGTAACTATCACTTCCGATGCGGTATTTGTTCTGGATAACGATGCTTTCCTAGAGATTAATCCTGATTTGTCCCTGGACGAATGTTACTCAATGACTAATAGCGCTCTCATAAATATTATAAAACTGATGCCTTCAGTTACTATGATCCGAGGCGAGGGTGTGATATGTATGAACGGGCCAAAAGAATTTGACGCTGAGAAAGCGTTAAGAGATTCGATTGCAATGCTTTACTCCTCTTCAGAACCTGATGCCTTAGGAAAATCGTTCCTCTACATAAGTAAAAGTAGCAAATGCTCTATCGGAAGTTTAAATACCCTTGTAGATAAGCTCAGAAAAATTCAAAGTATCGACAGGCTTGCGGAGGTGGACCTCCACACATCTGGCAACTTTACCGGTACAGTTAACCTTGTAACGGCAGTGGAAGGCACTACGAAGTTTGATTCCTATGACCCATTGGCAATCATCCCGCCGGAAAGCTGTTTGGATTGGGAGGTTCCAGATTCACATCCTCAAATTAATCTTCCTCTACCCGATATCGAATAATTGTATTTTTTGGTTTCGAACCTGATAGTGCTTATCTTACACTTAGCGAGTAACGGTAAAGTAGCCCTTATTGAGAATCAGAGCTTTCATCTGCCTCTGGAGCCTGTTTTGACTCTTCCTTCGGTTCTTCTTTATTCTTTGGTTCTCCAAACGAACTTACAGTTACAACTTCATCTTCCCTAATCATTCTGACTCGAACGGATCTAGGCGGATTAGTCTTTCCCCTATTCCAGAGAAGCCTATTCAAATCCTGTTCAATCTTTACCTTTTCTGCTTTCATGTGCTTCTTAGCAAATTCTCTTATCATATTCAGAACCCGATCTGTACGTTTATACCGTGGCGTACCCCATGCCTTCCCCAATCTTATAGTATAAACACGGGTCATATTTTCTTCATTTTCAACCATCTATCCCAACTCCCAGATTTAGATCTATCCTACGCCAACATCGGACCTGCGCCAAGCTCGGCGCTTTGGATTTGTACGAGTATGACGGTGAGTTCTTATTATAACCCACGCTGGCACCGGTCTATTTTGCTTAATTCGTCTTATTAACCTCTTCTTCCTAGAGGTATTTTTCCGGGCAGCCATTCTAATCAAATTTATTGACCCGCCTTTTAAGTGTTAGTTTGAATAAGAAATGTAATTCATGAAAATGTTGAAGAATTATTCAATTGATAAGGGATGTAGTTGTGAAAGAACTCTAATCTTAAGACGTATAAAGTATTTACTTGTTAGCATGCGCCAAGAGTATGTCTGTCCCATTTGCTTCAAGTTTCTCAGCAACGTATACACTAAAGACCAAATGAAGCGAGTTAAACTATTATCCATCGACGAATCGAAGGAGCGTTCCTGCCACAGTCTCTGCCATAAAAAACTGACAGATGGTATTAGATAAGAAAGTTGAGGTCGACCCGCATACGGGTACGGAATACGTAGTCCAATATTGAGACTACAAGTGACGCAAGAGTATTTAGGTGTATTTATTTCCGCGTTTTTCGAACTGAGTTTCTATACTTTATTAGAGTATGCCTGCTCTTATCAACCTTCGTTTGTGACGATTGTCGATTCCGAACGAAAAATCCATTCTAATAAACATTATGATATCTTGTAGAGGTAACAATATCCTTTATACTTTCATTAATTATAATAATTTATCATTCGATGTAGCTTATACTTTCTCTTTAACCGTCAATCACCACCTTGCCATGCATGGTTTCAGGATGTAAAGAGCAGTAGTATTCATAAATAGCTGAATGATTGGTAGCAATAGCAGTAGTAAAATCTTGGTCGCTGGCCAGGTATCCTGTATTTATGTTTAGTCCGTTCACGATAAAATCATGTCTTACAAAATCCTTGTTGACTATTGTAACTTTTGTCGGAACGCCTGCCGTTGTATGGATATCGGGGTTAGTAGAATTAAAGAGATTGTCTTTAGCGATTAGCAAGATTCCGCCATTGCGCGTTATTGCTATCTCATTATTAGATGCTATGAAATTGCGTACTGCCCACATGGTCCCAACAACGGTAAACGAGATTGCAATAATCGCAATTAGATTATTTTTCAACATTATTTACAAGATTTTAACAGATTATTCTCATAAACTTCACAAGTTAAGAACACGGAACAACAAGAATTGTCCTTAGTAGACCTCACTCAATCTAATAAACTGTATGAGAAGATTTAACGGCAAAAAGAAAAAATCGTTAGTATGTGTAAAAATATCCCAGAGAGAACAATAACTTGTGAATTATTATTCGGTTGATTCATTAGCAGGTCCAGCTGCATCGGCAGAGGGCGTCTCTTGTTCCGAAGGTTGTGAACTGTTATCAACAGCTGCGGAAGCTCCATCAACAATTTCAGCTGTTGCGAATCGATTGCCTACTTGCGTAATGCGTACCTTCGCATTCTGACCAACCTTTCCATCCTTGACAAAAATTACAAATCCTTGTATCCTGGCTATTCCGTCTCCTTTTCTGCTGATTTCAGTAACTTGAACATCATATTCTTTGCCTGATTCAACGGGTTTTGGACCAAACATGTCGTTCCTTCTATATCCACCGTAACTCATACTTTATACCTTATCCATGTCTTTCAGCGGACCTAATATAAACTGTCGATCCGGTCAAATCACGAACCTAACTTGAAGTTATCATAGCATAAACCGCGGATGCTCTCTATGGCGGAAAGGGCAGCGAGAGCACTTGTTTTAGGATTCGAAACCAATGGGTTGTTGCGCGTTGTAATACTAATTTCCCCAAATCTACCTGAGGCATGTATTTCATGTTGGTTCACGGTTATGTTTGGATCAACCACAATTCGTACGCGCGTTCTCTGAAGCCCAAGCCCGGCAAGTGCAAGAGTAACGGCCACGTTCACGTTTGCAGGAAATTTAGAAATCGCATCTGCCGCAGATCCTTCAAAAAGAACAGTTTTTTCTCTAATGTCTTCTAATTTGATTTTGGCATCTTTAAAAAATGGCGCCCCATGTAGAGCTGAGGGATTCTTGGTTGTTGTAATACTAAGATCACTCAAGCTTTGTCGGACACTTCTTATCGCATCTAATCCTGCAATAGCTCCCGTGGGTATTATGAGACTTGATTTCTTCTTCTCTGCTACATGAAGAAATTCGGAGAGAAGAGCAGTATCCTGAAATGCTCCACTACTAAGAGCCAAAAATTTCTTTCCAGATTCAAGAATTTTCTTGCCATAGTTTATTACGGCCAACTTTGATGCTGCCTCAATCACAATATCTGTAGAGGCAAAAATGGAGGAATTAAGTAAATCTTCAAAATTTGTAAAGACCTTAATATGCTCTGCATCTATTTTTTTTAGCGCATGTTTTATTACCTCCCCTTTAATATCCAAAACGGACAAAACGGCTGCATTTGGGATATCGCCCCTTTTCAGAGACATTAGAATTTCGGTCCCTATAGATCCACAGCCTATTAGTGAAATGCGCTTAATCATATATGCTTAGATTTCTGAAAACAAATACTCATGGCCTTTCTAAAATTGAATGGCACTGCATAGCAAGAGTTAGAAAAATTTTAACGCCTGGGCCCACGTTCAGGCTTCTTCTGTCCCGGCTGACGTCTTTTTTCAAATCTTTTTATATAGTTATTCTTATTTCGTATTTTAGATATCAGAATACTCCTAGGCTTTCCCTGGATTTTTGGTGTCTGGCTTCTGACCTTCCCAGCTTTTGTTAGGGATCCATGTGTAGGCATGGGCCTTATAATGTCAAAATATAATATATCTATTGCGGCTTAAGGTTAGTGTAGTTCATGGATCAATATGGCAAGTATTGCCTAGGTCCACTCCAGTAAGGGCAACCATATCCTAAATTATACTAATTTAAATTTGTATTAATGCATGAAAAAATTACAATTGATGGAGCTTACACAACTGCAATTTAGCGAGCAAATTAAGTTTTTGAAGAAGGAACTAAACGCGGTAATCTTGGCACATAATTATCAGTTACCAGAAGTTCAGGACGTAGCAGACTTTATTGGTGATTCATTAGCCCTCTCTAGACAGGCTGCAAAAACAGATGCTGAATTAATTCTTTTTTGTGGAGTCCATTTTATGGCGGAGACTGCTTCTATACTTTGCCCAGACAAGAGAGTATTGATACCAGATACTAGTGCGGGATGTTCATTGGCGTCTAGTATTAACATAGCAGAACTTTCAGACTGGAAAACTGAACATCCGAACGCCGTGGTTGTAAGTTATGTCAATACCAGTGCGGAAATCAAAGCACTGTCAGATTATTGCTGTACATCGGCCAATGCTGTACAAATCATAAGAAGCATACCCAAGGACAAAGAGATACTGTTTCTTCCTGACTTTTTCTTAGGATCATACGTCGCCCAAATTACTGGTAGAAAGAACATGTTTATTTGGCCAGGGGAATGTCATGTGCATGCGGGCATACAGGCTGAACACATTAACGAGATGTTATCTAAATATAAGGACGCTGAATTTTTAATCCATCCAGAGTGTAGCTGTACTTCATCCACGCTTTACCAAATATCGACGGGGGATATACACAGTAACGCTCACATTTTGTCCACAGATGGAATGATGAAACATGTGACAGCCTCGGACGTGGAACAGTTTGTTATAGCAACGGAGACTGGTATACTGCATCGCATGAGACTTCAGAATCCGACTAAAACATTCGTTGCTGTGAAGGAAGAAGCTGTTTGCAAGTATATGAAAATGATAACACTTCCGAAGATAATGGATTCTTTGACAAATAATATATACGAGGTGAAAGTAGAAGAGCATGTCGCAGAAAAAGCTAGAAATGCAATACAAAGAATGCTACAGTTTTCCTGATTGATTATCCTTAAAGTTCTAATAATAATTGCATCCGCAAAATAAAAACTGCTGTATTTAAGGTGCATCTACTTCGAGTGAAAAGTCAGCTGCGTTTGCAGAATGAGTTATAGATCCAAGAGAGATTATGTCTGGCTTTGCTTTAGCGAATTGAATTATATTTGTAAAGTTCACCCCGCCAGAAACTTCAATTTTGCATTTTTGTCTTAGTCTCAAATTCTTCAATTCTACAATTGCAACCTCGACTTCGCTGGGAGAGAAGTTATCTAGCATTACTATATCTGTGCCTGCCCTGACCGCTTCGATCGCTGAATTAAGGTCAGTTACTTCGCATTCTACCTTAATGTTCTTGCCTACATTTTCCTTAGCGTTCAAAATTGATTTTTTTATAGATCCGGTCAGAATGATATGATTATCTTTAATGAGGACCATTTCATCTAGAGAGTTCCGGTGAGACCATCCCCCTCCAATTGATACGGCTTTTTTATCGAAATATCTCAAGCCTGGCGCGGTTTTCCTCGAACCAGCTATAATTATATCTTTAGAAATTTTTCTAACTAAATCTACATATCGCCTTGTTTCTGTTGCTATCCCGCTCATTCTCATGAGCAGATTCAGTGCTGTCCTTTCTGCCTTGAGTATATTCAGGGCCTCTCCTTTGATTTTCATGATTTCATCTCCTTTGCTTACTATCGAGCCATCGCTAACATGCGTAGTCGAAGAACATTTGCACAAGTTAAATATCAATTGAACTTCTTCTATACCAGCAACTACCAACTGGCGAGAGTCTTTAGAAAGAATCGTTGACGATGCGAGGGACTGTCTTTTAATGATGGCTTCACTTGTAATGTCCCCAGTGCCTATGTCCTCATGTAAGTAAGTAAGAAGGATTTTCCTCACTTCAAAAAAATGTCTTAATGGAGTTTCTTTTTTTTTAGGATTCAAGATACTTTTAGTGCGTATTTATGAGGGGAAGAAATCTGTAGGGTTGATGCAATCAGTGACTTCTTCGCATCAAATATCAGAACGATACCAGACCAATCAGATGATAGCTCAGTGGATTTACATACTGGACAAACTTTGCCTGTAGTCAATGCCTTGCATTTCTTGCAAGCGACTTCCCTGGCCAATTGTGCTTAAGCCGCTCCTTTCTTTTCTTTTGCATGACTCGCTACTTGGGTTTGTTTTGTTTTCTTTAATTCTTCCTCAATCCACTCCAGTGCTCCCAGGAAAGGCTGTCTGCAAGTAATTCCGATTTTACCCATCGCTGTTCCTTTTCCTAGACTAACGGCGGTCACCCTTGCTCGAATCTTTGAACCAATCTTTAGTGATCTGGCGGATTGATTGGCTACGATTACGCCCTGTTTGACATCACTCTTAAGGTAGTCGTCAGTTATTTGGGAAAGATGCAACAATGCATCAGTGGGGCCTATGCGCACGAACGCACCAAAATCCGTGATTTCCACAATCTCGCCCTCTACTATTTCTTGCAATTTTGGATAAAAAGTAAGAGCTCTAAATGAAACCTTGTGATAAGTTGCTCCGTCACCGGCAACAAGTTTTCCCACGGAATTTGCTTTTGCATCTATTATCATAATGACATAGCCTAATTCAGGGCTTATCATACTTTCATATTTTTCCTTCAAAATTTCAATAGCTGTTACGTTCAGCGAATGTTTCATTCGGTTTGGGGGAATTCTAACAACATCGTCCATATGAACTACGGCGAACATTACTTTTACTGAACAGTGGTTCGAAACATCAATTTATGAACCTTTTCATTAAAGAAAGCACTAAAAAACGCGTTCACATTATACAGGAATTATGAGAGGGTCGAAGGTTTATTTAGAGAAGCAAAAAATCGATAATAACTCAGATCTTAACCCGGAGAGTCGAGAAATAAGGTTTTCTGTTTCGCAGAACAATAAAGCTAAATGTTGCGCAATTTCATTATTGCCATTGAAAGAAATCGTAGAATTCTCGAGATAGGGTCGCCGAAAAAGAAATGCTTATGGGCATGATTCCGTGATTTGACTTAAGAAGGTAAGCGGAAAAATGAGCGATTCTGAATGCATTCCCGTACTCGAATTATTGTACTACTATATCATTTAAATACTATCTCACTCGTCATTGTTAATAAATGGTTTCGCTCGAACAGGTTCTCACCTCTCTAAGCAAGGTTGTAGATCCTGAATTACACAAGGATATTGTTTCTATGGGCATGATAAAGGAGGTAGTCATAAATGGAGATAAGGTTGGGTTCACGCTCGAGCTCACAACGCCAGCTTGTCCATTTAACAGCGATATTGAACAAGGTGTCAGAGATGCGATAGCTGAATTGGGCGTAAAAGACCTTGATCTAAAAGTCTCTGCAAGGGTAATGGAGGGTAGAACAGTTTCGATGGACGAACTCCTGCCCGGTGTTAAAAATATTCTTGCTGTAGCCAGCGGAAAGGGTGGAGTAGGAAAAACAACGATTTCTGTCAACCTCGCAGTATCGTTGGCCAAGACCGGTGCAAAAGTAGGATTGTTGGATGCAGACGTTTACGGGCCTAGCGTACCATTGATGTTTGGGTTGAAGGATGCGCCGCAGATTGTTAATAACAAGATTGAGCCTGTAGTTTCAGAAGGAGTCAAAATTATTTCTATGGGATTTTTTTATGAACAATCCCAACAAGCGGGTATTTATAGAGGCCCAATAGTTTCTGGGATTGTTAAACAGTTTCTCACGGATGTCAACTGGGGTGAGCTTGACTACTTAATAATCGATCTTCCACCCGGAACCGGAGACGCACCGCTTACGCTTGCACAAACAATACCGATAACTGGAATTATTATCGTAACGACTCCTCAGGATGTAGCAATGAATGTAGCCGTAAAGGCAATAGGGATGTTCAACAAATTGAATATACCTATAGTCGGTGTGATAGAGAACATGTCTTACCTTAATTGTCCACATTGTGATATCAAAATACCGATATTTGGCGAAGGGGGTGGCCAGAGGGTTAGCGATCAATTCAACGTTCCGTTTGTCGGGCAGATTCCGTTGCATCCACAGATCATGGAAGGAAGTGATAGTGGACATCCAGTCACAGTTTCACTTAATTCAACTTCGCAATCTGTTTCATTCGACAAATTAGCAAGGAGCGTGGCAGGCCGAGTTAGCATAATAGCTGCAGAACTTAAGGAACAAGCTGACAGAGAACAAGAAAAAATTGCAGAAACCGCAAGAACAGAGTAAAGTAAAGGATTTATCACTCCTGATAGACTATTGGAACCTCATGGAACTCTCTGTTTATTATATATCTAAACATGCAGATCGACCACGAAATATTAAAAGAGCTCAAGAAACCTCAGGGAATTCTAATTCCAAATAAAGAAATATCCCTAGAAACTCTAAGAAAATACCTTGCTCTTGGGAAAAAAATAATTGCCGTTGGAGATCGTACTGCTAATAATCTTATATCATTAGGGTTAATTCCAGACATTTCAGTAATCGACGGATATGAGAGACGGAAAAAAAGGGATGACCTCTCTATCAAAGACGCATTAGCTTCATTACTCCCTGATAAAAAACCAGTTGTATTGAAAGCTCAAAATCCTAGAGGGACCATATCGTTTGACTCTATGTCCAAAATAAAGAAAACTCTAAAGATCACAAATCACGTAGTTCTTGAAATTAATGGGGAGGAAGATCTTCTAGTCCTTCCCTACGTATTACTGGCTGAATCTGGTTCTATAATTTTCTATGGACAACCATTAAAGGGCATGGTAGTAGTTAAGGTAACAAATGCTATCAGACAGAAGGCTAAAAGGTTAATTGGAAAGTTTGAATCTGATTAACTGTTGTGGGGTATGATGAAACGGTGGCTGTATGAGCAAGAAATTTGGACGATGATTAGAAATTACTGATTTCTGACCCCATTTTTTCCCTATTCTTTTTAAGATTGAGTGTTCCTATGCGGCTTTTGACTTTTATGTAAAGTGCTAATACTCAGTTTTACGAATTTCATTTATGGCAGGCGCAATCACATTTTTTCATCTTTATATCGAATGAACAATCATGCTCGGAACCACAAGATTCTGCAAGGGGCCATTCACCAGGACATTCCGCATGGCGATCCCGCTTACAAAAAAAAGTCAAAAGCATTTTTCAAAACCAAGGACTTTTACGAGCTATTTCGTATATGTGTGTATGTGTCGTTGAGCATTGAAAAGAATTTATTGGCACAAAAAGTCTAAACCACTCAATACCTAACTTTGTGAATGCTCAGAATTTCACTCTAATTAGCCCTGCTAGAAACATTATTTTATGACTAAAATAGCAACTATATCCCTTAATGGACGAAAAAATTGGGGTGGTCTGTATAACAAGACAGGGCATTAATATCGCACGAAAAATCAAGGGCTTCCTACCATCAGTAGTTATATATGCACAGTCAAAACATAATGATTCACGAAACGACATAATTTGGTACGAGGATAGTGCCTCTAATGTTATGTCAATGGCCTTCCAAAAACATTCAGCGCTAATTTGTATATTTTCTTTGGGTGCCGTAATTCGACTAATTTCTCCTTTAGTCTTAAGTAAGAAAACTGATCCTGCGGTCTTAGTTGTAGATGATAAAGCAAATTTCGTAATAAGTGCGTTGTCAGGACATTTAGGTGGCGCCAACGAGCTTGCCAGAAAAGTGGCTAATCAGCTCAATTCTCGAGCTGTAATCACTACCGCCGCCGATGTCAACGAGACGATCGCTGTTGATCTTCTTGGTAGAGATCTAGGGTGGACAATAGAAAATTATGAAAACGTTACAAAAGTCAGTGCGTTCGTGGTGAATGAAGAACGAGTAGGCATATTCCAGGATGCCGGGCAGAAGAATTGGTGGCCACAGAAAAATCTGCCTAAAAACTTGGTACTTGTTGATAGTCTTGAAGATCTGCTAGCTCCAGAATTTAAGGGAGGTATTATTATCTCAGACAGAGTTGTAATCCAGAAAGCCCTGGTTGAAAAATCAGTTATTTACCGACCTAAAAGCTTAGTTGTTGGTGTCGGACTTCATAGAGACACTTCTGCCGAAGATATTGGGAACGGGATTGAGGAAGTATTCAAAAAAAGTCAACTTGTATTTACGTCTGTAAGAAACATTTCTACTATTGATAGTCATGAATTCAACTCTGGGCTAAGAAATTTTTCGAATGAGCGCCATGTACCCTTAATATTGTACAGCAAGGAAAGTCTGGCAGATGTAATAGTGCCAAATCCTTCCCAAATCGTTAGAAAATATGAAGGTATCAACAGTGTCTCAGAAGCTTCAGCAATTCTAAGTTCAGGTGGCAATCTTATTGTGTCAAAGCGCAAATTCCCTCCCAATCTTACCCTTGCAGTTGCAAGAATAGACACAGGTGAAGGCCACGAGAAGGGCAATACTGTTAATTGATCGAGGTAGTAGAGAGCCCGAGGTGACGGAAGAGCTCAGGGCATTATGTGATATGGTAAAGACAAAAGGAGGGTATGATTTATCCACGTACTGCTTTCTCGAAGTAATACCTCCCTTTATCGAGGAAGGGATAGAGCATTGTTTATCTGACAATATTGATTATATTGTAGTGATGCCTTATTTTTTATATCCAGGAATGAAACTGAAGGAGTCAGTTAAACAGTGCGCAAGGATATGTCACAATATGAAAGTTAAGGTACTCTTTACTAAACCTCTTAGCTACCATATGGTTCTCCAAAGACTAATTTTGGAACGTATAGACCAGCTTAAATCAAAAATAAATCTTACGGTGCACAACAGAGATTGTGATATTCTCGTTATCGGACATGGCAGTAGTGATAGAGCTGCTAGAACCGCATTTGAATTTACTATAAATGGAATACTGCCAAATTACAAGAGCGTTAATTACTGTTTCCTAGAGTTGGACAAACCAGACATAGCCGAAGGTATAAAGAAGGTCATGAATATGGGAACAGGCCATTTAATAGTTGTTCCTTATTTTCTTCATGAAGGTGCACACGTAAAGAGAGACATCAAGAATGAATTGGGTTTAGCACTCGCAAAATATAATTGCAAAGAGGTGTTTCTCACAACGCATCTTGGTGCTGGAGATGAATTAGTTGAGGCAGTGATTGATCGAGCGAAAGAGGCTGAAAGTAAAATTGTCATTTCGTGATGAATTAGAAAAACGTGCGCGTTCCAGGGGGATGTCAGAAAAATCCCTGGGTATCGAAGAACGAAGTATGAATATTATTGAATCTGAGGTTGGAAGCCACGACTATAATATGGATCAGTGGTATATCGTAAGGAGGGTTATACATGCTACGGCTGACTTCGATTTCGCGAAAACAGGAAAAATCATTTTCTCAAAAGATGCAATCGAATGTGCGTATCAGGCCTTTTCCGAAAAGGGGATGATATTAACCGACGTAGAGATGGCTCTTTCGGGTATCAACAAGAGATCCTTAGAAAAAATTGGTGTCAAGGCTATTTGTAACATATCTGATGAACGTGTAATACTCAAGTCTAAAAACTCTACTAAAACACGTTCTGCTGTAGCAATGAGATATGCTATTTCAATGATAAATAATGGCATAATAGCTATTGGAAATGCGCCAACTGCATTGCTTGAAGTTATTAATATGATCAGGGACGCATCAGCAAGACCTGCATTAATTATTGGTCTACCAGTTGGCTTTGTGTCTGCTGCTGATTCAAAAGCCGAACTTATGAGAACTAATATTGAATATATCACTAATTCAGGTAGAAAAGGTGGAAGCTCTGCAGTATCCTCAATAGTGAATGCAATGATGTTACTATATATAGAGAAATTTTTGAGTTGATATAAAACCAAAAAAACTTCCAGTGCCTATTTGGCGAATACTAGAATTTGAAAGTTAATCGTGTGGAGTGCAGCATTGTATTGAAATTCTGAAACCTATTTTCGAAATTGGATGATCATCAACAATGAGCTCAAATTTGCGGACTAGGCACCTCAGTTAAAACTTTAGTCCCCAAATAATAGGAATACTGAACTAACTGTATTCCACAAGTTTTAGAATAATTAAATCCTCCTTCTCAGTTCTGTTTTTAAAAAGAAAATGTTCTAATCGCTATTGGTATTGTTAGCCATTTTTTTATTAGGCGTGAAATAGTTGCAAGGACAAATTGTTTGCTATAAGTTAATAATGAATACTTAATTGAAGTCGATAGGTACGAGTCAACATAAATAGTAAATGAAATTGTAACTATAGAATTGAGCATCGTGGATTGTAAATCTGTAGCAGA
>WNGA01018016.1_pt1 | contig 12518 bp, 7 predicted proteins | sample 5400061 | NCBI WGS metagenome assembly WNGA01 (sample SAMN13153366, study PRJNA577476) | soil metagenome | isolation source: 100 cm soil or saprolite under grassland replicate 2 | place: USA:California | collected 2016-06-15
GTTATGGCGCGAAGGAGGACGACCCTCACCCCCCGGCCCCCTCTCCCATTTTGGGAGAGGGGGAGTCGCGTAGCGACGGGGGAGAGGGTGATGACGACGAGGAAGCGGCGGTGGCGGGCGCGCACATCCCTATCCCGACCGAGACCTTTCTGGAAGAGCTGTCGGTCAGGATGGAGCTGCACCCGATCAGCGTCTACTGGCTGCTGGAGGAGCTGCGTGCCGAGGGCGCACGCTGCAAGCCCGAGGAGCGCCGCCTGATCGAAGACCGGCTTTCGGTGCTGGCGCTGCGGTTGCTCGGCCATCGCTGGCCGCGCCAAATCGAGGCTGGCGAGCCGCTGCCCGCCTGGGCCGACGCGGATGGCATCATCCCGCTGGTCAACCTCGGCACCGGTGAGGCGACCCTGGCTGAGCGGCTGCGCGAACGGCTGCGCGAGGAAGACGGCGATACCGGCGCCCAGCGCACCGAGGCGCTGCTATCCGAGCTGACGGGCGCGACGAGCCTGGAGGATTGGCTGGCGCGGATCTTCTGGCCGCGCCACGTCCGCCAATTCAAGTCGCGCCCGATCGCCTGGCATCTCCTTTCACGGCCGGTCGGGGTCGGTAAGGGCCGTGGCACGCGGCGGGCGCCGCTTTTCGAGTGCATGCTCTACTACCACGCCACCGGCGGCGATGCGCTGGCGCGATTGCGCACCCAGTATGTCGAGCCGCTGCTGCGCCGCGAAGAATCGGCGCTGAACGAAGCGCTCGGCAAAGACAACACCGAGGCGGCTGCATCGGCCACCCTGCGCGTGCAGGAGCTGCGCGACTTCCTGGCCCGCATCCAGCAGGTCGAGCGCGAGGGCTTCGCCTGCGCCGAGCTAGACGCGCTGCTGGCGAAGGAGCCGCTGGATCGCTGGAGCGGCGACGGGATTGCGCCGCCGGCCGGCCGCGACGACCTGCTGCGGCAAGAGCGCGCCTGGCACGTGGATCTCAACGACGGCGTGCGGGTCAACATCGCGCCGATCCAGCTGGCTGGACTGCTCCCCGGCGAGGTGCTGCGCGCCGCCGACGCCAAAAAGGCTATTGCTGACCGGGCGCGCTGGCGCAGCGACGAGCGGCGCTGGGTGCGCGAAGGCAAGCTGCCACGCCCCGGCTGGATGCCCGAGAGCGTGCCCGAAAGCCCGGAATGGACGCGAAAGGCGCCCGAGCGCGCGGCCGAAAAGGCGCGACTGGAGGAGAAGCGGCGGGCGGTGCAGAAGAACCACGAATAGCACGAATAAGACGAATGACGGCATAATAGCTTGTGGAGAGAGAATGCCTGAGCTACTGCATAAAGATGAGGCGTACGCCGTTGTCGGAGCGGCGATGGAGGTCTACAATCAGCTAGGCAGCGGCTTTCTTGAGGCGGTCTATCAAGAGGCGCTGGCGATTGAGTTTGAGCTGCGCGGTATCCCCTTCCAGGCACAGCAGTCGCTGCAGATCAACTACAAGCAAAGACCGTTGCGCCAGACGTACATCCCCGATTTCATCGTGTATGATGCAATCATCGTCGAGATCAAGGCGATCAAGCTGATCGGTGCCGTAGAGGAGGCGCAGCTACACAACTATCTGAAGGCCACCGGCCTGCGCTTGGGGCTACTCATCAACTTTGGCGTGCCCGGCAAGCTCGAATGGAAGCGCATCGTCAATTAGGCGAGGCTTTGACTGGACGCAACCTACCTCAGTTCATTCGTGTTATTCGTCTTATTCGTGGTTTACTATGCACGCGGACGGAGTATACTTGTGGGCGAGGAGGTGCTGTGATGAAAACCATTGAGACGACGATCACCGTGCTGCCCGACGGCAGCATCCAGATCCCGCCGCGCCCGGAACTCGCGCCCGGTGAGCATCGCGCTGTGCTGGTGATCGACGAGGCGCAGGCTGCTGCCGCGCCAGCCGACGAGCGCCAGCGTGCGACGGAGGCGCTGCGCACGGCGGGGCTTCCCATTCTCGACCGGGCGGGTGGCAAGCCGCTGAGCGAGATAATCCTTGAGATGCGTGGGCCAAAGGAATGAGCACGCTCTTTTTCGACTCGAGCGCCCTGGCGAAGCGGTATTTGACCGAGATCGGCAGCGCCTGGATCGCTGCGCAGGCCGACCCCGCCGCTAGTAACACGATCGTTGTCGCCGAAATTGCGCGCGTGGAAGTCGCGGCGGCGCTTGCGGCGCGCCATCGTGCTGGTGCTATCACTCAGAACGAGCGTAATCTGCTGGTTGCACTGCTGCTGCAACACTTTGATACGGAATATCGTATCGTCGCGATTACCCCTAGCCTGGTGGGAAGCGCAGTTGTGCTCACCCAAGAGCACCGCCTGCGGGGCTACGACGCTATGCAGCTTGCGGCCGCGCTCGCCGCCGCCGCCGCTCTGCCCGGCCTGGCGTTTATCGCGGCCGACAATGATCTGCTGAACGCCGCCCAGGCCGAAGGGTTAGCTGCCGACAATCCGCTTCTGCATCCTTGAATTTACATTCTTGATGGCATAATGACAACACTACGAGAACATATACAAACTACTGTCCGCCAGGTGCTCGAGCGGCGCCCGCATGCCTGGCTTGTCTGGTGCGATCCGCGCGGCGATTGGGCGCAGCTGCTGCGCGCCGTGCTGCCCGCCGCTGGAATCCCACTGGTCGAGGTTGAAACGCGCATTGCTGGGCAGCTCGGCGGCCTGACCGATCGCGCCCGGGTTCAGGAGCAGATCAACACTCAAACACCATTTGTGCTACGCGTCGCCGCTGGACTAGAGGATCTGGGTTGGCTGTGGGCACAGGCATTGCGGGCCGAGCAGATCTACAGCCACGCATTGCGCAGCCAGCTCACCGATTGGGGCTGGCGCCCGCAGGTGTTGCACCTGAGCGACGAGGAAGTGCAGGCGCTCGCCGAGCAGAACCTCGACCTCGACCCGGCCGAATGGGGCAGCGGCGGCCTCGAACCAAACCTTGATTTGTTGCTCGGCTATCTCTTGCTTGGTTCAGAAGTTCAAGGTACCCAGCGTGTGTTGCTCAATCTCAGCGCTGAGCGCACGGGCCTCGGCCAGCCCGACTCACAGTATGCCGATATCTGGCGTGCCCGCGCGCTGGCCCGGCTGCTTGTGACCGACGCGCACCGACGCACGCCGACCCTAATTCCCGATCGTCACGAGCTGCTCATCGCCCCGCCGGCCCGCGCACTGGCCTTGCAGCTGATCGAGCGTTGGCTCGATAGCCGCGTGTACAGCAGTCGGCAGGTGCTCCAGCGCGCAATCGATTCCGCCGACCCAATCGCTGCACTCGATACGCTGCTCAGTGAAGTCGACGCTTCCGCAGGCCCATTCCTCTCGCGGCGCGCTGAGCAAACCGTCTATGCGGCCACCTGCCAGCGCCTGTCGAATATCGAAGGTCACAACCTACTGGAATTTCTGGCCCAGCTGCACCCAATCATCGAGGCTCACTGTGGCCATGATGCGATCTGGACGCATGCCGATCCCGAGAGTGGCCCACCGATTCCATGGCGAGAACTCGCGCGATTAAGCGACGCATGCCGCGATCTTGTATCTGCGTCTCCGGCACATTCGTGGCCTAGCCCACAGGCTGCACTTGACTGGTACGTTGGCGGCGGCTGGCAGATTGATCGCGCGGGTGAAGAAATCCTACGCAACTTGACCGCGCCCGACCCGACGTTGGTCGCGCTACTCAACCCGCTACGAGCCGCATATCGCGCACGCTGGGAGCAGCAGCTCATGGCCTGGTCGGAGGTTTGGCAGGCCGCAGGATGCCCGCAACCGCCCTACCCATCGGCAGGCGAGCGACTGTTGAAGTTTCTCGACGCCCGCCGCCCAACCGCGATCGTGGTCGTCGATGCCCTGCGCTACGACCTGGGGCAGGCGCTGGCGCGCAGCATCAACGTGCAAGAAAGCACCGAACGAGCGATGGTACATCCGGCTCAAGCTCCCTTACCCAGCATCACCGCGCTGGGCATGGGTATGGCGCTCCCGATCCCAGCCGCCAGTCTTGTCGCCGAATGCGACAACGGACGCTGGGCGCTGCGCGAGCAGGGGCAGGAGCTGAACTTGAGCAGTGCGGCATCGCGCCGCACATGGTGGACAACCCATGGCCACGTGTCTGCCGATGCGCTGCTGAGACCACGGCTGGTGGTTGCCGATCATACGCTCGATGATCAAGGCCATGATGGAGAGCTGGAGGTAGCCGGAACCCAGGACATATTGCGGCGCTATGTGCAGGTTGTGCAACGCTTGCGCGACGCTGGGTGGCTACGGATTGCGATTGTGACCGACCATGGCTATATTCATTGGGCCGGCCAACATGACCAGCGTGTCACCCCTCCAGAAGGCGATGTGGTCTATGCCTCACGTCGTGCCTCGGCTTACCGAGCCGGTTCGGTCGTCGCCGGTGCCCGCGTTTCTTCGCCGGGTGGCCGGCACCCAGTAGCCGTACCGAGCGGCGCGGCTTGCTTTGCCGCCTACGGAAAGCGGGGCTACTTTCATGGTGGGGCTTCGCTCCAGGAGTGGATCATCCCAGTCATCGAGATCGACTGGCCGGCGCGCGCACGCCCGGTTGAGATTATCTTGCGTGAGCAGCCGGCGATTCTCACCCAGCGGCCGCGCGTGACGCTCTCTGTACCGCAGGTGATGCTCCCCGACGAGTATCTTGCGCGCGATGTGAAGCTTGTCATTCTGCACGCTGAGACGCGCGAACAACTCTTCACCAGTGACCCACAGATGATCTCCCCAACCGACCAGGCCGATGCAACCGTGGATCTCGTCGGTAAAGTGCGGAGCGGGGCAACCGCAGCGCGTGGAACTTCGCTTATTATAGAGGTTCGCGATGCCGGAACTGACGCGGTGCTTGCGAGCGCCGCGAGTCGCCTGATGATTGAGTTACGGCAGACCGATGACGCCGGAGGATGGTAGGAGCCACTATGTCGATACCGACGACCGAGCAATTCGAACCAGATGCGCTCGATGAGCGCTTATTCGCGGCGTTTCCTGGCCTGGTGATGCGGAAAGATCTCACGCAGATCATTCGCGGCATGAGTAAGGCACCGTCCTACGTGATCGAGTTCATGCTCGGCAAGTACTGTGCGAACCTGTTCGATAACCGCGATGTTCGCGAGGGACTTCAGCTCGTGCAGGAGGAAGTTGCCGCCTACATCCCGCGCGGCGACGAAACCGAGGTTATCAAAGCCAACATTCGCGAGCGGCCGCCCCGGCGGATCATCGATATGGTGAAAGTCGAGCTGAACGAGAAGCTCGACACCGGTGTCTATTGGGCGAGCCTTGCGACCGCAAATATCCGCAATGTCAACATTCAGCCCGAGCTGGTGCAAAAATACGAGCGCCTGCTGATGGCCGGCGTCTGGTCGAATATCCTGATCACCTACGACGACACAATCCGCTACGGCAGCAAGACGTATCCATTCGTTATCACCCGGCTAGAGCCGGTGCAAGTCGGGCAGGTCAGCCTTGACGACTACTGTGCCGCCCGAGCGAACTTTACGCGTGACCAGTGGATCGACGCGCTCATCCGCACGATGGGCTACGAGCCGACGGACACACGCCTTACGCCACGCGTCAAACTGCTCTACCTGATCCGACTGATCCCATTGGTCGAGGCAAACTATCACATGATCGAACTCGGCCCGCGCCAGACGGGTAAGTCGTTCTGTTTCACCGAGTTCAGTCCTTATGGCACGTTGCTCGCCGGTGGGCAGGTTACCGTGCCGAAACTGTTCGTTTCGAACACAAATCCACCTCGGCCGGGCCTGGTTGCTCAACGTGATGTTGTCGGTTTCGACGAGATCGCCGAGAGCAGCTTCAACGCCGACGACGACAAGAACCTCTACAAGAACTACATGGAGAGCGGGCAGATCAACCGCGGCATGATGACGGTTGCCGGCGATGCGGGCTTCGTTTTCAATGGCAACATCAACTTCGACCCGCGCAGTGGCGCACACGCCGAACACCTGTTTAAGCCACTTCCCTCCAGCGTCAGCGATGATACAGCCTTCCATGACCGATGGGCAGCATACCTGCCAGGCTGGGAACTGCCGAAGCTCACACCGGATCTTATCAGTGGGCACGTCGGCTTTATTCTGGATTACATGAGCGAGCTGTTCCACCGTGAGATGCGGCGGATCGGGCGATATGGGTCACTATGGGAGGAATGGTTCGAAGCGCCCGCACGCGAATGGAGTGCGCGCGACATGCGCAGTATCAATCGCAGTTTCTCCGGATTAACCAAACTCATCTTTCCGGATGGTCGAATGAGCAAAGATGACGCGCGAATACTGCTGGAATTGGCGATCGAGCTGCGCCTGCGCGTCCGCGTCCAGCTCCACCACATGAGCCCGCAAGAGTTTCCGTTAACCGAGATGCATTATCTCGATCTTGCGACGGGCGAACTCGTGACAGTGAGCTTGCACGACGCATAGAAGAGCGTTCATCATTACACAAGGTTATCACCGATGATTCCTGATGTCCCACGCGAAAAGATTCTTGAGGCAATGACGCGCTTCGATGATGAGCTGCGCGACAGCAAGGAATGGATTGATTGGGAAGAACAACGCAACCACCGCTACGCAATTACATATGAACATAAACTGTATCCGGTCAAGCAAATCATTGTACTTGCAACCGGTGTTGAGCGCAGCAGTTTCTTGGGCGGGCATGAGGCAAATAGCTACGTCGAAGCGCGAGGGTTTACTGTTGTGCCCATAGATGCCGAGAAAGAGGAAAACGTGTGGCCGCCTGCACCAATTGATGGCCCAGCATTCGTGGTAATCCATAGCAAGGATGGCCCCACACAGATCTACGGCCAGACCTACTCGTTCAGCACGAATGCAGCGGGTGAACCAGTGCGATTGATCAAAGCACTCAACGACTTCCAGGCTGGCGGCCCCCCTGTCTATCTGCTTCTGTATCGTCCTGGCCCAGAATATGCCTTTACCGCCTGGGCAGGCGTGCGCGCTGCACATACTGAGCCAGCTGGCACGCCGGATGACCAGAGTGCTAACCGCTGGACGCTGACGCTCGAGCACCACGAGTTCCCGGTCGCTTTACGTCTGAAGAGCAATGCACAGGGATTGAACAAACAGATTCCTTGGCTAGCGGATGGTTTGAAAAATGCCTTCAACTGGTACTCCATCCGCCAGATAGAATCTGCTCACTTCCTGTTGATCATCGCCGCTGCGCAGCAGGCAATGCGCGAGCCGCCGGATCCTGACTTGGAGCCAAAACCATGGACTCCTACTCTGTATGCAGCTCCCGACGCGAACTTCTGGCGTATTCATTTCCCGCGTGATCTCTGGTCGGAAGCCTATCAGCATCATACGATCGGTATCGGTTTCGACGAAAATCCGACCGACCAGAGCGTAAAGCGCTTTCGCCGTATCAAAGCCGGCGATCGAGTCGTGGCCTATGTGCAGGGCGGTACTATCGGCAGCTTCGGCATCGTGACTGAACCGCATCGCAGCGATCAGCCGCCGACTGGAGCCGCAGCCGCGCTGTTTGGCGGCGCCTATCGCCGGCGCCTCAGCGTTGCCTGGGCCGACACGCCTGATCAGCCGGTTACGTTACTTGAAGAGTTAAAAAAGCCGGATCACACGACGCTCTACAACCGCCTGAAGAATCCGCAAACAGTTATACCCCTCAGCCGCGACGACTACAGCGAAATTCTGGCCCTGCTTGGTGTTGATGATGTTGGTACTCCGGCAACCGAAACGCGGCTGCCATCAGCCTGGTTGCGCCTGAACATCTATCGCGATTTTGTCCAGCAGCTTGACACTCAGCCATTATCGGCTACGCAGCTCGTCGCGGCAGCCCGCAAGCACGACTCGGCGCTCAATCCGCTTATCGATGTCGATGGTTTCATTGAAGATATGCGCCGGCTGCGCCTTATCCGCGTGGTAGGTGACGATCAATACGCGCCATGGGAACATACGCGCGGTGATGCTCTTTCTCTTTTCAAATTAGCGGTGCTGGCGCTCCTGGTACCAGTCGAAGGGTCAGCGGACACCTATAGTCTTCCTGCGCGCAGCATCGTTCAGCGTCTTCGTGCTGCGGAAGATCCACAGCCAAACAACACATTTGCGCCTGAACTAGGTAATGATCAGTATCGGTTGCTAGGTTGGTATCGTGATGCCGGTATTGTCCAGCTCGACGAAACACAGGGTACCTGGACTACCGCACCTGGTGCTTTGGATCTTCGCGACGGCACGGATGCAGCCACAACAGCCTATAACACTTTTGTGAGGACGCTGATAGCCGAGTTTGAGCAAGCATTGCGGACTGATCTTGATCCAGTGGAGGGCCGCCTTCCTCCATCAGGTGGCTTGGATGGTTTCGGGCGCGCGCTCGGCCGCGATCTGTTAATCGACGAGCGGGTTGTCCGCAGAATTTACCGTTCGCTGATGGCTGGCCGTCACGTCATTCTTAGTGGCCCGCCTGGCACGGGCAAGACTGAGCTCGCCACACGTTTGCCACGCCTACTCTGGCAGGAAACGGAGCAGGAGATCACGCGTCTGCCTCTGAGTCTGAACGAGCCACCGGCCGTGACGGCGCGCGAACAGCGCCACGGCTATGCAACGCTGCTTGTCACGGCTACTGAGGATTGGGGTGTCCGCGATGTCGTTGGCGGCATCGCTCCACAGCTTGATGCGGACAAGCGCCTGACCTATGCGATTCAGTATGGAGCTTTAACACGCGCCGTGCTCCAGCATTATGAGGGAACGGATCAGGGGCGGCGACTTCCCCTCCAGCCCCTGGCGCCGAAACGCGTGGACTATCGTGATGAACACCAGGATCGCTACCGTGGTATCTGGCTCGTGATTGACGAGTTCACTCGTGCGCCCGTTGATGCTGCGTTCGGCAGCCTCCTGACCACGCTCAGCGGTGGCGATAGTGCGATGCTAGCCGTCCCCGCTCCCGACGGAACAATTCGGGATGTCCCGCTGCCAGCAGACTTTCGGATTATCGGTACACTCAACTCCTTCGATCGGCATTTTCTCAACCAGATGAGTGAAGCCATCAAGCGGCGCTTTGATTTCATCGACGTTCTTCCACCGGCGCCTCAATACGCCGCTCGTGAACAAGGAGTGGCCGCTGTGCGTGCTCTACGACGCTTGCACGATCAGGGATTTCAGCAGATAGAGATTTCAAACAGCCCGCTGAGTTATCGGTGGGGACAGTTGAGTGTTACTTCGGTCGAAAGTGACAATACCGCACACTATGATCTGGCAGCGACTCCGGGCAGTCCTGAGGATATAGCGCTGCGCTCGCTGTGGCGACTTTTCAGTGCTATTCGTGTTTTTCGCCAGCTTGGCACCGCCCAGTTGGTTGCATTGCATACCAACCTCTTTGCTGGTGCCTTGGTGGGCATGCCCTGGGATGAGTCACTCGACACATCATTCGCCGACTCGCTTGCGGATCAACTCCAGGTACTCACTAACGACGAGCAGCGCGTGATCGACTTATACCTCAATAATGCGGGAGATGCCGATCAGTTCGCCGTAGAGCTGAACAGCCTATTGAAGGACTTGCCACCTGGCCGGCGCGCCACGATACGCGGCGCGCTGCGTGAAGCCGAGCGCATGCGCCAGCCGCAACGAATGTCGACGATCACGCGAGATGAAATACCACTGACAATCGGGCAACTGGGCACGATCTTCTCACTTGAGGCACCGATTGTATTGCCTGACGAGAGCGCTTTCCGGCGTCGGCTACATGATCTTATCGGCGAGCGGGGCCTGTAGGATGACAGTGATTGACGAATACACGGAGCGTGATGCATTCCTCGTGATGCAGGGGCGGCTGATCGAGCTTCTACTTCGCCATGATATGACGCGCTTCGATAAAACGTTCGATGAACGCCTGGCGGATAGTCTGGACGATCCCCGCCTACGACGTTATCGCGAGCTCGCAGTTTTGTTTTACTTGCGTGATGAGCTATTCAACACCATTCTTCCAAGGATTAAGCGGCGATTGAGTTTTGTTGCTCCGCGCGAAATTCGCACTGAGGAGCTCCCCGCGCGTGGCCGAATTGATTGGCCTCGCACAATGACGTCGAGCATGCATACCCTGCCCGGCGAGCCTCCAATGCAAGTGCAAACACGTCAGCGCCGTCGACATTTCGCTACACCTGAGAATCTGCTCACCGTGGCAACGCTGCTTGAATACCAAGCGGCTGCGCAGCACGTTCTCGACTCTGAGATCGCCCACGACTATTCGCAAGGGCTTAGGCATCCATTGCACGGAATTATCGACGCATGTGTGCGCGAACTTGCCTTCCCGCAATTTGCGAGCTTGATCAGTGAGGCTACGCCGATCGTTGAGCAACGAACCAGGCAATCCCTTGCCGATCTAGAGGCTGAGGTCGCAGCTAACCTCTTGCCTGGTCGCAACAGTGCTTACAATGATTTGCTTGTCTGGCGGGGTAAACTGGCATCATTACACTTGCTCGAACGCCACGAGGTATCAGCACCACAGCCAATGCTCGGCGCCGACCCACATGAAGCTGATTTTCTCTATCAATACTGGCTGTTCTACGAACTCCTGGATCTTCTTCAGCGCCGCGCGTGTCTCGCGATTTGGAATTCATCCGAGGCGACAGCAACTTTTGTATGGGGTCACGGCGATGACCAACGACACTATAAGCTTCGCCATGATCGCGAAATCAAACGTCACTGGCAGAACGCGCCTGGCGTGCGGCCGGACCTGTACATCTCGCACGCCGTGCGCCAGGAAGTTCGCAACGGAGCTGAGCTAATCTGGCATGAACCAGGCTTTGTGCTGGATGCAAAATACTACAAACCGCGCGATTCGTCGCGTGCTCCCGCTAGTACTGTTAAACGGATGATCGCGGACTTACGATTAACCGGCGAGCGACAGGGCGCCCTGCTTTTTGCCTTTCAGCGTGGCGGACCTATCACGAACATACTGAACGAAGACTCGGCTGATCCAGGTGAGGGTGAGCCTGATACGGTGAATGCTCCAATCCTGTCGAGCCGGCCATTATACCGAGTGACGCCAGATGGTCCAGCAGCTCAACGGGGCGCTCCTGACGAGACGGTAGCTGTCTGGCGCGTCTGGCCACGCCTTGGCAATGAAAACGTAACCGAACAGCTTCTATCGTCGATTCTCGATGAAGTACATGCGGCGCTACGTGAGCGTATCGAACCACGTTGTCATGGGATATTCTTGGACTCGCTGAGCGCCAGGACAAGCGATGGGTTACGGGATCGTTTTGGCGTGGCACTCGATGCAGCGCCGAGCGACCTGCTGATCTGCCCAAAGCCCCATGTCGGTCCGTGGCGGGTCGACATTGTGAGTCGCACAACCCACTGCTGTACTGACGCCCGTTTTTGCCATATCATTAATCAACCGAATGCCCAGAAGCCGATCCGCCCGCCGCGTGATATCGGCGATCTGCTGACCGAACTTGAGCACATGCTCGGTGATTCTGGTCAAGTTGAGTTGGACGAGCAAGGTGAAGCAGCGGCCGCGATCGCCGAGCAGGTGCAGCGGCTGACCCGGACATTCGCGGATTTCACCAATGTCGACTTCGACTTCTACTATAATCGGCTCCGTGATTTGGGCATGGCACAGACTCTCGACTTGCTTGGACCAATCGAGCGCGAGTCGCTGGCACTATCGGAGTTCCTCAAAGACCAGCTTGATCGAATCAAGGCCAATGATTTCTCGGCCTCAGCGATCCATATTTCGAGTGTCATGGAGGTCGAAATTAGACGACGCGTGTTCCAATGTCCCGATCTTGTTGGCGATCTCACGAACCCAAAAAAGCAAACACTCGGCGTGCTGCCCTACATGCGACGTAGCGATGATGCCGATGGCAACTGGCAACGTATTCGAGCCTATGTGGCTGCTCATTGGAACGAGCACCCCGATCCTGATGATCTAGATCGGGTCGTTCGATTCGATGATCTAGTCACGAAAGCGGTCACTCGCATTTCACAGCTTCGCAACACTGCAGCCCACACTAACCCGTTGCCTCGCCGCGAGTACACTGAATTACAGGCGCTCATCTTTCAGGGTGGTAAGTTGGGATATAGTGCGCTCAATGCACTCCTTTTGGGCTGGCGCGAGGCAAGCTAAATTGACTATAGGCCATGGAGCGCGCTGTACGTCTTGCACGTGTACTAGAAGTTCCAATGACTTTCCCGATCTCATTATTGCAGCTCATGGATCGAACAGATACGCACAATTCACGGTCTCGCTTAAGCGATGCGGAACTTGGCGCTTTCCTGCGCCAGTTGCGGCGCTTAGTGCTTGACGAAACCGAGAGCGTGCGCCAGCAGATTTTCCATGTCTGGTCCAAGCCGGTGCCGGCGCGCGTGGCCGAGGGCTTGGCAATCGAAGGTGTGCGCGTTGTCCACGTTGAGCCCAGTGGAACCATCGAACTGGCCTGCGACCGAAACTTCTCACGTTTCCGCGAGGGCGATGTATTGCTCCTGAATCGGGGTAATCCCTTCGAGGAGCCGCGCATCCTCGT
>WNGA01010177.1_pt1 | contig 12517 bp, 9 predicted proteins | sample 5400061 | NCBI WGS metagenome assembly WNGA01 (sample SAMN13153366, study PRJNA577476) | soil metagenome | isolation source: 100 cm soil or saprolite under grassland replicate 2 | place: USA:California | collected 2016-06-15
CTCGTTGCGGGGAATGAGCAGCCGGAAGTCCCTCCCGGTCTTGATGTTGGCCTTTTCGAGCGGTCGCGTGAAGCTCGGCCAACCCGTGCCGGAATCGTACTTGTCGAGTGAAGAGAAGAGCGGCTCGCCCGAGACGACGTCCACATAGATGCCCGGCCGGTGGTTGTTCCAGTAATCGTTCGAGAACGCGCGCTCCGTCCCCTCCTTCTGCGTGACGTCGTACTGGACGGACGTCAGCTTCTTGCGCAGCTCGGCGTCCGAGGGTTTCTGAAAGTTTCCGGTCCACCCCTTCATCTTCGGCTCCTCGCCGCGCGCCGCCAGGGCCAGAGCCAGCACGGCGAGCGCGGTCATGATCGCTCTCCTCTTCACTTGTGACCTCCCGCCGCCTCGCCCCAGATCTGCTTCAAACGGGCATCGCGGCCGCAGCCCTCACGATATGAGTAATACCTCGCCGGGCTCTTCTTGTAGAAGTCCTGGTGGTACTCCTCGGCCGGGTAGAACGTGGACGCGGGCACGATCTCGGTCACGATCTTCCCCTTGAACTTCGGAGCCTCCTCGAGCTTCCTCTTCGACTCCTCGGCCGCCCTCTTCTGAGCCTCGTCTTTGTAGAAGATGGCCGACCGGTACTGCGTGCCGTGGTCGCAGAACTGTCCGTTCTTCTGGAAGGGATCGACGTTGTGCCAGAAGACGTCGAGCAGCTTCTCGTAACTCGTCTTGGCCGGGTCATACGTGACCTCGACGGACTCAGCGTGCCCGGTCCTTCCCGAGGAGACCTGCTCGTAGGTCGGGTTCTTCGTCTGACCACCGGTGTAGCCGGAGATGACGGAAAGGACGCCTGGAAGGCCTTCGAACGCCGTCTCCTCGCACCAGAAACACCCTCCCGCAAAGATCGCCGTGGCGCGCTCCCCCGGCGGCAGGGCGTTGGATGCCAGAGACAGAGCGAGCCAGAGCGCAACACCGGCGGCGACCCGTAACTTCAAGACCGGCCTCCTTACTTCGCTTCGAGACAACCCCGCCTCGGCACATTTGATTCCAGAACCAGTACGGAGGTTTCACATCCGGAAGATGGGTCGTCTCGGGCTCACTCTCCGGGCGGTTTTTCCTCTCTCGGCCAAGGCCGCACGACGAACGAACTTCTAGAAGGTCGTCTTGCCTGACCCTGGACGGCGATGAAGAGCACCGCTTCCATCCGGGCGGACACTCTCCAATTTCGCGCGGGTCGTCAAACCGTTTGATGTGAATGGATCATCGCCCGCGACGGGGCCGCGCCTTCTAATGAGTTCCGGAGGTGCTCCGTGCGTGTTGAAAGGTGGATGACACCCAACCCCGTCAGCCTGAAGACGACCGACTCGCTCGCCCGGGCGATCGACCTGATGAAGGAAAAGAAGATTCGCCGGATCCCGATCCTTTCCGACGCCGGCAAGCTCGTCGGAATCGTCTCGGACCGCGACTTGAAGGACGTCTCTCCCTCGCGCGCCACGACGCTGGACATCTGGGAGCTGCACTACGTGCTGGACAAGCTGAAGCTGGGCGACATCATGACGAAGAAGCCGTGGACCGTGACGCCCGATATGCCGATCGAGAAGGCCGCCCTCCTGATGCTCGAGAAGAGAGTCGAGGGGCTGCCCGTGCTGGACGCCAAGGGCGTCCTTGTCGGAATCCTGACCGAGGGCGACATCTTTCGCGCCCTCGTGGAGTTGACCGGAGTCGCCAAGAAGAAGACCCGCATCAGCCTCCTGGTTCCCGACAAGGCGGGCAGCATCCGCGAGGCGGCGGACACCTGCCGGGCTAAGGGGGGAACGATCTTCTCGATCCTGGGATCTTACGCGAGGGTGCCGGCCGGCAAACGCGAGCTGGTCATGCGCGTGGATTGCCCTGCCCCCGACGCCCTGCGCGCGGAGCTGGCGAATAAATTCGACGACGTCTCGGTCGAAACAGACTAGACGGCTCGCGGGCGCCAGGGCGCTCTCGAGGGGAAGACTGTCCCTTCGTCCGGAATGATTCAAATAGATCATCGCGCGCGCTAACGGGTCGCCAAAGATACTCGCGCAACAAACGAACTTTAGAGGAGGTTCCCGATGACAACCCGGCGCACATTCGCGTTTCTTGCCGTCGCGGCGGTCCTGTTCCTGTGTCTCGGCGCTTCGCCGCTCTCCGCGCAAGGCAAGACCTTCAAGGTGGGGATTCCGCTGCCTTTGACCGGCGCCGAAGCGAAGTTCGGCGAGATCGAGAAACAGGCTTATGAAATGGCCGTCGAGGAGATCAACGCCAAGGGAGGCGTCAACGGCGTCAAGCTCGTCCTCGACATCCAGGACTCGGGCGGAAAGCCGGAGACCGCCACGGCGATCGTCGAGAAGTTCATCACGATCGACAAGTATCCGATCGTGGTCGGCGAGTACACCAGCCAGTGCAGCTACGCGGTGGCCGGCATCGCCGAGAAGTACAAGGTCCCCTACCTCGTTGTGACGGGCGCGGCGGACAAGATCACGCAGCAGGGGTGGAAATACGTCTACCGCATGAACCCGCCCTCGAGCCTCTACAACATGGGCGTCTTCAGCTTCTTCGAGCAGGTCGCCAAGCCCAAGTCCATCGCGATCCTCTACGAGAACACCGACTTCGGCACCAGCACCTCGAAGGCGATGAAGGACTACTGCGACACGCACGGGGTCAACGTCGTGCTCTCCGAGGGATACCAGTCCGGCGGCGTGGACTTCAAGCCGATCCTGCAGAAGGTCAAGTCGCTCCGGCCCGACATCGTTTACATGGTCTCGTACCTGATGGACGCCTCGCTTCTGATGCGGCAGTCCAAGGAGCTCGACATCAATCCGCAGGCCTTCATCGGCGGCGCCGCGGGACACACGCTGCCCGAATTCCTGCAGAACGCCGCGGACGCCTCCGAGTACTGCTATTCGGCCACCCTCTGGACCCCGCAGGTCAAGTACCCGGGCACGAAGGAGTTCTTCGACAACTTCAAGAAGAAGTTCAACAAGGAGACGGACTACCACGGCGCCGAGGCCTATGCCGCCGCCTACGTGCTGGCGGACACCCTGAAGCGCGCCAAGAGCCTGTCCCCCGAAGACCTCCGCGCTGCGCTGGCGGAAACGAATATGATGACGGCCTTCGGACCCGTGAAGTTCATCTCGTGGGACAAGTTCACGAACCAGAACAGGATGGAGACGCTGGTCCTGCAGGTCATCAACAAGAAGTATGAGACGGTGTGGCCCAAGGAAGCCGCGTCCGCCAAGTACGTCTACCCCGTCCCGCGCTGGCGCGACCGCAAGTAGGCGCCTCTAGCTTCCGGTAACCTGATAGACGCCGTGTCTCCCCAGGTTGCCGGACAGATCGAGCTCCTCGGGCAGGTCCTGATCTCCGGGATCCTGCTCGGGGGGCTCTACGCCCTCATCGGCCTCGGCATGTCGCTCATCATGGGCGTCATGAAGATCATCAACCTGGCTCACGGCGAGCTGATGATGGTCGCGATGTACATGACGTACTGGGCGTTCACGCTGATCCACATGGACCCGTACGTCTCGCTGCTGATCGTCTGCCCGCTCATGTTTCTCTTCGGCGTCGTGATCCAGAAGTTCCTGATCACTCCCGTCATGGACGCCGAGTCGATCCTGCCGGAAAACCAGGTCCTCCTGACGGTCGGCATCGGACTGGTCCTCTCCAACCTCGCGCTCCTCCTCTTCACGGCGAACTACCGCTCCGTCCCGGTTTCCTACGCCTCGAAGACGATGTACTGGGATCTGAAGCTGGGAGGTCAGACGATCGCGCTCTCGGTGAGTTACCCCTTTCTCGCCGCATTCTGCATCGCGGTCCTCCTCGGCGCGGCGCTCTTCCTCTTCCTCGGCAAAACCGATATCGGGCGGATGATCCGCGCCACCGCGCAGGACAAGCGGGCCGCGGCGCTGATGGGAATCAACACCCGGAAGATCACCTACATCACCTTCGGCCTCGGCGCCGGTCTCGTCGGAGCGGCGGGGGCGCTGCTGGACCCTGTTTATTACCTCTATCCTGAGATTGGCGGCCCGTTCACTGCCAAGGCCTTCATCATCACGGTCCTGGGAGGGATGGGAAACATCCCGGGCGCTGTCCTCGGAGGCCTCGTCCTCGGTCTGGCCGAATCGCTCGGCTCCGTCTACGTCAGCCTCGGCTACAAGGACGCCTTCGGCTTCGTCATCTTCGTCCTCGTCCTGATCTTCCTGCCCAAAGGACTGCTCGGAAAGGGACGGGCGTGATGACGAAGAAGACTCTGATCGGAGGCGTCTGCCTCGCGGCGCTTGCTCTCTTTCCGCTCGCCGTCAGTAACCCGTATGTCCTGCACCTGCTCATCATGTCGCTGCTGTGGATCCTGCTCGGCCAGAGCTGGAACCTGCTCGGGGGTTACACGGGACAGGTCTCCTTCGGCCACGCCGCGTTCTTCGGCGTCGGCGCCTACACGTCGGCCATCCTCGTCAAATTGGGGTTTTCCACCGCGGTGGCCTGGTCGGGACTTCTCCTCGGCGGCATCATGGCGGCCCTTGTCGCCTCGGTCATCGGATGGATCTGCTTCCGCCTGCGCGGCCCGTACTTCGCGCTTGCGGTCCTCGCGCTTTCCGAGGTGCTGCGCCTCGTCGCCGTCAACTGGAAGCAGTTGACCAACGGCGCCGAGGGGATCCTCTACATTCCGGCTTTCACGTCGAAGGTCTACTACTTCTGGATCATTCTGGCGCTCGCGGCGCTCTGCTTCGGCGTCATCCGCGGCGTCATGCGCAGCAAACTCGGCTTCTACTTTCTCTCCATCCGCGAGGACCAGGACTGCGCCGAGTCCCTCGGCATCGACACGACGAAGTACAAGCTCTACTCGCTCCTGATCAGCGCGTTCTTCACCGGAGTGGCGGGAAGCTTCTACATGAACTACCTGGGGTTCATCGATCCCGGCATCGTCTTCTCCGTCCATAACATCTCGGTCATGATGATCCTCGTCACGATGCTCGGGGGTGTCGCGACGATGTGGGGTCCGGCCGTCGGGGCCGTCCTCTACATCCTGGTCTCCGAGCTCTTCCGCGTGTGGGTCAGGTCCGGGCACCTCATCTTCTTCGGCGTCCTGATCATCGTGATCATCATCTTCTTTCCACAGGGAATCGTCGGGACCATCAAGGAATGGCGCGCGGGCCGCCGGCAGCGCCGCGCCGCTGTCCCGAAGCAGGAGGCGGCATGAGCCTCCTCGAGCTGAAGGCCGTCTCGAAGCGTTTCGGCGGCCTGATGGCCGTCGGAAACATGTCATTCAAGCTCGAGAAGGGGGAAATCCTGGGGCTCATCGGCCCCAACGGCGCCGGCAAGACCACGATTTTCAACCTCATCAACGGGTACTTTCCTCTGACGGCAGGCTCCATCTTCCTCAACGGCAAACGCATTGACGGCATGAAGCCGCATGTCGTCTGCCAGCTCGGCCTGGCTCGGACGTTCCAGGTCGTCAAGCCGCTTGCCCGCCTGACCGTGCTCGAGAACGTGATGGCCTCCGCCTTCTGCCGGACCGATCACCGCGAAGAGGCTCGCAAAATGGCGCTTGAGGCCACGGCGTTTGCCGAGATGGAAGACTGGCGCGATCGGACGGCCGGGAGCCTGCCGCTCGGCATGAGAAAACGCCTGGAGATGGCGCGCGCGCTGGCCACGAAGCCGCAGCTTCTCCTCCTGGACGAGAACTTCGCGGGTTTGAACCCCTCCGAGGTCGAGAAGACGATCGAGATCGTGAAGAAGATCCACGCGACCGGCATCACGATCCTGATCATCGAGCACAACATGCGCGTGATCATGGCCATCTCGCAGCGCCTCATCTGCATCAACTACGGCGAGAAGATCGCCGAGGGGACGCCCAGGGAAGTGGCCGACAACCAACAAGTGATCGACGCCTACTTAGGAGTGGCGGGGGACCTTGCGGTCCCCCGAACCCCCGGGAGCGGCGCCCATGCTTGAGGTCGAGGGCATCGACGTCTTCTACGGGGACGTCCAGGTCCTCTGGGACGTGTCCTTCGAGGTCAAGAAGGGGGAGGTCGTCGCCCTGATCGGCGGCAACGGCTCCGGCAAGACGACGACGCTCTCGACCGTGTCCTCCCTGCTGAAGCCTCGTAAGGGGTCGGTCACCTACGAGGGACAGCCCATCCACACCCGCGCGCCGCACGACATGGTCGATCTCGGCATCGCCCACGTGCCGGAGGCGCGGCGGCTCTTCCCCGAGATGACCGTGCGGGAGAACCTGCTGCTGGGCGCCCTGACTCCCGAGGCGAAGAAGACGCGGCCGGAGATGCTGGAGAAGGTCTTCACGATCTTTCCAAGATTGAAGGAACGCGAGAAGCAGCAGGCCGGGACCCTGTCCGGCGGCGAGCAGCAGATGGCGGCTATCGGGCGAGGTCTCATGTCCAGGCCGCGGCTGCTGATGCTCGACGAGCCTTCTCTGGGTCTCTCCCCGATCCTGGTCGGCGACATCTTCCGGGTCATCAAGGAAGTCCACGCCGAGGGGGTCACCGTCCTCCTCGTCGAGCAGAACGTCTTCCGGACTCTCGAGATCGCTGACCGCGCTTACGTGCTCGGAAACGGCCGCGTCGTGCTGCAGGGCAGCGGCGCGGAGCTCCTCGCCAACGACCACGTCCGCAAGGCCTACCTCGGACTGTAGCCGTCGCTCCGCGCTCCGTGAACGGCACGGCTACGCCGCCGGCGGGCGGCTCGGCCAAAGGGCCTCGACCGCCCGCCTCGCCGTTCACTCCGCGCTACGCTCCCGCGGCGCGAGGCTCCTCCTTCGATTACCTCAGGAGACTCCTCGCGCCGCGACCGGAGCAGGGCACGACCTGAGCTGGGCAAGCCGCGCTTCAGGATGATTACCCTATCGCCTCGGGAGCGTCTGTCATCCTGAGGAGCGCAGCGACGAAGGATCTGCCCTCTTGGTCCCGTCACAGGACGGTCCGACGACCGCGGGGCGCATCTGCGCGGGGGCTGGCGGAGACGCTCCTTTATCTGAGGTCGGCGGCCAAGGAGTCGAACTCCTTCGCGACGTCGGCGAGCTCCCGCCGCAGACTGTCGATGCGCTCGACCTGGTACGGAGCGGGCTTTCCTTCCCAGCCCATGAGCGCGCCGTAGACAGTGTCGAGGTGCTCGCGGATCCGCTCCTCGCCGGTGATCGCGCCGCCTTCCTTCGTCGCGACGATCTCCTTCTTGACCGCGTCGAGCCTGGCGACCGCGTCGCGGAGCTTCCTGCCCTCGGGATCGGTCTCCGCAAGTCCCTTCATTCGCCCTGCGGCCGCCGACCGGGCGGCGTCGATCTTGTCCGTCAGCGCGCTCATCTCGTTGAAAAGCGAGTGCGCCTTCATCACCGCGTCGAACTGCTCCCTGCGCTCGGCCGCGCCGTAGGGAGCGCGCCGGTCGATGCCGATCTCGAGTTTCGTCTCGATCGTCTGCCCGCCTTTGGTCAGCCGCACCGTATACGTTCCCGGCGGGACGCGCGGACCCTGCGACGCGTTGAACGCCACCGTCGCGGCGCGCGGCACGCGCGGCGGTTGAACGCGCATGGACCAGACGGCCCGGTTGATTCCTCGCCGTTTGGTCGCCGAGATCGTGTCCACGAGCTTGCCGCCGGTGTCGAAGATCTCGAGCTTGATCGGGCCGAAGAGGTGCCGCGTGCGCTGGTAGTACGTGATCACCGCGCCGCCGGGAGGATTCTGGCCGACGAAGCTCGCGTCTCCCTCCACCCACCCGCCCTGGGCCGGCATGCGCTGCTCGACAGGGCGGCCCGGCAGGAAGGACGCCTCCCGGGCGAGCGTCTCGCCGGTCAGGTTCCGCAAGGGGGTCAGGTCATCAATGACCCAGATGCCGCGCCCGTGCGTGGCGAGGACGAGGTCGTGGTCCCGCGGGTGCACCTGCACCTCGCGGACCGCCACGCCCGGGAAATCGCCTCCCTTGAACTGCGCCCACGTCGATCCTCCGTCGGGCGAGATCCAGAGGCCGAATTCCGTGCCGACGAACAGCAGCGTTGACTTGACTGCATCCTCCTTGATGACGTGCGCGTATCCCCGGACCCCCTGTTCAGGCGAGACAATCCGCTTCCAGGTCCTGCCGAAGTCCGCCGTGCGATAGACCCAGGGCGTCATGTCTCCGAACGTGTGGCGGTCGAAGGCCGCGTAAGCGATCGCGGCGTCGAAGCGGCTCGCCTCGACCCAGCTCACCCACGCCGATTTCGGCAGGCCCTTGACGTTGCCGGCAACGTTCGACCAGGTCTTGCCGCCGTCGCGCGTGACCTGGACGTTGCCGTCGTCGGTCCCGACCCAGAGGACGTTGGCGTCCAGAGGTGACTCCGAGATTGAATAGATCGTCGTGTACATCTCGGCCGAGGAGTTATCCACGGTCACTCCGCCCGACTGTTCCTGCTTCTGCTTCTCCGGGTCGTTGGTCGTCAGGTCCGGCGAGATCCGCTCCCACGTGTCGCCCCGGTCGCGCGAGCGGAAGAGGAACTGCGCTCCGATGTAGATGGTCCCCTTCTGCGTCGGGCTGGCATGGATCGGGGTGTTCCAGTTGAAGCGCAGCTTCTCCTTGAACCCGGCCTTGGGCTGGATGTCGCGCGAGGCGTGGGTCTTGCGGTCCACACGGCCGGCATATCCTCCCTGCGACTCCGCGTACACGGCGTCCGCGTCGGTTGGATCGGGGATCGTCCAGAACCCGTCGCCGCCGTAGAGGTTCTCCCACTGGGAACTCGCGATGCCGCCGGGGAAGGCCGAGTCGCCGACCCAGGAGCTGTTGTCCTGCAGCCCTCCGTAGACCTGGTAGGGATCCCGGCCGTCCACGGCCACGTGGTAGAACTGGGAAATCGGCAGGTTGTTGGACTTCCACCAGTGGTTGCCGCCGTCGTAGGATGTCCAGAGTCCCCCGTCGTCACCCCCGATAACGTGCTTGGGATTGTCCGGATCGATCCAGACGTCGTGCCAGTCGCCGTGCGCGCCTCCGCCGCTGCTGGTGAAGCTGCGGCCGCCGTCGTCGCTGACGACGAGGTTGCCGCCCGGCTTGAAGACCCGGTCGGCGTTGGTCGGGTCCACGACCAGCCTGCCGAAATAGAAGGGACGCCAGACCATTGCCTGGCTGCGGTCGCGCTCCTCCCAGGTCTTGCCGCCGTCGGAGGAGCGGTAGAGAGCGGACTTGGCCGACTCGACCAGAGCGTAGACGATCTTCGAGTCCGATGGCGCCAGGGCCACCTCGACGCGTCCCCAGGGTTTCGCGGGCAGGGCCGCGTTCGTCTTGTCGGTCAGCTCGGTCCAGGTTTTTCCGCCGTCCCGAGACTGGAAGAGGCCGCTGCCGCTGGCCGCGTCGGGCCCGTCTCCGCCGGAGCGAAACGTCCACCCTTTACGGCGGAAGTCCCACATCCCGGCATAGAGCACGTCCGGGTTCTTCGGGTCCATCGTCGCGGAGGCGCATCCGGTCGAAAGATTCGGGGCCTTGAGCGCCAGGTGCCAGGTCTTGCCGCCGTCGGTCGTCTTGTAGAGGCCGCGCCCGGCGCTGTCGCTCCAGAGTCTGCCGGGCACGCAGGCGTACACCGTGTCACCGTCTTTGGGACTCACGAGGATCCGCACGATGTGCTCGGAGTCGCGCAGTCCCATGTTCGTCCAAGTCTCACCGCCGTCGGTGGACTTATAGATGCCGTCGCCGATCGAGACCGAGTTGCGCATCCAGGACTCGCCCGTGCCGACCCAGACCGTCTTCGGGTTGGAGGTATCGATCGTGACGGCGCCGATGGACTGGACCGGCTGTTTGTCGAAGACGGGCTTGAACCGCGTGCCGCCGTCCTCCGACTTCCAGACGCCGCCGCTCGCCGCTCCCACGAAGACGGTGGTCCTTCCCTCGACGTTACGGGCGGCCAAGGCCGCGACGCGGCCGCTCATGACCGCCGAGCCGATGTTGCGCGCCGAAAGACCCGAGAGGGCGCCGGAATCGAAAGCCGGCCCGCGCGCGCTCGCGGGAGCGGGCGGTCTCGCGGGCGCCACCGGGGACGCAGACGCGGCGGAAGGCGCCGCCGGGATGGCGCGCCCGATCGGCGTGCCCGCGGGCGGAAACTTGAAGAGACCGTCGTCCACTTCGACGTTCGCTTCCGCGTGCTCGATCGTTATGCGGGACCGACGAGGCTCTCCTTTGCGCCCCGACTCGATCGAGAAGGGAAACCAGACTCCGGCGACCTGCTCATAGCTGCCCAGATCCGTCTCGGTGACCAGCTCGGTGCCGCGGACGCGCGCGATTGTCTCGACCCGGATCTCCAGGAAGTAATCGGGATCGAGGAAGACGTACTGAGTGTCGCCCCCCTTCAACGTCACGCGCAGCCTGTGCGCCGGCGTGCCGTCCACGTCCTCCGTGCCCAGGTACTCGACCCTGTGTCCCTTCTCGCGCCAGTGGACAAGCGGCCCCTCGATGTCCGCGCGTTGCGCCATGTCCCGGGCGTCGTCGGCCGATCCCTTCTCCGCGTCACGACGCCCCTGGAACGGCGACAGGCTCCAACTCTCCTGCCCGTCGAAGGCCTCCACGGAGGTCAGGCCCTGGAGGGTGATCTCGCTCCGGATCATGCCCGGCCGCTTCTGCAGCCGCCCCCAGGCCTCCTCGATCGCGAACTCACCTCCTCCCAACACCACCTTTCCCGTCGCCCGAAGCGACTTGATCGCCTCGATCTTCGCCGCCCCTCCCCGCGCCTCGACGTAGCGCGCCAGGATCTCGTCCATCGTGAGAGCGTTCGCGGACCCCGCTGGCAGAGCAAGGAAAGCCGCGACGACCGCAACCGCAAAGCGCATGTGCAACCTCCAAAGTTGGTTTAGCGCAGATCATAGGCGAAGAAACACCGGCTCGAGCAATTCCGCCCTGCGAAGAGGACACCGCGGCCGCATCGATGGATACGGCGCGGTTGCCCGCCTAGCAAATTCTCAACAGAATATTCTTTGCAGAATAAAAACTGCGGAGGGGCGGTTGCCATGGATACCATGAAACGCGCTCTCGTCTTCTCGGCGATCCTCTTGCTCGGCGCCTCCGCCGCGTTCGCAGAGCGCGGCTCGCCGTCCCGCTTCTCGAACCGTCTCTTCAACGACGTCGTCGAGATGACCAGGGCCGGCCTTTCGGACGCGACGATCGTGGCGTACGTCAAGGCCCGCCGCTCGCGGCTCGATTCGGACGTGAACGCCGACGACCTGATCCGGCTCCGCCAGGCCGGCGTCAGCGAGGCTGTGGTCGGCACCATCGCGGGGATCACGGGTCTCGACGGCGGTCCGAGCGGTCCCGACAGCGAGGCGACCTACGACTCGAGAGAGGAAACGGCTGTCCCCGTCGAGCCGTCCTACGCGGAGGACGAAGCCTATTCCTACCCTTACGGTTATCCATACTGGTACGCCTACGGCTATCCGTACTGGTACGGCTACGGGCCGTATTTCTCGACGACGTTCTTCTTCGGCGGCCGGTCCTTCCATGGCGGAGGCTTCGGCCACCGGGGATTCGGGCACGGCGGACGCTCCGGCGGTTCCGGGGGCCGCGGCGGTCATGGCGGCCGCGGCCGCCACTGACGACCCTGACGACTGTCATCCCGAGCGACCTGTCCTCCGAAGCTTCAGCGAAGGAGGAAGCGAGGGATCGTCTCTCGTTTCGTCGCCTCCGGCGATCCCAGCTCTGTGGCTTCACGCCTTCCCCCTGTCTTCCGCGCGCAACGAGGCCCACGCCTGGCCCACTTCAGCCTGAAGGGCCTTGAAATCTGGCCCCCTCGTACCGCCCTGAGGGCAATGCCGTGCGCGTCGAAAACCGGCACAGAACCAGCAGAACCGCCGCCCAGCCGCTTTCCGCGTCATGTCTCCTCCCTTCACAAGACGTCTCGCCGCAATTATCCCGTTCGGAGCACTCCTTCTGGTGCAAATGCATCAGTTTTTCCCCGGCCGGCCTTCCGCATAATGAGCGGCCTTCTTGCAGATCCATGAGGTGAATCAGGTGTTTCAGATCCTCGTCAAAAAGTCTCTGGGAGAGAATGTCACCCTCTACGAGGTCGAGGCGCCGCGCGTGGTCAGGCGCCACCGGGCGGGTCAGTTCGTGATGGTGCGCCCGACGGACCGCTCCGAACGGATTCCCCTGACGATCGCGGACACCGACACGGCGAAGGGAACGATCACCCTCGTGGTCCAGGCCGTCGGAAAGACCACCTTCGAGATGAGCGAAGCCTTCCAAGAAGGGGACGCCTTCGCCAACGTGGCCGGGCCGCTCGGCAATCCCACGCACATCGCTATCCCGGGCAGGGCGGACGATTTTCGAGGGACCGTAGCCTGCGTCGCCGGCGGGATCGGCGCCGCGCCGATGCTTCCCATCGCCGGCGCCTTCAAGGAGGCCGGGCACGAGGTCGTAACGATCCTCGGCGCTCGGCGGAAGGACCTGCTCGTTTTCGAGGACCGCCTCGCCGCCGCCTCGAGCGAGCTCCTCGTCTGCACGGACGACGGCTCGTACGGCCGCAAGGGCTTCGTGACGGATGTCTTGAAGAATCTGA
>WNGA01014929.1_pt1 | contig 12516 bp, 11 predicted proteins | sample 5400061 | NCBI WGS metagenome assembly WNGA01 (sample SAMN13153366, study PRJNA577476) | soil metagenome | isolation source: 100 cm soil or saprolite under grassland replicate 2 | place: USA:California | collected 2016-06-15
TCCTCTCAAGCGGCCTCACGTCGCAGGTGCTCGAAGCAACACTGAAGGGCCCACAGCGCGGCTCCCAGCGTCCGACTAACCTCCGGCCTCACAACCGACCAAGGAGCAACGACGTCAGCGGGCAACCAGCCCGATTTTCCCGCATGCACGGCGTCCCCACAGGGGACCGGGGAACTGACTTGTTGAATCGCGGCTAGGACGCCGGGTCTGCAGCCCGTAGCGTCCAGGGTGCCGGCCGTCTGGCTCGCAAAGCTTCTTGCCGCCGCAGGCTGGGCTGGCTCGCTGATAGCGTGCCGAGCGCGGCCGGCACCCGCCGCGACGTGGCTCAACAGAGGCATGTCCCCCCTGAAGTCAGGCTGCCCGTCGCGGGACCATCCCCATCCCGCGACGAAAGGCGACCGTTGATCACCATCGGCATCGACCCGCACAAGGCCTCGGTCACCGCGGCCGTCCTCGACGTCCACGAGATCGTCCTGGCCGAGCTGCGCCTGCCTACCACCGCCGAGACCAGCGCGCAGCTGCTGGCGTTCGCGGCACCTGGCCCACGCGCCGGTGGGCCGTGGAGGGCGCCACGGGGCTGGGTCACAGCGTCGCCCAGCAGCTGGTCGCCGCCGGCGAGACCGTGCTGGACGTGCCCGCCAAGCTGACCGCCCGCGCCAGGCTGCTCGGCGCCGGCAGTGCCCGCAAGACCGACCCGGCCGATGCCGCCTCGGCAGCTGCCGTCGCGATCCACAACCGGCAGCTGCGCCAGGTCACCGCCGAGGACCCCACCGTGGTGCTGCGGCTGCTCACCGAGCGACGCGACGACCTGGTCGCCGAGCGCACCCGCACCCTGAGCCGCCTGCACGTGCTGCTGCGCGACCTGCACCCTGGCGGCGCTGCGCGGGAGCTGACCGCCGCCGACGCCGCCGCACTGCTGCGCCGGATCCGACCCGCGACCGTGGTCGACGCCCAGCGCAAGCGGATCGCACGAGAGCTACTCGCCGACGTGCGGCGCCTCGACCGGCAGGTCGCCGCCGCTACCAGCGCGGTCCGCAAGTCCGTGGCTGCCAGCGGCACGACCCTCACCCAGATCTACGGCGTCGGCCCGGTCCTGGCCGCCAAGATCCTCGGTCACACCGGTGACGTCGCCCGCTTCCCCGGCCGCGACCACTACGCCAGCTACACCGGCGCCGCCCCGATCGAGGCCTCCAGCGGCGACCTGCGACGGCACCGGCTGAACCGGGCCGGCAACCGCCAGCTCAACTGCGCGCTGCACATCATCGCGGTCTGCCAGATCCGCGACCCCGGCCCTGGACAGGCCTACTACCAGCGCAAGCTCGCCGAGGCCAAGACCCCTGCGGAGGCTCGCCGCAGCCTTAAACGGCACCTGTCCAACGTCGTCTACCACCACCTGCTCACCGATCACCGCCGTCGGACGTCCAGGAGTTGACACACAGAGGCGCTATCAGGTCCCGGCCGACGCCACGGCGAGCGAACAGGGCGCCCCCAGGCCGGCCGACGGATCGCACCCAAGGCACACCAGGCCGGTGTCATGTCGGGTCAGACCGTCCCAGATGACGCCTAGCCCAATCCTCGCAGTGCCGTGGCGTCGTAGTACGCCGTCGCGATCCACCTGCCGTCGGGCGACCACGCCACGCCGCGGATCACGTGCTCATGGCCGCGCAGCACGATGCGAACCCGCGAGGCCGCCAGCGCGGCGACCAATGCTCGATGGGCAAGGGGGTGGACCTGGAGCTGGACCGCGATCTGGACCGTGCTGGCGTTCCTCCTCCTGCTGTTCCACGGCGACTCGATCCTCGCGTTCGCCGCCGAGCAGCTCCGCGCCCGCCGCCTCGACCTCCAACGCGAGAAGACCAGGCAGGCGATGCCTGCCCAACAGCGCGACCCGCTGGTCTAGCAGCTTGCCGGCACCGACCCGCAGCAAGACGCACCCGCCGACCGTGCCTGAGCAGCCAAGCGCCTTCCAGCTACGTCGTCCACAACGCCGCCGCGCGCGCTCAAGGCGAACACATGTTCGAGTAGGATGGGTACCTCATGCTGGTGACCCAGGCCTACCGGTACGCTCTCGACCCCACCCCGCGGCAGCAGCGGGCGTTGTGGTCACACTGCGGCGCGGCCCGCCGCGCGTTCAATTGGGGTCTGGGCCTGGTCATGCAGCGCCTCGACGAGCGTGCCGCCGGCCACGAGGTGGAGCTGCCGTGGACGCTGCCGGCGCTGCGCAAAGAGTGGAACCGCGCCAAGGATCAGGTGGCCCCCTGGTGGCGAGAGAACTCCAAGGAAGCCTACAACTCCGGCCTGGACGCGCTCGCGCGCGGGCTGGCGAACTGGGCGGACTCCAAGGCGGGCAGGCGCAAGGGCCCCAGGGTCGGCTTCCCAACGTTCAAGGCCAAGCACCGAAGCCGGCCTTCATGCCGGTTCTGGACTGGCGCGATCCGGGTCGAGCCCGACCGCCACCATGTGGTCCTCCCACGCATCGGGCGGATCAGGACGCACGAGTCGACCCGCAAGCTCGCCCGTCGCCTGGAAGCCGGCACCGCCAGGATCCTCAACGCGACCATCACCTGCGTCGCGGACCGCTGGCATGTGAGCTTCACCGTCGAAGTCCAGCGCCGCGTGCGGGTCCCAGCCCCGCCCCGGGCGGTCGTCGGTGTGGACGTCGGCATCCGGCACCTGGCGGTCCTTTCCACCGGCCAGGTCATCGCCAACCCGCGGCCGCTCGATCAGGCGCGGCGGCGGCTGCGACGGCTCAACCGGCAGCTCGCGCGCCGCCACGGCCCGCGCACCACCGACGGCACCCGCCGCACCCCGTCGGCCGGCTGGACGCAGGCCCGACGGCGCCTCGCCCGGACGCACGCCCGCGTGGCGAACCTCCGCCGCGACGGCCTGCACAAGCTCACCACCGAGCTTGCCAGCAGCCACGGCACGATCGTGGTCGAACACCTCAACGTCCCTGGCATGCTGCGCAACCGGCGCCTGGCCCGCGACATCGCCGACGCCGGGTTCGGGGAACTGCGCCGCCAGCTCGCCTACAAGACCACCTGGGCCGGGACGCGGCTGGTCCAGGCCGGCACCTTCTACCCGTCCAGCAAGACCTGCTCGGCCTGTGGGTCAGTGAAAGCCAAGCTGGCCCTCAGCGCCCGGGTGTTCTGCTGCGGGGCCTGCGGGCTTCGTATCGACCGTGACCTGAACGCGGCGTGCAACCTTGCCACGCTGGCCAACCTTGTGGTCGCCGGGAGTGGCCCGGAGACCGAAAACGCCTGTGGAGCCGACCGGAAGCCCCGCCCTCGGCGGGCAGGTGGCAACGAAGCGGGAAGCCGGCACCAGCTGGACGCTGGGTAAGACCGGCACCGTCGACCGGCAATGGTTGACTGCGCAGATCGCTCGCATTTGCTGACGGTCTGCGTAACGGATACGTAGGCCACCTGTTATAGACAGGTTATGACGTCCAGGTCTCGAAGCCGGGAGGGTGGGGCCGGCCGGCCGCTGCGTGGGTTGAGGCTGGCTGGCCGAGGCGGTGGCGTAGGGCGGCTGCGGTCACGAAGGACGCGCCCTCGTAGCGCAGCCTGGTGATCAGTCAGGGTCCTACACCCGGCTGCCCTCACTAGGACTTCGTATCCGCGTCTAACTCTTGCCCTTTGGCAGCACGATCTTCACGTCCAGGTCGGTGTGCTCCTTGATGAGCGCCAGCAGGCCGTTACCGTTGATGAGCTCGATCGGCTTTCCTCGCGCGAACGCGTGCCCTGCCTCGGTGAAGTCCGAGGTGGTGACCAGGATGCCCTTGGAGGCGCGTTCGTGGTCGAGGGCGCCGGCAAGGTCGCGCACCGCCTCGACGGGGACCCGGTGGGTGTAGCGCTTGGCCTGGATGATGTACTTCCCGCCGACCACCGACTTGGTGTAGTGGGCCACGCAGTCCACGCCGCCGTCGCGCGACGGGGTGGTCTGGTAGGTGTCGAAGCCCATCGCCTGGAACAGGTCGCGGATCACGGTCTCGAACGCCTGCGGCGTGAGGTCGACCAGGTTGGTGCGGTCATCGAGCGTGGAGAGGATCTCCTCCTCCTCGATGAAGCGGGGGTCGTCGACGTCGAACTCCAGGATCGGCGGGATCGCCTCGAGCTCGGTCGGTGCCGGCGAGAAGTTTGCCCTGAGCCCCTTCAGGGCTCGCTGCGGGTCGAGCTGGGGGTGGGACAGGTCCAGCCCGAGGAACGCCTCCCGGCCGGTCCGTACCGAGACCAGCTTCGGCCGGGTTGGCCGCCCGGTGGAGGGGTCGATGTCGTCCACCACGCCGTTGAAGGCGATGCGCCCCACGTTGGCGGGCTGGTCGGCGGTGAACAGCTCGTGCAGCACCCGCATCGTGACCTGGGCCAGGACCGACTTGTACAGCCGCTGGGCGTCGGCCGGGGTCCGCTGCTTCGGCTCGATGAGCTCCTTGGTCTTGACGTACCGGTAGCTGGCCTCGCTGGGGATGACGTCGCGGGCACGGGGGAACTCGTACTCCACCAGCAGCTCCTGCTCCCGCCGGCGGTAGATCAGCGTGAACGCGTGCGGGAAGCCGGCCGGGTACTGGCTGGCTTGCAGCGTCGACGTCAGGCACCGCTCGACCGCGGCGCGCTTACCCGTCTGGAAGTCGGCCGCGAGCTCGGCGATACGGCGGTGCTGCTCGTGGGCAGCGGTGGTGGCCGCCTCGTGCCGCGCCGTGGCGCGAGCCAGCTGCTCCTGGCGGTGCCGCTCGGCCTGCTGCCACTCGGCCTGCGCGCGTTCGAAGGCGGTCCGGCCCTGCTGCCACCGCCGCTGGAACCGCTCCTGGGCGCCTGGCAGCCGCTTCGCCAGGCGGTTGGGGAGCTTCGGCTTGAACGCCTCCGGGTCGGGCGCGGGCAGCGGGGAGGCGAGCGTGCCGGGTTGGAACTGGGGGAGTGGCGCCTTCATCGCGCGGAAGTCCACCCGGGCGGGGCGGCTGAGCGACCACGTCAGCAGGTGCTCCAGCGTCTCGACCCACCGCCGGATTTCTTCGTTGCGGCGGGCTTCCTCCTCAGCCCCAGCCAGGTCCCGGAGCCGCTTCTGCTCCTTCTCCCAGGCGCGCTGCTCCGCCGTGGACATGCCACCCGCCCTCCTACGACTCGAATGCCTCGATCATGTCACACGACGGGTTGGCCGAGGCGGCCAGCGTCTCTGGACGGCCCGTCCGGTCTCGGGGCCAGCCGGTGGCCCGCCGGCCTGCAGGACGACGGCCCGACCAGGCTGGGTCGGGGCCGTCGCGGACGAACGACCAGTTGCTACTGGAGCTACACGTCGCAGAAGACACCGGCGAACAGGCTGGCGCGTCCGAGCGCGGTGCAGGAGGGTCTGGATGAGGCCAATGTGGGCGCTGGGCACGACGCCACCGACGTCGTAGTTGACGCCGGTCCCCGGGTTGCACTTGAGGCCCGCGCCGGGCCGTGGGGTTGCCACGCTGTTGTCCATCATGTACTGGTAGACGCCGCGCAGCGCGTCCCGTGAGGTGTTCCCGAACCGCCGTCAGGAACCAGGCCGGCGCCGTCGAGGACGTTCAGCCAGGTCTGCAGGCTGACGATGCACGCGCCGGTGACGCCGACCGCCATCACGCCGCACTCGCCAATGTCCCGAGTGATCCGGTAGGAGTTGTTGGCGTGCACGGCCGGGGCAGCGACGACCACGCCGGCGACGATGGCTGCCAGCTCGACGATCGCCGCGGCGGTTCGACCCCGAGTGGCTCGAAATGCAACGTGGCGTGCAAGTTGACGCACGGGATAGGTCGGTGGCCAGTACGCAATCAAGTACGGGTCGGACGGCTGGATAGTTCAGCTCAACCGGATGGTCAGCTCTAAGCGGTTCGTAGAGGGCACTGTGCCTAGCTGTCCGTCATTGCACAACATCTCTCCGATGTCCCCACGACCACGCCGTCCAGCTCGTCGTGGGCTCTACCGGCGGCGGCGGCGTGCCGATGGTTCCTAGGATCCGCCGGGCTGCTGTGGTGGCCGGCCTGGGTCCGCTCCGCCGGCGGGTCGAGACCTGAGGTTCGCCTGTTGGCGGGGGGAGGGGGATGGGCGGCGCTGCACGCGGCCCTGGCCGGTGGGGTGGTGGGGCGTGAGGTGCCCGCGTTGCGGTGCCGCCAACCCTGACGGGGCGGAGTGGTGCGGCCAGTGCCTGATGCGCTTCGGTACGCCGATTCCGCTGGTCACCCCGCAGCAGCCGGGTGGCAAGGAGCGGCAGCCCTCGGCCTCGGAGCTGCCGGAGGGTGTGGGCGGGGCGGACGGTGCGACCTCGGCGCCGGCGCGGCCGCCGGACCTCGGCCAGACGGTGGCGGTGCGGCTGGTGCCGTCGCCGGACGGGCGCATCCGGCGGGTGGGGGAGCGGCTGGAGTGGGCCTGCCCGGCGTGCGAGGAGGTCAACGCGATCGACGAGCTGACCTGCCGGGTCTGTGGCAACCCGATCCTGGACCTGTTCCGGCTTCCGGAGCCGCCGCAGGTGTCCCGGCGTGCCGGGGTGGCTGTCGGCTTGTCGGTGGTGCCCGGGCTGGGGTGCTGGTATGCGGGGTCGCTGGGGCAGGGGGTGGCCCGGCTGCTGCTCGCGTGCACGTGGCTGACGGTGCTGGTGGCGGTGTGGCCCCGGCCGGAGTTCGCGATGCTGGCGGTGAAGGTGGCGTTTGCGCTGGGGCTGGTGGGCCTGTGGGTGGTGTCGGCGGTGGACGCCAGGCGCCTGGTGGAGCGGCGCGGTCTCCTGGTCGACCAGCGTGTGCTCGCGATCGCGGCGGGGGTGTTGAGCGTGGTGCTCGCGCTCGGCCTGGTGGTGACGTTCAGCCAGGGCTCGCGACCGCTCGGGTCGGGCCCGGTGGCGCCGACGGTTCCCACGTCCGGGCAGGTGCCGCCGGGTGGCTCCGACGGGCCGGGGCCGGAGGCGCGCTGACGGGCTGCCGGCTTGGGGGTGTCGATCCCGTAGCATGGTTTGGACGCCTCCGTCGCGGCAGGAGCAGCCCCGCCGCCGAGGGCACGGGCCGCCCGCACCGCAGGAGCCAGCCATCCGCATCAAGGTCGTCTCCGACATCCATGGCGCCGCCGACCTGCTCCGCCGGGAGGCCGCCGACGCCGACGCCCTGCTCGTCTGTGGTGACCTGGTCAACCTGCTCGACTACCTGAAGCTGCAGGGGCCGGTGGTCGACGTGTTCGGGCTGGAGGCGACGCGCCGGTTCGTGGAGCTGCGCACGGCGAGCCGGTTCGAGGAGGCCGGGCTGGTGTTGCGGGGGGCGGCCTCGGGCCGTGAGGACGAGGTCCGCCACCGTATCCAGGCCGCGTGCCGCGAGCAGCTCGCGGCCGTGTTCGACGCGTTCCCGGAGCGGACCTACCTGACCCACGGGAACGTGGACACCCCGGCGATGTGGGCGGAGTTCCTGCGGCCTGGGCTGCGCTACCTGGACGGCGAGGCGGTCGACCTGGACGGCATCTCGGTCGGCTTCGTGGGCGGCGGCCTGCCCCGTGGCGTCCGTCCGCACCTGGCTGAGGTGACCGAGGCGGAGTTCGCCGCCAAGGTGGCGCGGCTGCCGCGGGTCGACGTGCTCTGCTCGCACATGCCGCCGGCAGTGGACGACCTGCGTTTCGACGTGGTGGCGGGGCGGTTCGAGCCGGGCAGCCAGGCGCTGCTCGACTACGTCGAGGAGCAGCAGCCCGACTACCTGTACTTCGGGCACGTGCACCAGCCGCGCGCGAGCCGCCTGCGCATCGGGCGGACCCGGCTGGTCAACGTCGGCTACTTCCGCGGGACCGGTCGCATGGTGGTCCACCCGGCACTCTGACCCGAGGGCGTCCGCCGAGGTCGAACGGGTTAGTCAGCATGGAGCGGCCGGCTCCGTTCCGCAGGTAACAAGTGCGTGGGTCATCCACGATGGCGCGGACGGAGCCACATACGGAAGGAGCCGGCCGTGCCCAGTGTCTCCCATCTCGGCCCGACCCACCTTGGCCTGGACGTCCACAAGGACACCATCTCGGTGGCGATCCTGACCCCAGATCGTGACGGCCCGGACGTCGAGCGGATTCCTCATGACGAGGCGTCGGTGCGCAGGCTCGTTGGCCGCCTTGGTGATCCCCGCTGGCTGCGAGCCTGCTACGAGGCCGGCCCGACCGGCTACGAGCTGGCCCGGCTGCTGCACAGCATGGGGGTGCGCTGCGAGGTGATCGCCCCCTCGCTGATCCCCAAGGCGCCCGGCGACAAGGTCAAGACCGACCGTCGGGACTGCCGGCGACTGGCCCGGCTGCACCGGGCCGGAGAACTGGTGGCGATCCGCATCCCCAGCGTTCAGGAAGAAGCGGTCCGCGATTTGTGCCGGGCCCGGGCCGATATGGTCGAAGACCGGACCCGCGCCAGGCATCGCCTCAGCAAGTTCCTGCTGCGCCACGGCCGGCCCTGGCGGGGTGGCAACGCCTGGACGCTGACCCATGAGCGCTGGCTGCTTCAGCAACGCTTCGAGGAGCCGGCGCTGGCGGCGACCTATGCGCACTACCGGGCGGTGCTGCAAGGCCGCGACGCAGCACTGGAGGCGATCCAGGCCGACCTGGCCGTCTGGTACGACCTACCGCCGTTCGCTGATGCCGTGCACCGCCTGAGCGCCTACCGGGGCGTGACCCGGCTGGGCGCGTTGACGCTAGCCAGTGAGGTGTGCGACTGGCGCCGGTTCGGTCGGGCGGCCGCGTTCACTGGCTTCTGCGGCCTGGTGCCCTCGGAGTACTCCAGTGGGACCTCGACGTGGCGGGGCCACATCACCAAGTGTGGCAACGCCCACCTGCGCGCCCAGCTGGTGGAGTCGGCCTGGGCCTACCAGCACCGCCCCGGGGTCGGGGTCGACCTGCACGGGCGCCAGCAGGGCCTGGATCCCCAGGTGGTGGCCCGGGCGTGGGCGGCCCAGCTGCGGCTGTGCGGCCGCTTTCGGCGGCTGGCCGCCCGCAAGGACTCCAAGAACGTCGTCGTCACTGCGATCGCCCGAGAGCTCGCCGGGTTCTTGTGGGCGGAGATGGCGGCCTAACGGTGCTTGCTGTCCAACGGCCACCGGTGAGATCGGCGCCACGGTGACCGCCAGCCGCACGCCGCGCCGGGGCACCGCCGCTGCAGGACCGATCCCCGTGAGTACTCTGCGCCGGCCACGCCGGCGCGCGCTTAGTCAGGGGCACCTTCCTGCGAGTAGCCGACCTGCGGTTTCGACCCGCGTACATCAGTGTGGCGGTTCGCCGATCCACCATGCCCCGGCGCGGCGTGCCGATCGTGGAGCCCGGCCACCGCCGCAGCGGGCTTGCCGACCACCCCAACCCATGTTGACCTGCTCCTGCGCGACAAGCGCTGTCACCTCATCTGTGCCGAATCACGCCATCTACCAGGCAAATCGTCGCGTTGACATGCCGCTCCACATCAGTACTCCAACCGAAGATCGTGATCTTCATGGCTGCTGAGCGGCTTGCCGTCGGTAGTGGCAGGCACGGGCACGGGCGCGGGCTTGCTGGCGGCGTCGCCACCACGACCAGCGTGGCGAACAGGTGGTGATCTCGTTGCAGGTCAGCTGGATCGCCCCTGGGGCGCGGGATGCTGGGCGTGCTGGATGACCGCAGCCACCACCAGGAACGCGTACGCCAGCATGGCCAGGGTCACCCAGCAGCCACCTTGCCGGTGGGATGCGCTCGGCCAGCCGGGCCGCCAGCGTGGGGTGCGGCGGCCCCGACGCTGGCGACACGGCGGTCACCCATCCGGCCGGCACGCCGGCGTCCAGCGCGCGCTCCAGCCTCCTGCGGGCCAGCTCCGGCTTGGTCTGGAACTCGACCTGGGTGGGGACGCCAGCGGCCCGGCAGCGCGCCGGGTCGGCCAGCCATCCTTGGGGCAGGTACAGCTCGCGGTCGATCACGCCATGCCCGGCGGTGGTGGCATAGGCCAGGTAGACGGCGACCTGGGCGTTGTCGACCTTGCCGGCGGTGCCGGGTGTACTGGCGTTGCACCCCGACGGTGTGGTCCCCTTCTTGAGGTCGCCGGTCTCGTCGACGACCAGCACCGCAGCGGGGTCGGCCAGGTGCTCGAGCAGGTAGTCGCGGATGTCGTCGCGGACGGCGTGCTCGTCCCAGACCGCCCGGCTCAGCAGGTGCTGCAGGCTGTCCGGGGTGGCCTGGCCGGCGTGCTCGGCGATCGTCCAGCAGTTCTTGCGGGGCAGCCCCGACAGCAGCCTGAGCACCAATGCGCGGGCGTGCCGTCGGGGCTCCACCCGCCCGAACCGGCCGGCGATCCGGCCAAGCAGCTCGTCCACCCTTGTCTGCCAACTGGCAGGAGTTACCCTGTGGCCTACGGCCACTGTGTGATCTTTGGTTGTCCACATACCACCGGATCATCACCGGTGGCCGCCCTGGCCTGCCGGCCGGCTCAAGCCCCCGAGCCACCCGTGACCAGCAAGGTCACGATCTCCGGTTGGAGTATTAGGGCCTGTTTCGAAAGTAGATCAAGGTCGTGCGATGATCACCTCGCGTGGCACGGGAGATCTGACGGCGTCGGCACCCCGGAACGCGGCCTCCAGGTCGGCGGGCGTGCCCAGGTCGCCCGTGATGATCTCCAGCCGGGAATCGGGGCCGAGCCGATCGCGGGCCTTACCCGGGTCGCGGACCAGGGCCCGCACCCGCTGCCCTCCGCCAGCAGCCCGCGGGCTACCAGCGTGCCGACCTTTCCGGTTGCGCCGATCACGGTGATAGTCATGATTCTCCTTGCCGGCCGGGGACGGGGACGGGACGGGCCGCTCAAGCCGTTATGCGCGTGGCACGGTCCGTGCCAGGAAGTCCCGCATCAGCGCGGCGATCTCGGCTGCCTTGTCCTCCAGCGCGAAATGGCCGGTCTGGAGCGCGTGGTACTCGGCGCCCGGGTGGTCGGTGAGGATCTGCCGGACGACTTCTTCCGGGAAGATCTCGTCGTTGGCCCCGGTGGCCACCAGCGTGGGAGGGCGGCGATCACGCAGGAACTCCTGCATGGCCTTGAACGTCGGTACGTTGTTCCGGATGTCGTAGAGCAGGTCGAGCATGATCTCGTCGACGCCGGGGCGGTCGATCAGCGCCTTGTCGATGACCCAGTTGTCCGGGTCGATCCGCGAGGGGTCCTGGACGCCGGACAGGTACTGGCCGCGCAGCCCGTCCCGGTCCAGGTAGGAGCGCGCGGCGTGGCGGTGCTCGGCGGACCGGTCCGCCCAGTACTAGCCGAGGGTGGCCCACCAGCCCTGCGGCTCCCAGGGGTGCAGCGGCGCGTTCTGCACGATGATCGCGGACAGCCGCTCGGGGTGCCGGAGCGCGAGCCGGAATCCGACCGGCGCGCCGAAGTCCATCACGTAGATCGCGAACCTATCGATTCCTAGCTGGCCGGGCAGGCCGTCGACCACGTCGGCCAGGTGGTCGAAGGTATAGCCGAACGCGAACCGGTCCGGCACCGCGCTGTGGCCGAACGCGGGGTAGTCCGGGGCGATGACGTGGTAGGCGTCCAAGCCGTGCAGCAGGAGCACTGCGGGCGCGCTGTCCGGCCCGGCCTCGCGGTAGAAGACGCTGATGCCGCCGACGGCGGCGGTGCGGTAGTGCACGGGCCCGGTGCGGCTGGCGGATTCCATTTTGTTCGCTCCTCTGATGATTTCTGCGTCTAGAACATGGGCGACACGGCGGTTATGCACCCGCAGGGCCAGCGTGCTGACCTCGATCAGCGGGGTGGGCCCATCGCTCGGGTCCCGTGGCACCCCGCAAAGTAACTCAGGGTGTCCGTGATGCTGGTGCGGCTCGCGAGGGCGTGCCGAACGGTGGGGACTGTCCACCGTCGCCGGCCAACCCGTCCTGTCAGGCTTTGGCGATGCCGAGGTCGGCGCGGTCGGCGTCGGTGAGGTCGGTGAGCAGCTCGATGACGGCGGTCGCGAGGGACTGCTGCGCGCGGCGGGGGATCGTGCGCCCGCTCTCGAACGCCCGCTGGACGGTCCGTGCGAGCAGGTCCGCCCGCTGGTCCAGGCCGGCCGCGGCGTGGCCGGCGGTCGTCGGCGCTGCGGCGGCCTCCGCCTCCGCCTGCAGGAACCCTTCGAAGGTGGCCTGGAACGCGTAGGCGATCGCGTCGACGTCCAGGTCGTCGCGCAGCAGGCCGTGGCTGCTGAGCAGCTGGAAGTAGGTGCGGGACAGCAGGCGGTGCCGGTCGTCGCGGGCGCTGCCGCGCGGCGTGGCCAGCTTGCCCAGCAGGTCGGCGTCGCCCAGGACGAACCCGCGCAGGAGCGGCCGGTGCATGATCGCCAGGAAGTACGCGCGTGCCAGGCGGTGCGGCAGGCACGCCTGCGGGTCCTGGCGCAGCGCCTGCAGCAGCTCGCCGATCGCGCGGAGCACCTCTCGTTGGAAGACCGCCGTGAACAGCTCCTCGCGCGTCTTCCAGTGCAGGTAGATGGTGCCCTTGCCGACGTCGGCGCCGGCGGCCACGTCCTCGACGGTCACCCGCCGGTAGCCGTGCCGCAGCAGCAGCGCCGCCGCCACGTCC
>WNGA01010179.1_pt1 | contig 12514 bp, 13 predicted proteins | sample 5400061 | NCBI WGS metagenome assembly WNGA01 (sample SAMN13153366, study PRJNA577476) | soil metagenome | isolation source: 100 cm soil or saprolite under grassland replicate 2 | place: USA:California | collected 2016-06-15
GTCGTCGGAATAGAGCGCTGCGGGCAATGCCATTCCGACTGAGCGCCACCTCACCGCGGCCCTCTCCCTCTCCGAGGGAGAGGCAGCCGTTTCGAGGCTCCGCCTATTGCCGGAAGCGGTTCTCCACGAGGGCCGGCGCATCCGTCGCCGTCGCGTGGCAGGAGACGCAGACGTAGCGCGCCCCGACGACCTGGCTGCCGAACCGGTCCGGCGCGTTGCGGTAGTCGGTGTAGTGGCTCGCGGGAATGGGCGTGGGCTCGCCGCTCTTCTTGTCCCTGACGGCATGGCAGTCGACGCAGGCGTTCTGCTTCGCGGTGATGGGGAGGAAGTCAGTCACCCCGTGCGGGATGCGCGGCGGGGCGATGATGTAGGGGCGCGGGAGCGCCGGCTGTTCGCCGGGCGCGCTGTCGTTGGCCTTCACCGCCGGGGGTGTGGGCGCCTCGAACACGCTTCCCTTGGCGAGACCCAGGTTCGCATCTGGCATGGGCGCGGAGGACGCCGTTGCCGCCGGCGGCGGTGACCCCGACTTGGCGCAGCCGACGCCGAGCGCGGCGACCAGGGACAGGACGATGGCGGTCTTCATGGCTCGCACCTCGCTCACGCCCTGGTGACCTTGACGGCGCACTTCTTGAAGTCGGTCTGCTTGGAGATCGGGCAGGTCGCGTCGAGGGTCACCTTGTTGATGAAGACCCCCTCGTCGAACCACGGCACGAACACGAGCCCGCGCGGCACGCGGTTGCGGCCCTGGGTGGTGTCGACGCGCGCCTTGATCCTGCCGCGCCGCGATTCGATCCAGGCCAGGTCGTCCTGCCTGAGGCCCCGCGCCTCGGCGTCCTGGGCGTGAATGAAGAGGACCGCCTCCGGTACCGCGTTGTTCAATTCGGGTACCCGGCGCGTCATCGTGCCCGAGTGCCAGTGCTCGAGGACACGGCCGGTGGCCAGCCAGAGATCGTACGTGCCGTCGGGACTCTCGGCGGGGGCGGCGTAGGGACGATAGAAGATCTTGGCCTTGCCCTCGAGCCGCGTCGGCTGGGGGTTCGTCACGCGGTCGAGATCCCCGGCGGGAATCGCCTTCATGGCGCCGCCATAGAAGTCGAAGCCACTCCCCTTCTTGACGTAGGGATCGTGCTGCTCGTTGAAGCGCCAGAGGGTCTCCTTGCCGTTCACCACCGGCCACCGCAGGCCCCGGACATCCTGGCGGAAGTAGACGTCGAAGTCCGCGAGGTCGTGGCCGTGGCCGCGCCCGAAGGCGGCGTACTCCTGGAAGAACGCCTTCTCGGGGAACCAGTCGATGCCGGCGTGGACGACCGTGTGGTTCTCGTGGCCGCCCGCCACGGGATCGGGCCATGGGTGGCGCCGGTTCTCGGGCGTGGCGAAGAGGACCTCGTAGAGCGTCTGATCGCGCCGGTATCCCATCCGCTCGGCCTCCGCGAGCAGGTCGGGCAGGAACCCGTCGTCGAACCCCGCGGCCTTGAGGCCGGGCACCGGCTGGCGGCCCCACGCCTCGGCCAGGGTGAAGCGCTTGGAGAACTCCATCATCTGCCAGACGTCGCTGCGAGCCTCGCCGGGAGGCGGCACCTGCTCACGCCACATCTGCGTGCGCCGCTCCGAGTTGCCGTAGGCGCCCCACTTCTCGAAGATCATCGCCGAGGGCAGGATGAGATCGGCCACCTTGCACGACAGGGTGGGGTAGACGTCGGACACGACGATGAAGTTGTCCTTCTCGCGGGCCGCGTGGATCCAGTGGTTGGCGTTGGCGGTCGACTGGAACGGGTTGGTCACCTGGACCCAGAGCCACTTCACCTTGCCGTCCTCGAGGTCCCGCATCATCTCGGTGATGTGGCTGCCGACCTTGGGGTTGAGGGTGCGCGACGGGAGCTTCCAGAGTCGCTCGCAGTGCGCGCGGTGCTCGGCGTTGTCCACCACCATGTCGGCAGGCAGCCGGTGAGAGAAGGTCCCCACCTCCCGGGCGGTGCCGCAGGCGGAGGGTTGACCGGTGAGCGAGAATGCCCCGCTGCCGGGCTTGGCCTGCTTGCCGGTGAGCAGGTGGACCATGTACGCCTGTTCGTTGACCCACGTGCCACGTACGTGCTGGTTGAAGCCCATGGTCCAGTACGAGACGATCTTCCGGCCGGGATCGGCGTACTGGTCGGCCAGGGCCTCGAGCTTGGCCCTGTAGACGTCCAGGGGCTCGTCACGATCGCCCCGCGAGAGGCCCGCCACGAAGTCGAGGGTGTAGGGCTCGAGGGCCTTCCGGAAGTCCTCGAAGGAGATCATCCAGTGGGCACCGGCGCTGGCCGCGGCCTGCTGGGGACGCTCGTGCCTCACCGAGGGATCGAGCCGCCGGGCGATGGCCTCTTCGCGGGTCAGCGCCACCACGCGCTCGCGGAGCTGGGTGTCCTTCTCCGCGGGGTAGGCGAGGGCCTCGGTGGCGCGCATGCCGTAGCCGATGTCGGCCGGTCCCGTGGCGAAGACACAGTGCTCGCGCACGAAGGCCCGGTCCACGGCGTTGCGGGAGACGATCTCGCGAGCGATGTAGTTCCAGATGGCGAGGTCGGTGCTGGGCTTGAAGACGATGTCCACGTCGGCGCCGTCGGAGCACCGGTTCCCGAAGGTGGTGAGGTTGAAGACCCGGTAGCCGGCCGCGCGCCGGCGCTTGTCGACGATGCGCGCCCACAGCATGGGATGCATCTCCGCCATGTTGGCGCCCCACAGCACCACCGTATCCGTCAGCTCGATGTCGTCGTAGCACCCGGAGGGCTCGTCGATGCCGAAGGTCTGCATGAAGGCCGCCACCGCCGAGGCCATGCAGTGCCGGGCGTTGGGGTCGAGGTTGTTGGAGCGCCACCCCGCCTTGGCGAGCTTCACCGCCGCGTAGCCTTCCTGGACGGTGTACTGGCCGGAGCCCATGATGGCGACGCCGCTCGGCCCGAGCTCGCGGTGGACGCGCTTCCACTCGCGCGCCATCACGTCGAAGGCCTGCGCCCAGCTCACCGGGACGAAGTCGCCCTTCTTGTCGAACGCCCCGTCCCTCATGCGCAGGAGGGGGCGCGTGAGGCGGTCGGCGCCGTACTGGATCTGCGGCAGGGCGTAGCCCTTCACGCACAGGAGACCCCTGTTCACGGGACTCGCCGGGTCCCCCTTCACCGCGACCACCCGGCCGCCGGCGGTGGCGACCTGGATGCCGCAGCCCACGCCGCAGAAGCGGCAGACGCCCCGATCCCAGCGCCAGTCCTTCGGCGCCTCGGCGCCGAACAGCGGCAGGGGCGTGCCGGCCGCTCCGACCACGGCCGTGGTGAAGCCCGCCTTGAGCAGTTGCCGGCGTGTCAGTGTCCAGCTCATGCCTGCCTCCTTGTGCTCCACAGGGGCCCCATCGCCGCCCGCGCCGTGCCAACCCTCACCGGGTCAAGCACAAGCTTGGCGGAGATCCGGCGCGACCGGTTATGACCCGGATCACAGCGCCGGCAGCCTACCGCTACTCCCCGTACCGCGCGCGGTAGAAGTTCGAGCAGCGCCAGGCACTGGCCGTGACCTTCGCAGCGGGTATGGTCCCCACCGGGGCATCGTACATCTGGTCAGAGTTTGACTCCACAACCGGCAGGACGGGTGCGCCCGCTCGGCGGCCGAGACGCACTTGACCTCGGGCACCGCTCCGTCTACTCTCCCCGAGGGGTCCGACCCCGACCACGAGACGGAACGGAGAGCCATGGAACTCGAGCGTCCGCTGCCCCAGCCCATCACCCCGGAGGCCAAGCCTTACTGGAACGGCCTCCGCGAGCACAAGCTCATGCTGCCCCGCTGCCGCCAGTGCCGGCGCGCCTTCTTCTACCCGCGCGTCCTCTGCCCCTTCTGCCACGCCGGGGACATCGAGTGGTTCCAGGCGAGCGGCCGCGGCCGGCTCCACGCGTTCGAGATCGCCTACCAGGCCTTCAACAAGGCGTTCAAGGTCAAGCCGCCGTACGTGCTGGCCCTGGTCGAGCTGGAGGAGGGCCCGCGGCTGGTGTCCAACCTCGTCGGCATCGAGCCGGACCCGCGGCGGATCCGCTGCGACATGCCGGTCGAGGTGGTCTTCCACAAGCTCACCGACGAGATCACCCTGCCGCTGTTCCAGCCCGTGGGAGGCGTCTCATGAAAGAGCTCCGGAACTCCGCTTGCATCGTGGGCGTGGACGAGAGCGACGAGCTCGGCACGCTCCCGCACAAGAGCCAGCTCACCCTCCACCTCGAGGCCGTCAGGAACGCCGTCCGGGACGCCGGTCTCGAGGTCGGCGACGTCGACGGGGTCTTCACGGCCGGCCAGCACTCGCCGGCCACGATCGGCGAGGCGCTCGGTATCACCCCTCGCTACGTCGACGGCACGACGGTGGGCGGCTGCTCCTTCATCATCATGGTCGGCCATGCGGTGGCCGCGCTCCACCACGGCCTCTGCGACGTCGCCGTGGTGTCCCATGGCGAGTCGGGCCGCTCGGGCGTGGGGGTCACCCCGCGCCGGGACACCGCGCTCCCCGGGCAGTACGAGGCGCCCTTCGGCTTCGGCGGCGCCCCGACCTACTTCGGCCTGATCACCACGCGCCACATGCACGAGCACGGCACCACGCTCGAGCAGTGGGCGCAGGTCGCCGTCTCCACGCGCGAGTGGGCCCGGCTCAACCCCAAGGCGAAGAACCGCGAGCCCCTCACCATCGCCGACGTGCTCAACTCGCGGCCCGTCGTCTACCCGTTCAACGTCCTGAACATCTGCCTGGTGACCGACGCGGGCGGGGCCGTCGTCCTGACGCGCGCCGACCGCGCGCGCGACTGCGCCAAGAAACCGGTCTACGTCCGCGGCGCCGGCGAGGCGACCGAGCACGTGATGCTCACCCAGATGCGCCATCTCACCTTCAGCGAGGCGACCCGGCTTTCCGGGGCGAAGGCCTTCGCCATGGCGGAGGTGACGCACGCGGACTTCGACCACATCATGCTCTACGACGCCTTCACCTCGGGCCCGCCGATCATGCTCGAGTCCCTCGGCTTCTGCCAGCCGGGCGAGGGCGTGCACTTCTTCGAGGCCGGCCGGTCGACGCCCGGCGGCTCGCTCCCCATCAACACCAACGGGGGCGGCCTCTCCTACACGCATTCGGGCATGTACGGCATCTTTCCGATCATCGAGGCGACGCGCCAGCTCCGCGGCGAATGCGGCGCCCGCCAGGTGGCCGACTGCCGGCTCTCGCTGGTCAACGGGATGGGCGGCATGCTCTCGGCGGCGGGGACCCTCGTGCTCGCGAACGAGCGCTGACCCGGCTGCCGCCGCGCCTTGGCGCCAGGCCTGATCGGGCGGCCTGGCAAGCTTCCTCGCTGGGCTGAACGGCGAATTGGTTGTCCGCGCGGGCCGTCAACGGTGGGCAACGGAAAGCTCCCCCGCGAGTTTTACACCCGTCCGAATGTCCTGACGGTAGCCCGTGGGCTGCTCGGCCGGTTGCTGGTGGTTCCGGCCACCGACGGGACACGCGTGTCGGGCATCATCGTCGAGACCGAAGCCTATCGTGGCCCCCAGGACCGCGCCTGTCATGCCTATGGCGGGCGGCGCACCGATCGAACGCGGACGATGTACGCGATCGGCGGAACCGCCTATGTCTACTTCGTCTACGGCATGTATCACCAGTTCAACGTGGTTACCAACCTCGCGGACGTGCCCCACGCCGTGCTGGTGCGCGCGCTCGAACCCGTCGAGGGCATCGCGCTGATGCGCGAGCGCCGGCGCGGCCGGTCGGACGAGAGCCTGACGAGCGGGCCGGGCAAGCTCTGCCTCGCGCTGGGGATCGATCGGGCGCTCGACGCCGCCGACCTGCTCGGCGATCGCGTCTGGATCGAGGAGGGTCGCGGGCGGATCCCGCCCGCGGCCATCGAGGTCGGCCAGCGTATCGGCATCGACTACGCGGAGGAGTGGGCGGACAAGCCGTGGCGGTTCTGGCTCAGGGACAACCCGTTCGTCAGTCGGTGATGGTTATCTGATGCCTCCTGGAGGCTCTCCGACGGGCCCGGCTGGATGTCGAAACGGTTGACCCCAGGAACGCGGCACTCCTGACCCTCGCCGCCGGGATGGGGCCAGCGGCGACAAGCCTCTTCTTCCGGGAATCCACATGGGCGTTGAACCCCTCGAGGGTCCGAGCTCCCAGTAGTGAAAGGTCGCCGGGCTGGGCGAAGACCACCTCGTCCACGGTCTTGAACTCGCCGCATTCGATGACTGCCATCCCCACGTGTCGAGTGACGTACTGGCCGTTTGCCATCACGAAGAGCTGATCTCGCTTGAAGGTCTCCACGCCGGCTGAGCGAAGATCAGCTTCGGGGAGCCACGTCATCTCGGCGCCAGTGTCCACCATGACGCGGCGAAACGTCTTCCACCGGGGACGCCGACCCGGCCTCGTGACCCGCACGTCGACCGTGAATACACCCATGCCGTGCTCATTATATAGGTATGTGAGGTGGCCGCGGCTCTTGGCCATGATGCGCGACTTCGTTCCTTTTCGCGGGCGCGGTTCGCGTTCGGGACAGGTCTCGTCGCCATGGCGGGGACCACGATGAGGAGCGCGTCTGGTGAGCGCGGCCCTCGCCCGCCTGCCGGTAGTTTCGCCGCGGGCGAGGGCAGGGGTCGCTCAGTGACCGCCGGTGCCGCCCGTCCCCGGCGTCAGCACCTTGAAGATGCCGGGCTGCTCATCGCCCGCCACCTCGAGGATGCCGAGGGCGCCCTTTTCCATGGCGCGCACGATGCTGTGGTCGACCAGCAGAAAGCGGCCCGGGACCTGCACCGTCATCTCCACGATGGCCGCGCCGCCCGCGGGGATCAGCGTGGTCTGCACGTTCCTGGCCGGCGCGCCGCCGCCGATGGCGCCCTCCGTGTAGACGGTGTCGAAGATCTCCCCGATGACGTGGAAGGACGAGATCAGGTTCGGGCCGCCGTTGCCGACGAACAGCCGGACGGTCTCGCCCACGTGCGCCTTGAGCGTGTTGTCGCCGAGGAGCGCGCCCATCTTGCCGTTGAAGACCACGTACTCGGGCCGCTCATTGCTCAGCTTGCTGGCGTCGAGCGGCTGCAGCCCGGCGGCCAGCGTCTTGCCCTTGGTGTAGAACTCGCCCTGCATCACGTAGTACTCGCGGTCCACCCGGGGCAGGCCGCCCTCGGGCTCGACGAGGATGAGCCCGTACATCCCGTTGGCGATGTGCTGCGGCACGCTCGGCGTCGCGCAGTGGTAGACGTAGAGGCCCGGGTTCATCGCCTTGAACTCGAAGGCGCCTTCCTGACCCGGTCCGAGCTGGGTCACGGCCGCGCCGCCGCCCGGCCCTGTCACCGCGTGGAGGTCGATGGAGTGCGGGTTCTTGCTGCCGTGATGGTTCGTGAGGCGCATCTGGACGATGTCGCCGACCCGCACCCGGATGAACGGCCCCGGCACCGTCCCGCCGAACGTCCAGAAGGTGTACTGGACGCCGTCGGCCAGCGCGCCTTTGACCTCGGTGGTCTCCAGGTTGACGATGACCCTGGCATTGCCGGGCCGATCGACCGGAGGAGGCACCAGCGGAGGCTTGGTGAAGACCGCCTTCACCTCCAGGAGCGGCGCGGAGGTGCCGTCACCGGCCTTGGTCCCGTTCTGCTTCTGCCACATCTGAGCGCCTGCGCCGGCGGCGAGCGCCGCCACCATCGCGAGACCGGCTACCACCGCGAGTCCCCGTTTCATCGGTCCGTCCTCCCTGGTTGAGTTTTTCTGACCTCGATCGAGTTGCCTTGTGAACCAAGAGCAATGGTCGTGCCGTCCGTGTGCGGTCCGGAGAACGGCGCGATCTATCCACACGATAGCGGGCGGTCGAGGATCGGACCTATGAGCCGGATCATAGTCGGCGCCGAGCCGGCGGGAGCGGATCCGGGGAAGTCACGCCCCACATGGGGCGATCGCACCCCTCAGGATGAGGCGGTCGGATCAGAGATTGGAGGGCGCGCCGGCCGAGCCGACGCAAGAGATGGCCTTGTTCAGCGGGGTTCGAGCTGGATCCGGTCGGGCGTCCAGGGTGGGTCGAAGGTGATGGTCACCGCGACGTCGGTCACACCGGGGATCTTCCTCACCGCCCGCTCGACCCACTCCATCATGGCGTCGTGGATGGGGCAGCCAGGAGCCGTGAGCGTCATGGTGATCGCGACCCGCCCGCTCGCGATCTCGATACCGTAGACGAGCCCCAGCTCGACGACCGACATGCCCAGCTCGGGATCGAGCACGCTGCGGAGGGCTTCGGTGACCTGCTCCGCCGTGATCTCGCGCGTGGTGTCCGACCCGCCGCAGATGGCAGGCAGCGCCGTTGCGGTCTCCGACGGCTGATGGGGATTGAACGCGGTCATCGCGCGTGGGCCTGGGCGGTCGCGGGCTCGACCCTCACGACGCGGGTCAGATGACGGAGGACGTGGCCGATGCTGAGGCCGAAGGCGAGGGCGCCGAGCGAGAGGACGGCGCCGGCCGCCCTGACCCACTCGGCTTCTCCGGTCGCGACGGCGATCGGCAGCAGCACCATCCCGCCGGCGAGGAGCAGATAGGCCGAGACCTCGCCGCCGGGCCATGAGAGCTGAGCCAGCGTGGGGACCGGAGCCTTCCCGGCCTGAGGGCTGTAGACGCGGTACCAGACGAGGAAGGGGACGATCTTGAGCATCATGCCGACGATCGTGAGCGACACCCATCCGCCGAGGACGAGCACCGCGTAGCTCGACCCGAGGTGTGGGCCCGAGAAGAGATCCAGCGCGAAGCCCAGGCCCAGAGCCGTGACGGGAAGCAGGAAGACCGTCCCCGTCAGCACGAAGCGCAGTCCCCAGTCGAGCTGCGGGCGCTTGCGATGGCGCGCCATGCGGACCACCCAGACCGCGTGTCCCAGGGCGGCGAGGGCGACGGCCAGTGCCCCCGGCACGATCAGCGCCGACACCCCGAGCAGGCCGAGGACCACGGCGGGGACGCCGACGAGAAGTCCCCAGAGCTGGAGCCGGGCCGGCCAGCCTCCGGGCTCGGGCGCGAGCAGGAACATCGGGTAGACGCGCGCCGCCACGCCCATCACCATGGGCGCGACCCAGCCGAGGAGCGCCAGGTGGAAGTGCGCCTGGAGCCGGGGGAAGAACTCGCCGGGCAGGAAGCTCCCGATGCGGTCGGCGCCCAGGAGGAGGCCGAAGATGACCGTGAGCGCGAGGCCCACATATCCCAGCACGACCAGGCGGGCCGTGAAATCCCACCGGCTGAACCCGCGGAGGCTCAGGCCGACGTTGAGCAGATACATCGCGACGCCCATCGTCAAGAGCGCGGCGGCCGCCAGCAGTCCCGGCCAGGTGCCGACGTAGAAGTGGCCCACCATACCGGCCACGCTCAGCACGACGATCCAGAACTGCCAGCGCGCGAGGCGTTCGCTCCAGATGGGACGCTCGAGCACGATCGGGATGAGCTGGAAGCTCGCGCCCATGATGGTGAGCGTGATCCAGCCGAGCGTCACCGTGTGGGTGAGGGCCACGACACGCGGGTGGTAGTAGTGCCCTGCCAGCTCCGGCGCCAGCCACACGACGCCGAGCGCCGCGGTGATGAAGGCCAAGGCGGCGGCGACCAGATAGGACAGTGGCACCGTCACCGACGGCGCGCTGCCGGGGCGCGGGCGGGGGTTGATCATCCCGTCGCCCCTCCGCGGCGGATGACGATCCGCACGAGCCCCGGACCGGGCTCGTCGGTCTCGTGGGTGAAGCCGCGCTCGTCGAGCTGAGGGTAGAGGAACATCGGCCGGCGCTCGTGCAGCACCTCGATCTGCTGGCCTGGCTCGAGCCGCTCCAGCTCTTCGAGGATGCGCACCATCGGCTGCGGCGGCTCGAGACCGCGCACGTCCAGGACCGGGCTGCGGCGCTCCACCGGCGCCGCGCCCGCGGCCTCGCGCGGCGCGCCGCCGGCGTCCCGATAGAACCACACGGACCAGTCATCGGGGGCGCAGCACTCGGTCCAGTGGGCCAGACCGCGCTTGCCGAGGACGTCGTAGAGCGGGATGGGCTCGAACGGCGCACGGAGCACCAGGACCTCGTCGGGCCCGAGCGCCTTGACGGCGGCCATGATCCTGGCGAAGGGCTCCTGGTTCCGGCGGATGTCCTCGCGCACGTCGAGGTGGCGCTGGCGCGACTCGGGCACTTCCGTGAGCGCGGCCGGCCTGGGCTCGACGTTCCCTGTCCCCTCTGGGGAGAGGGCGGGGTGAGGGGTGGGGTCACCTTCCCCCACCACGCGCCTCAGCGTGGTGAGCAGGTCGTCGGCGGAGACGCCGGCGATGCGCGCCGCCTGGGCCACCGTGACACGCGGCGCCATCACTCGCCTGAGGAGCTTGTTCCTGAGCTGCTTGAAGTGTGGGTGATAGCTGGCCAGCACCTCCACCAGCTCCGGGTGCTCGTCGAGCAGTCGACCCAGCGGGATATCCCCGGAGATCATGCGTCCGCGCTCCCGGTGTCGTTCAGGGCCTTCAGCAGCGCCTCGAGGGAGACGCCCGCGGAGGCGGCCGCCTCGGTCAGCGTGAGCTGGGCGCCGCAGCAGTGGTTGATGCCCATCGCCTTCATCACCTCGCGCGTGCCGGGATGGTGATGCGCCACGTCGCCCACGGTCTGCTCGGCCCTGATCGCGGGAAGCGCCTTGCCGATCTCGACACGCCAGACGTCGGGGCCGTCCTCGAGATACCGCCAGCGGAACGCGCCCGCGCGCTCGAACGTGAACTGGTAAAGGAGCGGCTTGGGGTCGTGGTCGTTCACCAGGACGAACGACGCGCCCGGCTCGAGCGCGTCGAAGGTCTCGAAGATCCTCGGGTGACGGAGCTTGGGGGCCATCTCGCGAACGTCGAGCACCCCGGCCGAGCCTGACTGACAACCGCACGCGTGAGCCATCGTGGGGTTCCTCCTGAGCAGAAGTCTAGACGGGCGCGGGCCGCCTCGCTATGACCGAGGTCATAGCTGGTGAAGGCGAGCACAACCCCTCAGAACTACGAGGTCCCTCTCGATCAGCTACCGCGACGAGGGCGAGGCGGCGGGAGGCATCCGCACGCGCCACCACATGTTCAGCGCGAACAGCGCGGCGCCGACGAGCTGGCCCAGGCCGCCGGCGGCGACCAGCCAGCGGAGCGGCGGCGCGCCGGCCAGGCCGACAAGCACTTCCGCCCCCGCGCGCAGCGCGGTTGCGAGCGTCATCAGCCAGTACACGGCCTCGGCCAGCTCCGGCCGGTAGCGGGTGTCGTCCCTGGCCGGACGGGGGAACATCCAGGTGGCGACGCCCATCACCATCATCAGCATGAAGCCGACGAGCAGGAGGTGGGCGTGGGCGGTGATGAAGAGGCGGGGCGGGGAGCTGGCCGCGAGGAACTCGGCCACGATGATGTAGCTGCCGAGGAGGAGCCCGGCCACGAGGAAGACGAAGCTCGTCTTGATGTACCGGCGGACGAGTGGCGGCACGGCGACTGGACTCCGACACGCTCCTACTCGGCCTCGCCCTCGGCGAGGGCGCGGAGCGCTTCGAGGCCGACCAGCACGAACCGCCCACCCTCGTCCCGCACGAGCCCGTCCTTGAGCCAACGGCTCACGATCCGGATCGCGGTCTCGACCGTGGTGCCGGTCATGTCGGCCAGGCTCTGGCGGGTGAGATGAAAGGGCAGCGCGAGCCCCTGCTTGCTCCGGGTTCCCTCGCGGTCGGCCAGGCGGAGCAGCGCCGCCGCCAGGCGCGCTTCCACCGGATCCACCGCCAGCGACGTCACCGAGTCGTGCGCGGCGCGCAGCCGCCGGCCGATCAGCAGCGCCAGTTCCCTGATCAGGGAGGGATGGCGCTCGGACACGGCGATCATGGTCTCGGCCGGGATCTTCAGGACCACGGCCGAGTCGGTGGCCTGGGCGGCGGCGGGATACGGCCGCCGCTCGATCACCGCGACGCCGCCGAAGACCTCGCCCGGACCCAGCAGCTCGAGCACCACGTCCTTGCCCGCTCGCGAGTGTCGGAGGATCTTCACGTGGCCGGACTTGACCACGCAGAACCAGCGCGCCGGATCGCCCTCCATGAAGATGTACTCGCGCGGGCGGTGGGTCTCCTCGACGGTGACCGCGCCCAGGGCCTCGATCTCTCGAGCGGGGAGCCCGGCGAACACCGGACTCGTCTTGAGGAAGGCCGAGGCATCCTTCGAGGGCATCGGCGGCAGCATAGCACAGCACGGTCGCACGGTTTACGCGCGAACAAGCGGCCCACTCTCACCCCGGCCCTCTCCCTCGATAGGGAGAGGGAGTCGTTTCGGTGCCCTTCCCGCCGGTCGCCCCGGGAGGGGGAGAGGGGGGTCAACGTGAGGGAGAGCATAGGATGCAGAGCGAGGGCTTGTACGCCTCCAAGAACCCGGTCATCGCCCGCCAACCGCGTAGCGACCAAGCCCGAGGTCAAGGTCGAAGGATCGCAGACCGCGCGCGGCAGCGACCCGGGCGCTATCCACCCCGCGGCGGCTGCGTCCGAAGAAAGCGTTCGAGCTCG
>WNGA01010182.1_pt1 | contig 12513 bp, 7 predicted proteins | sample 5400061 | NCBI WGS metagenome assembly WNGA01 (sample SAMN13153366, study PRJNA577476) | soil metagenome | isolation source: 100 cm soil or saprolite under grassland replicate 2 | place: USA:California | collected 2016-06-15
CGCGACCGGCTTGGCGAACAGAAAGCCCTGCACCAGATCGAAACCCATCTCGCGCACGGCGAGAAAGTCGGCCCGCGTCTCGACGCCCTCGGCGACCGTGCGTGCTCCGTATCCGTCGGCGAGATCGAGGATTTGCCGGCAGACCGCCCGCTTCAACCTGTCGTCCGCGCAGCCGGCGATGAACGTTCGATCGACCTTGAGCTCGACGAACGGAAAGTTATCGAGCCCGACCAGCGACGGCCATTCCGCCCCCAGGTCGTCGATCGAGATCGCGATGTTGTGGAAGCGAAGCTGCCTGGCGACGTCTTTCACCAGCTCGAGATTGCGAACGACTTCAGTGCCGTTGATCTCGATGATCATCCCTTCGAAAGCCGGATGATCCGGCATCTGCAGGCACAAATTCTTGACCGCTTCAGGATCCTTGAGAAATGCAATTGGCAGATTGATGGCGAGCTCGATCGGCCCATGCTGGGAAACGAAGTAGCGCCAATCGCTGATCGCCCGGCCGATGACGAATTCCGATAGCCCGCGCAAGTGGGGATCGCCGTCGCTGGCGATGAAATAGGCCGGCGGGACGACCCCCCAAGTCGGATGGCGAATCCGAATGAGCCCCTCGGCTTCGCGGAGCGCGAACGTGCGCGTTCCGATCTTCGGCTGGTACCATAATTCGAGCCAGCCCGCGCGCACCGCTTCGGCCGCATCGACCGGTGGGCGAGGGGGTGCTTCGACCGGCAAGAACGTAGCGACACTGTCGTGCAAGCCATCGGTGCCAAACGGCGTGGCGAGCGTGGGCAGCATTGCAATGCCGAGGTTCTCGCCGAGCTCTCGGACGGCCGCCACTACCGATGAATCGCGGGGACCAAGCAGCAGGACCTTGCCCTCAAATTCCTTGACCGCAAGCGCCTTCAGCATCTCGCGGGCCTCCACTCCACCGGCCGATAACCCGAGGACAACGAGGTCGGGTAGTTGTGCATCGAGCACCGCACCCAACTGGCTCGCCTGCATGCACTCGCAAGTGACGAAACCGAGCTCTTCCAAAGCCTCTGCAAGGAACGTTCGAATATGCTGCTTGCTGTCGGCGATGCATACGCGAGGCGTGACTTTTCGCCGGCCGAACGTAGCAAGCTTGGCTGCTTCTTCGATTCTCTGATTAACCATGCCGCCCTCCTGCATTGATTATTGATTGAAGGCGCATCTCTGCCTGCGCGATGACGAATGTATGGAACTGCTCGACGAGCGGGGCCAAATTTTCGCATAAACATTAATCCCGACACTGAGAATAAATCTTGAGCGAGGAGCAATGCAGAATTGCTTGGTCGATGATTTGAGATTTCACTCGTTTACCGCTGCGCGCGGTGTCCATCGCGGTACCATGGTGTCCATCGCGGTATCATATGAATGAAAGCCGCCTGCTAGGCCAGACCGCCGCGCTTAGCTGCACCGCGGAGGCCGCGGCGTGGCGGGCCACGGGGGCGTCTCTCAACATATCCTTCGGCCTTACCATCATGTATCATACCGACATGAGCAGGAGCTCTCTCGTTTCACGCCAGCGCACAGGAGAAAGTCATGGTTCCAGTCGTTGCTTCCGAAAAGCTCGACCGTGCCCATGTCCAGGGATCGCAGGACAAATCGGTCCGTTGGGCCGGCGCGTTTGCGACCTGCGGCGGACATGGCGCAATCCAGTCGTCGACCATCGTCTATGAGATCGAGCCGGGCGGACACCTCGGTTGGCACACCGACGCCACCGAGGAGACCCAGTACATCATCGCCGGCTCCGGAGAGCTGCGCATGGAAGACGGCAAGCATCTGGTCGGACCTGGCAGCGTCTTCGCGCTGCCGGCGAATGTGCGGCACGACCTTGCCAATGTCGGCAGCGAGACGTTGCGCGCGGTCGCCTTCTTCGCGGCGGCGATGTTCACGCAGACATTCGACGAAGTCATGCTGCCGCCGAAGACCCACGTTCTCGGCACGCCCAATCGCGAGGGCTGATCGTTCATGTAGCTCCCAAACTCACGCGCTCAATGACCGCATCAATGTTCGTGGTCGGGCAGATGTTGTAGCGCGGCTGCATATTGCGGGCAGGCGCGTCCGGCGTCAGCCGATACAATCTCACAAGTTCTGGCCAGGTAAGCCGATACGTGAAGCGCCCGCACATGGGGCAATAGAGACGCGGATCGCGGCGCCAAAAACTCGGACCTAAACGGGCTCAATCGGAACGGCCCGCCCGGCCGACCGACCATCTCCAGACCCGAAACCGGGGATCAGAGCATGTTGCGCTGTTTCCCGCCGCCATGGCGAGCAGAGGAGAGATCCGGCCGCTATGTTGTGCGGGACGCGAACGGGCAAGCGATCGCCCACATCTATCCGCGTCAAACCGAAAGCAAAGCGATGGCGGCCAGGTCTCGATTCCACGGAGCGAGGTCCCTCCGCCCCTTCTTGCTCGACGATTCCTCGCGGCGAATAGCGGCGTCTGACTGAAGGAACTTGCGAGCAGCGGCCTCCCGCCTCTCGATCAATGCCATATATTGGAGTTGCCGAACTCGACGGTCCTCCGACGACTGCGGCAGCCCGGCTGTGATGAGACTATCCATCTCCTTTTCGATGGCGTCGCGCTCCCGTCTCCAGTTTTGAAAAGCATCCTGCAACATCTCACACCGCCTTTCCCGCATACTGAGTTCCAGCCAATCAGACCACTGCCCCGGCAACAGTCACCGCCCACGGCTCGGTTCCTGGCCGGCCAAGGCATCCCTATTGGGTGCGGTTGCCGCTTTGATCGCGAAGTGCCGTTTCAACTTTTCAGCGAGGCGATGCAGATGTGTTTCGAGCGGAGGCGTCAGCGCGTCCAACCAGTGAACCGTGACTAAGTAAGACGCCAGCGTTGCTGCCGGACGAGTATCTTGAATCCGCATCGGGACCAGCATAACAGCTCTATTCACCGCTCGCTCCACCTCCAGCCACACTCGCAGCGATAAATTCGCACTTTCCGAGAAGATCACTACAAACGCCCGGCAACGATCAATCGCCTCCATGGTGGTAACATGCGGCTCCGCGCCGGACATGATGTTGCGCGGCGCCATCCAGCAGGGAATACCAGCAGCTTCGAGGGTTGCGCACACGGCGTCCGCCACAGGCTTGTCGTCATCCGCATAACTGATGAATACGGTCATCGTGCTTGCAGCTTGCTGCCTCGGACAATGCCTTATCACTTGCCAGCGAGCACCTTTAGTGTGGCGATGTCATGGACGCGCCACCAAAAGATTCCATTGGATGGACGCGCAATAAACGAGAAGGTGGTGGCAGCCGTGCGAGCGGATGTGACCGAGGGTGACTGGTTCGGGGCCGCGCGGTCGAAGCCTGGGAGTACTCTCCACGGCTGCGCCGCGGCGTACGCTTTTTGAAATCAGCCGGGGCGTGACAATACCGCCTCGACGTTGTGGCCGTCCCGATGGCCCACCCTACGGCCTACGTCCCGTAGCTCTGGATCAGGCTGCCCGCCACCGGCTCCAGCCGTCGACCAGCACGAAGAAAATCAGCTTGAACGGCAGCGACACCACCACCGGCGGCAGCATCATCATGCCCATCGACATCAGCACCGAGGCCACCACCAGATCAACCCGCAAGATCGCTCATCGATGGAACTATCGACCGATTCGCAGGCGTCAGTCAGCTGTTTTGGGTTGCGGTAGGGCAGGCGGTTGAAGACGCCACCCAGTCCGTCGTGGAGTACCCGACAAAGCCGTCGTTTTCCTCGTGACCGGCGCCGAGAAACATCTAATAGTCGCGCGCGTGCGTCGAGGCAATTCGGGCTCTGCCGGCCGCCAGAGTGCAAGCTGTGGTGAGTTGTGGTGGTTTCTCGATGGCGCCGTAGCGAACGGCAAGGAGGGCTGATCAGCTATGGTTGGAGTGGGCGATCGTGGAACCCGGACCACCGAGGCGATAGTCGACCAAAACGTGGTCGAGCCCGCCCGCGCCGACATCGCCGGCGTTCGAACGATCCTCGTGGTCATGGGTGTTTCGGGATCGGGCAAGACGACGATCGCAAAGGCCCTCGCTGATCGACTCGGTTGGGCGTTCGAGGAAGGCGACGAGCTCCATCCGGGATCGGACATCACCAAGATGCACTCCGGACATCCGCTCGACGACCGCGACCGGTGGCCCTGGCTTGAAAAGGTCGCGGACTGGATCGACGGCTGGCGGCAAGCCGGCAAGTCCGGCGTGATTACCTGCTCGGCGCTCAAGCGCAGTTATCGCGATTTCCTCGCTCGCGGGCGACCGGAGGTGCGTCTCCTCTATTTGCACGGCGACATCGAGCTGATCATCGCGCGCCTCACCGCGCGCAAAGGACACTTCATGCCGGCAAGCCTCCTCGACAGCCAGTTGGCAGCGCTGGAGGAGCCCGATCCCGACGAGCATCCGATCTACGCGGACGTGGGTCGGCCGGTCGAGGACATCATCGCCGAGATTGTACGCGATCTGGATGCACGGCTGTCCGAGAGCGGCCCGACGCCGAGTGGCAGCATCGTCGCGGCCATGGGCTCCGACCTGCCGCTTGCCATCGAGGATTATGCATTGATCGGCGATTGCACGACCGCCGCTCTCGTCGGTCGCAATGGCTCCATCGACTGGTTGTGCTGGCCACGCTTCGACAGCAATGCCTGTTTCGCAGCTCTGCTCGGCACGTCCGAGCACGGGCGATGGCGGATCTGCCCAGCCGACCCTGAGCCGCGCATCAGCCGCGCCTACCGAGACGGCACCATGGTGTTGGAGACCATTTTCGATACGGCCGATGGCCGCGTGGCCCTGATCGATTTCATGCCGGTTGGCCAGGCAGGTTCCTCCATCATCCGCCTGGTGGAGGGGCGCCGCGGCAAGGTGGCGATGCGATCGCACCTGACGTTGCGCTTCGACTACGGCACCACGGTGCCATGGGTGACCCGGCTCGAGGACAAGTCCGGCCTGAGCGCAATTGCCGGGCCGAGCCGGGTGGTGCTGCGTTCACCTGTCGCGCTGCAGGGCGAAAATTTTGCGACCATCGCAGAGTTCGACGTTGTCGAAGGGGAATGCGTGCCGTTCGTTCTGACCCACGGCCCGTCCCATCTGCCGGCGCCGGCGGCGGTGGACTGGCAGATGGCTTTGCGGGAGACGGAAGGGTTCTGGCGCGGCTGGTCCGCCCGTTGCTCCTACACCGGTCGTTGGCGGGAGCCGGTGCAGCGTTCTTTGTTGACCTTGAAGGCGCTGACCTATGCGGAGACCGGCGGGATCGTCGCCGCACCCACCACGTCGCTGCCTGAGCAGCTCGGTGGCGAACGCAACTGGGACTACCGCTATTGCTGGCTGCGCGACGCGACCTTGACGCTGTTGGCATTGATGTCCGCGGGCTATATTGAGGAAGCGCAGGCGTGGCGGGCGTGGCTGCAGCGCAGCGTGGCGGGCAGCCCGAGCCAGATCCAGATCATGTATGGCTTGTCCGGTGAACGGCAGCTGATTGAATGGGAGGTGCCGTGGCTGCCCGGCTACCAGGGCGCCGCCCCGGTGCGCATTGGCAACGCCGCCTCTGATCAGCTCCAGCTCGATGTCTACGGGGAACTCATCGATGTCATCTACCAGGCGCGAAAGCACTTGTCCGCTCCGGTCGCCGCGGCCTGGGCGCAGCAACAGAAGCTGATCGAGTACCTGGAACGGATTTGGCAGCAGCCGGACGATGGAATCTGGGAAGTGAGGGGTGGGCGCCGCCACTTCACCCACTCCAAGATCATGGCGTGGGTCGCCCTTGATCGCACGGTGCGTGATGTGGAGCGATTCAAATTGCAGGCTCCGCTGGAGCGTTGGCGACAGGTTCGGGATCGCATGCACGCGACGATTTGCGAGCAAGGATTCGACAAGAGCCGCAACACCTTCACCCAAAGCTTCGGCGGGAGCGAGCTTGATGCGAGCCTGCTGATGATGCCGGTCGTGGGCTTCTTGCCGCCTGACGATCCACGTGTGCGCGGCACCGTCGCGGCGATCGAGCGAGAGCTCATGGTCGATGGCCTTGTGCTGCGCTACCGAACCAAGGCAGGCGTTGACGGTCTCCCGCCGGGAGAAGGTGTCTTCCTTCCCTGCAGTTTCTGGCTTGCCGACAACTACACGCTGCAGAACCGCGACGCGGAAGCGCGCGCCTTGTTCGAACGCCTGCTGTCGCTTCGCAACGATGTCGGCCTGCTCGCGGAAGAGTACGATCCGCAAGCGAAGCGGCAGGTCGGAAACTTCCCGCAGGCGTTTTCGCATCTTGCTCTCATCGGAACGGCTTTGAACCTGCACGATATCGGTCCCGCGCAAAGGCGCGGGCCGGCGAAGACCGAATAGCGCCGAAGTCCGCCGGGACGGCGGAGAGCGAGGCGGTGCTGGTCCCGCGAACGCGCCCATCGCGGATCAGTTCAGCGGACCCGACTGCGGTCGCAACAATTTGTGGTCTGGGCGGCACACGCGTTGCGTCGAACTTCAGCCGCGCCGTCGGCGGTGACCTACCCTGCGCACAACCATGAGGCGCACATCATGCCGTTCAAGGTTCAGGTTGGTCCACCGCAGATTGCCATCCACCAGGGCCAGACGGTGCTCGTCAGCGAGCCGGACGGGCAGATCAATTGGCCGAGCGACAAGGGTCTGTACTTCCTTGACACGCGGATTGTCAGCAGTTGGGCGATTTATGCCAACGGCGAACCGTGGGAGCTATTAAACGGCGGCCCTGTTAACTATTACGCGGCACGTGTCTTCCTCACCAATAAGTCCATCCCTACCGACGACGGTACGATTCTCCCGCGCACCCTCGGCCTCACTATCGGCCGATCGATCAGCGGTGGCTTGCACGAAGATCTCGACATCACCAACAACAGCATGAGACCAGTGCGGTTCCAGCTCGAGATCGCCCTCCGATGCGACTTCGCGGACATCTTCGAGGTGAAGTCGGGCCACATCGTGCGCCGTGGCCAGATCACCACTGAGTGGTCGGAGGCACGGCAACGGCTCCGCACCGCATATTCGAACCGGGATTTCCACCGTGCCGTGACAACGTCTGTGTCGCGCGCGCCGTGCAAAGCTGTCTCTGCCAACGGGCGGCTCAGCTTCGAGGTCGCGCTTGCGCCAAGCGAGGCTTGGCACGCCTGCTTGCTCTACACGCTCGAGGATGGCGAGCAACATTTCCAGGCACCACACGATTGCATCGGGCAGAGTGACAAGTCCAGCCACGCCGAGACGATGGCGGAATGGCTGAAGACCGTGGTCAAGATTGAGACCAGCAACGAAGAATTCTACCGTCTGTTTCACCAAGCGCTGGAGGACATGGCCGCGCTCCGTCTGCCGATCGAGGGCACAGACCAAGTCGTTTTCCTGCCTGCTGCCGGACTGCCCTGGTTCGTCGCTCCGTTCGGGCGCGACAGCCTGATCGTTTCGCTGCAGAATATTCTGATCTATCCGGAATTCGCCCGCGGGGCGTTGGAGATTCTGGGCTCGCTGCAAGCCAAGGAGGAAGATCCCTACCGTGATGCCGAACCCGGCAAGATTCTACACGAATTGCGCTACGGCGAGCTTGCCCATTTCAAGCTGATCCCCCATACGCCCTATTACGGCACCGCGGATGCCACGCCGCTTTATCTGATTACCCTGCACGCCGCCTGGCGCGCGACCGGCGACCAAGAATTGTTGGAACGGCATCTGCAGACGGCAGAAGGTTGCCTCTCCTGGATCGACAAATACGGCGACCGCGACGGCGACGGGTTTCAAGAGTATCAGACGCACTCGTCGGTTGGCTACGAGAACATGGCCTGGAAGGATTCCGGCGATGCCGTCATGTATCCGGACGGCTCGCTGGTGAAGGGACCGAAGGCGCTCTGCGAGCTTCAGGGCTACGTTTACAATGCTTGGGTCCGCATGGCGGAGGTTTTCGATGCGCTCGGCAAGCCCGAGCGTGCGCAGGAGTTGCGCGCCAAGGCCGCTGTCCTGTTCGCGCGGTTCAACGAAGCCTTCTGGGACGAAGAGCTCGGGTTCTATGCCTATGCGCTCGATGGCGACAAGAACAAGGTCCTGACCGTGGCATCCAATGCTGGGCATTGCCTATGGTCCGGTATCGTGCCCCCCGCGCGAGCGAAGAGGGTGGTCGACCGCTTGATGGCGCCGGACATGTCGACAGGATGGGGCATTCGCACGCTGTCAGCCAATCACCCGGCGTTCAATCCCTACAACTATCAGACCGGCTCGGTCTGGCCGCACGACAACGCTATCATCGCCATGGGCTTCAAATTCTATGGCTTTGGTGCGGAGGCGGCGCAGATCGCGTACGACGTTAGCATCGCGGCGAGCCATTTCCTGCTCAATCGGCTGCCGGAACTTTACACCGCTTCCGAACGCAACGAGACCAATTTCCCCGTGCAGTACATCGGCGCGAACGTGCCCCAGGCTTGGGCGGCTGGCTCAGCATTCATGCTGACACAAGCCCTATTAGGATTCCTGCCGGATGCCCCGCGCAACAAGTTGTATGTCGACCCGTTCCTTCCGGCATGGCTGCCTGACCTCACGATACGCAATCTGCGCATCGGCAAGCACAAGCTCGACATCCGCTTCTGGCGCGAGGGCGAGCGGACCGCGTTTGAGGTGATCAAGGGAGACCCCAAGCTGGTGGAACGCTGCAAGCTTGCGTCTAAGGTGGCGCAACTGAGGACTACCTCCGATCTGATCCAGCCGGCTCAAGCTCCAGCGCTCGGTGGCCGTAGGCGAACCCGAAGGCGGAAACGCCTCTGAGCCAAAGCTTCAATCACCGCGGATTCGGCGGCCTCGACGGTTGGGCAAGAGCGCCATTAGCGTTAATCGGGACGATTTGATTACGGTGGCTAACCGATACGAATGGTCCTAACATCTATATTGCGTCGACAGCGAGGATTTTGGGCGTCGGTCGCTGAGGGACCGATTGGGACAGCAGCTCGATAAACGCTACCGGGTCGCAGAATGAGTGCGGCGACAACGATCGCGCCGGAAGCCGCGGTGACCGCGGCAACGACTCTTCCCGGCCACCCTGCGCCGCCCGCCACCCTGACGATTTTCGGCGCTGGCGGCGATCTGACCAAGCGTCTCGTCGTGCCGGCGCTCTACAATCTCGTGCGAGCCGGAAAGCTTCCGGACGACTTCGCCATTATCGGCGTCGATCATGGCGACCAGACCACCGAGGGGTGGTGCCAGAGCCTGACCGAGATGATGCAAGCCCTCACGCGCGTCGGTGCGCGCGAGCACCAGGTCGAGGCGATCGACGAGCAGGTCTGGTCATGGCTCATCGGTCGCATGCGCTATCTGCGTGGAGACTTTACGCAGCCCGAAACCTATAACCAGCTCGGGAAGCTGTTGATGGAGCCAGGGAGGCGGCAGACCGATACGGCCAATGCGCTGTTCTATCTGGCGGTCGCCGAACGGTTCTTCGGCCCGGTGATCGAGCAGCTCGGCCGCGCGGGGCTCACCCGGCAATCGGAGCGAGCGTGGCGGCGGGTGATCGTCGAAAAGCCTTTTGGGCACGACCTTGCATCGGCCGAGGCCCTCAACGCGCAGATCCTCAAGGTGCTGTCCGAAGACCAGATCTATCGGATCGATCACTTCCTCGGCAAAGAAACGGTCCAGAACATCCTGGTGCTGCGCTTCGCCAACGGCATCTTCGAGCCGCTATGGAACCGCGACCATGTCGACCATGTTCAGATCACGGCCGCCGAGACCGTTGGCGTCGAGGGCCGCGGGCGCTTCTACGAGCGAACCGGCGCGTTACGCGACATGGTGCCGAACCATTTGTTCCAACTCCTCGCCATGATCGGAATGGAGCCGCCGATCTCATTCGATGCTGATGCCGTGCGCGCCAAGAAGACGGAGCTGTTTCAGGCGATCCATCCCGTCTCGCTAGAGAACGCAGTGCGTGGCCAGTACGGCAACGGGGTGATACTCGGCAGGAAAGTTCGGGATTACCGGCAAGAGCCCGAGGTCGCACCGGATTCCAAAACAGAAACCTACGTGGCCCTCAAGCTCGGCATCGACAATTGGCGCTGGGCCGGCGTGCCGTTCTATCTGCGTACCGGCAAGTCCCTTTCCGTGCGCACCACCGAGATCGCGGTGCATTTCCGTCAAGCTCCCTACGCGCTCTTTCGCGACACCTCGGTCGAGCGGCTGCCCCCGAACATTCTGACGCTGCGCATCCAACCGGATGAGGGACTGTCGGTCAGTTTCAGCGCCAAGCGGCCCGGCTCCGAGATCGAGATCGACGGCGTGGAAATGGACTTTGCCTACCGGGACTTTTTCGCGCCGCTCGCCGCGGTCGGCTACGAGACGCTGATCTACGATTGTCTGATCGGCGACGCCACCTTGTTCCAGCGGGCTGATACGGTCGAGGCGGCTTGGCGCCCCGTGCAGGACCTCCTCGATTCCTGGGCACGCGATCCGGCCGACGATTTCCCCAATTACGCCGCCGGCACCGCCGGCCCCGACGCCGCCGACCGGCTGCTCGCGCGCGATGGGCGTGCATGGTTGCCGATCAGGGCTAGCCACCCACACACGGCCATCCGCCCTTGATATTGCGGCAACAGTTGCGGTCGAGGTGACACTATGAAAGCAACTCAAACGCTCCATGATCTGGGCCAGAGCCTCTGGCTCGACAATATCACGCGCAGCTTGTTGAAGACGGGCGTGCTGCGCCGTTACGTCGACGAGTTGTCGGTCACCGGGCTGACATCCAACCCGACGATCTTTGACCACGCGATCAAGAACAGCAGCGACTACGATGACGCGATCAAGAGCAAACTTGCGGAAGGCAAGTCGGGGGAGAAACTATTCTTCGAACTGGCGCTGGAGGACCTCACGCAGGCGGCGGACCTGTTCCGTCCGGTTTACGACCGAACCTGTGGCGTGGACGGTTGGGTTTCGCTCGAAGTGTCGCCTTTGCTGGCGCACGACACCAAATCGACGATTGCCGTGGCCAAGGACCTGCACGCCCGGGCACGACGTCCCAATCTCCTGATCAAGATTCCCGGCACGCCGGAAGGCCTGCCGGCTATTGAAGAAGCGATCTTCGCGGGCGTGCCGGTCAACGTCACGCTGTTGTTCTCCGACGCCCAGTACCTGGCGGCCGCCGACGCCTTCATGCGCGGCATCGAACGACGCATCGATGCGGGATTGCAGCCCGATGTCGGCTCGGTGGCCTCGATCTTCATCAGCCGCTGGGACGTCGCAGTGGCGGGCAAGGTGCCGGAGACGCTCAACAACCAACTCGGTATTGCCGTCGCCAAGCGGACCTACAAGGCTTATCTCAACCTGCTGAGTTCGCCGCGATGGATGCGCGCCTACAATGCCGGCGCGCGTCCGCAACGCCTGCTGTGGGCCAGCACCGGGACCAAGGATCCGAAGGCTTCGGACACCCTGTACATCAAGGCGCTGGCCGCACCATTCACCGTGAACACCATGCCTGAGGGCACCCTGAAAGCGCTTGCCGAACCCGGCGGCGTCGGGGCGAGGATGCCGGCGGATGGCGGCGACTGCGAACAGGTGCTGGCGCGGTTTGCCGGGGCGAAGATCGACGTCCATGCGCTGGCAGCCCAGCTTCAAGACGAGGGCGCCAAGTCGTTCGTCAATTCGTGGAACGACTTGATGGGCGTGATCGGGTCCAAATCCGCCGTCCTCGAGAAAGCGAGCTAGCGCGGTGAAAGCGAAGTCACTCGCCACCAGGCGCGGGACAGTGCGACAGGACCCAGCTGGCGTCGCAAAGAAGTCCTCGGTCAAGAACGTGCTGGTGGTCGATGTGGGCGGAACCTCGGTCAAGATCCTTGCCACCGGGCAAAACGAGCGTCGATCATTTCCGTCTGGGCCGACGCTGACCCCCAAGCGGATGGTTTCCGAAGTCAAGAAGCTCGCCGGGGGTTGGATGTATGACGTGGTGTCGATCGGCTATCCCGGACCGGTTCTCCACGGCCAGCCGGTTGCGGAACCATACAACCTGGGAGGCGGGTGGGTCGGGTTCGATTTCGCAGCGGCATTCGGTCGTCCCGTGAAGGTCGTCAACGACGCCGCCATGCAGGCCTTGGGCAGCTACAAGGGCGGCAAGATGCTCTTTCTGGGCCTGGGAACCGGGCTCGGAACGGCCATGATTGTCGAGGGCATCGTGGAGCCCATGGAGCTCGGTCACCTGCCCTACAAGAAGGGCACCTATGAGGACTACGTCGGCCGGGCCGGACTGGAACGCCACGGCAAGAAGAAATGGCGGCGTCACGTTGCCGACGTCGTGACACGCCTCATCGCCGCGCTGGAGCCCGACGATACGGTGATTGGGGGAGGCAACGTCGGGAAGCTCAAAGCGCTGCCGCCGCATTGTCGCGCAGGCGACAACGCCAATGCCTTCCGCGGCGGATTTCGGATGTGGGGAGAAGATAACGCTCGCGCGCGCAGCGGGACTCGTTCCAAACGACAAGCTTGAGGGATAAGAAAGGATGCGGCAGATGGCTGCACGATCGGAGACACCTC
>WNGA01010744.1_pt1 | contig 12508 bp, 17 predicted proteins | sample 5400061 | NCBI WGS metagenome assembly WNGA01 (sample SAMN13153366, study PRJNA577476) | soil metagenome | isolation source: 100 cm soil or saprolite under grassland replicate 2 | place: USA:California | collected 2016-06-15
AGGATGAAACGAGTATTGCTGGTACTGCTGTGCGCCGTTTTCCCCGCTGCGGGGTTTCCTCAGACCTACCCCGCAAAACCCGTCCGGCTGATCGTTCCCTTCCCGCCGGGCGGTGCCACCGACATCATCGGCCGCCTGGTCGCAGCCAAGATGCAGGAGGTATGGGGACAGCCGGTGGTGGTCGAGAACCGGCCCGGCGCCGGCACCGTGGTTGGCACCGACCTGGTCGCGAAATCGGCGCCGGATGGCTACACGCTCGGGATGGTGGTGACCGCCCACGTCATCAATCCGAGCCTGCGGCACAACCTGCCCTACGACACGCTGCATGACCTTGCCGCGGTTACCCAGGTGTCGGTGCAGCAGCTGGTGATGGCGGCGCACCCCTCGTTCCCGGCGAACAACGTGGCCGAGCTGATCGAGCTGGCGAAACGCAACCCCGGCAAGCTGAGCTACGCCACGCCGGGAAGCGGCACCGCGATGCACCTTGCCGTCGAGCTGCTGAAGAGCTCGACGGGCATCGACATCGTGCATGTGCCGTACAAGGGCGGCGCGCCCGCGCAGCAGGACGTGATGGGCGGCCGGGTGCCGATCCTGCTCGATGTGCTGTACGCCGTCACGCCGCTCATCGACGCCGGCAAGATCAAGGTGGTGGCGCTGCTCGGCCCGGAGCGCGTCTCGCGCTACCCGGTCGTCGCCGACACGGTCCCCGGCGTGAGCGCGCTGAGCATTGTCGGCATCGTTGTTCCTTCGGGGTTGAAGAATGAATTAATCGAGAAAATCAGCAATGACATCGCAACCGCGGTCAAAGCGTCGGACCTTACCGAGCGCATGAAGCAGCTGGGCATGGAGCCGGTCGGATCGACGCCGGAGGAGTTCGACGCGCTGATCCGCGCCGAAATCGAGAAATGGGCGCGGGTGGTGAAGCTCTCAGGTGCAAAGGCCGACTGACCCCCCGCTCGCCTGCGGCTCGCCGCCCCCTTGTCAGGGGGCCAAGGCTTCGAGTAGCGGCGGGAATACTTTCGGCGTCGCGGCGCAGATGTCGCCGGATTCCATGAAGCCCTGCTCGCCGGCGAGATCGCCGACCAGCCCGCCGGCTTCCTGGATGAGTAGCGCGCCGGCCGCCATGTCCCAGGCCGAGAGCCCCAGCTCCCAGAAGGCGTCGAGGCGTCCGCTGGCGACGTAGGCCAGATCCAGCGCGGCGGCGCCGGCGCGCCGCACGCCTGCGGAGTTTTGCATGAGATTTCTGAGCTGTTTTGTATAGAGATCGAGGCGCGACAATTCCTTGAACGGGAAACCGGTGCCCACCAGCGCAGCGTCGAGCTTCTGGCATTTGGAGACGCGCATGCGCCGGTCATTGAGGAACGCGCCGCGTCCCTTCGACGCGGTGAACAGCTCGTTCTTCACCGGGTCGTACACCACCGCGTGCGCCATGCCGCCGCGGTGCTGCACGGCGATCGAGACGCAGTATTGCGGGAAGCCGTGGATGAAATTGGTCGTGCCGTCGAGCGGATCGATGATCCACACGTACTCCGCGTCGCCGGGGGTCGCGCCCGACTCCTCGGCGAGGAAGCCGTGGTCGGGGTACGCCTTGTGCACGACGCCGATGATCGCCTCCTCGGCCGCGCTGTCGATCTGCGTGACGAAGTCGTTGGCGCGCTTGGAGCGCACCTTGAGCGCCGAGCCGTCGAGCGCCGCGCGATTGATGATCGACCCGGCGCGCCGCGCTGCGCGCACCGCGATGTTGAGCAGCGGATGCATGGGCGCCGTATTCTAGAGCCATGCAGCGCATCCGCATCGTGTTATGCAGGCCGAGCCACCCCGGCAACATCGGCGCCGCGGCGCGCGCGATGAAGACCATGGGGCTCTCCGATCTGCGGCTGGTCGCGCCGCAACGCTATCCCGCGCCCGAGGCGGAATGGATGGCGACGAACGCGGTCGACGTTCTTCAGGCGGCCGGGCTTCATTCCACCCTTCAGGAAAGCATCAACGACTGCGTCGCCGCGTTCGCGCTTTCCGCCCGGCCGCGCGAATGGTCGCCGCAGGTGCTCGACGTGCGCTCGGCGGCGGCGCGTGCACTGGCGTCGGGCGGCAAGGTGGCGTTCGTGTTCGGCAACGAGAGCGCCGGGCTGACGAACGAGGAGCTGTTCGCCTGCCAGTTCCTGGTGCATATTCCTGCGAATCCCGAGTTCTCCTCGCTCAATCTGGCGCAAGCCGTTCAGGTGGTGGCCTACGAGCTGTTCGTTGCGTCGGGGGCAGGCGTGCCGCTTGCCCGCGAGGAGAAAGCCGCCACGGTTGAAGACATCGAAGGCTTGTATGCACATTTGGAGCAGGCCGCCATGGCGAGCGAATTCCTCCAGCCGGGCGTGAACTCGCGCCTGCGCGAGCGCTGGCGCAGGCTGTTTTCGCGCGTGCCGCGACTCGAGCGCGAGGAGGTCAACATCCTGCGCGGGCTGCTGAAAGCGCTGCTGGCAAGCAAGCGCAAATGACGGACCGGCCAATAGTTGAGCAAATTCGTCGGAAACCCTAAAATGCCTTTCATGTTCAAGAAGCTGCGTGGCGATATCGCTTGCATACTGGAGCGCGATCCGGCGGCACGCACGTCCTGGGAGGTGCTCACGTGCTATCCAGGGCTGCACGCCATTTACATTCACAAGCTGGCGCGCTGGTTCTGGCTGAATCGGTTGCGCTGGCTCGGACGCTTTACCTCTCAGCTCGGCCGCTGGCTGACCGGGATCGAGATCCACCCCGGCGCGAAAATCGGCAGTTGTGTCTTCATCGATCACGGCATGGGCGTGGTGATCGGCGAGACTGCGGAAGTCGGGGACGGCTGCACCATCTACCAGGGCGTGACCCTCGGCGGCACCTCGCTCTATAAAGGCGAGAAGCGGCATCCCACCCTCGGAAGCGGCGTGGTCGTCGGCGCGGGGGCCAAGGTACTCGGCGGCTTTGTCGTGGGCGATGGAGCCAGGATCGGGTCCAATGCGGTAGTGGTAAAGGCAGTTCCCGCAGGCGCGACCGTCGTCGGCATTCCAGGCCGCATCGTCGAAGACCCGAACGCCAGGCAGGCCGAACGTTTCGCCGCGTATGCCGTCGTGCAAGACCACGACGACCCCTATGCCAAGGCAATCCAGACTTTGGTCGAGCATTCCCGCGAGCTGGAGCAGGCTGTCGCCAACCTCAAGGACAGGCTGCTCACCCTGGAGCACATAGAAGCTGCCGAGAGAGACAAAAACATCAGAGCAGTCAAGTAGTTATATCTTGACAAAATCAGTCGGCTTTAGCTATACTTGAGTAACCTTATCGGGTATTTGCGGGTATTCCTTCCTTCTTATATGCGACTCACGACCAAAGGCAGGTTCGCGGTAACTGCGATGCTGGACTTGGCGCTGCGCCAGAACCGCGGCCCGGTGACGCTCGCCGCGATCAGCGAGCGCCAGCACATTTCGCTTTCGTACCTCGAGCAACTGTTCGGCAAGCTGCGCCGCGCGAAGCTCGTATCGAGCGTGCGCGGTCCAGGCGGCGGCTACAACCTCGCGCACCCTGCGCAGAACATCAGCGTCGCAGCCATCGTCAGGGCGGTCGACGAGCCGCTCGACGCGACGCAGTGCGGCGGCAAGGAGAACTGTCACGACGAAAAGCGCTGCATGACGCACGACCTGTGGGAGACGCTGAACGCCAAGATGCATGAATACCTGTCGTCGGTGACGCTCGCCGACCTGGTCGCGCACCAGAGCGGCAAGCCGGTGGCCGTGCTGAAGGACTGGCGCCACACCGAGAAGGCCGCCGCATGAAGCTGCCGATCTATCTCGATTACTCGGCCACCACGCCGGTCGACCCGCGCGTCGCTGCGAAGATGATTCCGTACCTCACCGAGCACTTCGGCAATGCGGCGAGCCGCTCGCACTCTTTCGGCTGGACCGCCGAGCAGGCCGTCGAGCAGGCGCGCGAGCAGGTCGCGGCGCTGATCGGCGCCGACGCGAAGGAGATGGTCTGGACCTCGGGCGCCACCGAAGGCAACAACCTTGCCATCAAGGGCGCGGCGAATTTCTACAAGACCAAGGGCAAGCACCTCATCACGCAGAAGACCGAGCACAAGGCGGTGCTCGACACGTTCCGCGAGCTCGAGCGCCAGGGGTTTGAGGCGACCTATCTCGAAGTAGAACCCAATGGAATTATTGATTTAAAAAAATTCCAGGCAGCGATACGCCCCGATACCATCCTCGCCTCGATCATGATGGTGAACAACGAGATCGGCGTCATCCACCCGGTATGGGAGATCGCCGAGATCTGCCGCGCCAAGGGCATCATCTTTCATTGCGACGCCGTGCAGGGCGCGGGCCGGGTCGAGATCGACCTGAAGCAGTTCAAGGCTGACCTGCTCACCATCACGGCGCACAAGATCTACGGCCCCAAGGGCATCGGCGCGCTCTACATCCGCCGCAAGCCGCGCGTGCGCATCGAGCCGCAGATCCACGGCGGTGGCCACGAGCGCGGTTTCCGCTCGGGCACGCTGCCGACGCACCAGATCGTCGGCTTCGGCGAGGCGGCGCGGCTGGCGAAGCTCGAGATGACGAAGGATAACGCGCACGTGCGTGCGCTGCGCGACCGGCTGTTGAACAGTATCAAGGATATCGAGGAGGTCTACGTCAACGGCGACCTGGAGCGGCGCATTCCGCACAACCTCAACGTGAGCTTCAACTTCGTCGAGGGCGAATCGCTCATCATGGCGGTCAAGGACATCGCCGTCTCGTCCGGCTCGGCTTGTACTTCGGCATCTCTCGAGCCGTCGTACGTGCTGCGCGCGCTCGGGCGCTCGGACGAGCTCGCACACAGCTCGATCCGGCTCACGCTCGGCCGCTTCACGACCCGGGAAGAGGTTGACTACGCCGCGGCTTTGATCAGGAAAAAGGTGGAGAAGCTCAGGGACCTCTCGCCGCTCTGGGAAATGTACAAGGAAGGAATTGATCTGAACTCTGTACAGTGGGCAGCACACTAGGACAACGGCTAAAAGGCAGGAGTCTGAAATGGCATACAGCGACAAAGTCATCGATCATTACGAAAATCCGCGCAACGTCGGCTCGTTCGACAAAGCCGACGAGGCGGTGGGCACCGGCATGGTCGGCGCGCCGGCCTGCGGCGATGTCATGAAGCTGCAGATCCGCGTCGGCAAGGACGGCACCATCGAGGACGCGCGCTTCAAGACCTACGGCTGCGGCTCGGCGATCGCCTCGAGCTCGCTGGTCACCGAGTGGGTCAAGGGCAAGACACTCGACCAGGCAGTGACGATCAAGAACACGCAGATCGCCCAGGAGCTATCGCTGCCGCCGGTGAAAATCCACTGCTCGATCCTCGCCGAGGACGCAATCAAGGCCGCAGTGGAGGACTATCGCAAGAAGCACGGCCTGGAAGCCGGGGAAGAGAAGGCGAAGAAAGTAGCTTGATTACCTTGACCGAGAAAGCGGCTGATCACGTCCGCACCTTCCTCGCCAGGCGCGGCAGGGGCGTGGGTCTGCGCGTCGGCGTGCGCACTTCGGGCTGCTCGGGCCTGGCGTACAAGCTCGAGTTCGCCGATGCGGTGAACCCCGAGGACCACCAGTTCGAGAGCCACGGCGTAAACCTCTACGTCGATCCGAAAAGCCTGCAGTACATCGACGGCACCGAGCTCGACTACGCGCGCGAGGGGCTGAACGAAGGCTTCAAGTTCCGCAACCCCAGGGTCAAGGATGAATGCGGTTGCGGGGAAAGCTTTAACGTCTAATCATTTCGAGTTGTTCGGGCTTGAGCCGGTTTTTGCGCTGCACGCCGACTCGCTCGACTCTGCGTACCGCGATATCCAGGCGAAGGTTCACCCCGACCGCTTCGCGCATGCCGGCGACGCCGAGCGCCGCGCCTCGCTGCAGTGGACCACGCGCGTCAACGAGGCCTATCGCACGCTGAAGGACCCGGTGCAGCGCGCGAGGCACATCCTCGAGCTGCACGGCGTCGACGTCGCGTTCGAGACCAACACCGCCATGCCGACGGACTTCCTGACGCAGCAGATGGAGCTCCGCGAGCGGCTGGAACAAGCGGTCGGCCGGAAGAATGCCGATGTGCTGGATGCTCTTCGCAGGAATCTCGCAAGAGAGAAACAATCCTTCGAAAGCCAGATCGGCAAGCTCATCGATGAAAAGCATGACTATCCCGCTGCGGCGCAGCTGGTGAGGAAGCTGCAGTTCCTCGACAAGCTGGACGCCGAGATCGACGCGGCCTACGAGGCGGTCGAATAATGGCTCTGCTGCAGATCTCCGAGCCCGGCGCTTCCCCGGCGCCGCACGAGCACCGGCTCGCTGCAGGCATCGACCTCGGCACGACCAACTCGCTGGTGGCGACGGTAAGGAGCGGCGTGGCAACGGTGCTGCCCGATGCCCACGGCCGGCCGCTGCTGCCCTCGATCGTGCGCTACCTGCCCGAAGGGCGGGTCGAGGTGGGCTACGCGGCGCAGGCACGCCAGGCCGACGATCCGAGGAACACCATCGTCTCGGTGAAGCGCTACATGGGCCGGGGTGTGAAGGACGTCGCGCATAGCGAGAGCGCGCCGTACGACTTCGTCGACGCTCCCGGCATGGTGCAGCTGCGCACCGCGGCGGGCGTGAGGAGTCCGGTGGAGGTGTCTGCCGAGATCCTCAAGGTCCTCAGGGACAGAGCGGAAAGAAGCCTGGGAGGAAACCTGTCGGGAGCGGTGATCACCGTCCCCGCCTACTTCGACGACGCCCAGCGCCAGGCCACCAAGGACGCCGGGAGGCTCGCGGGCCTTAATGTCCTCAGATTATTGAATGAACCTACGGCAGCTGCGATTGCCTACGGCCTGGAAAATGCCGCCGAAGGAGTGTACGCAGTCTACGACCTCGGCGGCGGCACCTTCGACCTCTCGATACTGAAGCTGTCGCGCGGCGTGTTCGAGGTGATCGCGACCAGCGGCGACTCGATGCTCGGCGGCGACGATTTCGACCAGCGCGTGCTGTGCTGGATCGTGGAGCAGGCGAAGCTCGCGCCGCTCGCGCCGCGCGACACGCGCTTGCTGCTGGTCAAGGCGCGCGAGGCGAAGGAGTCCTTGACCTATCATTCAGAATCAAAAATCACGGCGAAACTCTCCTCCGGCGAGCTGGTTGACCTGACGCTCGACACCGAGACCTTCTGCCGCATCACGCAAACGCTGGTGCAGAAGACCCTCGGGCCGATGCGCAAGGCGCTGCGCGATGCGGGCCTCTCGGTGGACGAAGTCAAGGGCGTGGTGATGGTGGGCGGCGCGACCCGCATGCCGCAGGTGCAGCGCGCGGTCGGCGAGTTCTTCAGGCGCGATCCGCTCAACAACCTCGATCCCGACAAGGTGGTCGCGCTCGGCGCCGCGATGCAGGCCAACGTGCTCGCCGGCAACCAGCCGACCGACCAGGACTGGCTGCTGCTCGACGTGATCCCGCTTTCGCTCGGCATCGAGACCATGGGCGGGCTCACCGAGAAGATCATCCCGCGCAATACCACCATCCCGGCGGCGCGCGCGCAGGAATTCACCACCTTCAAGGACGGGCAGAGCGGCATGAGCTTCCACGTGGTGCAGGGCGAGCGCGAGCTGGTGTCGGACTGCCGCTCGCTCGCGCGCTTCGAGCTGAAGGGCATCCCGCCGATGGTCGCCGGCGCGGCGCGCGTGCGCGTGAGCTTCCAGGTCGACGCGGATGGGCTGCTCGCTGTCTCTGCAAAAGAAAGCACTTCAGGGGTCGAGGCCTCGGTCAGCGTCAAACCCTCCTATGGCCTCGGCGACGCGGATATCGAGCGCATGCTGCGCGACTCGTTCGAGCACGCCAACGAAGACGTGCACGCGCGCGCGCTCGCCGAGCACCGCGTCGAGGGCCAGCGGCTCATCGAGGCAACCCGCTCCGCGTTGCAGGCTGACGGCGGTTTGCTTTCCGCAGACGAGAAAACGGCGATCGAAGCAAACATGCAGGCTTTGCAGAAACTGCTGCCCGCGACCGATCACCGGGCGATCAAGCAGGCGGCCGACGCGCTCAACCGCGCCACCGAGGAGTTCGCCGCGCGCCGCATGGACGCGGGCATCAAGCGCGCTCTCGCAGGCAGGAAAATCGGCAGCTTCTGATGCCGAAGCTCAAGGTGCTGCCTCACGCCGCGCTATGCCCGCAGGGCGCCGAGATCGAGGCGCAGGCGGGCAAGTCGATCTGCGATACGCTGCTCGAGCACCACGTCGACATCGAGCACGCCTGCGAAAAATCCTGCGCCTGCACCACCTGCCACGTGATCCTGCGCCAGGGCTTCGAGTCGCTCGAGCCGGCGGAGGAGAAGGAGGAAGACCTGCTCGACAAGGCCTGGGGCCTGGAGGCCAGCTCGCGGCTGTCGTGCCAGGCGAAAGTTGCCGGCGCAGACCTGACGATCGAGATTCCCAAGTACACCATCAACTACGAGCGCGAGGGAGGAGGGGTGAAGAAATGAAGTGGACCGACACCCGGGAGATCGCGATCGAGCTGAGCGAAAAATACCCGGACACCGATCCGGAGTCCGTCAACTTCGTCGACCTCTACAAATGGGTGCTGGGGCTGCCCGGGTTCGACGACGACCCCAAGCGCTGCGGCGAGAAAATTCTCGAGGCCATCCAGATGGCCTGGATCGACGAGGCGGAGTAGGATGGTTTTTGTGCGACTTGCCTTCCTCCTGGCGATATTTTTCATGTGTCAAACCGCAGCGGCGCAGGTGTACCGCTGGGTGGACGCTAAGGGCACGGTGCACTATTCGGACACCGCACCGCCGCAAGGCGTCAAGGCCACCGTCGTCGACATCGAAGCGAAGAGCGGGGCGCCATCGCCCGACAGCGGCGACTGCTACACGCTGCGCTGCCAGGGCGAGCGGCTCGACCAGCGCCTCGCCCGCCGCGAGGAGCTGGAGGCCCGCCTGGCGGCCGAGCGCGCCGCCAGCGCGCCGCGGCAGCCGCGCGGCCTGGAGTTCCGCCGCTACATCTCGATCCAGCGCGGCATGACCGAGGGCGAGCTGCTCGGCATCGCGGGCGAGCCCGACATGCTGGTCAACCAGGGCGCGGCGATCTCGGCACCGACCACGGTGCAGACCGGGCGCCATCTGCGCGGCGCCGCGCGCGCGGTCTTGTCGCTCACGACGTACACCTACCTGCCGACGCCGGGCGATCCCTTCACCACCACCGTTACGCTGGTCGGCGGCCGCGTCAGCGAAATCGAGCGCATCAGGAAGTTCTAGCCGAGCCTATTTCTTGCGCAGCTCGCCCCACAGGCTGTCGAGCCGGGCGTAGCGGCCGCAGCCCGTGACGTAGAACTTGTACTGCAGCGAGTTCTTCTTGTAGTAGTCCTGGTGGTAGTCCTCGGCGGGCCAGAAGTCGCTCGCCGGCACGATCGGCGTGAGGATCGGCTGGCGGAACGGCTTGTCCTTCTCCCATTTCGCCTTGGAGGCCTCGGCGAGGCGCTTCTGCTCCTCGCTGTGGTAGAAGATCGCCGGCCGGTACTGCGAGCCCGAGTCGCAGAACTGGCGGTTGGTCACCGTCGGATCGTGGTTCAGCCAGAAGGTGTCGAGCAGCTTTTCATAGGACAGCTTCGCCGGATCGAAGCTCACCTGCACTACCTCGGCGTGGCCGGTGCGGCCCGATGACACCTGCTCGTAGCTCGGGTTCCTGACGTTGCCTCCCATGTAGCCCGACACCGCCGACACCACGCCCGGGAGCTTCTCGAAGGCCTCCTCGGTGCACCAGAAGCAGCCCGCGGCGAAAGTCGCTTTTTCGGGTCTTTGCTGCGCGAACGCCGGCAATGCCAGCGCCGTCAGCAACGCAAGAATCCATTTCATGGTTTCGAAACCTCCCTCAGCACCGCGTCGATGACCGGTTGGTCGCGCAGGCATAGCCTGACATTACTGAGCCCGGCGCGGCGCACGGCCGCCAGGTAGGCGCGCGCGCAGATATCGAGCGGAACGGCGAAGATACCGCTCGAGACCGCCGGGAACGACACCGACTTCCAGCCACGTTCCCTCGCGCATTTGAAAGAGGAGATCAATGCCAGAACCAGCTTGTTTTCCTCGTCGCCCTCTCCAAAGCGCGGCCCGACGGCGTGGATCACGCCCTTGAACGGCAATTTTCCGGCGGTCGTGACCACTGCGCTTCCTGCAGGGAAGAATCCATGTGTTTGAACCAGAAGGTCTGATTCCTCCTGCAGCGCCGGCCCGGCGGCGCGCGCGATGATTCCCGCCACCCCGCCGCCGTGAGCGAGGTGACCGTTCGCGGCGTTGACGATGGCCTCGACCGGCTCTTCGAGCAGGTTGCCCCGCACCACCTGGAACATCCGGCCGGGGGCTATTTCTTTTTGCGCGAGGATTGCTTGCGTTTGCGTGGCGGCTTCGCGCCGCTTTTACTGTACTTTCGCTTTCGCCCTGAGCCCCCGGATAAGCTCGTCGATCCTGCTCTGCACCAGCTGCTGCTGGATGCGCGGCCTTACTTCGGCGAACGGCGGGAAACGCCCGGCGCGCACGTCCTCGAGCTGGATGATGTGGAAGCCGTAGCGCGTGCGCACCGGCGTTTCCGTGTACTTGCCTTTCTCGAGCTTCATCATCGCCTCGGAGAACTGCTTGTCGAAGTCGCCGGGGTTGTGCCAGTCGAGGTCGCCGCCGCGTTCCTTGCTGCCCGGGTCCTTGGAGTTCTTGCCCGCCAGCTCCTCGAACTTGCCGCCCTTCTTGAGCTCCGCGATCAGGGAGTTCGCCTGATCCTCGGTCTCGACCAGGATGTGGCGCGCCCGGTATTCCTTATCGCCCTGCTCGGCCCTGACGCGGTCGTACTCCTTCTGCACCTCGGCGTCGCTCACCGGGTGCTTGCGCACCCAGTCGCGCAGGTAGGCGCTGATGGTGATTTCCTGGCGCGCGAGATCGAGCTGGCCCAGCACTTCGGGGCTTTTGCCCAGGCCGGCCTTCTGCGCCTCCTGCATCAGGACCTCGCGGTTGACGAGCTCGTCGCGCACATTGGTGCGGGTCTGCTCGTTGTCCGGGGCGCCGCGCGCCCTTTGCTGCTGCATCAGGGCGTCCAGGCGCGCGCGCGGCACCGTCACGCCATTCACGGTGGCGACGGCACCCGCCTTGGCGGCGGCCTTGCTGCTGTCCTTCGCCGCCGGCTTGGCGCCGTCCTTCTCTGCGCCTTGGGCAAAAGCCAGGGCCGGGATCGCCAGCGCGGTGGCGGCGAGGGTTCGGATATTCATTGCCTTCCTTTCGTTTCGTCGGGGGTGCGCGCCGTGATGGCGAGCGCGTGGATGGGATTGTGCATCAGTTCGCCGAGTGCCTGATAAACCATGCGGTGGCGCGCCACGGCGCTCTGCCCGGCAAAGCACGGCGCTACGATCGCGAGCCGCCAGTGCGTGCCGCCGCCCTCGCGCCAGCCGGCATGGCCGGCGTGCTGCGCGCTCTCGTCCACCAGGTCGAGCGACAGCGGCTCGAGCGCCGCGAGGCGCCCACGGATGACTTCGGCCAGATTCATTGCTTCTGCTCGGCGTAGCGGGCGAGGACCAGCGCCTGGGCCACCACGAACAGCAGCATCAGCCCCATGCCGCCGAACAGCTTGAACGTGGCCCAGATCTTCTCGGAATAATTGAACGCCACGTAGAGGTTGGCGGCGCCCATGAAGGCGAAGAAGCCGACCCAGCTCCAGTTGAGCCGCCGCCACACCGGGTCGGGCAGCCGCATCTGCTCCGACAGCAGCGCCCGGATCAGGTTGCGGCCGAGGAACGCCGAGCCCGCCAGCACCGAGCCGAACAGCCAGTAGAGCACCGTCGGCTTCCACAGGATGAAGGTCTTGTCGCGCAGGTACAGCGTGAGGCCGCCGAAGACGACGATGATCGCCAGGCTCGCCCAGAGCATCGGCTCGATCCGCTTCTTGCGCAGCGCGAGCCAGCCGACCTGCGCGAAGCTCGCCGCGATCGCCACCGCGGTGGCGACGAAGATGTCCCAGATCTGGATCGCGACGAAGAAAAGGGCGACGGGGAAAAGATCGAACAGAAACTTCATTCAGTGGCGCGATTCTACCAGCGTGCGTTTGCTACCACCTCGACTTGGCATCGTCATCCTGGTCGCCGTGGCAACCACGTTCGCGGCGAACCATCTGTGCGCGCGCATCGCTTTCGATCATGGCGCAAGCGTGGCGACCGGCGTCGCCACGCGCGCGACCGGCACCGCGCTGGTGCTGCTTCTGATCATGCGTCTCCAGGGGATTCGCGTTGCTTTGCCGCGGGAGCTGCGCCCTTGGGCCTTGCTGGCGGGAATTCTGATCGCGGTACAGAGCTATTGCCTGTACTCGGCGGTCGCGCTCATACCGCCGGCGCTGGCGCTGCTGGTGTTTCAGACCTCTCCCATGCTTTACGTGCTGCTTTCCTGGGCCCTGGGAGGCCCGGCGCCGCGGCCGAGCGCCTTCCCCGCGATGCTGCTTGCGCTCGCCGGGCTGTGGCTCGCGCTCGATATACGCACCGACCAT
>WNGA01038204.1_pt1 | contig 12508 bp, 10 predicted proteins | sample 5400061 | NCBI WGS metagenome assembly WNGA01 (sample SAMN13153366, study PRJNA577476) | soil metagenome | isolation source: 100 cm soil or saprolite under grassland replicate 2 | place: USA:California | collected 2016-06-15
AGGTGCTGGACATGGGAGTACCGCTCGATCTGCAGCGATTCCGTCACCCGCACCGTTCCATACCGCGCCACGCGACCGATGTCGTTGCGGCCGAGATCGACGAGCATGCGGTGTTCGGCCAGCTCCTTCGCGTCGGCGCGCAACGACGTCGCGAGCTCCTCGTCCTCCTCGGGCGTGGCGCCGCGCGGCCGCGTGCCGGCGATCGGCCGCACCGTGACCTCCTCACCTTCGACGCGCACCAGCACCTCCGGCGAGCTCCCCACGAACGTGACGTCGTCGAGGGCGAGATAGAAGAGGTACGGCGCGGGATTCAGAGCGCGCAGGTAGCGATACAGACGCAGCGGATCGACAGCGCCGGGGACGACCTGGCGGCGCGACAACACGGCCTGGAACACGTCGCCCGCGGCGATGTACTCCCGGATCTTCGCGACGTCGCGCTCGAACGCCGCGCGGGGGTATGTTGATTCGGTCGGCAGCGCTCGGTCGTCGCCCTCGAGCATCAGCGGCGCGAGCTGGTGCGTTGCGCCGAGCCGGCCGATCAACGTGTCGAGCCGCTCCTGCGCCGACTCGTACAGGCGCAGCCGCTGCGCCGGCGTGGCACCGGCCGGTACCTCGACGTTCGCCACCACGATGGCCCGCCCGAAGACGTTGTCGAGGATCACGAGCGAATCGGCGATCATGACGATCGCATCGGGCACGCCGAGCGTGTCCGGCGGCGCGTTGGGAAGGCGCTCGATGGAGCGCACGACGTCGTAGCCGAGATATCCCACGGCGCCGCCGGCGAACCGGGGCAATCCCGGGACCGCGACGCTGGGCAACGCGCGCATGCGGTCGGCGAGATGCGCGATCGGCTCCTGCGTTTCTCCTGCGGGTGCCCACCCGCTGGCCGGTGTCCAGCGGTCGATACGCGTGCCCCGATAGCGCCACGCTTCCCGCGGCTCGGTGCCGAGGAACGTGTAGCGCGCCCAGCGCTCACCACCGACGAGTGATTCGAGCAGAAACGCGAACGGCGGCCGCGCGATCTTCGCGAAGGCCGCGACCGGCGTATCGGCATCGGTGATGACCTCGCGAATCACCGGCACGATCCCCCCCGCGCTGTGTTTGGCGCGCTCGAGGAATGCGTCGCGTGGATCGATCATCTAGATTTCGCCATGCGATGGTCCGCCGCGCTGTTGCTCATCGTCGTGCCGGCCGGGGCGGTCGCCCAGGCCTGGAACAGCGACTCGGCGCTGGCCCTGGCGCGGCGCGCGATCGAGCGGCGAGCGCACGCCGCGAGCGATACCGCGTTGCGCGACTACAAGGCCCAGGCTCACGGATTTCTCTTTTTCCTCGGGCAGTTCGGCGAAGGGCTCACCGAACCGCCGCGGCTCGTGAAAGCGGATCAACTGGAGCTGGAAGTGTACTGGAAGGCGCCCGAGCTCAGCAAGCAGCGCATCATCGGCTGGCGCGACCGCGCCGAGCTCCCCACCGACATCAATTACCACCGCGATCACCTCGGCATTGTGCAGAATAATTTCGGCAGCGCCATCCGGCTCGGCGAGGGCGACGAAGTGCGGGACGTGCCGCATCCGCTGGCCCCGGGAGGGGCGGGAGGGGCGGGAGGGGCGGGAGGGGCGGGAGGGGCAGGGGGGGCGGGGGGGGCGGGGGGGGGCGGCATCGATCTCTATGACTTTGCGCTGGGTGATACCACCACGATTGTGCTGCCACAGCGTGCGGTACGCGTCGCGGCGCTGCGGGTGCGGCCGAAGAACTTCAACACCGCGGCCATCGTCGGCACGCTGTACGTGGATCTCGAATCCGCGGAGCTCGTCCGCATGGCGTTCAATTTCACGCCCACGTCGTATCTCGATGCCCAGCTCGAAGACGTCAGCATCGTGCTGGACAACGCCCTCTGGGAAGGCCGCTTCTGGCTCCCCTACCGCCAGGAGATCGAGATTCGCCGCCGGGCCACGTGGCTCGATATCCCGGCACGCGGCATCATCCGCGGGCGGTGGGAGATCGACGGCTACGTGTTCAACCTCGGCCTCGCCGCGAGCTGGTTCCGCGGTGAAGAAATCACGGCACTGCCCAAAGCGGAGCGCGACTCGTTCCCCTGGCCTGGCCCGTTGAGTGCCGCGATCCAGGACATCGCGGAGCCCGTGCGGCAGAATGACCTGCGACGAGTCCGTGCAGAGGTCAGCCGCATTGCCGGCCGCCGCGCCCTCACGGGCCTCAAACGCCAACGCCTCGGCGCCCGGTCGCTGAGCGAGCTGGTGCACGTCAATCGTGTGGAGGGGCTCGCGGCCGGCGCGGGGTTCGTGTGGCGCACGCCCGATGACGGGTTCGAAGTCCGCGGACTCGGCAGTTACGGGTTTGCCGACCGAGCCGGCAAGGGAATCGTCGCCATCACGTCCATGGACGGTCTGGAGCTGGCGGGATACCGCCAGGTGCGCGACATCGGCGACGCGCCCGTGATCGCTCCGCTGCTGAATTCGATCGCGTCGCAGGAGTTCGGCGACGATTACGGGGATTACTATCGCGCGACCGGCGTACGGCTGGGGATGCGGCGCGGGATCGGCGCGCGCGGCGAGTGGCATCTCGCCGCCGCCCACGAGCGCATCGCGTCGCTCGCGGTCCGTGCCGCGCCGGCGACGGGAGAGTATCGGCTCAACCCGCCGGTGCGCGACGGGCACAACACCGCCGGCACGCTGACGGTGCGGCGCCGCAGCGAAGGATTCGCGGTCCGCCGCGACGTCGCGGGCGAGACGACGCTGGAGGTTGGCAACCACTACGCGCGCGTCAGCGGTGCGGCGCACGTGCTCGTGCCGCTCGGCGCGAGCCGGATACTGACGCGCGTGCAATTCGGTCTGGCGAGCGACGGCTTGCTGCCCCATCGCGCGTTCGTGCTGGGCGGCCGCGGCACCTTGTTGGGAGACGGATTCCGCAGCTGGGGCGGGCGGCGGGCCGCGCTGCTGCACGTCGAGTGGCGCACAGCCGTCCCCTTCTTGCGCCTCAGTGCGGGACCCGCCCGCACGCCCTCCACCATCACGCTCACACCGTACGCGGCGTTGGGCTGGGTCGCGGAGCCGATTCCCGGGACGCCCTGGCGGGCCACGCCGGGCACGCGCGCCACGCTCGGACTCGGCGCCGAGTGGCTGGGGTTGTTTCGCGTGGAAGCGGGATATGGCGTGCAGTCCCGTCGCATCCACGTTGCCTTCGATGTGACCCGCGATTTTTGGGACATCCTGTAGACTAGACGTCTAGGCGCCCAGACGGCGAGGAACTACCTTGGAGGCTGCCTCATGGCAGTGACCGCGTTCCCCGACGAATGGCTGGCCCAGTCCCTCGAGGGCCTGATCACTCCCGAGCTGCTCCAGAGCATGCGGGAGAAGTCGGAGTCCGGCCGCACGCTCTGGGAGTGCATCGTCGCCGACAAGATCGCGACCGACGCCGAGATCATCGAGAAGCTGTCGCACCGCTTCCGCCTCAAGCTCGCCGACCCGTCCAGGATCGATCCCACGGTGCGCGCGGGCGTCCCGGAGCAGCTCGCCCGGCGCTATCGCGTACTGCCGCTGCGGCTCACCGACTCCTACCTCGAGCTCGCGACCGCAAACCCGTTCGATCTCGACGCCGAAAAGGCGTTGGCGTTTGCGACCGCGCGCGAGATCCGCCTGTTCCTGCTCGCCCCGTCCAAGATCAGCGAGAAGCTGGACGAGATGTACAAGCCCGAGAAGGCGATCAACAAGCTGCTCGAGGGGATGGGCGATCAGGAGGTGTTGACGACGCTCTCCGATGCGCCGGCGCCGGAAGAGCTCAACATCTCCGAGGCGGATGCCAGCCAGAAACCGGTCGTGCGTCTCGTGGACATGATCATCTCGGAAGGCATCCTGTCGCGCGCGAGCGACATCCACGTGGAGCCGGAAGAAGGCGGCGTGGCGGTGCGGTACCGCATCGACGGCGTACTGCGCCAGGTCATGAAGATCCCGCGCCAGGCCGGGCTGCCGCTCATCTCGCGCATCAAGATCATGTCGTCGCTCGACATCGCCGATCGCCTGCGGCCGCAGGACGGCCGCGCGCGCGTCGGCGTCAACATCGTCACGGTCGAAGATCCCGTCGAATACCGGATGCAAGGCATCGTGCAGGTCCAAGTGCAGGAGAAGGCGGGACTGACGTTCGCCGCGGCGTTGCGATCGATCCTGCGCCAGGACCCCAACGTCGTGCTCGTCGGCGAAATCCGCGACAAAGAGACCGCGCAGATCGCCGTGCAAGCCTCGCTCACCGGGCACCTCGTGCTCTCGACACTCCACACCAACGATGCCGCGAACGCGGTCACGCGGCTCGTGGACATCGGCGTCGAGGCGTACAAGATCGCGGCCTCGCTGCGCGGCGTCGTGGCGCAGCGCCTGATGCGCAAGCTGTGCCCCACCTGCAAGGAAGTCTGGATGGAAGCGCCGCCCGAGCGGCTGCGGCGCTGGATTCCGGCAGGCACGCCGCTGTACCGTCACGCGGGCTGCCCCGACTGCGCGATGACCGGGTACCGGGGGCGGTTCTCGATCCTCGAAATCCTCACGATGACGGAGCGCGGCGGCATGAAATCGCTGTGGGATTCGGGGCTGGCGCACGTGACGCGCGGCGAGTCCACGATCGAAGAGCTGACGCGCGTGGTGGACATCCCGGCCGAGGAGGAGGCCCCGCCGCCCGCGGAGAGAGCCCCCGCCCGGGTGTCGGGCGCCGCGCGGCTGTCCGGCGGCGCTGCGGCGCTGCGCTTTACGGAACCGCCCGAGCCGGCCACTCCGGTCTCGACCCATTTCGATCTCCTCGAGGAGCACGCCACGCCTCCCGCGCGGCGCTCCGGTGCGTACGGCCAGCCGGCGTCGAAGGTGCTGCTCGTCGATGACGAAGACAGCCTCCGCAAAGTCATGAAGGATCTGCTGGAGCGTGACGGCTACGTCGTGACGGAAGCCCGCGACGGCGTCCAGGCGCTCGACCAGGTCGATCGCGTGGGGCCCGACATCATCGTGCTCGATCTCAATCTTCCGGGCCTTGACGGGTACGGCGTGCTGTCCCATCTGCGGTCGCGTCCGGCGACCGCCAACATTCCCGTCATCGTGCTGACGGCGAAGGGCGACGAGGACAACGAGGTCCGCGTCTTCGAGCTCGGCGCCGACGACTTTCTCACCAAGCCCTTCCGCGCTCGCGCGCTCTCGGCGCGGCTCGAAGCGGTGCTCGGCAGACGCCGTTAGTTGACTTCCGTCCGCGTCAGCTTCGTGGACACGTACGCGCTGCGCGGCGCCGGCGAGCGACTCGAGGTGCTCGCGTTGCGCCGCGGCCCCGCCGGCCGCAATCCGGGATCATGGGAGACCGTGCACGGCACGATCGAGCCGGGCGAGACGCCGGTGCAGGCGTCGCTGCGCGAGCTGCGCGAAGAAACGGGGCTCACGCCGGAAAAATTCTACAATCTGAGCCGCACCGAGGCGTTTTATCAGCACCGTAGCGATGAGGTGGCGCTCATTCCGGTGTTCGCGGCGTTCGTCGCGCCCGGCGCGACGGTACAAACGTCGGCGGAGCATGATCGCGCCGAGTGGCTGCGCATCGCGGACGCCGCGCGCCGCTTCGCCTGGCCGCGCGAGCGCAGAGCGGTGGAGGACATTTTGTCAATAGTGGGGGGTGGGGACGCGGGCTTGCTGGAAGATGTCCTGCGAGTAAGCTAGTAGCGGGCTCCCTTGTGAATCCATTCTATCATCGGATCTACCGCGTGGTCCGTCACATCCCCAAGGGACGGGTGGCGACGTACGGCATCATCGCGCGGCTCGCGGGCCGGCCCGGCGCCGCGCGCACGGTCGGATGGGCGCTCTCCGCACTCCCCGAAGACAACGATGTGCCGTGGTGGCGCGTCATCAACGCGGCGGGCCGGATTTCGTTTTCGGGTCAGGATCACAGCGCCGTGCTGCAGCGCGCGCTGCTGTTGCGTGAGGGCGTGCGGTTCGCGCCCGGTGGAGCCGTCAACCTCGGGACGTACGGCTGGCCGTCGGAAGCCTACGACAGCGCCGTGGCCTCCCACAAGCGCGCCGCCTCGACGCGCAGATCGCGCAGGTTGAAAGGCTTGCGCACGTAGCGCACGCCGAGACGCGCGAGCGTCTCTTCCGTGGCCGGGCGCACGTCTCCGGTGGCGACGATGATGCGATCCCGCAGCGCCGGCAGCGTCGTCACCAATTCCTCCGCCAGCAGCACGCCGCGTTTCCCGGGCGCCATCGCGCGCGCATCCGTGATCACCAGGTCGAAGCTGCCGCGCTGCGCGAGATCGAGCGCGTGCTGCGGATCGCCCGCGACTTCCACGTCATGACCGTCCCGCGCGAACAGCGCCTTGATGGTGCGCTGCACGGCGGGATCGCCGTCCACCAGGAGGATGGTGCGCTTCACCGCCGGCGCCCCCCCCGCCCCCCCGGCGTTGACGGCCGGCGTGCCGTGGGCGGGCGTCAGTGCCGGCCGCACGGCGTCCGCCGGCGCCGGCGGCAGATCGACGCGGAACGCCGCCCCGCCGCGCGGCCCGTGGGGTTCGAGCGAGATCTGCCCACCGTGGCTTTCCACGATCGAGTATGTGATCGACAGGCCGAGGCCCGTCCCCTTGCCCGGCTCCTTCGTGGTGAAGAACGGCGTGAAGATGCTTTGCGCGATCTCGTCCGAGATGCCGGCCCCGGTGTCCGCGACCCGCAGATGCACCTGGCCGTCGAACCACGTCGAGACCGTGATTTCCCGGGGCCGCTCCCGCGGATTGTCCGCCACCGCGTGCGCCGCATTGGTCACGAGATTGAGGACGACCTGCTGCAATCCATGCCGATCGCCGAACACCTCGGGCAACGCGCCGCTCAGCTCACGCTCCACGGTGACGTCCTTGAGCTTCAGCTCGTATGCCGTGAGCGCCAGCGTCCGCCGGATCACGTCGTTCAGGTCCACGGGAACGCGCTCCGCCGATCCCTTGCGCGCGAAGGTGAGCAGATTGCGAACGATGCGCCCCGCCCGCTCGGCCTGCTCCTGAATCACCTGCAGGTGCCCGCGGTCTTTCTTGCCGAACTCCTTCTGCTCGAGCAGAAACTCCGACAGTCCGGCGATCGACGTGAGCGGATTGTTGAGCTCGTGCGCGACGCCCGACACGAGCTGGCCGACCGCGGCGAGCTTCTCGCTCTGCACGAGCTGCGTCTCCAGCGCCTGCTGCTCGGTGACGTCCTCGATCAGCACCACCACGCTCTGCTCGGGCGTCGCGCCGGAGATGAGCGCGGCGTTGACGCGGACGGTTCGCCGCAGCTGCTCGGAGCGCGCGATCAGCGGGGCGGGGCGGTCGCCGCGCCGGGCGGCGTCGAGCAGCTCGAGCAGCGCGTGCGACTTGCCGAGCAGCGCGGCGCCGAGGTGCACGCCGACCACGTTGGGCAGCGGCGCACCCAGCAGGTCGGCGAGCGCACGGTTCGCCCGGCGCACGCGGCCCTCGTCGTCCACCACTGCGATGCCTTCGCTCAAGGCGTCGAACGCCGTCTCCCACTGCTCCTTGGCGCGCCGCACCATCTCGAAGAAACGCGCGTTGGCAATGACGACCGCGGCGTGCGTCGCCAGGGTCGAGAGCAGGCGGATGTCCTCGGGGACGAACACGCCTGCGCGCGGGTCGGCGATCACGAGCGTCCCGATCACCGCCCCGTGCGAGCGCAGCGGCACCGCGGCGGCCGAGGCTGCCTGAACGTCTCCGACGATCGCGGTGGGCTCGGGCCCCGAATTGCGTACCAGCTCGAGGTGCTCACGCCCGGTGGAGCGGGCGACCAGCCCGACGTCGTTCGCGGGGATCTTGCGCCCGCGCAGCGCGGCGAGCGTACCTTCGGCCGCCGCGACACGCAGGGGATCGTTGGGCCCTTCCCCGACCAGCGCCAGCAGCGCGCCCTGGGCGTCGAGGAAGCGAACGGCGTAGCGCGCCACCTGCTCGACGATGCGATCGAGCTCCAGCGAATCCGACAGGACGTACGACAGCTCCTGGAGCGAGAACAGCTCGGACAGGCGGCGATTGAGCTCCTCCGCCGCGCGCCGCCGCTCCTGCTCGGAGCGGAGCAACCGCTGCCGCAGGCGCCACAGTACGCCGCCGACGCCGAGCATGATCAGGGCGAGGGCGGCGAACAGCAACGGGTGTTGTCGCACCAGGTCCATGCGCATCTATATTCACCAATCCCACTTGAGAATCAATCTTCTGCTCTGCCTGAGCCTCGCGAGTTGCCGCGCGGAGCCACGCCCGGCCGTGTCGCGCGTGTGGCCCGAGCTGGGCGCGATGCTGTCGGCGGCGGCATGGAGCCCTGATACCGCGCGTGTGGCCCGCGCGTTGGCCGCGGCGCACGCTGCGGTCGATCGCCTCGATTCGCTGCTGCATCGCCGCGTGCGGATCGCGCCGCTCGATTCGGCGGCGCGCGACATGCCCCGGCGTACGGGAGGGGGCGTCGCCCTCAGCGCCGACAGTTTCGTGGCCGGGTACGCGCTCGACCGTGCGGCGCAGGTGCTCGCGCCCGCCGTCGACAGCGCGCTGCTGGCCCTGGGCGCCCAGTACCTCTGGATCGGCCCGGCCACGCGACGCTCGGTGGGCATTCCGGATCCCGCCAATTCGCTGCGCATGCTGGCGACCGTCGAGTGGCGCAGCGGATCCATCAGCACCAGCGCGCTCCGCCCGCAGTCCGTTACCGTGCTCGCCGCGGACGGTGTGACGGCCGCCGCCTGGTCGGCGGCGCTTGTGGCGTTGAGCTGTGACAGCGTGTTGGTACTGGGGAGGGCCATGAACGTCGTCTGCGCGGACTCCGCGGGCGTGCGGTGGACTACGTCCCTCCAGAATCGGGTTTCGCTTCCAGCTGCGCGCGCGCCTTGACGCGCGCGCGCTCCTGATCGAGCAGCCGCAACGAGCGGCTCCAGGCGTCGGTCGCGAGCCCCTGGTAGCTGACCGTGAGCTGCTCGCGGACGCTGATGCCCGGCTCGAACAGGTAGATCGCAACCGCCTGCTGCCGCGCGTCGAGCTGGAAGGAGCTCCACGTCGGGGACAGCGCCACGATGCCGATCGGGCGAAACAGCCGGCCGCGGGAGGTGATGTTGAGGTCTTCGGGATTGAAACGAGCATCGGGAACGACGCCGAGAAACGTCACCATGACCAGAGTCGGATTCTGCGTTGCGCCGCGGCCCGCGGCATCGGCGATGTCGGCGGCCCGACTCTGCACGAGCTGGGAGAGCGAGCGGTAGGTGTCGGGTGCGAGGAGGCGGATCAGCTGCTCGTCGAGCGGCAGGACCTGGATCTCGATCGTGCCGGTGCTGAACCGCATGACGACGTCGTCGCGGCGGAGCGTACCGTAGCCGGGTGGCACGGTATCCTGAGCGCCGCGAGCACGTGGGTTTCCCCTTCTACTAATACGTCCTGCATCGCCCGATCGTCAGTCGAGGGGGGATGGCGGATGTCGAGCAGCCAGACGACGCCGCGCAGCCGCTGCCGCAGCAAGGCATGCTTGAGCAGGCCCCGGAACGCGGCGCGTTGCGCCTTGCCGGCGCGCGCGTAGCCGTATCCCGGCAGGTCGAGAAAGTAGTACGCCCCGCCGATCAGGAAGACGTTCAGCGCCCGCGTCTTGCCCGGCGTCCCCGACGTCTTCGCGATCCGTCGTCCCACCAGCGCGTTGAGCAGCGACGACTTGCCCACATTGGATCGGCCGATGAGCGCCACCTCGGGAAGCGGCGGATCGAGGGCCACGTCGGCCCGCGGAAACGAACCGACGAACCTCAGGACGCGCGTCCCAGTACGTTCAGGTAGAAGCGCGTCACGTTGCGCGCGTACGATGTGACGTCGAACAGGTCGCGCGCGCGCTGCGCGGCCGCTGCGCGCATGGCGGTGAGGCGCGCGGGATCGCCGGCAAGCTCGACCACGGCGCGGGCCAGCTCCGCGGGCGCGCGCTCCGCGACGAGGATGCCGGTCTCGGGCGTCAGGGCCTCGCGGTTTCCACGAATGTTGGTCGCGATGGGCACCGCGCCGCAGGCCATCGCCTCGTGCAGCACGCGCGACATGCCCTCGGTGTCCTGATGGGACCCGCTGATCAGGAGGTCCGTCGCCTGCATCCAGCGCTCGATATGCTGTTGTTGCGGGAGAACGCGGACGTCCGATGCCGCCCCGCCCGCGGCCGCGCGCCGACCGATCTCTTCGAGGATCTCCGGGGGATCGGGAGTACCGATGAGCAGCAGCAAGGGCATGCGGTCGTTCGGGAGCTCGCGGCGCAGCAGGCACACGCTGTCCACGATGTCGAGCACTCCCTTGGGACGGTTTATCTGGCCGACGAAGAGCAGCATGAAGCGGTCGTGGGGCAGCCCCAGTGCCGTACGCGCGGCGCGGCGGTCGCTGCCGGCGGGGGGCTGGAACTGCCGGAGATCCGATCCGCCCCGGATCGTCGCGTACTTGCCGCGCTGCCGCGCGCGGCGTGAAAAGCGACGACCGGCGTCGTTGGACTCACCGATCATGCCGTCGGCCAATCGCTCGAGCAGCGGGTCGAGGCTGTAGTGCGCGGTCTGCCAGATGAACCAGACCAGTTTCGTGGGGGTGCCCAGCTTGGCGAGGCCGCAAGTGAGCGCGTTGCGGGACGCATCGGGTGCGATGATGTCGACGCGACGCTGCTGCAGCACCCGGCGGATCGCGCGCGACGAGCGCCACACCGGGAGCAGGGTGCGTGGCTTGATGTGGTACAGCGGGATGTGGACGACGGGGCAGTCCAGCGCGAGGAGATGATCGGTGAGCTCACCAGGCTCAGGGCAAATCGCCAGCGGCTCTACGACGTGTCGGTCGAGATGTTCGATGAGCAGCGCCATGCTGCGTTGCCCGCCCATTCTCAGGTGAGAATGGTGGCTGACGAACGCTACCCGGATCAGGCTTCTTTCTTCTGGCGGGGACGCTCGGTCACGAGGAGCGGCGCGCGGCCGGACGTGACACACTCGGCGGTGATGGCCACCTCGCGCACGTCATCGCGGCTCGGCAGCTCGAACATGATCTCCGTCATCATCTCTTCGAGGATGGCGCGTAACCCTCTGGCGCCGGTGCCGCGCTTCATCGCCTTCGCCGCGATCGCTTTCAGCGCGTCCTTCTCGAGCGTCAGCCGCACGTCCTCGAGGTCGAACAGCTTCTGATACTGCTTGGCGAGCGCGTTCTTCGGCTCGGTGAGGATGCGGATCAGCGCGTCCTCGTCGAGCGCGTCGAGCGGCACGGTGACCGGGAGGCGGCCGACCAGCTCGGGGATGAGGCCGTAGCGCAGCAGATCGTCCGGCTCGACGTCCACGAACGGGTTCTTCTTGAGCTTGGCGGCGACGCCCTCGGCGACTTCCTCTTTGGTAAAGCCGATCTGCCGGCGGCCGGTGCGCGACTCGATGATCTTCTCGAGACCGTCGAACGCGCCGCCGCAGATGAAGAGGATGTCCTTGGTGTTGACCTGGATGTATTCCTGCTGCGGGTGCTTGCGGCCGCCCTGCGGCGGCACGCTCGCCACCGTGCCTTCCAGGATCTTGAGCAGCGCCTGCTGCACACCTTCGCCCGAGACGTCGCGCGTGATGCTGGGGTTCTCTGACTTGCGCGCGATCTTGTCGATCTCGTCGATATAGACGATGCCCCGCTCGGCCTCGGAAACGTTGAAATCGGCGGATTGCAGCAGGCGCACCAGGATGTTCTCGACGTCCTCACCCACGTAGCCGGCTTCGGTCAGGGTGGTGGCGTCGGCGATCGTGAACGGCACATCAAGAATGCGCGCCAGCGTCTGCGCCAGCAGCGTTTTCCCGACTCCGGTTGGGCCGATCAGGAGGATGTTGCTCTTATCGAGCTCGACTTCGGTATCGCGACCCGAGTGGGAGTTGATCCGTTTGTAGTGGTTGTAGACGGCGACCGCGAGCGTCTTCTTGGCGCGGTCCTGCCCGATCACGTATTGGTCCAGCACGTCCTTGATTTCGGCGGGCGTGGGGACCTGCGTGATGGCTTCCGCGACTTCGCGCTCTTCGTCCTCCGCCAGGATCTCATTGCAGAGCGCGATGCACTCATTGCAGATGTAGACCGACGGCCCGGAGATGAATTTCCGGACGGAATCCTTGGATTTACCGCAAAACGAGCAGCGGAGATGCTTGTCGTGAGACATCGTCTTCTAGTATGGGAAAGCCGGTGGAGCGGCGCAAGGGATCACTTCTTTGCCTTCCCGTCTTCCTTGATTTCCTCGAAGTTGGAGATGACGTGATCGATCAACCCGTACTCTTTCGCCTCTTCGGCCGACATGAAGCGGTCGCGGTCCATGTCCTTTTCGATTGATTCGACGGTTTTGCCGGTGTGCTTGGCATACAGCTCGTTGAGCTTGCGGCGCAGGAACAGGATCTCCCGCGCCTGGATCTCGATGTCCGACGCCGTGCCCTGGGTACCGCCGGACGGCTGGTGCATCATGATGCGCGCGTGGGGTAACGCTGACCGCTTGCCTTTGCGGCCGGCGGTGAGCAGGAACGACCCCATCGAGGC
>WNGA01023919.1_pt1 | contig 12503 bp, 9 predicted proteins | sample 5400061 | NCBI WGS metagenome assembly WNGA01 (sample SAMN13153366, study PRJNA577476) | soil metagenome | isolation source: 100 cm soil or saprolite under grassland replicate 2 | place: USA:California | collected 2016-06-15
TGGCTCGACCATGGAGGCGCTGGTCAACCTCTACGACGGGCTCTCGCCCGGCGGCTTTCTGATCATCGACGACTTCGCGCTGTCGCCGTGCCGAGAGGCGGTGGAGGACTTCCGCCGTGACCGCGGCATCAAGGATCCGATCGAGCAAATCGACTGGACCGGTGTCTACTGGCGCCGAAGCGGCTAGGCGAGGTGCCGCTGCTACCGTTCGCGCCATCGCGGCACCCCCGACGTCAACCGCCACCGAGGAGCTCTTCGAGGAGATCGAGTCCCTCGTCTCTGAGAACCGGACACAGCGCGACCCGGATCTCGAACGTCGACTCTTGCGGCTTCGCCACGAGGCTGGTGCGCGGCTGACGGATGAACCTCCGAGCGACGTGCGGTACGCCGAGCCGGACTTCGACCTGCTCCCGGACGGCTCGCCGCTCCCCGAGGTCGAGCCATGCGAGCTGACGCCCGAGCTCCTGAGGGCGGGGATCCTGCGAAGCGGCTGTCTACTCGTGCGCGGGCTCGTCGATCGGAGCGAGGCCGAGCGCCTCGTCAAGGAGATCGACCGCGCCCTCGTGGTGCGCCAGGGCGGGGATCCCTCGGCGCCCGAGGGCTACTACGAGGCGTTTGAGCCCGGCGCGCCGTTCGACCTCGCTCCCGAGCGAGGATGGGTCAGCCACGCCGGAGGCCTGTGGGCCGCCGACTCCCCACGACTGATGTACGACGTCCTCGAAGCGTTCGAGCGCGGGGGCCTCAAGCGCGTGATCGGTGGGTACCTCGGCGAGCATCCGGCGCTGTCGGTCAACAAGTGCACGCTGCGCAAGGTCACGCCGGACATACGCGGCGGATTCGAGGGCAGCGTCTGGCATCAGGACGGAGCCTTTCTCGGCAAGGTGCGCGCGCTCAACGTCTGGCTCTCGCTGTCGCACTGCGGCGACCAGGCGCCCGGCCTGGACATCGTCCCGCGCCGCCTCGACGGCGTGGTGCCCACCGGCACCGAGGGAGCGATCTTCGACTGGTCGGCGTCGCAGGCGGTGGCCGAAGAGGCCGCCGGCGACGTCCCGATCCTGCGGCCGATCTTCGAGCCCGGCGACGTGCTGCTGTTCGACGAGCTCTTCCTGCACGCCACCGCGGCCGATCCGGAGATGCCGAACACCCGGTACGCGGTGGAGAGCTGGTTCTTCGGGCCCTCGGCCTTCCCGGCCGACTACGTCCCGCTGGCGTTCTGAACCGGCCGTGAAGATCACGGGTGAGCGGGTCGTCAGCCCAACCGGCGCGTTCAACGCCACGTGGCAGCGGCACGCCGCCGCCTACGCACTCACCGCGCCGTCCCTGGGACCCGGGAGGGTCCTCGACCTCGGCAGCGGCGTGGGACACGGGCGGGCTTGGCTGGCGCCGCGCGAGACCGTCGGCGTCGACATCGACCCGGAGGCCCTCGCGAGTCAGGAGCAGGCGACCGTGGTCGCCGACATGCGGGAGCTGCCCTTCGACGACGCAAGCTTCGCCTCGGTTGTCGCAGTCCACTCAGTCGAGCACGTCCCAGACCCCGAGCGGGTGCTCGCGGAGGCCGCTCGTGTCCTGAAGCGAGACGGGGTTGGCGTCTTCGTGACGCCGAACAGGCTCACGTTCGGACGACCCGACGAGATCATCGATCCCTACCATCACGTTGAGTTCGACCCGAGCGAGCTGCGACGCCTGTGCGAGCGCTCCTTCGGCAACGTCGAGGTAAGCGGGCTGTTCGGGTCCGAGCGATATATGGAGCTGTTCGCAGTGGAACGGGCGAAGCTCGAACGGCTCTTGCGATGGGATCCGGTGCGCCTGCGCCGGCTCGTCCCGCGGCCGGTCCGCCAGTCGCTGTACGACCGGCTGCTGCGCCGCCACCGGCCGGCGGAGGATCCCCTCGCCGAAGCCATCGCCGTCCACGACTTCGAGCTCCGCGACGACGACCTAGAGGCATGCCTCGACGTCTGCGCCTTCTGCCGCCTACCACTCGCCCAGGGCTCATGAACGCCCCACGGCCGTCTCGTTGGCGGTTTGAGGCAGGGGACAGCCTCCGCGCCGTGGCGGCGCTGGGCGTGTTTGTCTCCCATCTCGGATACAGCGTCCTCACCGCAGGCCTCAACCAAGGGTCCACCGTCTCGCTGAACGGGCGGTTCGGAGATTTGGGCGGCGCCCTCCTCAACTCCGCCGCCCTGGCGCTGTTCATCTTCTTCGCCCTCTCCGGCTATCTCATCGCAGCTCCCTTTATCCGCGCGATCGTCTCGGCACGACCGTCGCCGAGGGTGCGCGACTATCTCTTGAACCGGACACTTCGCATCGTTCCCGCCTATTGGGCGATCCTGACCGTCCTCGTGCTGGTGATCGGAACCGGTGCGGGGCCCCTGTCGAGGGTCGCCCTCCCGGGCGATGAGTCCAGCTCTCTCTCCCAGGTCGCGAGCCTCTACGGCTTCGCCCAGTTCACAACCGGCAGCCCGGCCCAAGTCAACCTGGTCCCTCAGGCCTGGACCCTGGACGTGGAAGCGGTCTTCTATCTCGCGGTACCGCTGCTCTGTGTCCCGCTCGCGCTCCTGGCCCGTCGCCTGAGGCCCCGTCAGCGCGTCGGGGCCGTCGGCTGCATGATCCTGGCGGGATGCGGAGCAAGCCTGGTGCTGACGACGCAGCACAACATCTTCCAGGGGCAGCCGGGCCTCTTCGGGCCCGTGAGCCCGGCCTGGTACATGTGGGCGTTCGCCCCCGGGCTCGCGCTGGCGCTCGCGGAGGCGGCCGGCGCGCCAGAGCTTGTGCGGAGGAGCGCCCGGGCCCGGAGGTGGATCCCGCGGCTGCTACTGGTGCTTGCGGCAGCGGCGTTCGCGTGGTACGCCATCGCCTTCGGCGACGAGCCGCCGGGCAGCGCTCGGTCGGTGGGCGCCCTGCTGTCGATTCTCGGCGTCGCGCTGGGAGCCGTCGGCGCCCCCTTGGTCCGCGAATGGGCTGGATCCGGCGCATACCGTCCGCTCGTAAGCAGGCCGCTCACCTGGGTGGGCAAACGCTCCTACAGCCTCTATCTTGTTCACGCCGCCGTCGTGTTCCAGCTCGGCAGCGTGGCGCTCGACCTCACGGATTCGGCCTACCTCGCCGTGCTTACGCTGCTCGTCATGGCCCTGCCACTTTGCCTGCTCTTGTCGCACCTCTCCTACGAGCTGGTCGAGCGACCCTTTCTCAGGTTGCGGACGAAGCCCTACGGTCTCCAGGCCGGCCCCGGCTCATCGCAGCGACCAGGGTGGCGCGCCCGCCTCGGAAGCAAGACCGCGCCCACTGGAGGGTCCCGGTAGCCATGGATTGTGTCTGGTGCGGGGCGCCGCTCGACGGCAGCGCAGTTCGGCTGGCGGGCCGGATGGAGTGTCCGAGCTGCGGCGCGGCCACCACGTACCCGTGGCCCTCGGAGGAGGAGGTGCAGGACGCCTACGGCACCTGGTACCGGCCCGGGTCAGGACGGCGCTTTGCATTCATAGGCGACTCCCTGCTGGGCCGCACTCGCGCGCATCTGGCGCGGCGCCTCGACCGCATCGCGCCGCCGGGGCCGATGCTGGACGTGGGCGCCGGGGAGGGCGTGCTGCTCGACGCGCTGCGGCGCCGGGGGCGCGAGGCGGTCGGCCTCGAACGCGACGCCCGGCGCCCCGACCTGCGCGAGGAGTCGCTCGAGCAAATCGAGGGCGAATGGGCAGCGGTGGTCTTCTGGCACTCGCTGGAGCATCTCCCCAAGCCGGGGGAGGCGATCGTCGAGGCTGCCCGGCTCCTGCGTCGTGGCGGAGTGATCGCGATCGCCGTGCCGAATACCGACAGCCTGCAGGCCCGTGCGTTCGGGGACCGGTGGCTTCATCTCGACCTGCCGCGCCACCTAGTCCATCTGTCGGAGAGATCCCTGCTCTCCCGGCTCGCCGAGAACGGCTTCGAGGTAACGCATGTCTCCCACCTCCGCGCCGGCCAGATCGCGATCGGTTGGCTCGACGGTCTTGTCGGCGCCGTTCCGGGCCGACTCCGTCTGTATCAGTCGCTCAGGCGCGCCCAGGCCCGAAGCGGTCCGATGGGCACCGGCCGGCGCTGGGCGTCGCTGGCCGCCGGGGTGCTGCTCCTCCCGCTGGCCCTCGCTTGCGCGACGACCGAGGTCGTGCTCCGCCGCTCGGGAACGGTATACGTGGAGGCGCGACTTGCCTGAGAGCACCGCGAACAAGGTCGTTGTCGTGATGCCGGCGAGGCAGGCGGCGGCCACCCTCGAGCACACCTTCGCCGCGATCCCGAAGGACGCCGTGGACGAGGTGATCCTCGTCGACGACTCCTCCACCGACGAGACCGTCCAACTTGCCCGCGAGCTTCCGCTGCACCTCGTCTGGCATCCCCATCAGACGGGATACGGCGGCAACCAGAAGACGTGCTACCTGGAGGCCCTCCAGCATGACGCGGACGTGGTGGTCATGTTGCACCCTGACGGCCAGTACGAGCCCGAGTTGATCCCCAGTCTGGTCGCGCCGATCCTGGCGGGCGAGGCGGACCTGGTGCTCGGCTCCCGGCTGCTGGTGCCGGGCGCGGCCCTCGAGGCCGGGATGCCACGCTGGAAGTACCTCGCGAACCGCTTCCTGACCAGGGTCGAAAACCGCATCATGGGCACCGATCTCTCGGAGGCCCATACGGGCTACCGGGCGTATTCACGCCGCCTGCTCCTGACGGTGCCCTTCCTGCGCAACTCACTGGACTACTCGTTCGATTCCGAGCTTCTGATGCAGGCGGTCTACTTCGGCTTCGAGATCAAGGAGGTCCCGGCGCGCTGCCGCTATTTCGAGGAAGCCTCCTCGGTAGGGCTGCGAAGCGGAGTGGTGTACGGGCTGAAGACGCTGTGGGCTGGCTTCCGCCTGCTTCTGCATCGCCGGGGCGTGCTTCACTCGCGGAAGTTCAAGCCGTGACCGCCGCGGGCATCCGGCGTCGATCCCTCGCCGGTGCCCTCATCTACGACGCACAAGGGTCGCGACGACGAACCCCTGGTCGTCCCGGTGGATCACCCTGAGCTCGAACCGCTGCCCGATCCGCTGCAAAGTCCATTCCTGAAGCGGCACCAGCGAGTCTGAGGCGACTACGGGCTGGGCAAACGGATCGGCTGATGGCCTTGCCCTCGGCGCATCGAGCACCTTCAGCCCGTCGCGCTGCATCAGCAGCCGGTCGCCGGGCTCGAGGTCGTCCACGGCACGCCGTAGGACGCCGACGTACTGCGAGCTCACGAAGCTGTCCTCCCGCGCATAGCTCAGCGGCAGCTCGTTCGCGCGGCCGCTTCGCATCAGGATCTCGGTCTCCAGGTCGGGCGCCACGAGGGTCAGGACACGGGACTGGTCCGGCATGTAGCGATCGAGCAAGGCCACCCCCTCAGGCGATCTCGGATCTAGAGGCGGCGGATGCCACAGGCGATGGAGGGCCCCGCGCAGCGAGCTGCCGCCCGGAAAGGCGTGGGCGAGCGCGGTTCGGGGGAACCGCTCGCCGATCGAGGACCACGCCACCGAGACCAGCAGGACCGCGATCGACAGGGCGAAGGCGAATCCCCCCAGGCGCGCGAGCTGCGAGCCGGTCAGCGCGCCGCGAAGGAGCAGGCTCAGCCACAGCGTCGCGGCGAGCAGCAGCGGCAGCGACACGTATGGCAGGACGTGGTCCAACGACCTGTCGACGAAGTACGTGAACAGCGCAATGCCATACGCGGTGGTTCCGCACAGCGCGGTCAGCGCGGTCCGCTCCCGCTCGACGAGGTCGGCGCGGCGGGGAACCAACAGGACGAAGGCGGCTGCCGAAGCCGCATACGCCGCGCCCGCCGCGAGGCCAGCCGACCAGGGCGAGAAGTCGTACGTGAGCTCGCCGAGCTTGCCGAACAGGAAGGCATTGAGGTACGCCAGGTACAGCCCCCAGTCCGGCAGCTCGCCGGCGAATGTCAGCGTCGCCGCGGCGAAGATGATTTGAGCGACGACGCACGCGGCCAGTGCGAGGGTCGCCCGAGACGCGAGCCATGCCAGGCGCCCACCTGCTGGGCGAATCCATGCCTGAAAGCAGGCGATTGCCGCGAACGTGAAAGCGGTGTAGGCGAACGCCTCGAGCGCCCAGATCGAGGCCAGGGCCACGACGGCGAGCTGTGCGGCCTGGGCGGCTCGGCGGCGGGTGGGCCAGCGTGCCTCCGCCGTGGCGGCCAGGATCACGAGCATGGGAAGCCCGAACCGAAGGGGGCCGTGCTGCGGGAGGGTGCCCACCGAGTAGACGAGGTTGTAGATCAGGACGACCACCGCGACAGCAAGCCCGCCCGCAGCGAGCGGCCGCGATACACCGGCAAGCCGCAGCAGGCCGTAGCCGGCCGCGAAAAGCAGTCCGAACAGGGCGCCGTCGAGGAATCCGAAGGTGCCGTATCCGATCGGGGCGAACTGGAACCAGCCCGCCAGCAGGTAGATCGGCGCGATTCCGTACTGAGACGCGGTGTCGATCAGCACCGCGCCCCCGTGGAGCACCTGGTTCGCCGGCCCCAGGAAGAAGTTGTGGTGAAACTGGACCAGGTAGTTGTTGAATGCAGTCACCGGATCGGTGGTCGCGTCCTCGGGCCTGAAGATGACGAGGTCGGGGATCGCGAGCATGAGAAGGCCGACGATGGTGGCGTCGAAGGCGATGCCCCACCGTCGCCGCATCCGGGGCCAGGGGGCCTCGCGGCGCGCGATGGCGAACAGGATGGCGACAATGGCCACAACGCCGAGACCAAGCGGAACGGCGCTGATCGATCCGACGGAGGTGAAGGCCAAGAGCGCGACCACGACGAGGGATCCCGCGAATATCCAAGCCCGACCGGCAAGGTGGGCGCGTTCGAGCAAGAGGGCCCAAGGTGGCGATCGCCTGGCGCGCACCAGAAGCGCCACCGTGCCGATCCACCACGTTCCGACCACGGCGAGCTCCTCGGTCAGGTCGCCGCCCCCCGGCAGGACCCGGGCGACCAGAATCGCCAGCGCGAAAGCCGCCACGACGATCGCGGCCAGGATGGACAACCCCCTGCTGGTTCTCCTGATTGAAGGGAGCCGGTAGGGGCAGCGCCACAGGGCTGCTCAGCCACATGACCACCGCCATCACGACCGCGAAGCACGCGACCGCAAGGGCTACGGTGAGAGCGAGCGTAGGGCCGAGGGGAGCGCGCGGACCCGCCAAGTGCAGGGAATCCTATTCGGTCGTCACCGAGGCGAGCTGACCGAGAACGGCGAGCGTTTCCCCTAGATTGCCATCGGGACGTTGAAGGCGCTTACCGGCGAACAACGAGTCACTCCGGAGGAGAGGCGGGAAGGGCAGCTCGACGCTCGCATCGAGAGCGAGCTGCCGGCTCGTCTTGCTGTGGGCGCCGGCAACGCGCTTTTCGTCTCCGGCCGCTGCTTTCACCGGCGCCAGGGGATCACCCAGCTGCACGTCGGCCAGTCCGGAATCGAAACGCACGCGATCGCGCATGGGATGCCAAGGCCTGAGGTCTTCCGCCGCCTCCACCCCACGCTGGATCCATCGGAGTCCACGGCGCTCGAGCGCGATGAGGCGTCCGAGGACGATCCGTTCCTGATGAGCTACCGAAGCGGGTTCTGGGCGATCGTGCCATTCGTGCCGATCCGCGAACCGGCCAGCGCCGAGCTGACGGCGATTGCGACGCTCGAGGACGGCACGATCGAGAGAGCCACGCTCGGGCGCATCGAGCTGGACCCCGGGCTGCGCGAGGCCCCCGTCACCACAGCCAACGGCCACGGCCCCGAGCCGCTGATCGCCGTGTCCATGACCACCTATGAGCCGCCCCTTGACCTCTTCGAGCGTCAGGTGGAGTCGATTCGCTCCCAGACCCACGGCAACTGGATCTGCGTCGTCAGCGACGACCGCAGCACGCCGGCGCGCTTTGCGGGCATCCAGCGCATCGTCGGCGAGGATCCGCGCTTCGTGGTTTCGCGCTCGCCGATGCGCCTCGGCCACTTCCACAACTTCGAGCGCGCGCTCTCGATGGCACCGCCTGATGCCGTCTACGTCACCCTCGCCGACCAGGACGACCGCTGGCATCCGGAGAAGCTCGAGAGGCTGGAGGAGGCGATCGGCGACGCCAAGCTCGTCTACAGCGACGCGCGAATCGTCGACCGTCACGGCGACGTGATGTCGGACACGTACTGGTCCGGGCGCCGCAACAACTACACGAACCTCGCGTCGCTCCTGATGGCAAACACCGTCACCGGCGCCGCCTCGCTTTTCCGTCGCGAGCTGCTCGATACGGCGCTGCCGTTCCCGCCCCGTCACGGCCTGCCGTTCCACGACCATTGGCTCGCCGTGGTGGCGCTGGCGACCGGGAAGATCGCCTACGTCGATCGCCCGCTCTACGACTACGTCCAGCACCGGCATGCGGCGATCGGTCACGCGCGCGCGAACGCGGTGCAGCGACGGGCCCGCACGGGGCCCCAGCGGCTCCGAAGGCTCCTGCGCCACCCCCGCGCGGTCTTCGGTGGCTGGCGGTCGATCTACTTCTGGGACGTGTGCCGCATCGTCCAGTTCGCGACCATTCTCGGGCTCCGCTGCGGCGAGCGGATGAGCGCCCGAAAGCGGCGCGCCGTCCGCCTGCTCGCCGCCAGCGATCGCTCGCCGCTCACGATCGCGTGGCTGTTCGCCCGTCGCGCGCGCAGCCTTGCGGGGCGCAACGAAACGCTCGGCGCCGAGGGCCACTTGCTCGAGGGAATCGCGTGGCGGCGCGCGGTCGCGTTTCTCGGGCGACGAAACGAGCGCCCGCCTGCCCTGCTCGGGGGCAACGCGAGCCTGCCGCCGCTCTCCGCGCGCGCGGCGCCGGCCCCGGCCAGTCATGCGGGTGCGCGAACGCTGAGCGAGAAGATCCGCCCGCTCGAGCTCGACGTGCGCCCGGAGGCACCCACGCGGGTGAACCTGCTCGTTCCGACGATCGACTTGGAGCACTTCTTCGGCGGCTACATCGCCAAGCTCAATCTGGCGCGGCGGCTCGCCGACCGCGACATTCGGGTCCGCCTGGTGACCGTCGATCCCACTCCACCGCTGCCGCGCGCCTGGCAGCAGAGGATCGAGTCATACAGCCGCCTCGGTGGGGTCTTCGACAGCTTGGAAGTCGCGTTCGGACGCGAGGGCGGACCGCTCGAGGTGAGCCCGTCGGATCGGTTCATCGCGACGACCTGGTGGACCGCCCATCTGGCCCGCTCCGCGGTTGGAACGCTCGGAGGCGAGCGGTTCCTCTACCTGATCCAGGAGTACGAGCCCTTCACGTTCGAGATGGGCGCGCGGGCGGCGCTCGCCAGCCAAAGCTACGAGTTCCCCCACTTCGCGCTCTTCTCGACGGGCTTCCTTCGCGATTACTTCCGCCTTCGGGGCCTCGGCGTGTTCTCCGCGGGCGCGAAGTCCGGCGATCCTGCCTCGGTCGCCTTCGAAAACGCGATCACGCCGGTCGATGCGCCGTCCGAAGCCGAGCTCGCGACCCGGCGCTCGCGCCGCCTCCTCTTCTACGCCCGGCCGGAGCGGCATGCCCGGCGCAACATGTTCGAGCTCGGTGTGCTGGCCCTCGAGCACGCCATCGCCGATGGCGTCTTCGGCCCCGACTGGGAGCTCTACGGCATCGGGGCTGTGGCGCCGACCGATCCGATCGAGCTTGGCAACGGCAGCGTCGTGGAGATGCTGCCTCGTCGCGATCAGGAAAGCTACGCGGAGCTCCTGGCGGCGCACGACGTCGGACTCGCGCTGATGTACACACCGCACCCGAGCCTCGTGCCGATCGAGATGGCCTCGGCCGGGATGCTCACCGTTACGAACAGCTTCGAGAACAAGACCGCCGAGGCGATGAGCGCCATCTCCGAGAACCTGATCACCGTCGAGCCCACCCTCGACGGCCTCGCGGCCGGCCTGCGCGACGCCGCGGCCGCTGTCGACGACTCGCGGCGTCGCGCGAGCGGCAGCCAGGTCCATTGGAGCCGGGACTGGGACGGCTCCTTCGACGACGAGCTGATGGAGCGAGTCGCTTCGTTCATCGAGGCCGGTTAGGGGTCGGCGCCGTGACCGAGCATCCAATCGCCGTCGAGGTCGAGGACCTCCATAAGGCCTTCCGCGTTCCCAGGCATCGCGTCGACACGCTGAAGGAGCGGGCGCTGCATCCGTTCGCCCCGATCGAATACACGTCCCTGCGCGCACTGCGCGGGATCTCGTTCCAGGTTGCCGAGGGCGAGCTCCTGGGGATCGCGGGTCGCAACGGTTCCGGCAAGACGACGCTCTTGAAGCTGGTCGCGAGCATCTATCGCGCCGACCGCGGGCGGATCCGAATCGCCGGGAACCTCGCGCCGTTCATCGAGCTGGGCGTGGGCTTCAATCCGAGCTTCACGGCCCGTGAGAACGTGCTGCTCAACGGCGTGATGATGGGGCTCACGCCCAAGGAGGCGCGCCGGCGCTTCGACGAGGTGATCGAGTTCGCCGAGCTCGGCGAGTTCGTCGAGATGAAGCTCAAGAACTACTCGACCGGGATGTCGATGCGGCTGGCGTTCGCCCTCATGGTCCAGTCGGAGGCCGACGTGATGTTGATCGACGAGGTGCTCGCGGTCGGCGACGCCTCGTTCGCCCAGAAGTGCATGGACTCGCTCCAGGCGTTCCGCGACGAGGGCCGGACGATCCTCCTCGTCACCCACGACACCGAGAGCCTGCGCAGGCTCTCCGACCGGGCGATCCTGATCGAGGACGGCGTCATCGACATCGCGGGCGATCCAGACGACGTGGCGCATCGCTACCTCGAGATCAACTTCGCCGGGAGGGCCGAGCCACTCCCCGCGGTGGGCGACGGCGCTGCGGCCGGAAGGCGTGGCACGATCGCGGACGTCTGGCTCGAGGACTCCGACGGCGAGCGGCCCCGGGGGTTCGAGCAGGGAGACCCGCTCAACCTGGTGGCGGTGATCGAGGCCACGCAGGAGATCGATCGCCCCGGATTTGGCTTTGAGATCTGCTCCACCGACGGCGCGCGGGTGTTCGCGACCCCGGTCCCACCGCGCTCGGTCGGGGGCCCTGACGAGAAGCTCCAAGCCGGGGAGCGCATCACGGTTCGCGCGACGGTCGCCAACCCGCTCGCGCCGGGGAGCTACACGGTCAACTGCTCGCTCTCCCAGCACGACAACGGGTTCGACGTCGTGCATCTGCGCGAACCCGCGGCCGAGTTCGTCGTCTGGGGAACCAGGCGCACCGCCGGCTACGTCGAGCTCGACTGGGACCTCGAGGTCGAACGCGAGCCTCGAACCGGCGCCGTGAGGGCCGGCGGCGAATGAGCGCCACCGCTCACGCGCCGGCGCTGCGGGAGGTCCCCGGGCCTTCGGCGCTCGCCGGCGGCCCCAGGCGCTTCTTCACGCTCACCTGGCTCCTGTCGACGACGGAGTTCAAGGCCAACTACTTCGGGACGGCCCTCGGCTACGTGTGGTCGGTGATGCGCCCCCTGCTCCTGTTCGGCGTTCTGTACACCGTCTTCACGAAGATCTTCCGCTTCGGAGACCAGATCCCCCATTACGGGGCGCTTCTGCTGTTCAACATCATGCTGTACCAGTTCTTCGGCGAGGCGACGTCGCAGTCGGTCGCCTGCGTGGTGAGAAACGAGAGCATCGTCCGCAAGACGCAGTTCCCGCGGCTGGTGATCCCGCTCTCCGTGGTGCTCACCAACTTCTTCAACCTCTGCCTCAACGTCGTCCTGGTATTCGTGATCCTGGTGGCGACGGGAGTTGACCCAAAGGTGACTTGGCTGGCGCTGCCGCTGATCGTGGCGCTGCTCGTGATCCTGAGCACCGGTGTCTCGATCCTGCTCTCAGCGCTCTACGTGCGCTTTCGCGACGTCGCCCAGATCTGGGGGGTCATGACGCTCGTAATCTTCTACGGCTCGCCCCTCCTCTATCCCGTTGAGAAGGTTCCGCATTCGCTGCGCTTCCTGCTCTTCATCAACCCCTTTGCGCCGCTGTTCGAGGAGGCACGCCGCCTCCTGGTAGACCCAACGGCGCCTTCGATCGTGGATGCCGCGGGAAGCGCCCTCGGGATCGTCGGGCCGGCCGCGGTCACGGTCGGCTTGTGCGCACTCGGCCTTTGGCTGTTCACGCGCGATGCGCCGCGGATCGCGGAGGAGCTGTGAGGCTCTTTCGCAAGTCTGGAGGCAACCGGACGACCATGCGAACGGAGGAGCCCGCCCAGGGCTTGGGCCTTCCTTTCGACGACGTTCGGTTCGAATCGAGGCTCGTGTGGATCTTCGGCTCGCCGCGAACGGGAAGCACCTGGCTCCTGAACCTGCTCACCTTTCCGCTCACGCTCACGACCGAACGCCCCTCCGGCTCGAAGCTCGTCCGTGGAGCGGCGGCGCGCGCCGGCGCGCTGCCAATCAACGAGCCGTACCTGCCCAACCACCTCACGCCGACCTTCAACGGCTTCGCCGAGCCCGGTGATCCGACCTTCGTGCTCAATCCGCTGCGGGCGGACGATCCCAGCTACTT
>WNGA01026208.1_pt1 | contig 12502 bp, 15 predicted proteins | sample 5400061 | NCBI WGS metagenome assembly WNGA01 (sample SAMN13153366, study PRJNA577476) | soil metagenome | isolation source: 100 cm soil or saprolite under grassland replicate 2 | place: USA:California | collected 2016-06-15
TACCATAACTAGCAGAAATAACCCACCCCGAATTTAATCTTTCGAGGTGGGTTTGCTTTTTAAGAACTATATGGTTTGGCACGGTGTGGTGAAACGCGAGTTTCCCGCAGGTGGTATTTTTGCGCCCGCTTGCATCTGTTGAAAAACAAACAAGGTAAGGAAAAAAATAACAAATAGTATATTTTTGTGTTTCATTGCGTTCTCCGTTATTGCCCGGTGCTCTTAACGGAGATGATACATATCTGATCTACTCCCGTCGCAGGACAACGAATCGCTAATTTTGAACCGTCTGGGGACCACGCCATGCTTTGCGGCGAATTTATAGAAAATTTATCAACAGGAGTAACATCAATACTTTGACCCGATCCACTATCAACAAAGTATAGTCTTGGGACACTGCCTTTGCCCTGACTGTTCTGAGATGAGAATACACCCCCAATAGCAAGTAGATGGTGGTTATCGGGCGCCCAGATAAAATCATTTACATAAAGTTGTCCTTCTGTTCCCTGAGGCGCGCCACTAAGCGTGGTTAGATTACCTGTCGCTATATCCAACAAAGTTAGATCTGCCGGATGGGACTTTGCTGCCCTTCCGATTGCCAAGTAACGACCATCCGAACTTATCTTCTTGTCTGAAAGGTAAACCATTTCACTTCCATCCGGTTTAATGGCAAGAGGCAGTTGCAGCAGGTTGTCGTCGAGCATTTGCGCGGTATCAGGTTTGCCATAAGTGACCCATACTTGACGGGTGAATTTATAAGTGCGATTCTTTTTATCAATACTTGTATAATTCATAGCCGGATACACAACCGCATTCAACTCCGGCTGCCATACTGGAGACTCCTGAATTTCAGAGCGCATTGCATACACTTTGGACTCGCCTGTCTCAAGGTTATACAGGCTAATGGATTGTTGAGGGGCGTTGTCATTCGTACTAACAAAGTTGTTCCGCAGGTCTTCTGTAATCAAAACTTGCTGGTTATCGGGCAGCCATTCGACGATATTGTAAGAATTGCCCCGTGAGGCAGTTAGCACCACCTGTGGCTCTGAAAAAGTATATTCTTCCATTGCAGACTCGGCAGTTGTTTTCTGTGCCAAAGGGAAGGTGCAGGCTGGTGGTTGTTTTTCTTTTATCGCCATGCTGGAATCGAGCGCGTTTGCAGTTGGCGGCAGAGCAGGCGCGGCAGTATTCTGCGCCGCCTGTTTTTCCGTCGCCGTCTTAATAGCAAAAAACAATGGGATGATTAGGATTAGTCCAATGATCAACAAGGTTTCAAACAACCCTTTTACTTTATGCGACCGATTCATGATTCTTCCTTTTCCGCCTTTATGTCTTATTAGTCTGGAACATAACCTTTAAAACCGCCTGTTCATCCTGCTCCCAGTAAGACAATCATATTCTATATACCCTCAAGAGGCAAGTTAAAAGTAGCGAACGTGCGCACAAAGGCTATCGGTAAAACTTTGACTGTTTCTTGATAATATTCCCTCGTTTTGGAGACCCTAAAGGTCTTTCTCACAAATTAGATGCTTGATTTACAAATTATGCTTGTCTGAATTGCAGGGTTGATTACAAAAGAGACCTTTAGGGTCTTACCCAGTTTTGATAAAATCCATCCCTGAAGGAATCAAAAATGGTAAAACTGATCCCGATGACAGAGAATGAATTTAAAGCTTATCTTGATTATAGCGTTAGAGAGTATGCTGAGGATAATGTCAGGGTCGGATATTGGGATGAATCGGAGGCATTACAAAAATCAAAGCAGATTCACAACCAACTTCTTCCTAATGGTCTTCCCTCGAAAGACCAGCATCTCTTCTCAATCATGGATGAAACAAGTGGAGGCGTAGTAGGCATGTTGTGGCTTGAAATCAAACCGGATAGGCCAACTCCAGCCGCGTTCATTTATAACATTAGAATCAAGGAGGGACTGCGCGGCCGTGGCTATGGAAAACAGACTTTGCATGCTGCAGAGAATCTGCTCAGATCGATGAATATAAAAACCCTCTCGTTGCACGTATTTGCTGATAATACTGCCGCCAAAAGACTTTATGAAAAGGTCGGGTTTGAAACGATCAGCTACAACATGCGCAAGGTCTTATAGGAAGCTGTTATCTTTAGTGTGCAGATGTCCTACGGTTCGCTATCCTCTTCGGTGGATGGTGGGGTTTCTTGTTCTTTCCGCCCAATAAAGATGAGAGATTCCAAGTCATCAGTATCTTCAGGGGCATAGCGCGCTACTACAGTACGAACTTCATCAAGTTCAGCATCTGAGGCCCAACCAAGCATCGTACCAAGGTCGCCCAAATCGCGCGCGCGTTGCGCCTCCATTTTCAACAGGATGAGAAATGGTAACTTGACAACAGGATACCCCGCCGGGTCTTGCACTAGGTGAGCCAGCGCTGTTTTAAGCCAGGGATAATCACCAAAGATCACATCCACTTCAACGCCTTCAGGCGAAAGCAACAAATATCCAGGAACCGCCAGGCGGGAAACAACTTTATAGCCAGCCTTTTTGAGCCTTGCCATCACAGCCTCTCCATCATCCTTATGGACAAGAATATCCAGATCTTTTGTCATGCGTTCAGGCATATACGCGCGAGTAGCAACGCCGCCGATGATTGCCCAGTCAATTCCCCGCAGGATGGGGCGCAAGTCTGGCCATGGATTCATTGCAGTTCTCCTTCGCATGAATTCAGCGCTGCTTCCCGTGCCGGGACGCACGCGCCGTTTGAGCATATCAATCATAAAACGCCGTTTTTGGCGCGGCGTCAGATTGCCGTCTGGCGCGATCCTGGCAATGGCTGGAGGTACAGGTAACCTGTTCATATTCCTATTTTACCTGCATTGATATCGTCTTTCTTCGGCTATTTTGAAATGATTATAACATTAGCAAATGGGCTAATTACGGTAAAATCATCCAATGCCATCAAACCCTAACCGCGCACCAACGCATCTTACGATTTACTCATTACGAATTACATTATTCCCTTTACTCATCCTCCTGCTTCTTATCCTGACTTCCGCTTGCGGATACGCTAAAACACCCCCTGCTGTATTTCCTACTTACAATGCTTTCGTACCATTGGACGGAAATTCACCAGCTAATGCAGCCGTAAACTCTGAAAGCCCTCCGTCTTCTGCGCCTACACATGGACCTACACCCGAGCTTGCTCCGCTGTCCATTACCCTGGCGCCCACACCTGGACCTGGCCAGCCCCTTGTCACTCCAACACCGGATTCGCCTCGGCAGCTACCCACACCTAGATTGGATACTGACCAATATGTAGTGCAGGCCGGCGACACGCTTGGGAGCATTGCGCAAAATTATGGCGTTAGTGTGAAAGCGTTGATGGATGCCAATGGCATTTATGATGCAAATTTGCTATCCGTCGGAGAGGCTTTGAAAATTCCGCCACAGGATCCAGGCATAATAGGAACTTCGTTCAAACTTATTCCCGGTTCTGAACTGGTATATGGACCGGCTAGTGCCATCTTCGATATCAATGAATTTCTTCAGGCACGCGCAGGATATCTCGCCAACTACACCGAAGAAGTCAATGAAGAATTATTACCCGCTGATGAGATCATCACACTTGTTGCGCAAAATTATTCAGTTAATCCGCGTTTGCTACTTGCTCTCGTCGAATATCAAAGCGGCTGGGTAACCAATCCAAACCCCATTAATAAAGATTATGCGATTGGTCTGTCTGACCCATACCATAACAGCTTTTACTTACAACTAACGTGGGCTGCAAATACACTGAATCGTGGTTATTATCTCTGGCGTGTGAATGGCATATCTACGTGGGTAATGAGTGACGGCAGCGTTGTACCTGTGGATCCAACGATCAATGCAGGTACTGCTGCGGTACAACATTTCTTTTCCAAACTAGATGATCGTGCAACTTGGGAAAAGGATGTGAGTCCGCAAGGATTCTTCCTCACCTATTACGTTCTCTTTGGTAATCCATTCAACCTTGCTGTTGAACCGCTTTTGCCTCTCTTGCTCGCCCAACCGCAAATGGAACTTCCCTTTGAGGAAGGTGCAACATGGAGATTTACAGGCGGTCCGCATGGCGGTTGGGATTCAGGATCAGGCTGGGCTGCGCTTGATTTTGCACCACCTGGGGATGAACTCGGTTGCGTCACTAGTGGCGCCTGGGTTACGGCTGTAGCAGATGGTCTCATTTTACGCGCGGAGAATGGGGCGGTTATCCAAGATTTGGATAACGACGGCTATGAACAAACCGGATGGGTGATCCTATATATGCATGTCGAGACCCGGGATAGGGTCCAGGCTGACACATATTTATTCGCCGGGGAACGTATCGGGCATCCATCCTGTGAAGGCGGATTATCAACCGGTACACACGTCCATATTGCCCGTAAATACAACGGTGAATGGATTCCTGCTGATGGGCCAATTCCATTTAACCTAGGCGGTTGGATTTCAAGCGGCGACGGTATTGAGTACGACGGCTTTCTCACGCGCGGCAATCAGGCCGTCGAAGCCCTGGAAGGCTTGGACCAACCCAATCAGATCACTCGCTAAATTCATTTGAACTTAACCAAAGCGGATATAATTTGCTACGGATACTACTAGTGAAGCGCGCCATTGTTCTTCTCTTGATAACATCGCTGGCTTTCACCGCTTGCGTTTCCTCCCCTACCATCTGGGGAGTAGCCCAAACTCCCACTCCATATTCTTTCAATCCATTTACGCCTCAGACCGACCCTACACCTGCTTCCGATTTTGCAGGATCTATCTCCACCCCAACCAATCCCTCTTTTTTAATAACAGAAGAGCCTACGTTCAATACACCGACTCCTCCAAGTAATTCACTGATCGAATCAACATATACACCGACATTTGATACTGCACCAATCCTCTATTATGCTCAAAGCGGAGATAGTCTCCAACCTCTCGCGAAAAGATTTAATGTAAACCCGGAAGAAATCACTTCTGATGTAACGCTTCCGGCCACCGGCTTGATTGACCCCGGTACCCTGCTTGTCATTGCGGACCGAATTAGCGAAGCCACTTCTCCCAATATTCAGATTATGCCGGATAATGAGATTATCTTCTCTGCAACTGCTGTGAACTTTGACCTTGAGTCTTATGTTAGAAAAGCAGGCGGGCATTTAAGCAAATTCCGTGAATATCTCGGTTCCACAGGTTGGGTCGAAGGAGATAAAGCCATCGCCCGTCTCGCCTCCGAAAATTCTATAAACCCGCGTCTTCTACTTGGACTCTTGGAATACGAAAGTCGTTGGGTGCGCGGCGAGCCAGTCGATATTCTTCACTCTGACTACCCAATGGGTTTTGAAGATTTTCGGTATAAGGGAATGTATATTCAAATGGTCTGGGCAGTCAACCAATTATCCATTGGATATTACGGCTGGCGTTCGGGTACTCTCACTCAGCTCAAATTCCCTGACGGAACGCAACTTCGCCTTGACCCACGCTTGAATGCGGGGACTGTCGCGATCCAATACTTATTCTCTCGCCTTCATAGCCAGTCCCAGTGGTCGCAGATTATCAATCCCGATACCGGCTTCCCTGCCATGTACACTGAAATGTTCGGTGATCCATGGACACGCGCCGACATAGTGAACCCGATCTTTCCACCTGGGTTAAACCAACCACCGATGGTCCTGCCTTTTGAACCAAATCATGAATGGCATCTTGCCCAGGGCCCGCATGGTGCGTGGCAGCATATTGGTGCACTTGCCGCAATTGACCTTGCACCATCCACCGCACATGGGGGCTGCGACCCGACACCTACCTGGGTGGTGGCCGCAGCGCCTGGTCTCGTCATTCGATCAGACAGTGGGGTTGTTATGGTGGATATGGACGGCGACGGTTATGAAGAGACCGGCTGGAATCTCTTGTATCTACATATTGGCACCAAAGATCGCGTAAAAGTTGGAACATGGGTCGAAGCGAACGATCGAATTGGACATGCTTCCTGTGAAGGCGGTGAGTCAAATGGAACACATATTCACTTTGCCCGAAAATACAATGGCGAATGGGTAATTGCGAATGGACCAATTCCCTTTGTTCTTAGTGGGTGGACTGTATATGGCGAAGACATACCTCATGAAGGTTTTATGAAAGGGAGCATGACCAGGGGAGATCAGACCGTAATCGCAGATGAAGTTGGCCAGAAGTGGTCGAACATAGTCCGTGAGGCGAATGAATAATCTTCAAATACAAAAAGCACAGCGCTGGTTGAAGGTCTTATTTGTCGCCGCGTTTCTCCTTTCGGCTTGTAACCTCAAAACTGTAAATCAACCAATTACGATTCCAACCGGCACGCCAACATCCGTACCAACGCCGATCATTACCGCGACGCCTTTTTCTCCCCGACCTGTATACCAACCAGGTCAACTCGTGGATTATGTGGCTCAAGATGGAGATATTCTTCCAGCATTGGCCGCACGGTTCAACACCACAGAGAAAGGAATTCGCGAAGCAAATCCAATCATCCCGCTCGATGCCACTACTATGCCACCTGGCATGCCAATGAAAATACCTATCTATTATCGGGCATTATGGGCTGACCCATATCAAATCCTTCCAGATCACGCCTTTGTTAACGGGCCGACGTTGATCGGCTTCAACACGTCTGCATTTGTGGCTTCACATCCCGGATGGCTGAGGAGTTATAGTGTGTATGCTGGAGGTCAATGGCGTACAGGGGCAGAGATGGTGGATTTCCTCGCCGCCAATTACAGTATTAGTCCCCGTCTTTTACTTGCCATCCTCGAATATCAGGGTGGTGCACTATCGCTTCCTGAGCCACCGGTAAAAAAGAATCTGTTAGGTTTTAGAAGACTATATTATGAAAATCCATACCTTCAGCTTATTGTCGGTGCTACAGCACTTAACAACGGTTATTATGGCTGGCGAGACGCGAAATTGATTGAATTCGATCTACCCGATGGAACATTGATTCGACCTGACCCAGACCCTAATCCCTGGTAGTTTGCAACAACCCCCTTTGATCCTGCCTTTTCCCCAGGGATATATTTGGACTTACACTGGCGGCCCACATACAGGTTGGGGCACAGGCGAACCCTGGTCAGCGATAGATTTCGCACCCCCATCCGATAAATCGGGCTGTTTCATCCCAGAACCCACACAATTTGCGCTCGCCATGGCCGATGGCCTCGTCGTTCGTTCGGAAATCAATGGACTTATCCTCGACCTTGATCAAGATGGAGATGAACGCACGGGATGGGTTATTTTCTATCTACACCTTGCTGCAAAAGAACGTGCCCCACTCGGTGCTGTATTAAAAGCAGGCGATAAAATTGGTTATCCATCTTGTGAGGGTGGCCGAGTGACAGGGACTCATGTCCACATTGCGCGCAAATACAACGGTGAATGGATTTTGGCGGATGGTCTGCTACCTTTTGCTATGGATGGATGGGTAGTTCACAATGGAAGACAAGCCTATCTCGGCACCCTGACCAAGGGTGGTGCAACAGTCACGGCTTGCGTATGTTCCGATAAATATAGCGAGATCTTTCGATAAAAATTTTGGCAGGTTATTGGCCCGCGAAACTTCTTTGATAGAATCCTTCATTTATCAATTCGTGTCTCTCATCAAATATCTTATAGTGAAGCTCCATCGGAAAAGCTTTGCTTAGCATAGCATAAACAGGACAATATTTTTCTACCGAGAGCTCTATGGCACGCAAAACTGCCGCTTCCTTCACATCTTTGCCTGTGACAATGTACTCAATTACTGCATACGTAAAAACACGGGGATACTCACTGGCGCGATCTGCATGCATTTTGACTTGAAAATCCGTTACTTGCTGCTGTTTTTTCTGCAGGATCGAGATCACGTCCATGGCAGTGCAGCCTACCAAACCAAGGGCAATATATTCCATCGGGCGCGCAGTGCTGTTTTCTCCACCCAGTGATTGCCTGGCATCCAACTTTTGAGCAAATCCGGAATCCGCCACACCTTCAAAGAGCATGTGATTTTTCCAATCAACCTTTACATCCACAGGATCACTCCTTGACTATAGGGGATACATAATTTTCAAGAGCCTCTTTGCTGATCGCGCCGATCCACATCAAGCGAATTGTTCCATTACGGTCAATCACAAAGGAACTAGGTAAGTTAATTGTCTTGAAAGCTTTCTCGGAGAGATATTGTTGATCTAGCCAGATAGGGAAAGTTAGCCCAAAATCCTGCACGAACGATGCAACCACATGAGGTGCTTCCCCATCATTGATTCCAACGATCATAAAACCATCATCTTTATATTTTTTGTAAAATGCTTCCAAAGTTGGCATTTCAGCTTTGCATGGTGGGCACCAGGTTGCCCACATGTTGACCAGTGTCACTTTACCAAGATAATCCTTCACCGAGACTGGCTTCCCTCGTAAATCATTCAATCTCAAATCCGGTGCGAGATAATTCACTTCTACAGGGGTAGCTGTATATTCCTGTGGGCTCGCTTGAGATGAAATCAGACTTATGAAAAGCACAATCCCCAAGAAAATAAATCCCACGCCAATCATAATCATTGCATAAATAAAACGGCTAGAATATTGGCGGGTGGTCGAATTTAGTTTCATTTCCATTAGTTTACATTAATCGCACGTTGAATGGCAGCGATCAAATTCAATTCTGGTACTGCACCTATGATATGTTCACGTCCGTGATTAATCGTCGTATGCGGAACGCCTTGCACACCATTTTTATTTGCTAATTCGGAAAATTCCATCGCCTCTACTGCTTCGGCAATGACCATCTTCGGGTTTTCCATCGCCATCCTGTGAGCGAGCACCACAGCTCGCGGACAATAAGGTCAGGTAGGCGTAATAAAGACTTATAGGAAGAGGGGCTCCTTCAGGGATTGTAAAATGGTCCGTGTCTCGGCTGACAAGCCCGAGTCCCATGAAGAGGCGAGAATAATGTCCTGGATCAACGAGCTGAATTCATGTCCAGAAGGAATCCCAGTATAGCGAATGCCCAGGTCATTAATCATATCACCATCTTTCGCTGCGATGCCAATTCCGGGAGTCTTGTCCAGTTGGTACTAGTCCTTCTTTATATACTCTACCAAATTAAGGCGCTTGAACAGGCGCTCGCGCACATCTGCAGGGACATTCACTTCTGGACTTGTGGACTGATATAGATAAATTGTTTTCTTAAAAGTATCTACAACGACTCGACAGTTCTCGCATTCCGATAGGTGCTTTTCGAGTTCATAGCACAATTCTTCCTGCAAAACGCCATCTAAGTAATCCGAGATGGAGCCAAGCAAATCTCGACATTGGGGCGTAGGCGTGTGCGTCATTTGTTTATCTCCTCTTTGAGTCTCTCACCAAAATATACTGATAATTGTTCGCGCAAATGCAAGCGCGCCCGTAATAAACGGGATTTAACTGCGGTCTCTGATAACTCAAGCGCGTCCATTGTCTCTTGAATCGACAGTCCCTCGATATCTCGCAAGAGAAAAACGGCTCTTATTTTTTCTGGCAGGGTTTGAATTGCGGCATCTAGTGCTTTTCTCGATTCAGCCGTCAGAAAGTCTGATTCGGGTAGGCAACACCAATCAGTCAACTGAATAGGTGGGAGGATCTCATCAGATTCACCCACTGGTTCATCCACGATCTCCACCTGTGGCCTACGCTTACGAATAAGCATCAGCGCTTCGTTGACTGCAATGCGGTAGAGCCATGTCATCGGGCTGGAGCGTCCTTCAAATTCATCTAGTGATTGCAATGCCTTGAGAAAAGTAGTTTGTAAGACATCTTCGGCGTCTTGTGAATTGCCAAGCATTTTCAAGCCCAGGCGGTATATCGCAGGTGTTGCAATATCTACAAGTCGGGCGAATTCAGCACGGTTGCCAGTTTTTAATGCCTGCAAGGAGATTTCAGATTGCATAGGTGCTACCATAATTGGATGCATTCCTCATAGAAAAGTTGCGGTTTCTCGTAGTATACACGATGAGAAACTACCTAATCCAAGGGGTGAAAGTCATAACAAAAGGGGATATATGTCTAGGCTTTTAGGATGTTTGATACTAGAAACCGTCTCACGGCTGGATTAATATGCTTTCAAATGTTGGAATCGCTTACTCATATTCCGCTCTTTGAGGATCTTGCATCTGATCAACTGGCTCTGCTCGAGCCGCTGTTTGAATCTTATAAGTGTCCGCCCGATACAACCATCTTCGAACAAGGTGACTTAGCAGAATATCTATATTTGATCCTGGAGGGATCAGTTTCGATTCGTTACAAACCATATGACGGCCCACCGATCAAAGTTACTCATTTACGAGAAGGCAATGTTTTTGGCTGGTCGGCAGTGGTAGGAAGCGCGTATTACACCTCCTCAATCGTAAGTGAAGCTACACTCGAGGCCGTGCGTATACGCGGCGAAGATTTATTGAATTTATTGTTGCAACAACCTGAATTCGGGAAAATCGTGCTCGATCGTCTCGCGCGAGTAGTCTCTGTGCGGTGGAAAAATGCGCGCACCCAAGTCCAATCCATACTGAATCAGGGATTAGCAAAAGCAAATCATGTCAGGAAAAAGAAATCCGAGAAAATCATGGCTACCACTCAAACACATAGCAAGGAACAACAATTGCGCGGTCTGCTCGAACGCTTGAGCGCGTATGTGGAGCAATATCATGGGGGCGCTGTAGATTTTGTGTCTTTTGATGGTAGGACACTCAAAGTGAGGCTAGGCGGAGCCTGTCTCGGTTGCCCGCTCCAACCTGCAACCCTGCATGGCTGGGTGGCAGGGACAGTTCACCAATTCTTCCCTGAAGTTGAAGTGATCGAAGAAAAATAAATATCTGCTGAGGGCAGGTTTCTTCAAAGCAACATCCCCGCGAAATCGCGGGGATGTTATGTTTTGCTAGAAGACTAAGGGCTGTATGCTACAGGATCTATCGGTTTGTAAAATACCTGAATAATAGGTACGCGCCTATTGCAATCAGGACTAGAGCCCAGACGAAGTTGCCAATTTCCAACTGTGTGACAAGACTGAGCACCCCAATCACACCCAATGCTCCTGCAGGCCAGTACGCCCATCGAAAACCAGCAAGTAGAGCTACAAGCAAGAAGGTTGCGGCAAGCCCTAGAAAGAATACACTCCCAGTTTCAAAGGCGCCAATTCGACCCGGTAGCACCGTAACAATGGCAAGGGTCGTCAACACACCCGCGGGAATGATTGCCCACCAGCGTTCAGCACGATCCATGAGATAGACAGTCCAGAAGGCCAAGCCAAGACACCCCAAAAATACCATACCACCAAAATTATTAATCGACTCGGGTAAAAGAATTACCGCACCAATTCCAACCAACGCAGCACCGGGAAATACGGCCCACCAGTTTCCGCTCAAAAGCAAGGAGAGAAAACCTAAGCCAGCCAAGACAAAAATGCTGCCGAAAAATACATCGCTGGCATTCTTAAGCAAGCCCATAGATTGCATCAGTGCCAAACCACCGCCAACGATCAGCAATACACCAAACAGAATGCGCGGGTCAAGACGTCTCATTATGGTCTCCTTTATCGAACCCGGATCTGCGCAGCACCAGCATCAATTGTCATATCCACCGCGTTGGTTGCAGAATCAAAATCAGGCGACTGATATATATTGCCTGTGCGCGGGAAACGCGATTCAGCGATCTTCAAATCCGCCGCACCAACTGAGGCGCGGATTCGAGCAGAGACACCTTCAGGCACAGCAATCTCTAATGATGCCGCGCCCAAGTCAAAGTCCGCGCGGAGGCGGCCTTGCGAGGGGAGCGTTACTTTCGTTTCACTTGCGCCGGTCTCCACCTTCAAGTCAGTGATATTCAAGTCATGCAGATCAACGTCAGATTTATTCGCACCTGCTTCAATACTCAAAGCGAGTGGAATATTCGGATTCAGAGCGATATCCCAATCAAGCCGGACGCGCGGGCCAAAGAAAGGAAAATCCAGGAAATCTCTGGCCGGTTTCATGCGGACCTCAAGCCTGTCTCCGTTTTTATTGACTCTTTGATCCAACCCTCCCGCGAAAGAACCGCGGACTAACTCCCCTCCTCCAGCTCCGGAATGGACCTTCAACTCGCCCGCGCCATGGTTGATTCTTAGACGAGCTTCACGCGCGCCTTGCAAATCTACGCTGGCTTGTTCCGTTTCAACATTCCCGCGTAGGAAAGATCCGAGCAAGATCCATACACCAAGAAGTATTAGGATAGTAGGCCAGAAAATCTCTAAGGGTCCCAAATTGCCGGGAAACCTGACACCCATCTGGTCGAGAAGAAGTAATCCACCCAAGAGGAGCAACACGACTCCCCAGAACAATTGATTGCGCCGCATGTTATTCCTCTTTCCTACGCATCGAGCGATACAAACTGGTTCCCAATACCCACAAACCGAGCAGGATCAGCAGGATAGCCGGGCCATAGTTGCCTAATAGTTTCCAGCCACCGAAGAAGGAAGAGAAGATGAGGAAAAGCACCACGCTGATT
>WNGA01024774.1_pt1 | contig 12501 bp, 11 predicted proteins | sample 5400061 | NCBI WGS metagenome assembly WNGA01 (sample SAMN13153366, study PRJNA577476) | soil metagenome | isolation source: 100 cm soil or saprolite under grassland replicate 2 | place: USA:California | collected 2016-06-15
CTCGACCTGCAAAAGCGCATGGCCGAAGCCAAAATAGAGGTTCCGATCATATTCATCACTGGGTATGGTGATATTCCCATGACTGTGCAAGCGATGAAGGCCGGAGCCGTGGAGTTTTTGACCAAACCCTTCCGTAACCAGGAACTGCTCGACGCGATTCAGCAGGCACTGGAACGCGACCGCACCACTCGCGAACAGCGGGCCAAAAACGACGAACTCTACGATCGGTATGATTCGTTGACGCCGCGCGAGCGTGAAGTCATGACGCTTGTGGTTGCCGGGCTACTCAACAAGCAGATAGCGGGAGAGCTTCGCACCAGCGAGACTACAGTCAAAAATCACCGGCATCAGGTCATGGAAAAGATGGGAGCCGATTCAGTGGCCGAGCTGGTCAAGATGGCCTACAACCTCGGAATCACTACCCTGAAGTAATACAGCTGTCCCGCGTCGTCCTTATTCTACTTCAGTGCGTTGAAATACGGCGCTGCACCTTATACGAAGCCCTAACCTTTACCTTCTCCCGCAAAGCGGGAGAGGGCAATAGGATTTAAAAAATTCCCTCGCCCATTCTGATGACATTCTGATGGGAGAGGGGCTAGGGTGAGGGCAATTTTCCACCCGCCCTGTCCTAAAGTACTGGGTGACTTGCCAAACGTACCAGCCTGACAGCCGAAAGCCTGATAGCATTTTTATTTCACGACGTTACAGTACTACTAGAAGAGGGCGTGTTCAGAACAGACCGCAATACGAAGGGAATTACTACTCCATGCCTCCTGCTCCGCTCATTTCAATTGTAGATGACGACGATTTTGTCAGGAACTCGCTTAACAACTTGTTGCGCTCCGTTGGCATGCGCACGCACGGTTTCTCTTCGGCCGAGGAGTTCCTGAACTCGGATGAATTGCACGATACGGATTGCTTGCTTCTTGATGTGCGCATGCCAGGTATGAGTGGACTGGATCTTCAGCGTCAGCTGAGAGCCGCCAACTCGCGCATCCCGATCGTTTTCATCACGTCGCACGCAGACGACGACGCGCGGGCGCGAGCGCTCGCGGCCGGTGCGGTGGCTTTTTTGTACAAACCTTGCCGAAAAGAAACACTGCTTGAAGCAATAGATTCGGCTCTCAACCATAAGGTACCTTAAATTTCTTCTTGGGACCGACAGTATTCCGAGTAGGGAATTTCGACCGGGAAATCAGGGAATGCCCGATGGCAGAAGACCCGCGGCGCCGACAGTCTCTAGTTTTCGAGAGATGTCGGAAATCGGCCAGGAGGTTTCATCATGAATGAGAAGAACGGATTGGTGTTCATCGTTGACGATGACAGGGGTACCCGAGAAAGTCTGAAAAATCTCATTCGCTCGGCAGGATTGAGCGCGCAAACATTTTCATCAGCGCAGGAGTTTTTGGCAGCCGAGCGTCCGAAGGCTCCTGGTTGCCTGGTGCTCGATGTACAGTTGCCTGGCCTGAGCGGTCTGGACTTGCAGCAAGAGCTGGCCAAGGCGGGTGTTAAAATACCTATTATTTTTATCACGGGCCATGGAGATATCCCGACATCGGTGCGGGCCATAAAGGCAGGGGCACTGGAGTTTCTCACCAAACCCGTTAATCGTGAGGATCTGCTGCGTGCGATCCAGCAGGCGATTGCGCGCGATCTCAGGGCGCGACAGCCGAACGAAGACACCGGCACGCACAATTTTGACGAGATCGTGGGGACGAGTGCGGCTCTGAAGGCGGTGCTAAAGCAGGTGGAGGTTGTCGCACCGACGGAATCGACGGTGCTGATTTTGGGCGAAACGGGGACGGGCAAAGAACTCATAGCGCGAGCCATTCATACCGCCAGTTCTCGGTCCGGGCGGCCCTTTGTTAAGCTCAACTGTGCGGCGATTCCGACAGGCCTGCTCGAAAGCGAGCTCTTCGGTCATGAGAAAGGCGCTTTTACAGGGGCCATCGCGCAACGCATCGGCCGCTTTGAGCTGGCCGATGGCGGAACGATATTTCTTGATGAGGTCGGCGACATCCCGCTCGAGCTTCAGACCAAGCTGCTGCGCGTGCTCCAAGAACGGGAGTTCGAACGCTTGGGCAGCACGCGCACGCTGCGAACCGATGCACGCTTGATCGCAGCCACCAATCGCGAACTTCATAACATGGTTGAGCAGCGGAAATTTCGCGAAGACCTGTTTTACCGGCTGAATGTTTTCCCTATTTACGTTCCAGCCTTGCGGGAACGTTCGGAAGACATCCCATTGCTGGTAAATCATTTTGCTCAGCGTTTTGCCCGGCGGATGAACCGGACGATTGAGACGATCCCTGCCGAAACAATGGCGGCGTTAACACGATACCCATGGCCGGGAAATATCCGCGAGCTACAGAATCTAATCGAGCGCGCAGTGATTCTTTCTCACGGACCGGTGCTGCAGATTCCGCTCCAAGATCTTGATAACGGCATCGCGCTTCGCCGAGATAAGGACCAAACTCTGGAAGCAGCCGAACGCGCGCACATTCTGACAATCCTCAAAGATACCCGGTGGGTTCTCGCTGGACCACGCGGGGCAGCGGCGCGCCTCGGCATGAATCGCTCGACACTGCAGTTTCGGTTGAAGAAGCTCGGTATCGTTCGGCCCGATTTTTCCGCGAGCTTCAATTAATCCGATGAGTGCCAATGACGCACTAAAAACTGCGGGTTTTGGCGGCGCTTTGTGAATTTCCGCGGATAATGAAATTCAGTTCCAGGTGACCTGCCGATGCAGTAGGACGTGCTCTCCATCTTCATTTACTTCAACGATCGGATCGCACCAGCAGAGGTCCGAATCTAAATGGGCAAGGCCGACGGGCATCTCGATCGGTACTAGCGCAGGGCTATTTAAATTTCCATCTCTGTATCTCCCACGCCGTCGCAAACGCAAACCCTATACCGTTTCGGTTAGCGCAGAACGCGTATAAACGTTCGCCCTCATTTCCGCTTTTACTGAGACGTCGGCAGCGCGGCGCTTTGTGCGGCAGTTAAATTTATCGGAGGTCAAGTGCCAATCGGCTGGCATTTGCCAGCCCGCTGGCAGTAGTCCATCGCCAGCAGTGCTGGGTTTCGCAACTGATATGTGACTGTTCTCAAGTATTTGCGGCGCAATCCGCAAGATTTCGTAAGTCGGCACAACGATTGCCTTTGATCGGGACAATGCAGAAAAGCAGAACCTAATAAAACCAAAAACGAGGAGGAAATCATGGCAACGAAACGCAGCGAAAAAGGACTGTTGACCCCGGATAATTGTGTGGTGGCAATTATCGATCTGCAGCCGCAGATGATGTTTGGCGTCGGCAATTTCGACCGTCAGACGATCATCAACAACAACGTCGGGCTTTTAAAGGCCGCAAAGGTCTTCGACGTGCCCGTCGTGCTGACCACGGTGGAAACCAAAAGCTTCAGCGGCAATATGTGGCCGCAGATCCAGGCGATCTATCCGGATCAGACGCCCATCGAACGGTCGTCGATGAATTCCTGGGACGACAAGAACTTTGTCGCCGCCATCGAAAAGAGCGGCAAGAAAAAAATTCTTCTGGCCGGACTATGGACTGAAACCTGCGTGACGTTACCGGCGATACAAGCGATTCACGACGGTTATGAAATCTATGTCGTCGAAGACTGCTGCGGCGACGTGAGCCAACTGTCGCACGAGAACGCCATGAAGCGCGTGATCCAGGCCGGTGCCAAGCCCGTCACGTGGCTCATGGTAATGCTCGAGTGGCAGCGCGATTGGGCGGCGAAAGATACATACGATGCGGTGATGGACATCGTGAAGACGCATTGTGGTGCTTACGGTGTCGGCGTTGAGTACGCCTACACGATGGTGCATGGAGCGCCGCCGAGCAAGTTTCCCGAATACGTCGTGCCAGTGGCGGCCACGCACAAGTAGTGGCTTTGGCTGAGAACTAATTGTCACGCGGATGTTCACCCTTATCTTTCCCTCTCCCTCGGGAGAGGGAAAGCGTCCGGGCGTACGTTGCGGAGTGTCTTGTGATTAGGAGAGTGCACTATGGCTGCAGAAAATAACTCACCAGAGTTAATTTTAATCAATGGCCGAATCGCGACAGTTGACCATTCACGACCTTTTGCTGAAGCCGTTGCCATTCAGAATGGGCGCTTTATCAGCGTTGGCTCCAACGAAGAAATTATGCGTTTGAGAGCTTCCAACACGGAAACAATCGATCTCGGCGGTCGAACGGTGATCCCGGGTCTCAACGATTCGCATATGCATCCGATCCGCGGTGGCCTCAATTACAACATGGAATTGCGTTGGGATGGCGTGCCGTCGCTTGCCGACGCCATGCGTATGCTGAAGGAGCAGGCTCAGCGAACTCCGCCACCACAGTGGGTCAGAGTGATCGGCGGCTGGACGGAGTTCCAGTTCGCCGAGCGGCGCATGCCAACTTTGGAAGAAATCAATCAAGCCGCTCCCGACACGCCGGTCTTTGTGCTGCATCTCTACGACCGTGCTTTTTTAAACCGCGCAGCATTACGCGCTGTCGGCTACACGAAGGACACGCCCGAGCCGATCGGCGGAGAAATTCAGTGCGACAAGCAGGGTAATCCAACCGGACTGCTCATCGCCAGGCCAAACGCGATGATTCTTTATGCCACGTTGGCAAAAGGACCGAAGCTCTCGCAAGAAGACCAGATGAATTCGACGCGGCACTTCATGCGCGAGCTCAACCGCTTCGGTGTGACCAGCGCCATTGACGCCGGCGGCGGCTTTCAAAACTATCCGGACGACTACCAGGTCATCAATGAGCTGCATAAACGCGGCGAGATGACGGTACGTCTGGCTTATAACCTGTTCACACAAAGACCCAAACAGGAGTTGGCGGACTTCAAACAGTGGACACACATGACGAAGCCCGGCGATGGTGACGACTTCTATCGAGTGAACGGCGCAGGCGAAATGCTCGTCTACTCAGCCGCGGACTTCGAGGACATCCTCGAGCCCCGCCCGGATATGGCGCCCGTAATGGAGTCGGAGATCAAGGCCATCGTCAGACATTTGGTTGAAAATCGCTGGCCGTTCCGTCTGCACACAACTTATGACGAAACGATTGGCCGCGCCTTAAACGTATATGAAGAAATCAATCGCGAGATCCCGTTCAACGGCCTGCATTGGTTCTTCGACCACTGTGAAACGGTCTCGGACCGCAACATCGAGCGGATTAAAGCCCTCGGCGGCGGGATCGCCGTGCAAAATCGCATGGCTTTCCAGGGCGAATACTTCGTCGAGCGCTACGGCTCAAAGAAAGCCGAGCGCACGCCGCCGATCCGCCGCATGCTGGAATTAGGCGTTCCCGTCGGCGCCGGCACCGATGCCACCCGCGTTTCGAGCTACAACCCGTGGCTGTCGCTTTATTGGCTTGTAACCGGCAAAACAGTTGGCGGACTCGCACTCTATCCGGAAAACAACCGCTTCGATCGCATGGAGGCGCTGAGGCTTTACACTGTTGGAAGCAGTTGGTTTTCTTCGGACGATGGTAAAAAAGGATCGATCGTTCTCGGTCAGCTCGCAGATTTGGCGGTTCTCTCGGCAGACTATTTCGCTGTTCCTGAAGAGGAGATCAAGAGAATCGAATCGGTGCTGACGATTGTCGGCGGCAAAGTGGTGTACGCCGCTAAGGAATTCTCCAAGCTCGCGCCGCCTCCGCTGCCCGTGAGTCCCGATTGGTCGCCGGTGAAAACACATGATGGCTATTGGCGACCAGGTCTACACTCGTCCCAATCGTTGCGAACCAGTCACGCTATCGTTTCTGCCAAACCTGTGGGTCGCGCGTGTCACGCTGCATGGAATCCGTGGTGGTTCGGCTGTGGGTGTTTTGTCTGAGGAAGTGAGTTATGCGTGCATTGCAATTCACCGAGTTTGGCCCAGTCTCAAATCTACACTTGATCGAGTTGCCTGATCCCAAGGCTGGTACCGCTACAGCGATTGTAAAAGTCGCGGCCGGTGCGATCAGCCCTAGCGATGTGAAGAACGTCGAAGGAAAGATGGAGCACACGACCTTGCCTCGCGTGCCTGGGCGCGACTATGCCGGCACGGTCGTCAAGGGCCCGCTCGAATGGATTGGCGCGGAGGTCTGGGGAACCGGTGGCGAGATTGGCTATTCGGTCGATGGCAGCCACGCAGAATTGATCGCAGTTCCAGTCGCGAGTCTTCGGCGCAAGCCCGAGAGGCTATCATTAGAACAAGCGGCGGCGATCGGTGTTACCTATCTCGCCGCTTGGCTCGGCGTAGTTGAGTACGCTCAGCTCGCTTCCGGCGAGACCTTGTTAGTCATCGGCGTGGGTGGAGGTGTTGGAGGAGCTGCGGCACAAATTGGGAAATGGCGTGGGGCGCACGTCATCGGCGTGGACCAACATCAACTCCGATCGGATGCACCCGCGGCACGCGCTGTCGACGATTTCTTCGTTCTTCAAGGCGAGCCTCTCGGCTCCCTTGTTGCTCGCGCAACAGACGGCCGCGGCGCCCAAGTCATCTTCGACGCGGTCGGCGGACCCATGTTCGAGCCCGGCCTCAAAGCATTAGGACATTACGGCAGACAGGTCGAGATCACATCGGTGGGTAACCGCCGGGTAAGTTTCGACCTCCTTGACTTCTATCATAATGAGAGCCGGCTTTTTGGCGTCGACACGCGCCACCGCGACGCCACTGCATCTGCGGCTTTACTTGAGGCGCTTACGCCATTCTTCGACGATGGCCTATTCCAGCCGCCGGTGATCGATCAAGTGATTCCTCTCTCCGACGGACGTATGGCGTACAAGCAGGTGGCCCACGGGGACGTGAGAGGCCGGGTCGTCCTGGTGCCGTAACACTGGATCGGCTGCCTGGTGCCGTAACACTGGATCGGCTGCGCCGTGGAAATGGTCCATCCACCGCAATGTCCGGGGGATCAATCAATGCTCCAAATGTAACAGAGTTAACGATGAATGAGTCCCTAGACCAACTTAAAGAAGCGCAACATGTACCGCTGGCCCAACTGGCCCGAAACACTGCCTACGAATTGATCCTCACCTTCATCCTGCTCTTCGGCGTAACAACTATCGTGAGATGGGTGATCGGTCCCTCGCTCATCTCCCGGTCGATCCCGCAGATCCATGCCGAGCTAGTGCTTGTTGGTGCGGGCGTGGCGTTGCTCCTCGCGGGGCTGATCCTCAGTCCGATGGGGAGAGCGTCGGGAGGGCATATGAATCCTGCCATCTCACTCGCCATGTGGCGCTTCGGTGTTTTTCCCGGCCGCCGGTTGTGTACGCCGTGCTCCAGCCGGGACTGCTGTGGTCGACTGCGGACCTATTCACAGCCGAGACCCTGTCTATGGCGGTCATCGTGTTGATCGTCGGCATGTGTCTCGCGAAGGACCGCCTAGCGCCGTTCGTACCCTGGGTCGTCGGCATCCTGATCGGAATGGCCATCGCAGTCCTCGGCACGTCTACCGGTGGCAGCGTGAACCCGGCCCGCCAGTTCGGACCGGCCGTAATCTCTGGCCAGACGCAGTTCATGTGGTCCTATCTACTTGCCCCGATGCTCGGAGCAGTGATCGCGGCCTGGCTACGACAGACGATTCAGCACCGCCGAGCCGTATTAACGCACCGACTATGCGGTACCCAAGCAGACGGGCGCCGGCTATCCTATGTCCCGGCCTCCCACGGAACGAACCACCCAGCGGAACACACGGGCGCTCGCTAACGACCTGGGGCGGTCATGTCGCAATTTTTATTTGAAGGTGTTGCAGATCTGTTGATCTGCCATCCTTAAACTCATTTCCCATTGAGGAGAAAGCGTATGCAGGGCGATTATTTCTTTCTGCCGTTGGAACACGTTATCTTCGGGGCGGGGAGCCTGGAACGCCTGCCCGGTGAACTGGAACGCCTGAAAGTTCTCCGTGCCCTCATAATTACCGGGCAGAGCCTTGCGACCAAAACCGGGATTGTCAGGAAAGTCGAGGAAACTCTAGGGGCCGCGCACGCCGGGACTTTTAGTGCCATCCGTCAGCATACCCCGGAAAGCGATGTCGCCAGGGCAGCCCGCCGCGTGCAGACAGATATTTTAATCAGCCTGGGCGGGGGCAGCCCGATAGATGCGACCAAAGCGGTAGCGCGGGCGCTGGCCCAGAGTGGCGGCCAATACCTGCCGCACCTGGCAATCCCTACCACCCTTTCGGCAGCCGAATTCAGCCACTTGGCCGGGGTCACGAACGAAAGTGACGGTCAGCCGATCAAGGCCGGGTTCGTGGACGTGGCAGTTACGCCGCGAGTCGTCCTGCTCGATCCGGTCCTCACCCTCGAAACGCCGCTTCCGCTGTGGCTCTCCACAGGTATCCGGGCGCTGGACCACGCTGTTGAAGCCCTTTACGCTCCCGGCGCTCACCCGGTCAACGATGTGCTGGCCCTGGAAGCCATCAAAAAGCTCTTCGCCGCTCTTCCGGCCTGCCAGTCCGACCCGGCCAACCTCGACACCCGGCTGGAACTCCAACTGGCCGCCTGGTTCAGCTTCTTCGATGAATTCAATACACGGATGGGTCTTAGCCACAATATTGGACGGCGGTTGGGAGCAACTTACAACATTCCGCATGGCATCACGTCATGTATTGCCCTGGCCCCGGTAATGCGCCTGCTGGCCCCGGTCCACACCCAGGCCCTGGCCCGAATCGCCGGGATTCTAAACCTTCCCGAAGCGCGAAGCGGTGATGATCTTGACGCCGCCCGCGCCGCTGCCGGGGCTGTTGCCGTGCTGGTCAGCCGGTTAGGACTGCCCAACCGTCTCGGCTCTTTTGGCCTGGACCGCCCGGCCCTGGTAAAAGCGGTCGAAAGCGTCGGCGCTACCCCCGAACAGGCCGAATACCTGGTGGGCGAGATGCTCTGAGGGAAAATCGGGATTGCGGAGCGGATAGGAAGTTTAAAGCACTTTTCACGCCGCGGCGGCGCGGCTGCAGCCCGGCAGAAATGGACGGGCGCCGGATATCCGATCTTCCGACTCCGAACTGAACGTGCTACTTAGTGCAACGCAAGGATAGGTTGATAACAACCGGAGACGACCATGACGCACCGTTCATCTCAGGCGCGACGGAAGACGCTGCGCCACGAGGCGATCATCGCGCTATTACTCCTCGTGTTTCCCCCTCAAGTCTTCGGCCAGGTATTGCGCGATCCGCCGACGCCCTACCACTTTCTGCGCTATGACGATGTTCCGGCCGATCAGCAGAATCCCGCATGGCCAAACGATTTCTGGGCGCCGATCAAATTCATTCCCCTCGACATCGTACCCGGCAGCTACATCAACTTCGGCGGTGAGCTGCGAGAGCGCGTGGAGCACTTCAGCAATCCGTTTTTCGATCTCACGCCGCGAGGCGGCACTACCTATGACATGCATCGCTTGCTGCTGAACGGCGATCTGCATATCGGCGACAGCTTTCGGACCTTCATACAATTCGGTAGTCACCTGGTCAGTTCGAAGAGCCTGTCGCCGCCAACCGATGTAGACCAGTTCGACCTGCAGCAGGGATTTGCGGACCTGAAGGCCCCGATCGGTCAGAGTGGAAGCGTGACGTTCAGAGGTGGCCGGCAAGAGATTACGCTCGCATCGGGCCGATTGGTCGACGTGCGCGAAGGCCCGAACATACGCTTGAGCTTCGACGGCGGACGAGTCTTCTATGAATCACCAGATCTTCGGCTCGATGCCTTCGGCGCGGCCCCGGTCGTTCCCAAGCGCGGCGTTTTCGATGACCGTAGCGATGCGCGGCAGGCCTTCCCAGGACAAGCCTTCTGGGGCGTTTACGGCGTCATGCCAGTCAAGGCTGTTCCCGGACTCCATGTCGATCTGTACTATCTCGGCCTCATGCGCCAGCAGGCGCCGTACGATTCCGGCGTGGCCAATGAGAGGCGGCACTCTCTGGGCGGACGCTTCTGGGGTCGAGCCGAGGCCTGGGATTACGATATCGAAGGGGTGTTTCAGTTTGGAGGCTTTGGCTCAAGGAACATACGTGCGTGGACCGTGGCTTCTAACACAGGCTATACCCTTGCGAGCCTTTGGGGGGAGCCGCGGCTGGGATTGCAAGCCGACGTCGCGAGCGGCGGCGGTCCGGGCAAAACACTCAAGACCTTCAATCCTCTCTTTCCGAAATTCGCGTATTTCACGGAAGCCTCGATCAACTCACCCATCAACTTCATCGATGTCTTCCCGTCGGTGACCGTTCAGCCATTGAAGAACTTCGCCTTCAGAGTTGGCGTTGACGTGCTCTGGCGCTACAGCATCCGGGACGGTTTTTACCAGCCGCCCGGGGTTCCGCTCGTGCCCGGCTCCGCGAACAAGAAGCGTTTTCTCGGTCCGCAGTCCAATCTCCAAGCAGAATGGCAGGCAACCTCACATATCTCTGTCAACGCCGCCTATGTTCACTTTCTGACAAAAGGATTTCTCAAAGCCGCGGGCGCCAAAGACATCGATTTTCTGGGCGTCTGGGCGTCATATAAATTCTGAAGATGCCGGATTGGCAGGCACTTGCTAGCCTATGAGCATCGCCAGCTTGGCAGCCGGAGTTTGATCTGCGCTGCTGCTCTATCATCCCGTCAAGCGAGCGTTGTCGAGAGCTCACGACTGAGCGGCAGCGTCCACGTGCTCCTATTACACACACCTTTTACCGCGCCATTCTAGTGCAAGCGGACGTTGAAAGCCTCAGTGATTTGCCACAACCGACGCTCGAATGTGGTTCTGGCACGAGCGTTGCCTCTGCAGCAACCGGAGTAAGAAAAATGTTTCCGAACAGCCCTGCGCTAACTTTGCATTAACGCCGTGCTGCTGAAGCTCCTATGGTAATAAGCTCTCAGCGCTGACGCGTATCATGGACGCAACACATGTCTCTGCTTAGAAACAGAGGAAGGTAGCGATCTAATGAAGATCAACGTGTCGTTCTTAGCGGCGCTCATACTCGTTGGAACTGACCTCGTCGCTGTCACGGCCGGCCTGCGCGGCAAAAAACTGGTGCTCGTTACGATGTTCGGTTTCTGCGTCGTGCTCGGCTATTTTTTATGGGGAGATACCATCTTTCCCACCCGGCATGGGGGCCGGTTCGAATAACCGGTGCAGAACGAGATCGTCATCGTCGGTCTGAACCATCGCAGCGCGCCTATCGAGGTGCGTGAGAGCGTGGCGTTCGAAAATTCCTACGTGCGTGCAGCTCTCGGCCGTCTGCACGGCTATCCGTCAGTCCGTGAAGGAGTGATTCTCTCCACTTGTAACCGTGTTGAAGTCGTTGCCGCCGGGTCCGATAGCGAATCCGCTTTTAGCGACATAACGAAGTTTTTGTTCGAACAAAAGGCGCATCGAAATTCCGCACCTTTGGACGATCATCTCTACACGTATCGAGGCGCCGACGCAGTGCGTCATTTGTTTCGTGTCGCAGCCAGCCTTGACTCGATGGTTGTCGGCGAGCCACAAATTCTCGGTCAACTAAAACAGTATTACGAGACAGCTCAACAGGCGGGCACGGTGGGCGCGGTGCTGCATCGACTGTTTCATCGCTCGTTTTCGGTGGCAAAGCGGGTGCGCACGGAAACTGGAATCGGCAGCGGGGCGGTGTCCGTGAGCTCGGTGGCCGTGGACTTGGCGAAGCGGATCTTTGATCGGTTTGACGACAAAACCGTCATGCTAATTGGCGCGGGCAAGATCGGCGCCCTGATGGCGCGCCATCTTGTGAGTCAGGGCGTTCGAAGTCTTATGGTGACCAACCGCACCTTTGAGCGGGCTGTTCTGTTGGCCGAAAAGATCCAGGGGAGCCCGATTCGGTTTGAGGATTTCCCGCGCTACCTTACGATCGCGGACGTAGTCATCGGTTGCACGGGGGCGGCGGAAGTGCTCGTGGCAGCAGCGACCGTCGAAAAGGTCCTCCGCGAGCGAAAGCAAAAAGCGATGTTCTTCATCGATATCGGGGACCGGCGCAACTTTGATCCTCAAATCAACGAGCTCGACAACGTCTACCTCTACAATATTGATGATCTCAAAAGCGTCGCCGAAGAAAATCTGCAAGGTCGTTCCAACGAGGCGGAAAAAGCTGAAGAGATGGTGCGCGTTGAGACGGAAACTTTCGTTCGATGGATGGAGTCGTTAGAACAAGTTCCCACAATCACGGCTTTGCGGCAGCGCTTCGAAGAGATCCGCCGCAAGGAGATCGAAAAATCTTTGGGGGGAAATTTGAAAGATTTATCCAAGGCGCAGCGCGCTGCATTGGAGGACATGACCACCGCGATGATCAACAAGTTGCTCCACACTCCGATTTCTCAGCTCAAACGGAACAGCGGAGATGAAGACGAGGACAGCGCGCTTTACGTGGCGGCTTTGAAGAAGCTATTTGATCTGGAGGAAAAGTGAGACGTATTCGCCTCGGCACGCGCGGTAGCACGCTGGCGCTCGCTCAGTCAACGAAATTCAGTTCCAAGTGACCTGCCGATGTAGCAGGACGTGCTCTCCATCTTCATCTA
>WNGA01027240.1_pt1 | contig 12499 bp, 15 predicted proteins | sample 5400061 | NCBI WGS metagenome assembly WNGA01 (sample SAMN13153366, study PRJNA577476) | soil metagenome | isolation source: 100 cm soil or saprolite under grassland replicate 2 | place: USA:California | collected 2016-06-15
CCCGTGAAAGGGGTTGGTCGCATCGATCAAAATTTGCTGCTGCCAGGGCGGCAGATGCGTCAACACACCCACCACGTCGTCCCAGGGCACCGCCAGGACAACGATCTCACACGCCGCGGCTTCTTCTTTGGTCACCGCCGTCACCCCAGAGCCCAATGTGTGCACCGTGTCGCCTAAGGTGCTCGGCCCACGGCTGTTGCTGATTTTAATTGTGTGGCCCACTTGCAGCGCATGGCGTGCGAAGGTTTGAGCCACACGTCCTGCGCCGATGATGCCGATGTCCATGGTGATGTCCTTTCTCCTGCGCACGTGTTCATACAATGAACCCGGTTTTCCCTGGTCGCGCAACGTACGCGATGGCTTTGTGGAAGACCTGCGTATGGGTTCGCACAAGTACCCTTGTGCAACTGAGCATTGTGGGCAACTACAACCTATCCACCGTCAGAAAGGCTCAAGCCTCTCCTCCGACATCCGGCTAACGCCCCACCACCCCTCCACGGGACGTCCACCACCCGTGTGCAGCCGCCACGCCTCGCCGTCTTGGCGCGAGGCATCCACGCGGACGATCACCTTGCCGAAGTTGCGTCCCTCCAGCAGGCCGAGAAAGGCTCCGGGCGCCTTCTCCAGGCCGTCGACGATATCCTCGCGGTAGCGGATACGGCCAGTGGCGATCCCGGCACCGACCTCACGCAGGAATGCCGGATAGTGTGCTTCAGCAAATTCATGGTAGATGAAGCCGCGCAGCGTCAGGCGCTTCGACAGAATCGCACGCATGGTGGCGGGCAGCCCGTCGGTGCCGTCGCCCTGTCCCACGCCGTTATACTGCGCGATCAGGCCACAGACCGGGACGCGCGCGCCCTGGTTGAGCAATGGCAGCACCGCCTGCCAGATCGCGCCGCCGACATTCTCGACGTACACGTCGATCCCGTTGGGACACACCGCCGCCAGGTGGGCGGGAAAATCGGCGGCACGGTGATTGACTGCGGCGTCGAAGCGCAGGTCGTCCTGCACGAACGCGCATTTCTCTGCGCTGCCGGCAATGCCGACGGCCCGCGCGCTGCGCGAGTTGGCCGACCAGCGACCCGACGGGTCCGCTCGCCGCGGCGACCACCACGGTGTCACGGGGCCGCGGTGTGCCGATCAGCCGCACCCCGGCATACGCCGTGAACCCGGGCATGCCGAGCACGCCGAGCGCGGTCGTGACCGGCGCCACGGCCGGATCAAGCTGGCGCAGGCCGGTGCCATCGGAGAGCGCGTGCGTGCGCCAGCCGGTGGGTGCGAGGACGAGGTCACCTGCCGCATACGCGGGATGGTGGGAGGTGAGCACCTGCGCCACCGCTTCACCAGGCATGACCTCGCCGAGCGGGAGCGGCGTCGCGTCGGACGGCCGGTCATCCATCAGGAGGCGCATGTAGGGGTCGAGCGACAGGTACTGCACCCCGAGGAGCAGCTGCCCGGCAGCCGGTGTCGGGATCGCGGTGTCTTCCAGGCGAAAGTCGGTCAATTGCGGTGTGCCCTGCGGGCGAGCGGCGAGGACGATTTGGCGGGCCATCGATAGAGTCATGTCGATACCTCCACACAGGTGTTGCGAGCGGGATATCACCGCCGGCTTCCCAAGAGCCATCGCGCAACAAAGAGCGCTCAGGCGTCCAGTGTGCTGGACACCTCGATACACCCATTGAACACATGAGGCATTCTCACATGGGCCGCGCTTTCGCATCATGCGCCTCTTCGCTGCTCCCATGCTCCAGTGCCCCCGCATATGCCCAATGCAACGTGTCTCTCGTCCGTGGCGAATGCCTTGCAGCTCCTTGGGTGCTGGATCGCCAGTCCTGGCCGTGCACGCGTTGTCCACAGCACTGGACGGGAGAACGCCATGTCTTGCTTCGGTGCTACCGGACAGCCGGCTTCGTCGTTGTTGCTGGTGCCTTCGCCGGCATGGCTCCATCAGGAGCCCCACATGTGAACAGGATCTTTCCGCTGCGATGCGATTGCAACGACTGCGTGAACGCTTCCTTGAACGCGTCGAGTGGGTAGACCTGCTCCACGGCGGCCCGGAGCGATCCCTCAGCGACGAGGTCGCCCAGCTTCTGGTACATCTCCCGGATCTCTGCGCGCGGCGCAGTGCGTATCCAATTGATCAACCAGAAGCCGTGGAGGCTGAGACCACGGTAGATGAACTCGCTGGGCGGCATGGCCGGGAACTGCCCACTGAGGAGGGCGTAGACGACAATCGCGCCGCCCGTTTTGAGCGACTTGGCCAACTCGCCCACGGGAGTTCCACCCACCATATCGAGGACGAGACTCAGTTGCTGCCCGTCGAGAGCCTCTGCAATCTCCTGGTGGAGGTTGTCGCCTTGGAGGACAACGCGGTCACCTCCCCACTGCCGCACCTGTTCGACAGCTTCGTGCCGACGGACGACATTCAGCGTCTTGACGCCTGCGAGCTTCGCGAGCGTGATGATGTACTGCCCCATGGCCGCGTTGGCGGCGGTTTGGCCGATCCAGTCACCGGGCATCAGCGAAACGTAGCGGTTGAGCAAGAGAGAGGCCGTCGCAGGGTTGATCCCGAGCATGGCGAGTTGCAGGGGGTCGGCGTCGTCACGCATCGGCACGATGTTGCGCACCGGGACGACCACCTGGTCGGCCCATGTCCCCTGCTCGTAGGTCGGCAGAATCAGGACGCGCTTCCCCTGCAGAGCCCCATCGACCTTCGATCCAATCTTGGCGACTCGGCCAACACCCTCCGCGCCTACCGAGGATGGGAAAGCCGGCCGGAGGCCGTAGAGGCCACGGACGAGCAGAAAGTCCGATGGATTGAGCGGGGCCGCTTCCATCGCGATGAGCACATCCTCCTGGCCGAGCGCCGGCTCGGAGACCGTGTGGAGTTCGATGACATCTGAAGGTTCGCCGTGAGCTATGAGTTGCAATCGCCGCATAAGACACTCCCTTTCGTCCAGCACATCGTTTCCGGTCAGTTCCAGGCTGATGGCACAAGGCCGTGCAGAGCGGGGGAACTATGGTGGATGCCGTGCCCCACCGCTCTGCACGGCCTACACTTGTGCCATACCGCCATCCACAAACACTTCCGTGCCCGTGATGTAGCTGCTGTCGTCAGAGGCGAGAAACACCACGGCCTTGGCGATCTCCGTGGGGGTCCCGAGCCTGCCGAGCGGCACACTGGTGGCCAGCATCTGCCAGCGTTGCTCGCTCGCTCCTGAGGAAGCCACCAGGTCATGCAGTCCAGGCGTGTCGATGGGGCCTGGGCTCACGGCGTTGACGCGAATGCGGCGCGCCTGTAGGTCCGTGGTCCAGGTCCGCGCGAACGAACGCACGGCGGCTTTGGTGGCGCTATACACACTGTTCGTCGGCAACCCTTTACTGGCGACGATGGACGCATTCAGGATGATCGAGGCCCCATCCGGCATCAGGGGAAGCGCCTTTTGCACCGTGAACAGGAGGCCTTTCACATTGATGGTGAAGAGCGTGTCATAGTGCTCCTCCGTGATCTCACCGAAGGGGGCAAACTGCGCCACACCGGCATTCGCGAACACAATATCGAGCGTGCCCTGCTCTCGCTTGATGTGCGCGAAGAGGCGATCAAGATCGCTCAGGTTCGACACGTCTCCTTGTACACCGGTGATATTGCTCCCGATCTCCTTGACCGCTGCAGCTAACTCTGGACCACGGCGCCCCGTGATGAAGACATACGCGCCTTCGTGCACAAACTGTTGCGCCGTCGCCAGGCCAATACCGCTATTGCCACCCGTGATGAGGGCAATTTTTCCTTCCAGCTTCCCCATATTTTCTCCTTCGACGCTGCGCTCTCCACAGACATTGCATGAAGCGCTCACGCATTAAACGTGTCGCCGAACATGGGAAGACCGCTCTTGGATGACGCGCGCGTGGCCTCGTCTTGGATCACATCCCAGTGTTCCACCAGCCTCCCGTTCTCGATGCGCAGCATATCTGCCGCGATCCAGTTCACCGGCTGGCCGAAACCCGAAAATCGCCCGTGCACGATCACGAAGTCTCCTTCAGCCACAATCGTTCCCGGTTCGTACTGCAACGTTGGTGGGAGGCTCTTAACAAGGTTGAAGAGACCGTCACGACCAGGCTCGATATGAGCGCTGTGCTGGGTGTAATGCGGTGACCAGAAGCGCTCAGCCGCCGCATAGTCACGCTTGTTGAACAGCGTATCGAAGGCCTCCAGCACCAGCGCTTTATTTTTCGATGCGATCGTCTCTGGCATTTATTCTCCCAATGCACGAGGACTGCAGTCCCCCGAAGCCTTCGAGCGAGGTTTGCTCAGCGCACATCGTGCTCATGCATGCACCAGCCTCGCTGGCGCCTTATTGGAGGGCGCGACGCGTGTGAGGGCGCGATCAACCGACAGCGCTCCCGCCCCGCGGAGCATCAGGAATGCCACTAGCGCGCGCACCAGCAGGTGAGACTCGAAGCTCTCGCCTTGCTGCGCGCCGGTCCAATGCATGAACAATCCGAAGGCACTATGGACGGTCACCATCGCGACGAGCATGGTGATCCCGATGCCACATGCCGCAACGCGGGTGAGGCATCCCAGGATGAGCCCCAGCCCGCCGAAGAACTCTGCCACGATCGCCACGAACGCGAGCGGAGCTGGCATGTGCATCATGCCCGTGAACATCGCCATCGTGGCGGAGAAGCCGACCCCCCCGCACCACCCCAGCATGTTCTGCGCGCCGTGGGCGAAGAAGACCACCCCCAGCACCAGCCTGAGGATCGTCGTCGCGGTGCTGTCATCCGTGGCACCTATGGTGCGCATCATTCCCTCCTCCTTTGTTGTCGTTTGATCACTCGCTCCTCGCAACGTGCACGCATGGTCGCTCTCCTTCATGCCATTTCTTCGCTATGGTCGCTGTTCCCGCGCGATCCACTCTCGGATATAGGGTGGGCCATGGAGGACGGCAATCCCTGCAGCCTCACAACTGCCAAGGAAGCGCACCACCTCGACATCCACCAGCGTCACCTCGTCGAGGTCCAACACGGTCCCGGGGCCGTGGCTCTCCAATTGTACTTGCAAGGCCTCAAGATGCTCGACTTGCACGTAGCCAATCAGCCGGAATGTGGTTTGTTGCCCGTCAGCATGCCGTTCAATCTTGCAGGTCATCTGCGCTGTCTCTTTCTTGTCTTCTGTGCTGTCGACGACCGGTGACGGTAGGCACCATTGCAAAAACGAGGCCAGACGTAACCCCTTGACATCGCTTGCACTTCGACGGGAAGGAATGCCGAATAGTCGGCAATTGCTGAATGATCGGCACCACTATACGCGTATCCTGCGCGGTACTCGGACGCCCCGAACCGATGGGGCGGACGCAGGAGCAGAGGAGGGGTACGTCCGCAGGCCGGCGCCAGGAGTGCACCGTGCTGGAGGGCTCCCAGGGGGCATCGCAGCGGAGATGAGAGAGTATAAGCAGCTTCCGAAAAATTTGAGTCGGAAAGGCTTTGTGCAGATAATAGGGTCAACACATAGTGTGACGGAGGACTTGTATATTTTTGTAGTAGTTTATTGCTGGAGACCCTTATATGCTGACCCTCAAACTGCACTTTCCCGATGACGCTCTCTCTACCATAGACACCTTCTTAAAGCAGACCAAAGAAGCCCGCGTCTTCCGCCGTGCGCAAGCTGTGCGCCAAGTCGTGAAAGGGCAGCGCCTTCAAACCGTTTCCGACACGCTCCAGTTTACCTATTCCGCCCTCCGCAAGTGGGTCTATCGCTTTGCCAGCCAAGGCACGCCGGGTTTAGTCGATCGTCCGCGCTCTGGGCGACCGCCCAAACTCACCTGCGCGTTGGAACAGCACCTCAATCGCCTGGTCGATCAAGACCCCCTCCAACATGGCGCCCTGTCTTCCCAGTGGAGTTATCGCGAACTGGCGACCGTCTTGGCCAGCGAAACCGGCGTCCAGCTTGGCCGCGAAAGTGTGCGCGGGGTGTTAAAAAAAACTAGGATAGCAAAATGAGCTAAACATCGGTCGCGCAGGCTGGATACAATGGGGAGGAGCTCAAAGGAAAGGACTTCCCATGGCACGTACGACACCTCGTCCGACCCCAACGGTACCCTGCACTCTCCAACCACTTGGGCAGCATTGCCCCCTCTGTGGTGAGACGATGTGGGCGGCCTATCATAACTATCGCACGATCACGACCTTGGAAGATGTGTTGCATCTCACCCTACAAATCCGGCGCTGTCTCAACCGGGCCTGCCCGCAGTTCCACCGCCCCTACCGCCCCGAAGCCGAGGGCCGCTTGGCCTTACCCAAGCATGAGTTTGGTCTCGATGTCATCGCGTGGATTGGCACCCTGCGCTACGCACAGCACCGCAGTCTGCCCGAAATCCATCAGCACTTACGCCACCGCGGGGTGGCCATCCGAATCACCCAGGCCCAAGGTCGGGTCATTCTGGCCCTGGATGGTCTCCAACCGGATGTCGGTCATGAGGTACTGTGGGTCCTCCGGGACTGCCTCTCCGGGGAAGTCCTCCTGGCCCGGAGTTTGCTGTCCGCAACCCAGGCAGATCTGGCAGCCCTGCTCCGGACAGTACGTCAAACCGTACAAGTGCCTATTGTCGGCATCATTTCGGACGGCCAACTGTCCATCCGCGGTGCCGTCGCGGAGGTGTTCTCCGATGTGCCACACCAACTGTGTCACTTCCATTATCTCCGCGAGGCGGCGAAGCCCATTTATGACGCCGACCGCCATGCCAAGAAAGAACTGAAAAAACGTGTCCGTGGGGTCCGCCCCATCGAACGGCGCCTCGAAGGACGGAGTGACCCGGAAGCCGAAGTCGTACGGGGCTACTGTGCGGCCGTGCGCAGTGCCCTGACGGATGATGGACGGCCACCCCTGGACGCCTCGGGCCTCAAACTCCACGACCGCCTCAGCGCAATTACCGCCAGCCTCGAACGCGTCGAAAAAAGGGGGCCTTGCCTCGGGAGCTGAGTCGGCTGCAGTCCCTGCTTGCGCGGGGCTTGATGGACACGGCTGATTTATGGCCTGACGTCCGGGTGGGGTATCGCTGGGTCCATCAGGTGGCCCACATCCTCAGCAACCAGGCCCAGGGCGCAGTATTGACGGTGCAGCGGCGCCTCGGAGGACTCCTGGGCGCGATGACGCGACACCAGGGCGCGGCCGGCACGCTTGCCCCGGCGCTGGAGCACTTCCGGAAGGTCACCCGTAGTTACTGGCCAGGACTCTTTGCCTGCTATACAGTGCCTGATCTTCCCCGGACCAATAATGATCTCGAACAGTTTTTCGGGGCGTATCGCTATCATGACCGTCGCACCACGGGGCGGAAAGTGGCTTCGCCCAGCTTGGTCCTGAGTGGCTCAGTTTGTGTCATTGCTGCCACCGCCACTCGGCTGCATACCTACTCCGCCGCTGAACTCGTGCCCGAAAACGTCAGCGCCTGGCAAACGCTGCAGCAGGAACGCGAGACCCGCCGTCAGCAGCGGACCCTTCGCCGGCGCTTCCGTCGTGATCCCGCATCATATCTTGCGAAGCTTGAGACGAACTTACTCCAGCTGATTTTGCCACCCTAGAAAAAAACACGCTAAGCTACTGTCGCCCTACCGGGCGGCTCGATCCTACCCCGGCAGACCTCGCCTATGGCTCTATCGAGCTTGCTGCCCTGGAATACCAGGCACGCCGCGGCGAGATCATTTTGCTCTACGGAGATGAAACGATCCTGTGGCGCTTTGCCCTCCCCCGCGCAGGCTGGTGGCGCCGCGCCCAGCGCCCGCGTCTGCCCATCCGTCCTCTAAGCCAGAGCCACATCAAACGCGAAGAAACTCGCAAACGGCAGGCATGGGTGTAATATCGCTCGTGGAGCCGCATCACCAGCGGCGTGTTGCTCAGCGTCATGGGGGCTGTCCAATATGGGACTTCCAAAGTCTTCTATAAAATCGTGCCCCATTTTGACGCCCAGGAATTGCGCCAATACATTCATCAAGTGATGGCCACTTTTGGCAAAACCGACAAAGAGGTCGTGATGGTTGTCGATCGCAGTGGGATTCATCGGGCTCACAAGCTCACCTCTACCCTCGCCCACTGGTACGGGCGATTTCGCCTCCACTTCTTACCGGCCCATTGTGGCCACCACCTCAACCCCATCGAAGGTTTCTGGCGGGTGATGAAGGACACGATCGGTGCTGGACGATGTTTTGCCGATCTCCATCTGTTATACCAGCGGACCCGCCACGTGCTTATGGCGCATCAAGAACGCCCCATCTATGAGTTTCACTGGTAGCCCCATTCTGCCTCGTATTTTGCGGGGGCTGCTTATACGCTCAGCGTACCCGGAGGAAGACGAGGCGTGCTCTATAGCACGCCGTACAGGGTTGCGCAATGGTCGTTATAGCGTCGAGATGCGCTCACGTTCCGCCAGACATGCTCGTCTTCCTCCTATTCGTGGAGCACCTGATGCACGAAGGCGACGGCAATCGAGCCCTCCCCTACCGCCGACGCCACCCGCTTGATATTGCCGCCCCGGACGTCGCCGACCGCGAACACGCCAGGCAGACTCGTTTCGAGGAGGTGGGGCCCCCGGGCGAGCGGCCACCGCGCGGCGGCCACCTCCTCCGGGGACAGATCGGGTCCGGTCTTGATGAACCCGAGTGCGTCGAGCGCGACACACCCCGCGAGCCAGCGGGTGTTGGGCACGGCACCGGTCATGGCGAAGACGTGGCGGATGGCGTGGGTCTCGCTGTATCCCGTCTGAGTATCCCGCCAGCGCACGCGCTCGAGATGGTCGCCGCCTTCGAGCGCCGTAATTGCTGTGTGCGGTCGGAAAACGATCGCAAGCGTCTCTTCGATACGCTGAATCAGATAGCGCGACATACTCGCCGCCAGCCCCCCCGACCGGATGAGGAGGTGCACCCGTCTGGCGGTCTGCGCGAGAAACACCGCGGCCTGGCCGGCGGAGTTGCCGCCGCCCACCACGATCACCTCTTCACCACCACACACCTGGGCCTCAACGAACGTCGCCCCATAGTAACCAATGGTGTTAGTCTCTTCAAAACCAATAGTACGCGTTAGCCTTATTGTCATGGTCATGCACTTCCTCCAAGCTGGTCGAAAGCGTAAAACCCTCCCAGGAACGGAGGAGCCCATGACCACCATAGATTTTATCATATTCTACCAGGTTGATGAGCAGCTGCGCGCCATGCCCAAACACCCCGAGGCCCACCTCTGGCCCAGTGAGGTGGTCACCTTGGGACTGCTCCATGCCCTCAAAGGCGGAGGCAACCGGGCGTTTTATCGGTGGCTCACGCGCGACTATCGGACGTTGTTTCCCCGGCTCCCTGAGCGCACCCGGCTCTTTCGTCTCTTCAGGACCCATCAGGACTGGACACAGGCCTTCTTGGCCGCCCCGACGGTGCTCGGGGTCATTGACACCTACGGCATCGAGTTGATCCACCCCATGCGCGAAGGCCGCAGTCCCCAGCAGATCGGCCGCAAAGGCCTCTCGAATCATCGCTGGATTGTCGGGGGCAAACTCTGTCTGCGGCTCAACCAGTGGGGGTTGATCGTGGCGTGGGAGTGTGCCACCGCCAATGTCGCAGATAACACCTTTCAGGGGCTGATTCGACAAGTCGAAGAACAGATGATCGTCCTGAGTGATACCGGCTTCCATGCCGCGGAGGGCGATCCGACCAACCTCAAACTGTGTCAGCGCGGCGAGTGGGAGGACCGTATGCTGGTGGAGACGGTGTTCTCGATGCTCACGCTGGTCAGTCACTTCAAGAAGGTGATGCATCGGGGCTGGGCGTATTTTCAGGCGCGCCTCGCGTTCACCATGGCCGCCTTCAATGTACTCGTCCAGTGGTATGGCTTCCTCCCCAACGCGTCGGGCTTCGTGCCTCTCTCGATGGCTGAGTTTAGTTTGTAAAATCCTAATACCGTTCTTTGGTGTGTAAGAGACTAACACCATTGGTTACTAGTGCTCCCTCAGATCTCTCCTCGGTTCCGGTGGCCATGCGAGGGATGTTGCCATCCCGTCGCCTCTTTTCCACGCTTCTCTATCATCATAACACGTCCGTCGGCGGTGGGCGCGCACTTGAGAGCCCATCTCGATAGACCTCTGTCAGCCAGGGCTGGAAGCCCGCCTGAAGGCGGAACTACGAACGTATGGCACGAGGTGTTTGTTTGGTATTTGATCACGGGGTAGCAGGTAACTGGTTGCGAGTTTTAGACACCGCAGAATCCTCGCAGGCTGATCAATGTGTAGGCCATCAGCTTCATGCCATAATGCCGCTGCTGTATATGTTCGAAACGGAGTAGGAGTCGCTTGAATTTGTCCTCCCACGCAAAGGTGCGCTCGACACGCATACGTAACGCGTGGATGGCGGCGTTGAACAAGCGCTTCCGCCCGCGCTTGGGGTGCTTACGATTACGGGGGTTCTCTGGAATGTTGGGGGGATCAGGCCGGCAATGAAACCTCCCCGCAGCAAGCTGCGGGGTATCAGAAGGAAGGGCATTGGAGATGAGACACCACGGTTTCTCATGCTCTTCCCTTTATACGGTAACCCCTGAGCAAGCTCAGGAGAATCTCCTGATTGAAAATGCACTTCCGATTGCGGGTAGAATCAAAGCCGCCATCGAGGTTGAGGTAGGCACCTCTGAGGTCCAACCCCACCTCTTTGGCCACCTTTTTCAGCGCTCTCAGGCCCTCCGGTAACAGGACCATATCGGTTTCATTGACGGGAGCCACGGGGACGGGAGCTAAGACATACCCATGGTTGTCGATGAAGGCGATGACTTTCTCGCCCTTTTGGTGTTTGTGGCCGGAATAGCCGATACCATCGCCCCTTTTTTGGCTACGGTGTTGGTCCCGTCGCCATGGAGCACGCTGATGTCGAGCTGCTTCTCGACCGCGAGATGCTGTACACTCGCCACAAATGCCTACCACAGTGACCCATCATCGGCCCATTTCGCAAAGACTTTGTAGACGGTCGTGTAGTGGATGGCCGGGTTGCCCTGGGCGTCCGTCGGCACGGGCAAACACTTCTACTGCATTCCGGTGTAGAGCACCCACAAGATGAGATTAAAGACCCGGTAATAGCCCAGTTTGCACTTTGGACCGCGCTTGGGCATTGAGAGGTGCGGCAAGATAAATGCCTCGAACTCTGGTTCAGAGAGTTGGACCGGAATCGGTGTCGTTACAGGCTTTGGTGCCGTGGTGCTCATCGTGCAATGGCCTCATGGCAAAAATGGTGATGTACGCTGGAGAATCAGATTACTCCAAACACCACAAGAGCTTAGCCTGATTGACAAAACTCGTAACCAGTTATACCCATGCTATACTCGAATTGCCTCTTAGAGTTATAAGGTGCAATACATGCTCTTCTATTATCGTATCTCCTCACCATCCTGAAAACGTCCAGCTCATCACTTAGGAAAGTCAGTACTTTTTCTCAGATGAGCAAAAAAGGCAGTCTATGGCAATAAGGTATTTTTCACTCAACGTTTTCAGAGGCTTGAGCAGATACGTGTTATTCTCTTTCCATCATGACTCTTTTGTGGTATTCTCTAGTCTCTGTCCTACGAAACCATAAGACATGTCTTGTGATTCCTAGGCTCTCTCGCCCCTTCTCCTGCATATTGCTTTTGCGTTTTGTGCTTCTGCAAACTGTTCGGATGACCTGGCGATCGTGTATCCCCTTTCCCAGAGAGAACTTTCCATGAATATTTATGTAGGCAATCTGGCGTTTAGCACCACCGACCGCGACCTCCGCCAGCTCTTCGAGCCGTATGGTGTGGTGGACGAGATCCGGGTGATCACGGATCGCGACACCGGCCGCTCCAAAGGCTTTGGCTTCGTCGAGATGCATGATGGCACCGCCGCCAGAACGGCGATTGCCAAGCTCCAGGGCCAGGAGATGGAAGGCCGGACCCTCACGGTCAATGAGGCCAAGCCGCGTGAACCGCGCCGTGAGCCCCGTCAGGCGCGCTGGTAAACTCCTCGGTGGTAGACCTCTGAGCGCCAGACGCTCGCACCACTGTATCCTGTTACAGAGAGGAAGAACCCATGATCTACGAAGTCCGTACCTATACCTTGCGCCCCGGGACCGTCGCCGAATTTGAAGAGCGCTTTGCCAAGCGGCTGCCCCTGCGGGAGAAACACTCCAAGTTAGGGGCCTTCTGGCACACCGAGTTCGGTCCGCTCAATCAGGTCATCCATGTCTATCCCTACGACGACCTCCAGCAGCGGACGGCCGTCCGCGCCGCGCTGGCCCAAGACACCGCACGCCAGCAGCTCCCCGGCGGGGGGGACTTGGTCGTGGCGCAGGAGTCGGAGATTATGAATCCGGCGCCGTTTATGCACCCCCTGGGCAGCCGGGACTACGGCACCGGGAACGTGTATGAGATGCGGACCTACACGTACGCGCCAGGCGACATCGCTAAGGTGCTGGAGGGGTGGAGCAAAGCCATTGAGGCACGGGAGAAATTCTCCCCCCTGGC
>WNGA01015501.1_pt1 | contig 12498 bp, 11 predicted proteins | sample 5400061 | NCBI WGS metagenome assembly WNGA01 (sample SAMN13153366, study PRJNA577476) | soil metagenome | isolation source: 100 cm soil or saprolite under grassland replicate 2 | place: USA:California | collected 2016-06-15
CGAAATCGAGGGCCGCCGCGACGTCGCCGGTACCGAGGCAACGAGCAATCACCGCCGGGCGGCGGTCGACGAGAGCATTGAAGCAGCGGCGCGCCGCGTCGTACTCAGCATCCCCGGGGCCGACGACGTCGCCGGCCAGTGACTGCCGCAGATCGTCCAGGCTCACGCTGCTCTACGCCGTTGCGGGCTCGCGCTGCAGGTCCGCCCCCAACGACTCGCCGGTCTCCTCGTCAGGACCGAACCAGCGAGCCTTGGCCGCGGGCGTCGCCCAGGCGGCGAACACCTGGGCGGGCGAGGCCCCGTAGGTGCGCTCGAGGACGAAGGTGGCGTGCGTTACAGATCGTTCGCTCATGACTCACTCCTTTGTTCTTGGTTCTTCGGGATGCTTGGCGAGGTATTCGCCTAGCCGGTCGAGCCGGCGCTCCCAGTTCGCCCGCCGCTCGGTGATCCAGTGCTCGGCCGTCCGCAGCGCCGTCGGCTCGATGCGGCAGGTGCGCACCCGACCCACTTTCTCGGACCGGACGAGGCCGCTCGTTTCGAGCACGTGCAGGTGCTGGACGACCGCGGGCAGGGCAAATCCGCCGCAGGTCTTGGGTCCCGCACCTGTGGATCGAGCCCGACGGTCGGTTCGTCGAGCAGCACCAGTCGAGGCCGATGGACGAGAGCCCTGCCTATCAGGAGACCCCGGCGCATGCCTCCCGAGAGCTTGTCCACGCGCGAGTCCCGCCGATCGACGAGCTTCGCCATCTGGAGCGCCCGCTCGATCGCTGCTCGTCGTGCCCCGTAGCGCTTGACGACGCCGCGAAGGCGGATGGCCAGCTCGCGCTCCACGGACAAGTTATTTCACGACGCGGAACTTCAAGTGCGTCACGACGGGCGACTCGACCACGCGCGTGCTCTGCACCTTGACTTCGTCGGTACCGAGATCGTCGAACAGGCGGACACCGCCGCCGAGCAGAAGCGGCGCGAGATGGATCTGCAGCTCGTCGACCAATCCGGCCCGCAAGAACTGCTGAATGGTGTTCGCACCGCCGCCAATCGAGACGTCCTTGTCACCGGCGGCCGTCTGCGCCTGATCAATTGCCGTCTCAACGCCCTCGGTGACGAAGGTGAAGGTTGTTCCCCCTTCCTTTGCCTCCTGCTCGCGCGCCTCGTGAGTAAGGACGAACACGGGGACATGGAAAGGAGGGTTGTCGCCCCATCCACCGGCGTTGTCGAACATTCGCCGGCCCACGACGACCGCGCCGAGATTGCCCATTGCCTCTTCGAGGATCTCGCTGTCGCGATTCGTCTCACCCCCCTCGAGACCATGAGGCTCACGCCAGCTCGCCAGACCGTAGACCCACTCGTGGAGGCGCTCGCCGCCCTCGCCGAGGGGGAGCTCGGGGCCGTCATCCCGTCCGGCGACGAAGCCGTCCAGTGACGTCGTGATGTCGACAAGGACCCTTCCCATCAGTCCGCCTCCGCGGTAGCAGGGACTCCGGCTCCTTCTTGGCCGCCGTGTGCGACGGCCGGCATTCCGACGCGGAGGAGTGTGGCGCCGAGCGTGGCGGCCAGGACCGCAAACGCGGCGCCGACGAGGAACGCGATGTGGTAGCCGCCGGTCAGGGCAACGAGCGGGCCGTCGCCGTCAGCACGCAGACTGCCGGACCGCGAGGCGGCGATGCTGGCCAACACGGCGAGGCCAAGCGCGCCGCCCATCATGAATGCCGTGTTGACGATCCCCGAGGCGAGGCCGGCCTCGCTCGGCTCGACGTCGCTCATCGCGGCCAGCAGGACCGGGTTGAAGGCCATGCCGGCCCCGACTCCGAGCAGGATCATGCTCGGGAGCACATCGACAACGAAGCTCCCGTCAACCGGCGCCCGCACGAAGAGCACGAGCCCGACCGCAGCGAGCAGTAGCCCCGTGGCCAGCGGCCTCCTGATGCCGAACCGCATCACGAGCTTGGCGGAAAGACCGATCGAGAAGACTCCCATGATCAGGTTGGCCGGCAGGAAGGCGAGACCGACCTGCAGCGGGCTGTAGCCGAGCACCAACTGGAGGTAGAGAGCCGAGAGGAAGAACCACGCAAACATCGCCGCAGCCCACAGCACGCCGACGACGTTCGCGGTCGCAAGGTTGCGCTGAGCAGTGCCACCGCGACTCCGAGCAGGCCAAGCGTCCGGCCGGAGGTCCAACCCTCCTGGTTGCCGTTCACGATCGCGTAGACGGCGAGCATCAGCGAGGCAGTCACCGTCACTGCGCCGGCAACGTCCAGTCGCGCGGTCGCCGCCGGACCGCGGGCGGCCGGCAGCAGCCGCAGCGAAAGGGCGTAGACGAGGACCCCGATCGGGAGGTTGACGAGGAAAATCCAGTGCCAGTCGAGCGAGTCCGTGAGGATGCCGCCGAGGAGCACGCCGATGCTCCCCCCGCCGGCTGCGACGAAGCCGAAGACCCCCATCGCCTTCGCGCGCTCGGCCGGCTCGGTGAACAGGGTCATCATCAGCGAGAGGGCGACTGCAGATGCGGTCGCACCGCCGATCCCCTGGACCGCCCGGGCAGCGACCAGGAACCCCTGCGACGTCGCCAAGCCGCAGGCGAGCGAGGCCAGGGTGAAGAGCGTGATACCGGAGAGAAAGAGCCGCCGGTGGCCGTAGAGATCGCCCAGCCGGCCGCCCAGGAGAAGAAAGCCGCCGTAGGTCAGCAGGTAGGCATTCACGACCCAGGCAAGGGACGTCTCGGAGAAGCCAAGGTCCTCCCTGATCGACGGGAGGGCGACGTTCACAATCGTCACATCGAGCACGATCATCAGGCTGCCGAGGCAGAGGACGATCAGCGCGAACCAACGCCTGCGGCCGTCAACACTCATGCAATGACCTCCTTGGGCTCGTTGCTCGTTTTCTCTCTCCGAAACGTTTTACCGATCTACGCCGGGGTCATGCGAAGGTTCCGAGCTTCCAGTTCACGCCCTTTCCCGCCTGATCCAAGAGCCAGGCGGACAAATCCGGACACGTTCCGCCGCCGTCCAGATTCACCGCGTGCTAAGGGTCCACTCGAATGCGCGGGAAAAGCCATCGCACGTATGTCGCGCTACTCCGCGGCGTCAATCTCGGTGCACGGAACAAGGTGTCGATGGCAGATCTGCGAGCGCTCTTCGCGGATCTGGGACACGAGGACGTGGCAACGTACGTCCAGATCACCGATGCCGCGAAGCTGGCGGGAGAGATCGAGAGGCGAATCGACCGCGACCTCGGCCTGACAATCACTGTCCTGCTGCGGACGAAGGCACAGCTCGCGAAGGTGGCCTTAGGCAACCCCTTCGCCGGGAGCGAAAGTGAGCCGACGAAGCTGCATGTCACGTTCCTGGCCGACGCGCCCGGTCGGGCCCGCGTGCGTGAGCTCGAGGCAGCCCAGATTGGACCCGACGAGTTCCGCGTCGTCGGCAAAGAGATCTATCTCCACACCCCGCAGGGGTACGGCAGAACGAAGTTCAGCGGTGGCTACTTCGAGAAGCAGCTCGGCGTCGCTGCGACGACCCGGAACTGGCGGACAGTCACGAAGCTCGTCGAGCTCGCCGCCGCCTGATGCGTGCGCTCAGTCAGCTTGCTCAGAGCGTCTAACACGAACAGGATCCCGTTCAGCACCCTTGCGGTCGTCGATTCGCCTGCGGTCCGGATGGCGGTAACGCCGTGTCGTGTTTGGCAGGAGCGGCTTGATCAGCTCCCACAGGTCGTCGTCGACCAAGCTCGGTCGCATCGCAGACCTCCGATCTCCCCCTCTAGTGATGGGAATGGTTGCGGGCTAGGCTCTTGCTGTGAGTATTTGCTCGAACTGCGGCGCCGAGAACAGCGCCGGTCGCAAGTTCTGCGGGGAGTGTGCGGCGCCGTTAGCGCGCGTGTGCCCGTCGTGTGGAAGCGCGAACGAGGCGGCGGTGCGCTTCTGCGGCGAGTGCGCCCAGCCGCTGGACGGTCAGTCGGCCCCAGCGGTTGGCGTGCCGACGGTGGCCCAGCCTCCGGCTGCCGAGGCACCGCTGGCTGAGCGTCGTTTTGTGTCGGTGTTGTTCGCGGATCTGGTCGGTTTCACGAGCCTGTCGGAGGTGCGGGATTCGGAGGAAGTGCGGGAGCTGCTGTCGCGCTACTTCGACACTTGCCGTCGGCTGATCGAGCTCTATGGCGGGACGGTGGAGAAGTTCATCGGCGATGCGGTGATGGCGGTCTGGGGTGCGCCGGTCGCGACCGAGGATGATGCCGAGCGGGCGGTGCGAGCGGCGCTCGAGCTCGTGGCGGCGGTGCAAGCGCTGGGGGAACAGGAGGGCGCCGCGGAGCTGCGCGCGCGCGCGGCTGTACTCAGCGGTGAGGCGGCGGTGACGCTCGGCGCGGAGGGGGAGGGGATGGTCGCCGGCGATCTCGTCAATACGGCGTCGCGGGTGCAGTCGCTGGCGCCGCCGGGCGGGGTGTTCGTGGGTGAGGGGACGCGCCGGGCGACCGAGCAGGCGGTGGTGTACGCGCCCGCCGGCGATCACGAGGTCAAGGGGAAGTCCGGGCTGGTGCCGGTGTGGCGGGCGCTGCGGGTCGTCTCGGGTGGGCGTGGCACCCTCAAGGCGGAGGGGTTGGAGGCGCCGTTTGTCGGCCGCGATCGGGAGTTGCGCATGTTGAAGGAGCTCTTCCATGCGAGCGCCGAGGAGCGGAAGGCCTTCCTCGTGTCGGTGACGGGGATCGGCGGGATCGGCAAGTCGCGGCTCGCCTGGGAGTTCTTCAAGTACATGGATGGGCTGCCGCAGCGGACGCTCTATCATCGGGGCCGCTGTCTCGCCTACGGTGAGGGCGTCACCTACTGGGCGCTGGCGGACATGGTGCGGATGCGCTGCCGGATCGCCGAGGAGGAGGAACCGGCCTCCGCGCTTGCGAAGCTGCAGGCGACGCTGAGCGAGTACCTGCTCGACGACGAGGAGCGCCGCTTTGTCGAGCCGCGCCTGGCGCACCTGCTCGGGCTGGAGGAGCGGCAGGCGCGCGGGCAGGAGGAGCTCTTTGGCGCCTGGCGGCTGTTCTTCGAACGTCTCGCCGACGCGGACCCGGTGGTGATGGTGTTCGAGGACATGCACTGGGCGGACGCGAGCCTGCTCGACTTCGTCGAGTACCTATTTGAGTGGTCGCGCGACCATCCGTTGTACGTGATCACACTCGCCCGCCCCGAGCTGCTCGAACGGCGGCCGACCTGGGGTGCGGGCAGCCGCACTTTCAACGCCATCTACCTGGAGCCGCTGTCCGAGCAGGCGATGCAGGAGCTGCTGGCGGGCCTCGTGCCCGGCCTGCCCCAGGAGTTGCGGGCGCGGATTCTGGCGCGCGCGGAGGGAGTGCCGCTGTATGCAGTGGAGACGGTGCGAATGCTGCTCGACCGCGGCCTGCTCGTCCAGGAGGGGAGCGTCTACCGGCCCGTTGGCCCGATCGAGACGCTGGAGGTGCCAGAGACGCTGCACGCACTGATCGCCGCCCGCCTCGACGGCCTCTCAACCGAAGAACGGCGGCTGCTCCAGGACGGCGCCGTGTTCGGCAAGACGTTCACGCGGCAGGCGCTCGCGGCGATCTCCGGACTGGACGAGTCGCAGCTGGAGCCGCTGCTCGCCGGCCTCGTGCGCAAGGAGGTGCTCTCGATCCAGGCCGACCCGCGCTCCCCCGAGCACGGCCAGTACGGCTTTCTGCAGGATCTCGTCCGCCGGATCGCCTACGAGACGCTCTCCAAACGTGAGCGCAAGGCACGCCACCTCGGCGCTGCGATGCAGATCGAGCAGGCGTTCCTCTCCGAGCAGGAGGTGGTCGAGGTGCTCGCCTCCCACTACCTCGCAGCCTACGAAGCGGCACCGGAGGATCCCGACGGCGACGAGATCAAGCAACGCGCGTGCGAGCTGTTCTCGCGGGCGGGCGAGCGTGCGGCCTCGCTCGCGGCGAGCGAGGAGGCCGAGCACTACTTCGAGCAGGCCGCCTTGCTGGCGGAGGGGGATCTCGACCGGGCGCGCTTGCTCGAGCGCTCCGGCGAGATGGCCCTCCGGGCTGGCCGAAGCGAGCAGGGGCAGACCCGCTTCGAGCAGGCGCTCACCCTCTTCAATGACTGCGGCGAGCGGCATCAGGCCGCGCGCGTCAGCGCCCGCCTGGGCGAAGCCGAGTGGCGGCGCGGACAGCTCGAGGAGGCGCTCGAGCGGATGGAGCGCGCCTGGGCCGAGCTCGAGGGCGAGGAGCCGGACGCAGACATCGCCGCGCTCGCCGCCCAGCTCGGCCGGCTGCACCTCTTGAAGGGGGAGGTAGAGGCCGCCTCGGAGCGGCTGGAGACGGCGCTCGAGCTGGCCGAGTCGCTCTGGCTACCCGAGGTGCTCGCCCAGGCGCTGAACAGCGCCGGCGTGATCGCGACCTGGCGCTCCCGCCTCGAGCAGGGGCAGGCGCTGATCGAACGCGCGCTGAAGCTCGCGCTCGAATACGAGCTTCCAGCCGCCGCCCTGCGCGCCTACAACAACCTCGGCGACATCCTGCATCGACGTGACCGCTGCCAGGAAGCCGCCGTGCAGCTCGAGCAGGGGATCGCCTACGCCCGCCGGGTCGGCGACCGCAACTGGGAACAGATCATGCTCGGGGAACTGTCTTGGTCGCTCGCGCTCACCGGCCGCTGGTCAGAAGCACTCAGCCTGCTCAACCAGGTGCCCGAGGAACGGCTCGTCGAGCTGCATGGGGCCTTCTTGATCGCCCTGCCGGAGCCGCTCGTCGCGCAGGGAAGACTGGAAGACGCACGCCACCTGCTCTCGCTCCACGCCCGCCACGCGGCCTCGGCCGATGTCCAGCAGCGAACGGGCTACCGCGCCGCGGAGGCGGTCGTGCTGGCCGCGGAGGGAAAGGAGCGCCAGGCCCTCGCCGCCGCCGAGGAGGTGCTGTCCGCGATCGTCGGGATCCGCCCGGCGGATCAGGTGGTCAAGGTCGCTTTCCCCCAGGCGCTTGAGGCGGCACTTGCGCTCGGCGAGCGCGAACGCGCCGAGCAGCTGCTCGCGCAGATCGAGGTGCTGCCGCCGGGGCGGCTTGCGCCGATCCTGCGCGCGTACGCCGCCCGCTTCCGCGCGCGCCTCGCGGCCGAGGACGGCGAGAGCCGGAAGGCCGAGCGTGGGTTCGCCGACGCGGTCGCGACATTCCGCGAATTCGGGATGCCGTTCTGGCTCGCCGTCACCCTCACCGAGCACGGCGAATGGCTCGTGTCCGAAGACCGAGCGAGCGAGGCCGAGCCAATACTCACCGAAGCACGCGAAACGTTCGAACGCCTCCAGGCCAAACCATGGCTCGAGCGCGTCGAGGCTGCCGAGGCCCGACCACGCGCAGAAGCCCGGGCCTAACTCGCCTGCGACGACGCGCTTCCGTCGCCGGTCATTTCGTTACGGCTCTAAGGCTCGAGTACGAGCGGCACGATGTTCTTCACGGTCGGAAAGCCTTCCGTCGTCACGCTCGGTTCGTAGATCTCCAGCTGCCCGATCTGGCGCGCTCCGATCGAGTAGCGGACCGTGAAGGAGAACGGACCCGGCTCGCGGCTGCCGCCCTGTGCAAACCCACTGGCGAGCTCGCGGCCGTCCCGGCCTTGCAGGCGCCAGTTGACGGTCGCTTCGAACGTGTTCGAGCAACCGCTGACGCGGAAGCCATTCGCAACTCGCTTGCCGCTTGCCGGTGACTGAACGAAGACGAATGCCGATTTGTCGAGCACGCCGTCCCCGTTCGCGCAGACGTCGGCCTCGGCCTTCCCGCCACCACACGCGGAGAGCGCTGCCACCAAGAATGCGAGCCCCGCGATGCTACGCCGGCTCAACGAAGCACCGTCCTTGCGAGTGCTCGAGCCACCACACCCTGATCAGGTCGGTGGGGACGACGTCCGTGCAAACAGCGCCGTGGGTCTGACTGCGGACGTGCCAACGACCGCGCAGGTCGGTGCGGAAGATCGTCGGATAGGCGGGCGCCGAGCCAACGGTGAAAGTCGCAACCGCGTAGCGCGTGCCCGAGTAACTGCCGTAGTACGTGCGGCCGGATACCGGCCCGCTCACCCGACCCGGTGCAAGCCGGGGATGGGCGGCCACATAGGCGGAGCGAAGAGCTGCCTTCACGTCCGCTGTCGCAACGAGGTTCTCGCCCATCCAGCCGTCCCCGCACGCGAGGACAGGTGTTGCGAGCGCTCCGGCTGCGACCGCGACGACGGACAGAGTTTGAATACGACTTAGCGGAAGCGGTTTCATGGCTCTCTCCTTCGAGTCAAGGCCTTGTCGGGGTAAAGGCAGCGCCGTCGGTGAAATACGTCGTGCCGCTGCCTGCAGGCGTGGCTGGCTTCTGCCCGCCCCAGACGATCAGCGCGCGCCCCGTCCAAACTGCGGTGGGATCAAGACGTCCCAGCAGAGGCGCCTGGGGAAGCGTTGACCAGCGGTTGGCCTTCGGGTCGTAGGCCAATCCATGTGGGGGGATCACAGGTTGGCCGCTGCCGGCCGTCTCGCTGCCGCCCCAGATCAGGAGCTGCTTCCCGCTCCAAACCGCCGTAGCTCCGAAACGACCTGACTCCATCGGCGGAAGCCGTCGCCAGCGGTTGCTCGCGGGGTTGTACGCGAACCCGGCCGTGGCGGCCGCCGGCGACTTCCCTTCGCGAGCTGCGCCCGAGCCTCCCACGACCAGCACCTCGCGCCCATCCCACACCGCGTTCGCACCGTCGCGTGGGGCGGGAAGCGGCGCGATCCGACGCCACGTGTTCGTTGCGGGGTTGTATGCCGCGGCGCGCGCCAGCCGCGCGGGCCAGGGCCTGCCGTCCGGGTCGAACCCGTTGACGAAGATGACCAACTCGCGGCCGGTCCATGCCCCGATCGGATGCTGGCTGCCGGCGAGGGGTGAGGGAGCGATCTTTCGCCAGGCGTTGGCCGTGGGGCTGTAGGCGACGCCGTCGGCGAACGCGTCCCCGCAGCAGCCGCCGCCCCAGCCGATGAGGTCACGACCGGTCCAGATGACGATCCCAAACCCATCGTGAATCGAGAGCAGAGGCGAGCCGGGCAGACGCCGCCATTGATTTGTCACCGGGTTGAACGCCTCGTGTATGCCCTGGCCCCAGACCAGCATCTCCTTGCCGGTCCAGACCGAGTCGTAGCCCATGAAGGAGGTCGACGTCCCGGGCGACGGCAGTCGGCGCCAGGTGTCGGAGGTGGGGTCGTAAGCGGCGCCGACGTCGGCCCGCTTGAGGACGGCCCCGTCTTGCGCGCGCGTACTGTGGCGTCCGAAGACGAGCATTTCCGTTCCGGTCCAGACGCTCGTCCGGGCGTCGTCCACGGCGATCGGCGCCGGAGACAGAGGACGCCAGCTTCCGGCGAGAGGCGCACCGGTCGACATGCTCGTCCCGAGCAGAAGGTCCCTGTAGTCGCTCCGGCCGACGGGATGGTCGAGCACGATCCCCTCGCCGGAAAAGACGTTCACCGGTGCGCCGTCGAGCGCGAAGCGGACGGTCTTGACCGTCGGGAACTGGGTCAGCGTGTAGACGACCTGGCCGAGGCGCACCTGCATCGAGAGCGACCCCCCACCCGACTGGTACTCGGAGGTGAGGTCGACGGTTGCAACCCCACGTTTGATCGAGATGCCGAGCAAGCGCGTGCCGCCGGGAATCGCCGTGGAGACGCCGGACGCGTGCTCGGCGGCAGTTGGACCGGCGAGCAGCGCCTCGACCGCCGCGGTCGCGACACGCGGCGTCGCCGCGTGAGTTCTTTGCTCTGAGACCAGCTGCTCGCCGCGCGCGAACCAGACCTCGAAGGAGAGCGTGGTGGGGAGCGTGCCGGTTGTCGTGCTCGATCCCGCTGCGGTCCCGTCCGACTCGGTCGGCGGCGGCCCGAGAGAAACGGCCTTTTGAGAGCCGCAGCCTGCGAGTACGAAGCCGACCGAGCCGGTAACGACAACCAGGCTTGCGAGCGTGAAGAAGGTCTTCACGGTCACGGCCTACGGCTGGTACTGCTGCTCGAACGACCGGACGGCATCTCCCGCGACCCGAATCCAGAAGCCGGCCTTCGGCTCCATCAGCTGACGGTGCTGCGGGTTCCTGCCCTTGACGATCTGCGCCAGCTCCGAGACCGGGATCGTCGTCGCCGGGATCGACCCGACTCCCTGACGGGTTAGCACGCTGACCTGGGCGGTTGTCGGAACGACGAACGTGAGGAGGCGGTGACCCTCCTCGACGATGTAGTAGTCGTTGGGAACGTCAGTCGAACCGGTGTCTTGCAGCGCAGCACGCCGCGCCGTCAGACCCGTGAGCCACCAGGCAGGATCGAAGCGCAACTCGAACCGGGCGCCCTTGCGCGTCAGCGACTTGACGTGTCCGTACATAAAGATCTCGCGCTGTTTTGCGAGGGCCGACGACGACGCCGGCGCGGCCAGAAGGCCCGACGACGCCGAAACGGCTACTACGAGAATCGCGACGACTGTGAGGAGCACGAGCGATGGCTTCACGAGAGCCTCCTTTGGGTTTACTGCGCCCCATCCTCGTCGCCGTCTGAAACGCCGGCGTCACTGCTACGTAACGGTTCTGACACAAGTCGGAGAGTGAAGCGGCTGCCGCTGCCGAGCTCGCTCCAGACTTCGATCTCACCGCCCAGGAGACGTGCGTTCTCGCGGGCAATCGCGAGCCCCAGCCCCGTTCCACGGCCGCTCCGTGATGGGTCCGCCTTATAGAAGCGCTCGAACAGATGTGGGAGCTGCTCGGGGCGAATCCCCGGCCCCTGGTCGACGACCTCGACGAACGCGCCGACTCCGTCTCGGCCGACGCGAACGGCCACGCCGCGGCCACCGTGCTCGAGGGCGTTCCCGACGAGATTGCCGACGATGCGCTCCAGTCGCCGCGGGTCACTCGTGACGAGGACCTCCTCGGCGTCGAGCCGCACACGACCTTCCCAACCCCGCGCGCGGACGGCTGCCGCAGCGAGTGACCCGAGGTCGACGGTCTCGGCCTGCACGCTCTCCCGGCCGGCGTCGAAGCGAGAGATCTCCATCAGATCCTCGACCAGCCGTCGAAGACGGCCCACGTCGGCGATCAGAAGCTCGGCGGGGCGCCGCGATTCACGCGGCATCGAATCCAGGTGGTCCGCGAGCAGTGAGGCCTCTCCGACCAGCGCCGTCAACGGGGTGCGGAGCTCGTGCGCGACGTCGGCGGTGAAGCGCCGTTCGCGCGCCTGTGCGAGCGAGAGGGCCGAGATCTTCGCCTCGAGCGCGGCCGCCATCTCGTTGAACGCCTGCGCCCACCCTCCGAACTCGTCTCGCCCCGTGACGGGGAGCCGCGTCTCCAGGAGCCCTTCGGCAAGCGAACGGGCTGCGGAGCTTGCCCGCGCCACGGGGCGCAGAGTGCTGCGCGCAAGCAGGGCTCCGACGAGCCCGGCGACCAGCACCAGAATCCCGACCCCGGCGAGCAGGATCGTTCGGAGCTGGGACAGCTCGTGCTCGAGGTTTTGCTCCGAGAAGAAGAAGTAGAGCTCGGTGCCGCCGCTGGGCCCTCCCACGACGAGGTAGTGCGTGCCGGCGACCTGCACACGCTTGTAGCCAAGCTTGTGTTGCTCGACGAGCCGTCGCAGGTCGACCGGCACCTGCCGCGCGCCGACGGAGAAGCTCGACGAGAAGGGCCGTCCTCGGTCGATCCCGACCGTGAGGAAATCGCCGCCGCGTTCATAGGCAGCGAGGAGGGCCTTGTGGCCTTGCCGCAGATACGTCGGTGCGATGACGAGGTTGCGGCGGGCCTGCCGCGCACCTTCGTCCACCGAGTCCGCGAGGAGGTTGTGACGCACGACAAAGTACGAGCCGGCGGCAAGCGCAGCTGCGGACACTCCCACGGCGAGCATGAACGTGATCGTCAGGCGGCGGCGAAGACCTCCCCAGGAAAGCGCCCGGCGCCGCACGATTCCCCTAGCTCGGATCGAAGCGATAGCCGACCCCGCGGACCGTTGTGATCAGCTTCGGCTGCTTCGGGTCGTCCTCGATCTTCGCCCGCAAGCGTTGGACGGCTACGTCGACGAGGCGCGAGTCCCCGAGGTAGTCGTAGTTCCAGACCAACTCGAGTAGCAGCTCTCGGGTGAAGACTTGCTTTGGCCGGCGAGCGAGCTCGAGCAGCAGGCGAAACTCGGTTGCGGTGAGCGCAACGTCTTCCCCCCGCCGGCGAACGGTGAAGGCGGCAGGGTCGATCTCGAGGTCGTCGACCGAGATCGGGCCATCGGCCGAGACGGGAGCGGAGCGGCGAAGCACCGCCTTGACCCTCGCGACCAGCTCCGGCAGCTCGAACGGTTTCGTTACGTAGTCGTCGGCTCCGAGCTCGAGCCCGACGACGACGTCGTGCAGCTCGCCTCGCGCCGACAGCATGACGATGGGCGCCTGACTCTCGCGCCGGATCTCGCGGCAGACCTCGAGACCGTCGAGGGAGGGGAGCATCACATCGAGAACGACGAGGTCGAACGGGCCGTGTCGGAAGCGAAGCAGCGCGTCACGACCGTCGCCGCTCGC
>WNGA01014421.1_pt1 | contig 12494 bp, 11 predicted proteins | sample 5400061 | NCBI WGS metagenome assembly WNGA01 (sample SAMN13153366, study PRJNA577476) | soil metagenome | isolation source: 100 cm soil or saprolite under grassland replicate 2 | place: USA:California | collected 2016-06-15
TGGACGCCGTATCCAGTGAAGCCCAACTCACCCGGCCGATCGATCCGCCCGCCCCGGACGACGAGCGGCTGGCGCAGAGTCTTCTTCGCCACGAGCGGCGCCTTGGCGACCGTCCAGCCGGTGCCGGCGGCGATGCTCGTGTCCGGCGGGAGCGTCTTCATCGTCGCCCGGTCGGTTGGGTTGTACGCGCCCGCGCTGAAATACACCGGGCCCGAGCCGAGGACGGGTGCGATGCGCTTCGTCACGGTACGCGGCGTCGCCGCCGAGCAGGAAGCGCTTGGCGCGAGCGTCGGTAGATGAAGCGGCCGCCAGAGCGCCTGAGGAACGCCGCCGCGCGGGCAACCGCGGTGGCGGCCGCAGTAGTCGCGGTAGCCGCTCGGCGCTTTGAGCGGGATCGGTGTCTGCTCGGCTGCGGCGCCGGCCACCGCCACGAGGCACGCAAGAGGGGAAACGACCGAAGCGACGACCAGCGTAGACCTTCTCTTCATCGGCGCCTCCTCCGTACGGGACAGCGAAATGATGGCAGCCTCGCTGGGACGCCGCCAGCCGCAGCGCGGACCTCTCTCGGCCCAATGGCCGTAATCGAACTACGGATGCGCAAGCTTGTGGTCGGCGTTCTCCTCGCCGTCGCCGCAATCACGGCGGGCGCAGCCTCGCCTTCGGATGGAACGGACACATGTGCGGTGCCGCCGGCGGCAGCTCCCGCGGGACTTCCCTGGCCGGTCGTGCTCCAGACGAATTGCGGCCGCTTCACCGTCAACACCGACGGCCGAGTCGCCCTTCAGCCGGGCCGCTCGCTGCCGGTTCCCGCCGGGGCCGCGTGGTCGCCGCTCGACGGCCGCTGGTGGAAGGTCGCCGACGGGCACCTGCTCGTCGGGCGCTGGCACGAGACGCTCTGGCGCTCCCACGGCACCTTTCGCCGCACCGGCCAGGTCGGCGCCATCACTCTCGGAACGAACCTGCTCGCGTTCTCGTACGAATACGGGTCCGACGAGAAGCTGTACGTCGCACGCCTCGACGGTCCTGAGCGGCACCTCGCCACTCGCGAGTACCCGCTCGCCTGGACGCCGACGGCTCAGCTCCTCACACAGAGCGAGAACGGACGCCGACTCTACGCGCGACGGACCGACGGAAGTGGCAGGCGGATGCTCGCCGCCCACGCCTCGATACTCGCGACCGCTCCCAACGGCGTGCTCTTCTTCCTAGAGCGTGGCCGCTTGATGAGCACGGACGGCGGCCGCCCAGCTGTTCTGACGCCGCTGGCCGGGTTAGGCCTCACAGGCAAGCCGGAGCTGGAGGCGCTCGGACCATTGGTCGCTCTCCGCGACCGCCACCGCCTCGTCGTCCTCCACGCCGACGGCTCGCTATTCGCATCGGCACCGCTGCCCCGCTGGAAGAAGCGGACCGACGGCGTCTCCAGCGGCGTCGCCGCCGACGCATCCGCCGACACGGTCGCCTTCACGGCGACCGATCGGAACACCGCGCTCGGCTCCACCGGTACCGAAAAGATCTTTGTCGTGCGCGCCGGCGACACGAAGGCAACGCCGCTCCATCGCGAGCGGACGGACTTCAAGATCTGCGAACGCATGGCCGAACTCGAGTGGCGCGAGCACTGGCTGCTCTACTCGGCGAGCGAAGGCAACGTCGTGGCGATCGACGCGCACGACCCATCGCGCTCCGTCAACCTGAGCGCGTTCGCCCGGACACTCCTGGGAACACAGGACGACGACAGCGAAGGCGGCCTCGCCATCGAAGCGAGCTGGGCGGAGGGCTGACGTTAGCTCGTGCTCTTGATCGCCTCGAAGACGATCACCCGGCTGAAGCTCGTCCCGTCGACCTGCCACGCATAGCAGCCGAAGGAACGGATGAAAGTTCCACCCGGCCATTGTCGCCAACCGCTCGTGCCGTTCGGTGTCGGCGCCGGCGCGAACTGCGGGTCGAAAAGCGACGGTCCCTCGCCGAAGGCGAGCTTCGTTGAGCCGTCGAGTTGCCTGCCTCGGACGAAGACCGGTCCGCGATAGACGGGTTCCGAGAACCAGAGCGTCTTCACGACCCACCAACGCGTCCCAGCCACGCGCTGGAACGGAAGAACGCCGTGCTGCAGATCGCCCCCCGCGGCGGCAATCAGCGGTCTGACGAGGCTGCGTCCCAGAGCCATGCCGCCGAACTGACCGCTGTCGATCCTGCGTCCCGAGCTCGTAGGACATCGACCGCCGGGACGTACCTTCGGCAGACGAAGGGGCCGGCGAAGGGCGGCTGGGACCTGACCGCTCGGGAAGGGACGGTTGCACCACGAGCCGACGAGGCTGCACGTCTCGGCGTAGCTTTGCGGCGTCGGCCGGTCGACTGCCTCTCCTGGTCGAGGTCCAGTCGACGCTCCGCTCGACGCAGGCGAGCCCTGCGTGAACGCAAGGACGCTGACCAGCACAAGCAGGCCGACGCCTCGAGCGACCATCAGCTCATCAGCTCCGCGCGGAAGACGATCGGGTAGCTGAAGCTCCGGCCATCGACTTGGTACGCGTAGCAGCCCGCGGAGCGCACTCGCGTCGTCGACGGATGATCGTCCGCCCCGACGAGGTGGAGCTCGGCCGGCCGGAGCGTCGAGGCGCGCGCCTCGAACCAGCACCGGCCCGACGGCCTCGGCCGAGACGAACCAGAGCACCTTGTTGCCGCTCCACTCGCTGCCGTACATCAGGCTGCCCGGTGGTGGCGGATAGATGAAACGCAAGACCGAGCCCGGCTGCGCGAGACCGATCGGCCACGCGGGTCCCGGCCCGATTCCTTTCCCGACGCCGTGCTTGTCGAAGTCGAAGCTCTCGTTGAGCGCGCTCACCGGACACGGCGCACCGGGCGCCACCTTCGGAAGCTTGAGCGGCCGACGGAGCGACGTCCACGCATCCGCCGACACAGAGAAGACGATCACACGCGAGAACGTCTTGCCGTCGATCTGAAACGCATAGCAGCCCGGCGCGCGGACACGCGTATACGACGGCAGATAACGCTGGCCGACGTCCTTCACAGAACGGGTCGGCGACGGACCACCGCCTCCGGCCGGAATGCGCAACTCGGTCACAGGCACCCTGGCATGATCGAAGCGCACGACATCGCTGCCGTCGAGCCGCCGCCCGCGGATCAGGACTGGCCCCCGATAGGCAGGCGACACGAACCAGAAAGTCTTCTGACCGCTCCAGCGACTGCCGGCGAACCCAGAGGCCTCGGGCGGGAAGTCGACTGCGAGCGTCGCCCGGCCGAGGGTCGGGTACGCGGGTCCGCGACCGATCCCCTGCCCCACCCCGTACCGCTTGAAGTCGACGCGACTCTCCGTCCGGCTCGTCGGGCAGCGCGCGCCAGGCGCGATCGTCGCGATATGCAGCGGCCGGTGCAGCTTCTTCCACACGTCAGCCGAGGATGCGGCTGCGCCTCCGGCCCCGACGGCAAGTGCGACGACTGCGAGCACCAGCCACCTGCTGACAGGCGAAGAATGGCAAAGCCCGGCTCGCGCCGCCAGCAGTTGCCCACGCAGACACCGCGCGCTGCTAATGGATTGCTAAGGAAACGGTCGCAAACGCGCTTCCGCGCATTTCTGCCCGCGCACCGCCGAGAGCCCGAGAACCCCCATGAACAGAGGGATTGACGGCAACACGCGGAGTCAGACCGAAACGGTCAAAACGCCTCGATTCAGCTTCCCAAGCTGAGGGTCGCGGGTTCGATCCCCGCCGTCCGCTTCTTCTTCTTTGATTTTGAGTCCGGCTCGACTCAAAATCCGGTGCCCGAAAGGGCGTGTGGGTTCGATTCCCACCTTCGGCATCCGTTCGTTCAGCGAAAAAGCCGGGCGCGCTGCGCGCGTCTGCGGCTGAAGGGCAACGCGGGGGCAACACGCGACTCGCGGCGTCCCGACCGGCCCGTTCGACTCGTTGTAAACCAAGCGGTACCGATCCATGATGTAAGCGATCACGGTGCTAGCGGCGGCACGATGCGTCAACTGCGGCAGAGACGTGCGCGGCCTGCCCGACACCCGCAAAGAGGGCAAGCTCCACTACTGCTCCCAGTCCTGCTACTTACAACACGAATCTCGGCTCGCGCGGGGTCTCGCCGCGCCCCCTCGTCCGAATAGAGCTTCGTTCCGCCCGGGCGGGGTGCGCAGTCCGCTCCGCGTCGCATGGAAGGCGGTGAAGGTGCTCGTCATCCTCGTCGTGCTGGCGGTAACGGCGTTCGTCATCGCAGTCGTCGTCGCAGTGACCAAAGCTGCAAAGGACGCAGACAACGCAGCACCGGCTCCAATCACGCGCGCACAGTTCCGGCACGTGAAGGAAGGAATGTCACCGCGCCAAGTACGTCATCTCCTCGGCAATCCGACGAGCACGATCCCACGCGGCCACCAACGCTGCTGGCGCTACGGCAAGGCCAGTTCCTTCGGCGACTCGTACAGCGTCTGTTTCCGGCATGGCGCGGTCGTCGAGTGGTCATCGACAGTGGTTGAGTAGAGGCGTCCGGCTCTGCAAAACAGCGAAGAAGAAGAATCTTCAGCAGCCGGTTGTATCTTCGTCTTCTGGGTCTTCGCCCTGACCTTCATCGTCGGCCCGGTCGCCGCCGTTTTGGGCTACATACCTTGGTGGATCACGACGCCGCACTCGACGGCTCTTCGCATCGCGTTCGCGTTCTGGTATGCGGTGCTGGCTACCGGCCTGCTCAACCTCCTCGCCAGAGCGTGGCGGAATGGGCGGCGAAACGTTGAGCACGACGTGGAAGAGTCGGACGAATGAGCACGGTAGTTCGACATGGCTGACCCGCTCCACGTCTGACAGGCTTTGACCCGTGCACGTCCCGGCGCCGTCGTTCCTAATCACGCCCGTCCGTCGTGCGTACGGGTACTTCCGCACAGGCGTAAAGGTCGAGGGAGACGCCTGGCTCTGTGACCAGAACCATTTCTACATGTCCTCTGGCGGGGTGTCATCACGTGACCGGGTGCCTCAGCACATCGACGTCGAGCTGCGGTTCTGGAATCGCCGTGGCGGCCGCGTGACGATCATTGATGTCGCCAGCATCGATCTACCGTTGCGGACTCTCGACCTCGCCGTCGCAGAGTGGGAACCCTTCAAGTCGGTCACGCTTGAGGAGGGCGGTGGTCAGGAAACCCGTTCGTTCGTGCTCGTGCCGAGGGGCGCACCGGAGGAACGAGTTGAGGCTTCCACCGGCGACCTCCTCGACTTGGAGTTCAGACCGAGTCGTGGATCCGAACGGTGGGCGCGGCCGCGCATACGGTTGAGTCTCGGCGTCCAGTCTCCCTAAGCGCTCTCAGCGGACCAGCGTTTGCTGATCGTCGAGCATGAACTAACTACTTGCTGACCGATCATCTTGCTACTGTCGCTTTGTGCTCGAAAATGCGACATCGCAAGGCAATAGCGTCGAGGTGCACGCTCGCGACGTCACGTAGCCGGTTTCCAAACTCGCAGAAGCCTGCTAACAAACCAGCAAGGGGAGCGACGGCTGCGGCCCCGCCGCTCAACCCCTGCCAGCGAACAAGGGTAGCGCGACTTTTCTAGAGCGTCTCGCAGGCGATCCCGTTCTTTGTCGCATCCGAAAGGGGGCAGACGCTCAAGGGAACCCCCTCCCCGGCGTGTACTGCTTCATCAACCTCCCGTTCCTGCCCAGCAACGCGGTCGTCGCGGGCGACAACTCGTTCGGCAACAACGACACGCTCGCCTCGATCTCGATCGACAACGCGACCCCCCGTGAGGGGCTCGCAGGCTGTCCGGCAGGCACCACGCTCCGGGTCCGAACCCTCGACTTGAACGGAGTCGCCGAGTCGAACGGGGGGCCGTACAACCCGGTGCTGGTCGACCACCGCTTCGTGATCTGGATCCGCGGCGACCAGCCGTAAAACGTCCCGAGCCGAGAGGGGCGTCGGCTCAAGGTCGGCGCCCCTCCCCGCTTCGTGTCAGCTTCTAGGGCCGCGGCCGATCGTTAGGACGATCTTCGACACCGCCGCCACCACTCGCCCGGCTCGCAAGCTCTGCGCGATGACAATCCCTTGCTTCGTCTTGCGTGAGTACGCATATCGCGTTCTGCCAGTGCGGCAATGGTTCCGCTCGATCGTCCGCTTCGCGACAGCAATCCGCTTGCCGACGAGCTTGGGCACGGTGCATCTGGAGAGCGGCGTCAGCTGTGCCGCCGCAGTGATTACGAATGTCCGCGCAACATCGGCCGCTGCGTTGTAGTTCGAATCGCCCGGCTGCATCGCGGTCAGCGCGCAGCCGCCGGCGCCGGTGATGTGGACCCTCGCACCGGTGACGGCACAGGCGCCGCTCGCCGTGAAAGAGACCTCGAGCCCCGAGGACGCGCTCGCGGTGAGGGCGAAGTCTGGATCGCGTTGGCTCTTGTCCGCCACCCCGTCGAAGAAGATCGCCTGGTCAGCCTTTGCGATCGCGAACGTCTGCGAGATCTCCGTCGCCGGGTTGTAGCTCCCGTTCCCCGACTGCGATGCCGTCACCTTGCAACTGCCGGCGCCGACGATGTGGAGCGTCTGTCCCTCGACGGTGCAACTGCCGTGCGCGGAAAAGGACACTGCCAATCCAGAGGACGCGATTGCACCGAGGGGAAAGTCGGCGTCCCCGAACGTCCTTGCGGCCAGCGGTCCGAAGCTGATCGCCTGTAGGCGCAGGCTCGGCGCGGTCACGACGATAGATGCACTCCCCGTCACGCCGCCGGCGGTCGCGAGCACATCGCCCGATCCTGCCGATACTGCGTCGGCAACGAACAGACCCGACGGCGAGATGGTGCCCGGAGTGCCCACGCTGACTGACCAGGCGACCGACGGTGATACCGGGTTGCCGTACGCGTCGGCGCCCGACGCCGCGAACTGCTGGGAGCCGCCGAGGCCCACGGTGGCTTGTTCGGGCGCGAGCGTCAGAGTGGCGAGCGCGGCCGCGGCGACGTGCACCTGAAGCGCAGCGGCAACGCGGCCTGAAGCGCTCGCCGTCAATGTCGCGGCACCCGCGGCACGATCGCGGTAATAGAAGGCTGCGTCGGTCGCCCCCTCCGGCACCACGACGTCGAGGGTATGTGTCCACGGTCCGTTGGCGGTCGGGGCGAGGTCGCCGCGCGCGGAGCTGGTCGCGAGCGCAACCGTGACCGGCGATCCCTCGGGCCACGCCAGCCCGCCGACCTGCAGCTGAACCGTGAGCGGGAGCGCCTCCGCGGCAGTCGACGTCGCCGTTCCGAGCACGGCGAGCGCGTCGGGCGACCACGACGCGAAGGTCTTCCAAGCAGGATCGAACGCGGCGCCGGCAACTGCGGTGGAACACCAGACGTTCTCGCCGGTCGGAGCGCAGGCGCCGACGCCGGGATCGGCTGGGTCGGCGTTCTGCGCCGAATCCCGGATCGCCGCCGCGAGACGATCGGCGAGCGCGCCCGACTGCGTCGCGTAGTCGTTCGAGGACATTCCGAGCGGCGACTTCGGCGCCCAGGCGAAGCCGAAGTGATCGAAACTGCCACCGGTCCGCGCCGAGAACGACCGCAGCGCATACGTCTGCGCCGAGACGTAGTCCTCCATCTGGTCGTAAGGGACGGCCGTCCACCCGAAGCCGGCCTCGTACTGCCAGGCCGCGTTCGCGAGCGGGCTGTACGCCGACTGCAAGAAGGTCCTCGCCGCTGCGATCTCGTCCGGACCCGCACTCGCCAGCGTCAGCTCATGCTGGAGGTAATCGTCGAGGGCACTGCGCCGTGCGAGCAAAGACGAACCGCCGACGGCGTACGTGCGCATGTCGCCGTATAGCTCTTGCGACCAGTCGCTTACGTAAGCCCCCATGTCGTTCCAGAACGGGCTGTCCCGGTACCAATCCTGCAGGTAGGCCTTGTACGTCGGGACGCTGGAGGTCACCTGCCCGACCATCAACATCGTGAAGACCCCGCCCTTGACGGCTGGACCGCCGTCGCCGTCGTAGAGGCCACGGACGAGCTCGCGCATGTCGGCCCGCGCATGCCCGATGCCGCGTACGACCGCTGACGAAAACTCGTTGACGATCCATCTGTCGCCGTTCGACATGTCAAAGCCCGCGGCCGCCATCCGGCGCCGTGCCTCCTGACCGGCGGCGTACCAGCTGCCGCCATTGTTCGCCACCCAGTTCCCCCAACCGTGCGTGCTGATCTCCGCCAAGACGTGGAAGTTCGCTCCGAGCGCATGGATCCGCCACGGTTGGTCGTAGCGGAACGCCGTCTTGTCGGCGGCGAGCGGCGGGATCGAGATGTAGTACTCGACACAAGGTGCGTTCGCCGCGGCCAGCTTCGTTGCCAGCCGCAGCCAGTCCGTCGCCGCGTAGAAGACCGCTCGCAAAGGACGGCAGTCGCTCGTGGCGCCTTGCGCCGCGAGCACGCGCGGCCCATGAACGAGCTGCTGCCAAAGCCGTGCTGTCGCCTTCGGCTGCAGCGACGGCACCGGCCGAGCCGCCGCGGCGGCGGACGAGCCGACGCCAAGTGCCACCCAGACGGCGGCTGCCACGCCGAACATGAGAATCCAACGCACTGCGTCTGGACGAGACCCCGTGACCATCACTCTCCCTCGTGACCAGCTCAAGCCGCTGCTCCGCGCGGCGCGCGCAGCGTAGCCGCGATTTCACGACGAACGATCCCGCGCCCGCGCCGAACCGGGAGGGCTAGTGCGTCGCATGTCACAAAGAATGGCCGGTTCTGCGACGTATGAACCGGCACGCTCAGTACGTGTATCGGCTCGAGTCGTTTCTTGTCACGGTGATCGTCGCCATTGCGGTTCTGCTGCTCGTCGTTCGGCCGCACGCGGCGCAGCCGCCGTCGCCGTACTGTCGCGGCGGGCCGCCGCTCGCGGGCGTGTACCACCCGCAGCGGCTCGAGGTGAAGAAGCGCTGCGCCGTCGCCACCGGCGTCGTCACGGACGTGAAGTTCGAAGAGTTCGACGGCGACGTCCACATCGACTTGCGCGACACCGACGGCGAGAGGCTCGTCGTCGAGGTGATCCCGCAGGACCGAGCAGTCGTGCCCATCCCCGACACGGGTGCGCACGTCACCGTGGTTGGGCCGCGCGCCTGGGACACGGCTCACGACTGGGTCGAGATCCATCCCGCGTGGTGGGTCAGCGCCGGCCGGATCGTGCCCGCGACTCCGCAGGAAATGGCGCGGGTAGAGTCGCTGCTGCGGGATACTCAGGGCGAGCAGGAGGTGAGCGATGACTGAACTGGAGACCACGGCTCGCGCGCTCGTCGCGGAAGGCAAAGGGATCCTCGCCGCGGACGAGAGCCACGGAACGATCAAGAAACGCTTCGACTCGATCGGTGTCGAGTCAAGCGAGGAGAACAGGCGCGCATACCGCAACTTGCTTTTCTCGACCGAGGGCGCCGAGGAATACATCAGCGGCGTCATCCTCTTCGACGAGACCATCCGTCAATCGGGCGGCGACGGGACACCGTTCCCGAAGCTGCTCGATTCGAAGGGGATCATCCCCGGCATCAAGGTCGACAAGGGCGCGAAGCCGCTCGCGCTCGCGCCCGGCGAGACCATCACCGAGGGCCTCGACGGCCTACGCGCACGGCTCGAGGAGTACCGCAGGCTCGGCGCGCGCTTCGCGAAGTGGCGCGCGACGTACTCGATCGGCGACGGTCGACCGAGCGAGTACTGCGTCTGGACGAACGCGAATGCGCTCGCGCGGTACGCGGCGCTCTGCCAGGAGGCGGGGCTGGTGCCGATCGTCGAGCCCGAGGTGCTGATGGACGGCGGGCACACAATCGAGGAAAGCGCGAAGGCGACGGGACGCGTGCTGCAGGCGGTGTATGTCGAGCTGCACGACCAGCGCGTCGAGTTTCGTGAGACGCTGTTGAAGCCGAACATGGTGTTGTCCGGCTACGACGCGTCGAATCGCGCCAGCGTCGACGAAGTCGCCGACGCGACGCTCGAGGTCTTCTACCGGCACGTTCCCGCGGCGGTTCCGGGCATCGTCTTCCTCTCGGGTGGCCAGACCGATGAGGATGCAACCGCGCACCTCAACGCGATGAACAAGCGCGGACCGCACCCATGGCAGCTGTCGTTCTCGTACGGACGCGCGCTGCAGGCGCCTGCACTGAAGGCGTGGGCGGGCAAGCTCGAGAACGTCGAGGCGGCGCAGCGGGCGTACTACCACCGCGCAAAGCTGAACGGTGCCGCACGCACGGGGATGTACGCGCCGGAGATGGAGAAGGAGGCCGTTCCGGCGTAAGGGCGTTTCGCGAAACGTCCTTAAGCGACTTCTGGCGTGACGCGGATCATCGCCTTCAGGCGAGAGGACTCTCGCGCAGCCGAGAATCATCGGCGTCGTCGGCGCGTCGCGCCGTCGCGGGTCGCCGGAGGCTCGTCGGATCGGCGATATCTCGCGCGCACGAACAGCAACAAGCCGGCTGCGACCAGAGCGATAACGATGTCTGCTACAAGGGCGTTCGAAATGAATCGCGTCGCCATCACAATGGCGATACCGGCGAGCGCGACCGCGGCCACGCGCTTCCACTGAGGATCGGGTCGGAAGAACGAACCCATGCGCTCAGCTTGCCCGCGTCGCTCAGGGGTCATTCCGGCGCACTGGCGCAATCGACGGTCCATGTGCGCGCTCAAAAGCCGCTGCCCCAGACGCGGTTGCCGATCTTCGCGGCGCTGTCCAGCAGGATGCCGCCGACGATTCCGAGGTCGCTGAAGTCGCGTGCGAGCGAAGGACGTTTCAGCGTTCGCGGCAACGGTTCTTCTTGAGCGATCGCGTCGCGCAGTTCAACGAAGAAAGCACGGATGGTTTCAACGTTGTCGGGGGTCCAGCCGTAGCTCAGTTCCGCCGGCGGAATCGGCTGATCTAGCCGGCCGAGAAGTGTGTCGATGTCACGATGACCCTCTCGCGGAGTCGAGTATCCGGCACCTTCTCGCGTCCGTCGGGGGTCATTCCCGAATACTCGCGCAGCCGGGAGCCGCTACGCCGCAAGTTCGGCAGCGTCTCCGCGAGGCGGGTGCGTCATGCTGCGGGCGTCGCGGCTCACAACAGCGCGCCTTCGCCGCCTTCACCGCCCGAGGCTCGATCCTTGAGGCGCTGCTGAACGCGCTTCATGTCGTCGACCTGTTGGCGCGAAGCCCGTTCGCGGTCGTACGCTCGGCGATCCGGCCGCTGGCGCTTTCGACGGAGAAGTTCACGGAGTCGCACGCAACGAATCGTATAGCCGCGGGTCATTCAGGGCGCATACCCGCGCACTGGCGCAGCGCAGTGCAGCCACGCCGGATGCCATGCTGGAACGATGGCGCGGTCCGTCGAGCTTCTCGCGCAGGTCGTCGGCAGCGCTGATCGCGTGCTTCTGATCGTTGGGCCCGACTACGACGCGCGCCATCGCGAGATGAGTGAGGTCCTGGCTGAGGAACGTGATCGGGAGTCGATTGACGGTTTGGTCATCGCCCTCGACACGCTCGACGCCGACGCGATGGACTGGACGACGCCCGGCGGACCCAGCCTCGTCTTTCTCGAAGACCGCGCTGTCCTGGCAACGGTCGCGTGCGTCCTGCCGGACTACGTTCGCTGTCCCGCTTTGTGGGCCGGTGACCGCAAGTTACTGCACCCTGATCGGCTGGCTGCCTGGCTCAGCCAGCACGGCCAGCCGCCCGGGCGATAGGCCACGCGTCTCGGAGGCCATTCGCGGACACTCGCGAAGGCAGCGCAGTAGCGTCTCCGCGTGGCTCGTGACCCGTCCTGGCAGCTGAGCCTCTACACGGACAGGCTCTGCCTCCGCCCGCCAACCCCGCACGATGCGGAGGCTCTATACGAGCTGTTCGCTGACGAGGAGATCATGGGAGGGCTTAACAGAGAGCCCGTCTCAGCCGTCGAACACGCCCGAGCCATGGTCGAGGACGGGATGGGCGGTTGGAGAACCGATGGGCTCGGTCCGTTCATCCTCCAGACCACGGGGACGGACCGGCGGGTGGTCGGTCAAGCCGGTCTCATGATCTTCGACACGCGGGGCTGGACGCCCTCGACTTGGGCACAGGCAGAAAGCCATGCTCAGCCCGAGCTTGGCTGGGCTTTGATAAGGGCGCACTGGGGACACGGATACGCGACTGAGGCAGCCGCAGCGATACGAGGCTGGGCGCGTGAGGCCCGGTCCATCAGCCGGCTTGTCTCTCTGATCTCCCCTGACAACGTCCGGTCCCAGCGTGTCGCGGAGAGACTCGGTGCGACACCGACAGAAACGGTCACGCCCCTACATACGAGGCGGAAGACCGTCGTCTGGAGACACCCACCCGCACACTAATGCGGCCTGCTCAGGGGTCATTCCGGAACACCGGCCCAGCCGGCGATGCGTTCGTCTGAGGGTGTCTGAAGCTGTCCTACCACGCAGACGGCTCGGGCGGCTCTTGCCGTGGAGCGCCGGGCGCTGCTACTCCTCGCCCTCCCAGTACTCGAGAGTTGGCCCGCGCCGCGCGAGCATGATCGGTTCGCCTTCAGCGCTTGAGGCGGAGACCTTTTCGGT
>WNGA01011765.1_pt1 | contig 12493 bp, 8 predicted proteins | sample 5400061 | NCBI WGS metagenome assembly WNGA01 (sample SAMN13153366, study PRJNA577476) | soil metagenome | isolation source: 100 cm soil or saprolite under grassland replicate 2 | place: USA:California | collected 2016-06-15
CGTTCGCGCGCATGTTCGCCGGCGGGGCCTGGCGCGGCGTTCCTAGCTTCGTGCCGGTACGGGGCGGTGTAACGCCGGCGCCGTCCCGCGCCCCGGCGCCGGAGCCGCAGGCTCTTGACACGCCGCCCCCGCCACTGGCAGAGGAAGTCGCGGCAGTTCTGACGAAGGCCGACAACGGCCTGCTACTGGGTGTAGCGCCGGACGGCGATGCGGTGCGCCTTGCCAGGCGGGCCATGACGCTGGCGCTCATCGCGCCCTCCGAGTTGCGACAGACGGCGATCCTGTCCCTCATGCGGCGTGGAATGCAGGCCGGACTGGGGATCGTCGTCGCCGTGGATCGCGCGCTGCTGCCGAGCGAAGCCCTGTCTGCCTGGGAAGCGCGTGTGCGGCTGCTCGACGTACAGGATGTCGCTTCGAGCTGCGCGATCCCCTGGCGGCAGGTAGATGTCGACCTGCTTGGGCAGGCGATTGTTGGGCCGGCAGGGAAGCTGGATGCGCAACCGGCGCGCTTCGCAGCAGCACTGGACGAGCTGGGAGCGGGAGCGCTCCGAGTGCCGGCAGTGCTGGGTCTGGTTGCCGCGCCAGGTGACGACCTGCGCGGGGTGCTCGCGGCGGGTGGCCTGGTCGTCGTCCCGCAGGATGGGGACGCGGCCTCGACTGTCGTGGCGCGGCTGCTCATGGCCTATCTCGCAACGCCGCCGGCGATCGGCCGGGCGGTGCTCATGATCGTCGACCCGGCGCTGGTCTCCCCTGCCGCTCTACGCGACCAGGTGATCCAGGTTGTCCTCGGCGAGCGCGGCGACGCGCTGCTGCGCATGGCCTCCAGCGACGCCGGCTGGCGCCTGAGCGGGCCGGACGGCTCGCATGTCGCCGATATGCTGCATGACCTGATGGCTCAGCCGGCGAGTGGCACGAGCGAGTTGGTAGAGACGATCATCCGCGAGATCGGCGCGCCGGCCCCGGTGGAAGCACCGGTAGATGAGGCGCCTGGCTGGTGGGACGGCGGCCAGCGTAACGACGACCTCGACATGCCGGATGTCCTTAACCTATCCGGCGAGGCAGAGCAGCCGCCAACCGATGTGAAGCCAGCACTCGACACGCTTGACGTGCCAGGCGATCAGCCACTCCATCCGACGATGGCCGCGCCGTTGATCGAGGCTGCACCAGTTGTGCAGATCGCGCCCGGCGCGGATGCTGATCAACCTGCCAGTGATCTGGACGCTGCGCTGGATGGCTTGCTGAACGCGCTCATGGCCGATGAACACCAGGCCGCCGACGGCGACGCGATCCGTGAGGCGATTGCGCGCGAAGCGTTTGATGAGGCCGACACGCTATCTCTGGAGTGGGTCGATCGTGCATCGGAGGAGCTGCATCCCTGGTGCTGGCGCGTGGTGCTGGCTCAGGAGGATAGGGATCGTGCTATCGCAGCCTGGCGGGCGCTCCAGCAGGACCCGGAGGGAGTCTACGCGCCGCTGCTGCGGGCGGTCCTCGACTCGATCGACACCGAGCCGGCTGGCGGGCTGGCGCAGGTTGACGCTCCTGCCAATGCTGCGGCTGATACTGGTGCTGTGCCCTTCGGTGATACGCCCCTGCCGCTCGACGACAAGACGGCAGGCGGGTTGCTTCCCATCGCCGAAGCTCTCCTACAGAGTGACGATGCAGCGGATCTCTCCGGCTGGCCGGTGCTGCTGGATGACGTGGCGGAAGGGAGGGAACATGGAACTCCCCTCGCAACGAATGGCTGGGAGGCGCTTGATAATGCCCCGCTGGCGAGCGCCGAGGAAGTGCGTCCTGATGCCGAACATGCCGGCCTGCCAGCGCTGCCGGTGGCGGCCGAGCCGCCGAACAACGCCATCCCGGCCGCCGATCATGGCATACCAGCGTCAGCAGTGGCGCCGTTCATGCCCGCAGTAACGCCGGTCATGCAGCCGCAGGCGCCGGCTGCGGCATCGACCGCGGCCGAGGCCCTGAACGACGCTGCGATCCGGGCCACCTGGGAGGCTGGCGCATCGATCCCGTCGCTTGTCGCGCGGCTGACTGCTACGGGTGTAGACGCCGCAACCGCACGGGCGCGGGTGCGGCAGGCCGTGAGCGTCCGCAGTGGTGAGCCGGCTGCGCCGGCGATCGTCGCACCGCCGATTGCATCCCGGCTGGTCGTTGAACCAGCGCCCATGAACGGCATTGAGACGGCGTTTACGGCCGCCAGTGAGCTGGGCGACGAGGCGATCTGGCAGCGATGGCAGGCGGGCGAAAAAACGGACGATCTGATACAGGCCCTCTGTGGGCGGCGCGGCGGGCCGAAGGCGGATGCCGCGCGCGATCGGGTGTATCTCGTCGTTATTCCGCGGATTGTGGCCGAGCTGAACGCCGATGATCTGGTCGATCGGCTTGTGGCGGGCCAGGAGATCGCCGACGACCCACGCTATCCTGTGCTGATGCAGCGGCTCGCTCGCAGTGAGACACCTCCGGCGGGGATGTTGGAGCGGTCGCTCCGTAAGCGGCTAATCGCCGCCCGGCAGGAGGTGTAATCGTGGCGGCAACGGCGCGCAAATCGGCAGCCACAAAGCCGGAATCCCAGGCGGTGAGCTACGCTAAAAAGAAGCAGCAGGAAAACGCCATTCGGTTCGGGGCCTTTCTGCTGCTCGTGGCGGTGTTCGTCATCCCCCGCATTCCATCGCCGATCATGGGGGTGGACTGGTGGAAATCTGTCCGCCCCTCGCTGGTGATGCTGTGGGAGCCGATGCCCCCCGACCCGATCGACCTGGGCTTGTTCGCCGTCACGCCGCGGCCGGTTCTCCAGTGGCTCGTGTGGTTGCTCGCTGCGTTCCTGGCCTTTGTGGCGCTCTCGCTGATCATGCACCTGGGGGCGATCTACGCCCAGCGGACGCACCCACTGGGGCAGAAGCGCACCTACCTGCGCGTCGCTGTCCCGGCCAGCTCGCCAGGGAAGCCAGCCGACGCTGCGGCGCTGCTCAAATCGCTGCACGGTATGGTGCCGCCAGGCAATCCGATGCAGCCCGCCGCGCCGCCGCTCATGTTGTGTTGGACGGCGCGGCCGGAGCGCAAAATCCAGCAGGGTATCAGCGTCGCCGGTCCAGATACGACCGTGACCAGTGTGCAGAAGCGGCTCCAGGGCATGAGCAGCGGCACCAAAGCTGTTGCTACCGACGATCCACTCCTGGCGGAGTTGAAGCTGGGCCGGTTCCTGTGCGTGGCCGAGGCGCGCACCATTGCCGGCGACGCGCTGCCGATCGCTGTTGTTGGCAAAGAACACACCTTGCTCGCTGCGCTACTGCCCGCGCTCGCGCCCCAGGCCGGCGTGCTGGTCGCCAGCCTGCGGCTCGTACAGGAGCCGATCGCCGATCGACTCTGGCGGCTCGACGTGCTGGCGCTGTTAGAGCGGTTGAAGCAGGATGCTGGCGCTGAGGAGCAGCAGGCCCTCAAGGCAAAGGCGGCCGGGCCGGCGTTTCGGAGCCGGCTGCTGCTGATGGCCGTCGCCGAAGACCCGCAGGCCGGGGCTGCGCAGGTGCAGACGTTGGGCGCGACGCTCGCTGCGAGTGTGCAGGCTGTCGCACTGCAAAGCCAACGCCTCCAGGCCGGGCCGGTGCAGGTGCTCCCTGCCGTGGTCCCGCCCGTGACACCGTTCCCAAAGATTCAGAAGCGTATCGGTCTGGTCGCCGGGGTCATCCTCGCGGCTGTGCTCGCATTCATCTTCTGGAGATTTGGTCTGGCAACCACGCGCCCGCTCCTGTGGGCAATCCCGCCGTTCGTGCTCTGGCTGCCGGTGCTGGCGCTGGCTGCGCGCTGGCGCAAGCGCACGAATGCCGACCTTCCCTCACGGCATGCCGCGATCGTCATTGGCGTACTTCCGCCCCGCAACCCCCGCGTTGTCCCGATCTGGTGGCCGTGGCTGGGTCGAATCTGAGGGTATGACGATGAAACTCAGCGTAGCCGAATTAGCAACCCTGTGGGGACCGCCGACGCCGGAGATTGCCGATCTGATCGAGACCGTCGCGGCGCGCTGGCTGAGTGCGCCGGCGAAAGCTTTTATTGACCCATCCAATCCTCGCAACCTGATTATGGGCCAGGGGCAGCGGTCGGACGGCTCGTGGGCACCGGTCGGCTTCTCCTATGACCTACTGCGCTATGTCTTTTGGGTAACGGCTCCGATGGGCCGCGGTAAGTCTGAGTGGCTAAAGAATCTGTTTGATGGGCTGCTCAAGGCCGGAGCCGGCTTTATGGCGCTTGACTGTAAGGGGACCGACCTGGTGAACGGCACGATCCCGCTCATCCCGTTGGAGCGCGAGAAGGATGTGGCGATCCTCGACCTGAACGGCGTGCGCTGTAACGGTGATCACCTCTTTGCGGCGATGAACCTGCTGTCGGGGGATTTCGGCCGTTCGCTTGGCGTGGACTATGACACCCAGGCGAGCACCGTCCTGAGCTTCTTTGCGGCACTCGACGAGCGATTTGAAAGCGCACCAGCAGTGCAGAACTTCGCCACGATGGGAATGCTGGCACTCCTCGAAGGCGAGCCGAGCGCGACTATGCAGCACCTTATCCGCTTCTACGATGATGAAGATTACCGCGCGCAGGTGTGCCAAGACCTGACCAACGCACCAGTGCAGGATTTCTGGTTGAGTCGCTTCCCGCTGATGTCTAACCAGGATACCAGCGCGCTGACCGCTTTCAAGCGGCGCATCGACCTGCTTCTGACCTACCCGGCGATTGCAGCCCTGTCGGTTGCCCCCGGCTGCTCTATCAATCTACGCGAGTTGATGGATACCAACGGTATTCTGCTGGCCGGCATCTCAGCGAAGGACGGCAAGATCGCCAGTATTGCGGCGACACTGCTACTCACTCAGATGACGCTGGCAGCCTTGTCACGGAACAATGTTCCAGAGAGCCAGCGCCCCGACTGGCCCGTGGTGATCGACGAGGCGCAGATCGTTTTTGAGAAAAATCCGGGCATGGCTCCGATCATGTTCTCCCAGCTCCGTGCGATGCGGATCGGGACGACAGTTGTGCATCAGAACGAAGCACAGCTCGCCAACATTCTGTCGGTCCTCATGGGGAATGCACAGAGCCGGCTTATTCTTGGTGCGGAGATGGAGGATGCCACAAGCTACGGCAATTACTACCGGGCGTTAGGGCTGACGAAGGAAGATTTTTTGAACATGGAGCGGTTCGAGCACCAGTACATGAAGCTCTACGGCGCGGATGCCATGCTGTTCAGCGCGCGGATGCCGTCGCTCATTAAGCCGCTCGATGAGCAGCCGCCCAGGAATGAGTATCACAACTGGCGGACGGTGCGCGCCCCCGCTCGAACGGCAGACGATCGCCGGCTTGACGAGACAATGGCGCAGTTTAAGGAACAGGCTGTTCTCGACCCGAACGCCGCGATCCAGAAGCTCGGCCAGCTTGCCATGCGCGACGGGGCGGCCTATGCCACCTACTGCGCCCGGACGAAGGCGCACCGCATGGCGCAGCGGCAATTTATCCTCGACCACCCCGGCTGTATCTCGAACAAAGAGCAGCGAATCCGTACCCTCTCGGCGCTCAAGATCGGCGTCCCGCGAATCGAGACGCAGGCGCTCCAGTGGGCGCTGCTGATGCAGGCCAAAGGGGCAGCAGAAGCACGGGCCGCACGCGCAGAGGCTGAGAAGGCTGCGAAGGGCAGTAGGGGTAAGGCCGCGAAGACGCCCAGGCAGGTCGTCCCGATGGAGGGCATGATCCCGATTGGGACGCCGATCATGCCGTCCACGCCTGCCCCCGGCGTCGAACTGCCGCCGGCGTCATCCGCAGGTATCCAGACGACGAAGCTTCCGACGCTGGAGGAGCTGCTGGCAGAACGAGGAGCCAGGCGCGCGGCTGACGATGTTGCGGCCGGATTTGAAGGACTGGAGTAGCGGATGGCACTGGCCCACGACAACAAAGAGGCGCGGCGGGCGGCCGTCGCTGCGGCGCTGGCCCAGCGCGGCCAACTCGGCTACGCACCGCGGCGCGAACTGGCCCAGCAATTCGGCTGCTCACCCGTCACGATCTATGACGACATGATCCGCATCCAGACGCCGAACATGCCATCCGCCACCGCGCCGGCAGTGCTGCGGCTGACAGCCCCCGGCGCCGTGGCGGCCGATCGCGATATTGCGACTCTGCGGTTGCTGGGGCGGCTGGATTTTGCCACAACCGCGATGCTGAAGGCGTTGATCGCCCCTGATATTTCGACACCAGCCCTGCGCGAACGGCTCAACCGGCTCTTGAAAGAAGGCCGCGTCTGGCGGCAAACAGTCACGATGGATCAGGTGCAGCCGAAAGAAGCCGGCGGGCGTGGCCAGCCGCCGCCCAAAGCGCCCTACGTCTACGGCCTAACACCCGAAGGCCGCGAGCTGCTGGAAACGCTCGATGTCGAAAGCAGCCAGGCCGTTTACGCCGCACTCCAGACACGCGATCGGCGCGCTCCCAACGTCCCCCAGGCCCAGCTCAAGCATGACCTGCTGGTGTCGAACTGGTGCGCATCGGTGATCGACGGCGCGCGGCGGAGCCGGCTGCTGGACTCGACCATCTGCCAGGTTGAGTATGTGAGCGCTCGAACGCCGGAAGGCAAAGAGCAGCAGCGCATGGACGCCTTCCTGGCGCTGATCTTCAACCGTGAGCCGAAACAGCAGACCGCTCCGCTCTGGATGCTGCCGTGGAACAATGGCGAGCCGCCGGCGCCGCGCCAGCTTATCGCCCGCTACGCTGGGGAGATCGATCGGGGAACCGAGCCGCTCAAGATTTTGCTTGCAAAGGGGCTGATGTACCGGACGCTGACCGAGTCGGGACACTACCGGAAGACGCTGGGCGGCGATGTGCTGCCGGTCATCCTGGTCCCGCCAGGGAAGCGAGCGGCACAGATCGCCCGCGAGTGGCAGACGAGCTGGCCGGGGGGCAAGGGCGTGATCTCGAACTTTATCAAGGCTGACCACCCGAAGCATGGAGCACTCTGGGGCGAGTATTACACGATCACGGATAACCCGCCGAAGGTGTCGCACCTGCTGTCTGACATGTTTCCCGACCTGGCGACCTGGGAAAAGTGGGCGATCTGAGGAAGCGATGAGCGGCGAGCGATGGGCACAACCGAAGGAAAGAGCGATGCGGCAGAGCGATGCACCGCACCGATGGGCTGACCGATGGGGCAACCGATGGCCGTCCGATGGATTGCTGCGCCGGCCGTGCCTGTGGCATCTGGATGCCGGACGAGCCGGCGACGAGACTCCCCCGCCCGCACCCGTCGCATCGGAGCGGGACACGGATTCGGTGCCTCCCTGCCAGTCCGTCGCTGCCCCGTCGATCGCCGCCGGCCGCAACGTTGCCCTGAGCTGCACTGCCGTCCACGCTAGCACCGCGCCCGATCGCGAGACTCAGCGAAATGCAATGAAATTCAATGAAATTCGATGCACAGCGATGATCGGCAATGCACTGCGCCGCGCCGGCCTGCCCGCTGACCTGGCTCGATCGTGGGGGATGCAGGTGAACGCTGGGGCGCAGACTCGCCCTGGCGCGCAGACTCCCACTGCTAATGCCGGCGATCGCCGGAGAACGCTGATGCTCAGATCTGCAATGCTGGCGACGGTCGGATTGCCGGACTCCCTCATGGGAGCCAGTCGGCGGCCGACCGCGGGAATGCTTTCCCGCGCTGGCGCTACTGCACACCGGCGAGGGTGTGCGGGAAGCCGTTCCCGCAGTGCGCTTCGGGGCACTGCACCACAGCGGCGCCTGAGCGGCTGCGGGAACGCTTTCCCTCGCTCTTGTCGAACAGGGGGGAACGTGTGCCCCCCTCGCCGACCGGCAGGCTGGTGCTCGCCGGCGGCTGCTCGTGCGAGTTGCGCCGCGGCGCTTAGATGTATCGACCCACCGGCGATCCACGCCGGCAGAGTGAAGCCAGCGTGCGAAACCGTTCCCGCGCTCAATGAAGGACGGCAACAGTGAGTAGCTGCCATACGCACATGCTGATCGGCGCAGTCAGCGGCCTGGCGCTAGGCCGGACGCTGGAGGCGATGGGGATTGGCCCGGCGCTCGGTCTTGACGCCACGATCGCACACACAATGGGACACAGCGGCGCGGGCTGGGCGTCATTGGCAGGCAGTGGCCTGCCGCTGGTCGCCTTGTCGGCGATCCTCGCCACGATCCCAGATATCGACGAGGCCGGCAGCTTTATCGCACGGCGGGCCGAAGCGGTAATGACGCTGGCCGGTGCTTGCCTGGCCGTCTTTGCGGCCTACGCCGCCCGCCTCTCGCCGGCGGCCTGGGTTATCGCGGCGCTAATCGGGGTCGTCGTCGGCTGGATCGCCGCCTATGCAGCTCTGCGCTTTATCCGCCGCGCTGCGGGTGGCCACCGGCGGCTGACTCACAGCCTGCTGCTCGCGCTCGTGTTCGCGCTGGCCGCCTTTGGTCTCTGGTGGCGCGGTTTCGGCGCATGGGCGCTCATCCCTGGCGCGCTGGCCTGGTCTATCGTGATACACGATCTGGGTGACATTTGTACCCCGGCCGGGCTGCCGCTCCTGTACCCTTTGAGCAGCCGGCCAGTGCGCGTGCTGCCGGACCCGATCTGCCGCTTCGGGGAGCCGATCGCGGCCCTGGTGGCGTCCATCGCCGGGCTGCTGCTGCTCGGTGTTGTGCATTTCTGATGATGTGCCTGAATGCACCGGCGATGGCCTATTACTGGCTCGTCGAGCAGGCGGCCGGCGCTGCTGAGTGGCCAAGTAGGAAAGGGCAAAATGTCTTAGGTCGCGCTATCGCGTCCTTAACGTCTTGAGGTATCTCGGTTTTGGGGCATAGCAAAGGCACTAATCGCACCTATGCCCTCTTGCCGCTATGTTGGTGCGACTAGCATTACGAGATTTGGCGCTCGCGCGACTCCTGGCGGCGCTGGTGCAGCGAGAGGCCCGTTATCGCAGGGGCAGCCAGTTTTCGGCGCAGTTCGGTTCTGTCATTTTTAGGCGCGGGAACGTTTTCCCGCAGCGGAGGGCCATATGGCTGAGGCTTTAGCCTCAATGCAAACGATCGACGGCTTCTGACTGCTCGCTGTGGACGGCGGGCCGCCGGTCAGAGGTGAACGAGTGGCGCTGGGGAGCGATCCAGTGGTTGCTGCGGCGCTGATCGTCGCGATCGTGGAGCATGTGGGCATCGCTGCCGAGCTGGTCGCGCGCCCGATTGTGGGCGTGGCGCTCGCGCTGCCAGAGCGCACCGATCCGCTGGAGATCGCACGGGCGATCGACGCTGAGCAGGTCACTGCTGGCTTTCTGGATCTCCAGGGACGGGCCTGCGTCGCGCTGCCGGCAGACTCGTCGCATGTCGAGCAGACGGCGCATTGTGTGGCGAAGGTGATCCACCTGCTGCTCGAAATCCATACCGATTTTATTAACGAGCAGAGTGATGCCTGCCCGCTGCCAGATATGGCCAGTGTGGATGCTGAGACGGCGGCAACTGCCCTACTGGATGCGGTTGGTGCGTTCGGCGCCGCGCTCGCCGACTGGCGGCGGGTGCGGAACGCGGGCGATCTGCAGGGGATCGTCGCCGAAGGCATAGCACTGGTATGGGTGCTACTGGATGACGATGATGATTGTCGATAAGAGGCCGGCCGTGGTCCGCACACTTCCCAGAAGATGCCGGTGCGCCCGTAACCATTTGCTCGCTCATCTTTATATTTGAGGAACCCATGCTTGACTTGCGACCGACCACGCGACCGATCAACCTGACTGAGTACGCCTCGCCCTGGACACTGATCCACGGCGAAGCCCTGGATGTCTTACAAGGGTTGCCGGACGGCCTGGCCGACGGTCTGATAGCCGACCCGCCGTACTCTTCCGGTGGCATGATGCGGAGCGATCGCGCCGCCCCACCTGCCGACAAATACAGCCCGACGATCGCCTATCCGGCCTTCTCTGGCGATAACCGCGACGCCCGCTCATGGGCTTTCTGGTGCGTTCTGTGGCTTACCGAATGTTTGCGGATCGTCAAGCCTGGCGGCTACCTCCTCATGTTTAGCGACTGGCGGCAGTTACCGATGGCGACGGATGTCTTCCAATCCGCCAGCGGCGCAGTCTGGCGTGGAATCATCAGTTGGGACAAAGGCCCGACCGCCCGCGCGCCGCACACCGGCTATGCCCGGCACCAATGTGAGTACATCATCTGGGGCAGCGTCGGCCAGCTCGAAGCCGCCGACGGCCGCGGCCCGTTCCCTGGTTCGTATACGATCCCTGTCGATCCGCGCGAGAAGGAGCACCTGGCCGGCAAGCCTGTCGAGCTGATGCGCAAGCTGGCGCGGATGATCCCGGAGGGCGGCCTGATTCTCGATCCGTTCGCCGGCTCCGGCACGGCTGGCGTGGGCGCGCTCTTGGAGGGGCGCCGCTATCTGGGCGTCGAGCGCGAGGCGCACTACGTCGAGATTTCCCGCCCGCGCCTGGAGCGAGCGGCAGCATACCTGGCATCGCGCGGACAGCGTTCGGCGCGCCCGGATCTTCCTCCCCCTGATTGCGACCAGACTGCGGGTGCTGTCTGGCGCTGGCGTTCAAAGTAAGCAAGGAGACAGGACACCATGACCATCGCACTACCACAATCCACTACGACCCCGGCGGCCCTGCGCGAGATCGACCCGCTGCTGATCGACCTCGACCCCACCCAGCCGCGCCAGGAGATCGACCTGGAGGACCAGGCCGATCTCGAAACTAGCGTGCGCGAGATGCAGGGCATACGGACGCCGATCATGGTCGTTGCCAAAGACGACGGGCGCTATCAACTGCTGTATGGTGAGCGGCGGCTCCGGGCGGCGCAGTCGAACGAGCTGCCGGCGGTGCCCTGTCTCGTCATGGACGAACCCCCCACCTGGGTAGAGGCGCTGGACACCCAGCTCATTGAAAACCTCTGCCGGGCCGAGCTGCGCCCGCTGGAACTCGCGCAGGGCCTCTGGCGGCGCATCCTTGGTGCGCAGATCGAGGCGCTGGAGGAGGAACAGGGCGACGACGGCCGCGCCACGGCGCAGCTCCTCGCCAACTATCGCACGCCGACCAGCCAGATCGCGGCGCTCGAAGATCGCCTGTGCCAGCTGGCCGGCGTGGCGACCGTGGCCGACTACTTCGGCGGCGGCCGGGTGCGCGTGCCCCGCAAGGCCATCCTGGCGCGCTACGGCATGGCCGGCTGGAGCGAGTCGCGGCTCAAGAAGCTGTTTCAGACGCTCGACGTGACGCCGGAGGTGCAGGATATGCTGGCCGGCGTGGATGTCTCCGCCCGCGCGCTGCGCGACCTGGCGAAGCGTGACCCGGATGCGCAGGCTGACCTGGTGAAGCAGGCCAAGACGGCGGCAGCGGCGAATGGGAATGGCGATGTCGGCGCACCCAACAAGAACGGCAAGAAGGCGGATACGGCGCCGAAGCAGACCACGCAGGCCGGCGATCAGGATGATCATCATGACGACGAGCCGGCTGGCGATCTCGTCGTCGATCTGAATGGCGAGCGGGAGGGGGCGTCCACGTTCACCCCTGATCCGAGCCTGGCGTTCCTGACCAGCACCGGAGGCAGCGCGCCGAAGCTCGTCACCGATCGCCCGCCGCCGGCGCGGGGCACGACCCCGCCAGTCAGCAAGGTCGGCGAGTGGAACAACGACCAGGCGCTCCAGCTCGAAAGCGCGCTAGAGGCAGCGCTCACCCTGTTCGACGATGCCGGGGTGGCTCACTTCAATGAGAGCCAGGTGAAGCGGCTGAAACCATTGTGGAGCGAGTTGGTCGAGCTGATGCAGCACGCGATGGGAGAGGCGTAGCCATGTCGTGCGACGGCAACCGCGACGCCTACTTCGCGGCAGTTTCCGGCGGCGGCAGCGCGGCAGCGCAGGCATTCAGCGGGCCAGATGCGGCAAAGCAGGCCCTGGATGATCTGTACTCGATCGGACGCAATGGGCCGAAGCCGCCGGCCGAGTCCAGGCTCGCCGAGGCGCAGACCCGGCTCATGTTCACGCAGATGCAGCGCCGCAGCATCAAGCCGCCGACTCACAGTGCGAGCGGGCTGCCCAAGTCCGATGCGCAATACGGCTATGCCCTGGTTCAGCGCACAGTAGCAGCATTGGAACGCGGCGAACCACTGCCGTCCCAGGCACGCGATCTGTTCCTGGCACGCCAGCGCGAACGGCAGATCACCAACCTCCGCACCGATGCGCGCGGGCGGGTCCGCTGTGGCGGCTGTGGCCAGTATGCCAGCCCGATACGGGGGCATATCTGCAAACGCACGGTCAGCGTGGAGGCGCTCAGGCGCAGCCTCACGCGCCGGCTGGGTGTGCCCCCGTCGGCCTACCCCGACGACAAGCTCGCGGCTCTGCTGGAAGCAGCCCGCGCCGGCGATGTGACCATGCGACACCCGGCGACCGGCGAGGTGGTCGGAGTGACGCTGGATGCGCTGCCGCTCGCGCTGGGCAGTGGTTTTGTGCCGGATCTGTGGGCTGAGGAGGCCCGGCAGGTGGTGA
>WNGA01015749.1_pt1 | contig 12492 bp, 13 predicted proteins | sample 5400061 | NCBI WGS metagenome assembly WNGA01 (sample SAMN13153366, study PRJNA577476) | soil metagenome | isolation source: 100 cm soil or saprolite under grassland replicate 2 | place: USA:California | collected 2016-06-15
GAGCGCTCGGCGGGCGCGACGGGCGTCGGCGGCGAGCGCGACTTCGTCGAGCGCACGTTCCTTCACGAGGTAGCGGCCCGGGTCCTGCGACAGGTACGCCGGACGGCCGCGGCGCTCGACCGTACCGGCGGCCGGCTCGAGCAGCCCGGCGGCGAGCTTCGCCAGCGTCGTCTTGCCCGTGCCGTTGGGCCCGACGAGCGCGGCGATCTCGCCCCGCCGCAGCTCCAGGCGCGCACCCGCGAGGACGGGCACGCCGTCCTCGTAGGCGAAGCCGACGTCCTCGAGCGCACAGAGCAGCTCTCCGGCAGGCACGGGCTCGTGCGATGGCGGTCCCTCGACCCACTCCGGATGCTGCTCTCGGAGCCAATCGACGGCTTCCGCGCGCGGCGCGTCGAGGGTGATTCGGCCGTCCTCGACGAAGACGACGCGGTCGCAGACCTCGAGCGGGAGCGCCGGCCGCTGCTCGGAGAGCAGCACCGCCGTCCCGCGCTCGTTCGCGATCCGACACGCGAGCCGAACCAGCTGCTCGGCCGCCTCGGGGTCGAGCTGCGAGGTCGGCTCGTCGAGTAGGAGGAGCCGCGGCTCGAGCGCGAGCGTCGCCGCGAGGCACACGCGCTGGAGCTCACCGCCGGAGAGCTCGGTCGTCCGGCGCGTGGCGAGGTGCACGGCGTCCACCGCCTCGAGCGCCTCCTCGGCGCGCGCCCAGATGCGTGCCGGCTCGACGCCGAGGTTCTCGAGCCCGAAGGCGACCTCGTTCGCGACCCGCGTCATCACGACCTGGTCCTCCGGATCCTGGAAGAGCGTCGCGACCGTCCCCGCCAGGTCGGCCGGCCGCGTCGTCCGTGTGTCGTGGGCGGCAACGACGACGCGGCCCTCGAAGCGGCCTCCGTGGAAGTGTGGAACCAGCCCTGCGAGCGAGCGCAGCAGGCTCGACTTCCCGCCCCCGGACGGTCCGAGCACGGCGACGAGCTCCCCCGGCGCGAGCGACAGCGAGACGTCCCGCAGCGCTGGGTGGGCTCCGGGATACGAGAAGCTGACCCGTTCGATGGTTGCTAGAGCCATAGGACTCCGACGAGAACCGCGAGCCCGCCGGTCGCCAGCGCGGCCCAGTCGAGCGGCGTCCATCCCGGCCTGGGCGCGCGCGTACGGCCAGTTCTTCCGTAGCCGCGTGCCTCCATCGCCTCGGCGAGGTTGAGCCCGCGCTCGAGCGAGCCGGCGAGGAGCGGTGACAGCAGCCGCGCGCGTCCCCGCACGCCGGCCGGATCCAGCCCGCGGCCGCGCATCGCCTCGACCAGCCCGACGGCGTCGCGCTCGAGCGTCGGGACGAGTCGGGTGGCAAGCGCGACGGCCAGCGTCCACCGGCGCGCCCAGCGCACTCCCTGGACGAGCCGGTCGTGATCGATCAGCAGGGCGTACGCGGCGAACGCGAGCCCGACGGAGGCCAATCGGAGCGCCTGCACGGCGGCGATCGCGAGCTCCTCCCTCGTGACGTCGAGGGTTCCGATCACCTTCACGGTCGGCCCGGTCCACAGCGGGTGTGACCCCTGGACGTACGTGAGCGGGCTGATCACGAGCACGGCGAACGCCGTCGTCAGCGTCCCGAACAGGTACACCCAGCGCCGCTCCGCGGGGCCACGCAGGCAGACGACGAGCAGGAGAAGCGTCAGCGCCAGTACGGACTGCCAGCGATCGGCGAGCAGCGCCGCCGTGCCGAGACCCGCGAGGAGGGCGAGCGCGGCGCCGGGGGTCATGGCAGTCCCTCGTAACGGAACCGGGCGAGCTTCGGGTTCGTGGCAAGGCGCTGCGCGTCGCGGCGCCCGATCACGAACCGGAAGGAGCCGTCGTCGGCCCGGGTGCCGCGAAAGACAGGCATCCCCGGCACGATCTCGATCACGTTCGCGCCTCGCTCGTCGTCGCCGACGCGACCGCGGATCAGACGCGCGATCGCGCGCGCCGCAGGCCCGCTCCCGACGACGACGGCAGGTCTCACCTCGCCGTCGTAGCCGTGCACGAACGGCTCGGGGAACGCGCCGACGACGACCGGCTGCGCCATCCGGGCGCCGCTCCACGAGCGGAAGTCCCACCACTCGACATCGCCCGGTCGGAGCCGGTACTCCGTCGCGCCACGGTCGCCCTCGATCCCGTTCACGAACCAGAACCAGTCCCGCTGCTTGGTCAGCGAGCCCTCGATACCGTCGATCGCCTGGACGAACCGCCCGCCGTAACGCGTCTCGATGTCGGCGACGCGGTCGAGCGCCTGCATCGCGGTCAGTCCCGCGGGCACCTCCCGCTCGAGCAGCACCTGCGCGCCGCGGTCGCGCGTGATCCACAACTGAGCCTTACCGTCACCGCCCCGCTCCTCCCCGCACCCCGCCAGGAGCAGGATCGCGAGGAGAAGCGGTGCGAGGCGGCGGCTCACTTCAGCGCGTTCGATCGGATCGCGCCCTCGAGCGAGGCGCGGACGAGGCCCTTGTGCGGCCCCGGGCACGCCTTGCCGGCGGTGGTCTTGACCGAGCGCCCGTCGACCAGCAGGGCGGCGCCGACGGCTGGCGTCTCCTGGCCTTTGTCGTCCTGCTTCGTGGCCGAGTAGCAGCCCTTTCCGGACGCCTTCAGGTTGAGCGTGGCCGGCCCCACGCCCTCGGCCGAGAACGTCGCGTAGTACCAGAGGACGCGGTCGCCGTCCTTCAGCGTGACCTTGTCCGCGCCGACCGGCGGCGACGCGCCGTTGACCTTGAAGACCCAGCCGCTGGAGCCTGCGGCACCGTAGCGGCCGACCTGGTCGACGTACGGCCCGAACGACGACTGGGTGACGTGGTAGTAGAGCTCGCCCGCGAGGCTGGCCGACTCCAGCGCTTCGAGGGCATTGGCGCCGGTCGCGAGCGGCTCCGTGGCGCCGAAGAGCGTCTGCGTCTTGCCTTCGACGCGGACGTGGACGGTCGTTGCGAGGGCAGCAGGGGCGAGCGCCGCAGCGAGGGCGGCGACGAGAAGCGTGCGACGAAGCACGAATCCTCCTTCCGCGAGGGGTTCGGTTTGCCGAAGGACGGCAGGTCTTCTGACTCGGGGCACCCCCCTCGCCGCCTTCCCGGCGTGTGCGCCAGTGGCGTCGTTGGCGAGGAGCGTCTCCCCTTACAGCGGCGGGACCGTCCCGGACTCGCACCGGGTTCCCTCACCGCCCTCCGTTTGCGGGCGCGAGCCTATCATGGCCCGCGTGCGCCGAACCCGGCTCGTGTCGCTGTGGCTCCCGGTGGTCGCCTGGGCAGCCGTCATCTTCGCGCTCTCGTCTGTCCCCTCGCTCAACTCCGGGCTCGGCACCTGGGACACCGTGCTGCGCAAGGGAGCGCACATGAGCGAGTACGCGATCCTGGCGGTGCTGCTCTGGCGCGCGCTCGGGGCCGAGCTGTGGGCCCTGGCGCTGTCGATCGCCTACGCCGCCAGCGACGAGGCCCACCAGCTGTTCGTTCGCGGACGGCACGGCTCGCCCGTCGACGTCGCGATCGACACCGTCGGAATCCTCGTCGGGCTCGCGCTGCTTCGGCTCTGGCGTGGCGAGCAGGCGCCGGAGCGCGCTTGAAGGCTGTCGCGCTCGATCTCGATTGCGTCCTCGGCGACACGCGTCCGCTCTGGCGCGCCTGGCTCGAGGACGCAGCGCGCCGCCTGCGCGTCGAGCTCGCCGTGCCCGACGATCGAGGCGAGGCGGCGCCCGTGCTAGACGGGCTGATCGGGAACTGGCGGACGCTGCTCGAGCGGTTCGCCGAGGATCGCGCCCCCGTCTACCTACGGCCGAACGCCGACGCCAACGCCGCGCTGCGGCGGTTGCAGAGCGCCGGTGTCCGCCTCGGCGTCTTCACCGATGCCCCTGAGGAGCTCGCCCGGGTTGGGCTCGCCCATCTCGGCGCCGCGCGCCGCGTCGACGCGCTCGAGACGGGCGCCGGCGCGCTCGACCGGCTGCGCGATCGATTCGGCGCCGACGTCGCGATCGTCCGGACGGCCGAGGATCTGACCCGTGCCGCGTCGTAAAATGCCGACGTGGAGCGGAAGGACGTCGCCGACCGCCAGCTCGACGCACTCCTCGAGCGGCTCGACCGAGTCGCGAACGAGCTCTCGCTGATCAACCGCAAGCTCGACCGCCAAGAGGACCTGGCCCGGATCGCGCACGAGCTGCGCTCGCTGAACGAGTCGCTGCAGGCGCTCGCCTACGCAGCCCTGGGCCAGAGCGGCCCGACGGTTCGCCGCCGCCGCGCCGGCTAAGGGCACGGACGTATCCCTTTCAGACATGTTCGAAAAGCTGGGCTGACCCCGGGACATGGCCGTTTCGGGCATGTCCGGGTACCAGGTACCGGGCCATGGCCCGGACGCAGGCGGCGTACGCTAGCTCGCTCGTAGGCGGTACAGCGTTCCGTTGAGGGAGGTGGCGAAGAGCTCGCCGCGCTCGTTCTCGCCGAATGAGGAGAGCTCCGGGATCCGGCCCGGCTCGTTGCGCACCTGCGCCTTGCCCTTCACGAGCTCGAGCGACCAGATCCGGCCGCTGCAGTAGTCGCCGTAGACGTACCGGCCGCGCATCGCCGGCACCGCCGCGCCGCGGTAGACGTAGCCGCCCGTCACCGAGCAGCCGAAGGAGTGCGAGTAGACCGCGACCGGGAAGACGAGCGGTGCGTTCCGCGTCAGCGGGTCGTCGCCGAACCGCGCCCTTCCTTCGTAGACGTTCCAGCCGTAGTTCCACACATGCGGAAGCTGGGCGCGGGTGCGGAAGTCGATCTCCTCCCAGTCGCCCTGCCCGACGTCGCCGATCCAGAGGTCGCCGGTCTTCCGATCGAAGGAGAAGCGCCATGGATTCCGGAGCCCGTAGCCGGCGATCTCCCAGCGCGGATCGGCCGCCGCGACGTTCGTCCGGAGCAACTTGCCGAGCTGCGAGCGCAGATTCTGCGCGTGTCGCTGCGGATCGCCGCCGGAGCCGCCGTCACCCATGCCGACGTAGAGAAGCCCGTCGGGCCCGAACTCGAGCTGGCCGCCGTTGTGGTTTGGGTAAGGCTGATTGACGAAGAGAAGCTGGCGCGCGGTCGCGGGATCGGCGCGCTCGCCGTCAACCCGATACTCGATGACGCGCGTGTCGCCGTTCGTGTCCGTGAAGTCGACGTAGATCTTCCGCTCCTCCGCGTAGTTCGGGTGGAACGCCATCGACAGCAGCCCCTGCTCACCCCCGCTTTCGACCTGCGAGCGGATGTCGAGGAACGGCGCCGGCCGCCGGTGGCCGTTCTCGACGACGACGATGCGGCCGGCTTGCTCGACCACGTAGAGACGTCCGGGCTCGGTCGGGGTCGCGGTCACGTACACCGGATCGGCCAGGCCCGAGACGACAGCCCGGAAGCGGGCCGCTGCCTGACTATCCGTGCCGCTCTCTTTCGCCGGCGCGCCCGAGGCGGCTACCACGACGAAAAGCCCGACGACGAGCACGACGCGGCTCACGAAGCCACGCTAGCCAACGACGGTGTCCTCCCGCGTGCAGGAGTAACCTCAGCTCGAAAATGAAGATCTTCGTGATCGGCGCGGGACACGTCGGCGGGACGGTCGTCGAGGCGCTCCACGACGAGCACGAGCTCGTCGTCGTCGACATGGATGCGGAGCGGCTGAGCCCGCTCGCCTACCGATTCGACGTCGCCACGGTCCAGGGCGACGGAACGAGCCGGCGCGTGCTCGCAGAAGCGGGGATCGCCGACGCTGACCTCGTCATCGCCTGCACCTCGCGCGACGAGGTCAACCTCGTCGCCGCGATGTTCGCCAAGCGTCACGCGCCCCGCGCGGCGACGGTCATTCGCACCTCGAACCTCGAGTACCTCGACCTCTGGCGGGAGGGCCACCTCGACGTCGACTTCGTCGTCTGCTCCGAGCTCGAGACGGCGCACGTGATCGCGCGCCTGATCGGCGTCCGGGCGGCGCGCCAGACCGACGTCTTCGCCGACGGGCAGGTGCAGATCGTCGAGTTCGACGTCCCGCCCGAGGCCCCACCGTCGCTCCGCGGGGTCCCGCTCCGCGAGGCGAGGCTCCCGGACGAGTCCAAGGTGGCGGGGATCATCCGCGGCGACGAGATGATCCTTCCGCGCGGCGACGCCGTCATCCAGGCCGGCGACCGGCTGATCGTGATCGGCTCCCCCAAGGCCGCACAGGCGTGGAGCGCGCTGCTCGCGCCCGGCGGGGGGAACGTCGAGGACATCGTCGTCTTCGGGGCCGGGCGCGTCGGCACCGCGATCGCGCGCGTTCTCTGCGACCAGGGAATGAGCGTGCGCATGATCGAAGCCTCGCGCGAGCGCGCGCGGGCGGTCGCCGACGAGCTCCCCCGCGTTCGGGTCTTCAACGCGACCGGCATCGACCCGGACTTCCTCGAGCGAGAGCGCATCGGGAAGGCGGAGGCGGCGATCTTCGCGATGCGCGACGACGCGAAAAACCACTACGCCGCGACCCTCGCCAAGGTCGTCGGGGTGCCGTTGACGATCGCGATCACCCACGACGCGGTCTCGGCGAAGGTCTACGAGGCTGCCGGCATCGATGCCTCGGTGAACCCGCGGACAGTGACCGCCGAGGAGCTCGTCCGCTTCGCCCACGACCCGCGCACCCAGCAGGTCGCGATGTTCGAGGGCGATCGCTTCGAGGTCCTCGACATCGTCGTCCGGCCCGACAGCGAGTTCGTCGGCACGCCCTTCCGCTCGATGCCGATCCGCGGCGCGCTGATCGGCGCGATCGTTCGCGACGGGACGGCGATCTTCCCGCACGGCGACGACGTCATCCGCGCTGGCGACCGCGCGATCGTCTTCACAGAGTCGACGAGCGTGCCCACAGTCGAGCAAGCCCTTTGAACGTTGCCGCTCGCGTGCGGCGAGTAGGCCGCCTGAGCCTCGGCGTCGACGTCTCGGCGTCGCTCAACCTCGTCGCGACGCTGATCAAGTACCTCGGCGTCACTGTCGCGTTCCCGACCGCGATCGCGCTGGGATACTCGGAGCCCTTCTGGCCCTTCCTCGTCGCCGGAGCGGTCGCAATCGGCTTCGGCGCGGGTCTCGAGCGGATCACGAGCGGCGCCGAGCGAGTCGGCGTCCGGGAAGGCTTCCTCGTCATCTCGCTCACCTGGCTGCTCGCGGCCACCTTCGGGGCGCTGCCGTACGTGCTCTCCGGCGACGATCAGCTCGGCCGACCGGTCGACGCCTTCTTCGAGGCGATGTCCGGGTTCACGACCACCGGCTCGACCGTCGTGACCGCCTTCGACGACCTGCCCCGGTCGCTCCTGATGTGGCGCCAGTTCACGCAGTGGCTCGGTGGGATGGGGATCATCGTGCTCGCGCTCGCGATCCTGCCACGGCTTCGGGTCGGCGGCCGGCAGCTGCTCGAGGCCGAGCTGCCTGGGCCGGAGGTCGACCAGCTCGCCGCGCGGATCCGCGATATCGCGCGCCGGCTCTGGATCCTCTACGTCGCGCTGACGGTGAGCGAGGCGCTCGTGCTGGCGATCGTCGGCTGGAGCGGGATTGACTCGAAGATGAGCCTCTTCGACGCAGTCGGGCACGCGCTGACGACGATTCCGACCGGCGGCTTCACGACCGTGAGCGGCTCGATCGGCGCCTTCGGTGCCGTGAGCCAGTGGGTGATCGGGCTGTTCATGCTCGCCGCGGCGACGAACTACGCGCTCGCCTACCGGGCGCTCGTCCGCCGCCAGCCGGGAGCGCTGGCTCGCGACGACGAGTTCCACTTCTACCTCGGCCTGCTCGTCCTCGCCGGTGTCGTCCTGACGCTCGAGCTCTGGACGGAGGGAATCGCGACCGGCGAGGCCGCGATCAGGCATTCGGCCTTCCAGGCGGTCTCGATCATGACGACGACGGGCTACGCGAGCGCGAACTTCGCCGGCTGGACTGCGCTCGCGACGATGGTGCTGATCGGCCTCATGTTCGTCGGCGGTTCGGCAGGCTCGCCGTCGGGCTCGATCAAGGTCGTCCGGCACCTGCTGCTCGGAAGGATCCTCCGGCGCGAGCTCCATCAGACCCTCCACCCCGAGCTCGTCGTCCCGGTCCGGCTGAACGGCCGGGTTGTCGACGAGCGGACGCTGCGCGCCATCGAGGTGTTCATCCTCCTCTACGTCGGCGTCTTCGTCGCGGGCGCCGGCCTGCTCGCGATGGATGCAGCGCGCACCGGCCTGGAGCTCGGCGTGATCGACGCGGTCGCAGCGGCCGCGTCGACGCTCGGCAACGTCGGGCCAGCGTTGGGCTTCGCCGGGCCGATGGGGTCGTTCGAGCCGTTCAGCGACCTGTCGAAGCTCGTGCTCGTCGGCCTCATGTGGCTCGGCCGCCTCGAGGTGATCCCGATCGTGCTCCTGTTTACCCGGGCCTATTGGCGCGTCTAGCGCCACTGGCCGGCGAGCCAAAGCCCGGCAGAGCCGGGCTCCGCCTCGCCTCTCGTCGCTGCACGCACGTCGCTCTCCGGGTCTGTGCTGCTGGGGCACTATCCCCTCCGGCGCCGCACGTGCAGCGACGAGCCAGAGGCGCTAGCGAGCTAGCGGCGCAGAAGCGCCCGGCTGAACGCTTCTTCCTTGCCGGACTGGAGAATCGCGAGCACCTCGTCCCCAGGCCGCAGCACCGTCGAGTCGACGGCAATCTCGGCCCGCCCGTTGCGCACGACCGAGATCAGGCGCGAGCCTTCCGGAAGGCTGAGGCCGCCGACCCGCTTGCCGGCGGACGGCGCGTCGGCGTCGATCTGCAGCTCCACCACCTCGAGGCCCTCGTTGCGGAGCTCGAGCAGGCGGACAAGGCCGTGCTCGGGCACCTCGTGCTCGAGGAGCGCGAGGATCGAGGAGGTCGCGCAGACGGTCGGCGAGATGCCGAGCAGGTCGAAGTGCACCTGGTTCCGCGGATCGTTGACCCGGGCGATCGTCTTCAGGACGCCGTACTTCTCGCGAGCGAGCTGGCAGATGATCACGTTGTCCTCGTCGTCGCCCGTCGCCGCGACCACCAGGTCCGGCGGGCGGGCGATGCCGGCCTTCTCGAGCACGTGGAGCTCCGTCGCGTCACCCTTCATGACGTTGTGCTCGAACTCGATCTCGAGCTGCGCGTACCGGTCGGCACGCTGCTCGATGAGCGTCACCTCGTGGCCCATCTTCAGGAGCGTCCGCGCGAGGTTCGCGCCGACCTTGCCGCCGCCGGTAATCAGGACGTACATCAGTGGTCCGTCCAGTGACGTTGACCGGGATTCTGGGTCGCAAGCACCAAGCCAGAGGCCGCACTCGGCCGCGGCCCAGGCTGGATTGCCTGGGTCGTGGACGAGGGTGGTTCATGGCGCCGCGTGATCGCGGGCCAGAAACCGGTGAACGTTGCTGGGCGGGCCACTAGGACGACACCGCCCTGTCGCGCGTGCGTACTTGCCGAACAGCTTCTGCGCCGTCTGCCCGATGACGATGTTCGAGTTGTCGCCGTCGGTCGAGACGACGACGGCGTCGGCGTCTTCGATCCCGGCTTCGCGCAGCAGCGCGACGTCCATCCCATGGCCGACGAAGAACCCGCCGCGCCAGTTGTCGCCGAGCTGACTGAGCGCCTCCTCGCGCTCGTCGATCGCGACGACGTCCCAGCCTGCAGCGTCGAGCTCGAGCGCGACCGAAGTCCCGACACGACCGCAACCGATGATGAGAGCTTTCATGATGTTGAGCGTAGCTCAGTACGTGGGCTACGTCGCAAGTGCCCCTTCAGAGATTCCCTGGAGGGCACTAGACGCCCGCGGCCTCTTCTTCCTCGATCACATTCTGCGGGAACGCGACGATCAGGACCTCGCATGGCGCCTTCTTCAGCACGTACTCGACGGTCGGCGAGAAGAAGCGCGACTGGCGGCGCCAGCGCGGAGCCGAGCCGAGGACGATCAGATCGGCATTCGACGCGATCGCCTCCTCGACGATCGCGGCGCCGATCGAGCGGGCGCGGACGGTATTCCCCACGACTTCGACGCCGTGGTCGGCTCCGAGCGCCTTCGCCTCCTCGAGGGACGCCTCGGCGCGCGCGTCGGCCTCCTCCATCGGCGCGTCGAGCGCCTTGTCTAGCGGTACGCGGATGACGTGCAGCGCCGTGACGGTGGCGCCGCTCTCCTCGGCGAGGCGAACCGCGGTCGCGATCATCTCCTCCCCGATCAGCCCGAGCTTCATCGGAACGAGGATGTTCGAGTAGGCAGTCTCGACGAAGACCTGCTCGTCAGGTGACAGCACCCGCTCGGTCAGCTTCTCGCCCCGGCCGCGGCGAACGAGCCAGTAGACGCCGAGGCCCGCAACGACCCAGAGCGGCCCGAAGTAGCGCGCGCCGGGGTGAGTAGCGATCGCGACGAGCCAGATCGCGAACGTCAGCGTGGCGCCGACGAGCGCCGGCAGCGGAACGATTCGGCCGCGGATCCGAACGCCGAACGGAACGCGGTAGGGTCGCGCGAGCTCCGGCTGGGTCATCCGCAGGCGGATCACGGCCACCTGCGCGGCGGTGAACGCGAGCAGGACGCCGAAGCTGAAGATGCTCGCGAGGTACGCGACGTCGTCCTTCACGAAGGACGTCCCGATCAGGATGGCGATCGCGCAGACCGCGGCCGCGCCGAGCGCGTGCGGCGAGACGAGCGTGCGGCGGTGGAGGCGCCCGAACGTCGCTGGCAGCATCCCGTGCTCGCCGAGCGAGTAGGCCAAGCGCGACAAGCCGGAGATCGAGGTCGTGACCGAAGCGAGCAGGATCAGCGCGCCGGAGACGCCGACGAAGACCCGCAGCGCGTCGGCGAGCAGGCCCGGCAGCTCGTGGCCGATCTCGGTTGCGATTCCGACGAGCGGCGCGCGGAGCCACTCGGTGCCGAGAGCGGTCTCCGCACCCTTCGGGGCCGGGAACGCTGACAGCCCCACCAGGGCGATCGCGACGTAGAGCGTCACCACCGTCCCGATCGCGGCGAAGAGGCTCCGCGGCAGGTCGATGCCGGGTCGCCGGGCCTCCTCAGCCAGGTTCGCGACCGTCTCCAGGCCCGTGTAGGCGAGCATCGCGAGCGGAATCGCGAAGGCGACGTCGCCCCACGACGGGTGGCTGCCGAGCGACAGGCCGCTCGTCAGCGCGTCGCCCGAGAAGACGAGCGTGAAGCCGAGCAGCACGAGCAGGATCTGGGTGACGAGGTCGAGGACCGCGATGCCGATCGCCGCGGTGTACATCGCCGGCCGTCGGACGACGCGCACGGCGACGACTGCGACGATCACGCTCGACGCCACGACGACGTCCCACGGGTTGTCCCGCAGGTTCTCGATCCGAAGCGCGGCGGCGATGTAGTGCGGCATGAACAGCGCCGAGAGCGCGATCACGATCAGGTAGTCGAGGAAGATCGCCCACCCGGTGATGAAGCCGGCGAGATCGTTGAAGGCCTTGCGGACGAAGGTCGCCGCGCCGCCGGTCTCCGGAATCGCAGCCGTTCCTTCCGCATAGGACATCGCGACGAGGACGAACAGGAGCCCGGCGCCGAGCAGGACGACGGGCGCGAAGCCGAGCGCGTAGAAGGCGATGATCCCGAGCGCGAAGTAGATCGACGAGGCGACCTCTCCGTAAGCCACCGAGAAGAGCGAGGGCGCGCCCAGAACGCGCTGGAGACCTGGCAGCTTTCGCGCCACGGCGGGAGGTTACTCCTCGCCCCGGACCGGCGAAAGGCAATGTCCCTACCGGCCATGGCCGCGTGTCAGTCCAAGGTGACAAGAATGCGACGCCCTCTCCACAGGACGCCGGAAACCGCACGGGCAAAAGAGTTTCCGCCTTGCCGGCCATGTCCCTTCGGGACATGGCCAGGTGTCAGACCAGCGCAACGAAAGTGTGACGGCGTCGCGCCGGGGCGTACGTGCACGAGCTAGCGGCGGCGCATCAGATAGAGCCGGCCCGCCCCGGCGGCGATGAAGAGGGCGCCGAAGAGGTAGCCGATCCCGCCGCCGGCGCGCTGCGTGCCGACGACCAGCGCTACGCCGACGCCCACCGTAAGGAGGGCGAGCAGCTGCGAAAGACCGCGCAGCGCGTTCATGCGACGCGCCTCCCCGCAGCCACCATCACTCGGCATGGCGCATGCTTGAGCACGAAATCGACGGTCTTGCCGAAGATCGCGCTCCTGCCGGGATGCCGGCCGCGCGGCGCGCCGAGCACGATGATCTCCGCCTGCCGCGACACGGCCTCGTCGACAATCGCCCGGCCGGCGTTACGCGCGCGCACGATCCGCTGGAGCACGGTCACGCCGTACAGCTCACCGAGGTCGCGGGCCTTGTCGAGCAGCTCGTTGGCCCGCTCCTCCTCCTCGAGCAGCTCTGCGTCGAGCGGCTGGTCGAGCGGAACGACGATCACTCGCATCGCGGCGATCCGCGCCCGCCGCTCCGCCGCCAGGCGAATGGCGACGTTCACCGCCTCGTTCGACTCCGGCCCCTCGACGACCGGCACCAGGATCGTCTGGTACTCCAGCGCCATCGCCGGCCCGATGATCACGGGCGCCCGG